>Ga0209048_10003693_pt1 | contig 14818 bp, 10 predicted proteins | sample FrelakmetCRP12CR_FD_187146 | JGI IMG/M metagenome (GOLD analysis project Ga0209048, IMG submission 187146) | Freshwater lake sediment microbial communities from the University of Notre Dame, USA, for methane emissions studies - CRP12 CR (SPAdes)... | ecosystem: Environmental > Aquatic >... | reverse complement strand
ACGGACCTAAAAACAAACATCCTCCAAAAAATTGGGGCCTAGGGAATTTAGGGTTTAACTATAACCGGGAGTTCCGCTTTCCTCGTCCAAAAGCCACTTGTAAACAGACCTTACCGTAATCACTTTGCCACTTGCGGCGATCGCCTCTTCGCTATCCTCGGTCGCCTGAGTGCAAGGAACACCAGGTTCTCAAGGAACTTCCCCTATTCTTGGAAAACTGAAACGCCCCCGAGTCTGCCAACCCCTTGTCGATGCAATAAATCTTCTTAATGGTAAATTCCCAATTTTGATTTGGAAAACAACGGTGCCGAAAGGGCACTGACTGGTCGGACAAGGAGTTTATCTTCAAAATCTCTGAAGCAAGGGATGACGGTTCCCTATCACCTGTCTATTCTCGCTTTGAAGAAGCTGTCAAACATAGCCACCGTGTATTGAAGCATCTCCTCTGTAAGACCGGGATAGACCCCGATAAAGAAGGTGTTGGTGGTGATGAGGTCGGAGTTTGTTAGCGATCCGACCACCCGGTGGTGAATCTCCTGATAGGCCGGATGTTTAAGGAGGTTGCCGCAGAAAAGGTTGCGCGTCTCGATCTTGTTGGCCTCGAGGTGTCGCACGAGATCGTTCCGGGTGAACTTCGCCGCCGGTCGGATGGTCAAAACGCAGCCAAACCAAGAAGGGTCGGTATTGGGTGGTGCAAAGTGAGGCATGAGCCAATCGCTGTAAAGCATGAGCTTGTTGGTGAGTAAAGCGTGGTTTCGCTTCCTCGCCTCAACGAAATTGTTGAGTTTGTCAAATTGCGCGACCCCGATGGCCGCTTGCATGTCGGTGACCTTGAGGTTGTAGCCGATGTGACTGTACACGTATTTGTGATCGTAACCCAGGGGAAGTGACCCGAACTGCTGGGTAAAGCGTTTTCCACAGGTGTTGTTTTTTCCACCAGAGCAGTAGCAGTCGCGCCCCCAATCCCGGAAAGAGCGCACGATGCGGGCCAAGTCCTCGTTATCTGTGGCCACGGCGCCGCCTTCCCCCATGGTAATGTGGTGGGCGGGATAGAAGCTGAAGGTGGCCAGGTCGCCGAACGATCCGGTTAGCTTGTCGTAGTAGCGGCTGCCGAGTGCGTCGCAGTTGTCCTCGATAAGCCAGATGCCATGGTGCCGGCAAAGTTCGGCCACATCCGCGACCGGGAAGGGAACACCCATGGTGTGAGCGAGCACCACTGCCTTGGTCTTGGGGGTTAAGGCCGCCTCAATGCTCTCCAGGGTGGGAATATAGCTGCCAAGCTGCACGTCGATGAACACCGGCACCGCGCCGTTTTGAATAATAGGGTTGACCGTCGTCGGGAAACTGGCCGCCGCGGTGATCACTTCGTCCCCCGGCCTAAGCCGGCGGTCCTTGAGCTCAGGCGAGGTCAAAGCGGACAGGGCGACGAGGTTTGCCGAGGATCCGGAGTTGACCAAGATGCTGTATTGAACCCCGAGGTACTTGGCCAGCCGATCTTCGAAGGTCTCCGCGTATCGGTTGGCCGTGAGCCAGAAGTCCAGCGAGGAATCCACGAGATTCACCAGCTCTCGCTCGTCGTAGTGACGACCCGCATAATGGACCCGGGAGACTCCCGGAGTAAATTTCTGCGCCTCACGCGTTCGAGCGTTATGATACTCTTCAACGAGGGATAGGATGCTGGTGCGAATCACCTGGCTCGAAGGTGGACCTGAAGATCTCTCGTTCTGCCCGTTCGCCCGGACTGAATTAGTCAACTCGTTGTAGGAAAGATCAACAATCACACTGGCCAAAGGGGATGCGAGGCTTTTTGTCACGTAGAGCTGTGGGTCTCCAGTGACGAACCGATATTCTTCATTGCCCAGAAAGCCTCGCATCCCCTTTCGCTGGAAGTTCCCTTTCAGTTTTTTGGAGAGATCGATCCGGTTCCCCACACGGTCCAGGGCAAAGAATGAATGGAGCGTTATGGCGATGGGGCGGTTGCCTGGATCGAACCGCAACCCCTTGATCTTCTTATATTGAGCGACGGGAAACTTTACGGTTTGGCGGCCGGTTGCCGGTATTAGGCGGATTACGGAGTCTGCCTCCTTGAACCCGTTGCCCTGATCAATATATAGCTGAGCATTCGTATGCAGAACACGGGGAGAGGGTTGTTGGTCACCTTTTACATCGATAATTGTCTTTTCCTTATGGATCACCTGGAAGCGCAGTTCGTCGAGTTCCTTTCGCACGCTGAGGCATTGACTCAGATGGGAAAGATGAAGTTTGAAGTCTCCTTTTGTATGCCATCCACTGAAATGCTCATAACAAATCTCGACGAACTCTCGCACACGTTCGGAGTTCTTACTAAGGATCTTTTCGTATGTCGGGAAGGACTTCTTAACGTCATTAACTGCTTCAGGGTACTCAGCCGGGTCGCTGAAGAACCCATAAAGAGGAAGCTCGGCCTGCTGCCTGAGAAGGTTGAAATCGTCCTCTATTACCAAAGCTGGCGTGTTACACAAGGTCGCCTCGTAGCAGAGGTTAGTCAATGGGTCCATGGTAATGAGAACCCGGCCCTCACGCAGGAGATGTCCCAGTTCCAGTCGATTGGTCGGGGAGTACCGTGTGATCACCTGAGTTCGGTCAAATAGCTGGATAAACTCGCGGATTCTGGGGGGCAGCGTGGTGTTGGGATTTTTCCCGAAGTAAAGCAAAGCCAGGGTGTCCTTCTGGGAAATGTCGGCAGGGTAGAACAGATGTCTATCGTCGTTGAGGAGGAAGAGGCGAAACGCATGCTTGTCAACCCATGAGGAATAAGAGACGACTAAATCTGTAGGGCCGTAATCGATTGGTTCCGCGTTAAGCACATATGGACGGTTAAGCAGGTAGCGAACCACATTATGGGCCTGCAAAGGGTTGCCCGAGATGACTTCTGGATAGACCACAATATCATTATCAAGAATATTGTCGGGGGAGAAATCAATGTCAAGCATGTAAAAGAAGTCCCGATATCGATTCGGCAAACGGGTTAATTCTTGAACCTGGTGATCATAGCAGACAATCAAGGCATTACTGCCCATCTCACGCAACAAATCGGTAAGACTATAAAGAATCCTAATTCCGTTTGAGTTCTTTTGGTAGAACGGTGCATAAATGATAAAACGGGTATCTTGGAAAAATAATTTTAAAGCATTCGACATGGAGTTTTCCTTATAAGGCTGTAAACTGTAATACCCAGAACCTGATTGATTTGGGCTACCGTGGAACAATTGTAATTTCTCTTCTAAAGAGGCCATGAATGAGGCGTATAGATTTAAATGGCTATTCTCCCAACCGAGTGGTTAAAGAGATCCCATGAAACGGTTAGAAGCCTTTGTTGACGTAGGCTTAAGGAATGGAAGCTGCATTATAAGGTGTTATCGGTTTCTCCTGGGAAAAATCGTAAGGTTAATTGGGGGGTTGCAGATCGGCGCCCTGCAGGGGAACGGTCGAGATCGAATGCTCTATCTCGGCATCGAGCGCCCGATAGTCGATGGGTTGCCTGCCCCGGCCCTCAGCGCGGTTCCCCAGAGATGCAGCGCTAATCTCCTCCCTCTTGGCGCTGATCTTCTCGGTGTGCTCGAGGATGTAGTTGATATGGGGGGTCGACTCCGCGATGGCCAAGATCTGATAAGAGAACAGGGCAGGGCTCAGCTTGATAAGGATCTGGTTCAACCTAAGCAGGACCGCGCTCAGGGCGTTGTCACCCAGCGCCTTGGGGAAGGGTGCGGGAATGCCTTCGAGCTTCTTTATCTTCATCCCAGCATCTCGCAGCAGGTACTTAAGGCTCCGGAAGGTGAACAGGCGCGTGTGAGTCAGATCCAAAATCCCTTCCTTGCCGTAATTGAACTGGCCGAACAAGAGCATCAACCGCGGCACGAGAAAGGCGATATTCGGCACCGTGATGACCAGCGTCTTGGGCTCGTAGCAAAATTGCTTTCTGAGTTGAAAAAGGAACGACTCGGGGTTCTTGAGGTGCTCGATCACATCCAGCAACAGGATAAAATCGTAGTCGCGGATCGAGAACCTGGGAGGGGCATCCAGCGATTGCACGAAGTATTGGTTGCCCTCGACCTTGTCCTCCATCTCGAATTGGTCCACCACCCCTACACTGCAGCCTTTCTTGATACGAAGAAACCTGGCCATTTGGCCTTGGCCGCCGCCGATTGCGATAACCCTGGCTCCCTCGGGGACGGCCTCGATGGCTGCGGTGTGGCTGCTCCTATAGCCGAGCTTGAGATCATAGTGTGCATTTCCGGCGACGCTCGTGTCGTAGCGCCGCTGGTACAGCAACCCCGCCCGATGGAGCACGTTCTTGAAAGTGGCAACCATCACGTTGCCCGCGTACTTCATCCCATCGACGTAACAGAGTTCATCGCCGTAGTAAGTCGGTATGGGCAACTCCTGGATGCGTGCCCCGGCGTTCACCAACTGGATGATGATCTCGGTGTCGAAATGAAAATCGTTCGCGTTCAGTAGAAAGGGAATCTTCTTCAAAATGCCTGTCGAGTAGAGCCGGTAGCCACTATGAAACTCGGACAGCTTCGTGCCGAGCATGGCATTCTGGACCGTTGTGAGGATGCGATTGCCGAGGTACTTGTACATCGGCATTCCCCCCTTGAGGGCTCCGAACGGGGCCATCATCCGGCTCCCGAACACGGCATCGGCAACGCCATCACGCAGGGGTTCCAGCAACTTCTCCAGCTCTTCGGGTGCGTACTGCCCGTCCCCGTGAACCATGGCTACGAAGTCAAAATTCTCCTTGATCGCGTACTGGTATCCTACCTTCTGGTTGCCGCCATAGCCCTGATTGTATTTATTTCTCAGCACCGTCAGGGGAATCTTTCGGTTGCTGTGCTTGTACTCCAGTGCGAGATCGAACGTCTTGTCCGCGGAGGCATCGTCGACGACGAGGATATGGGTGTGGTATTCAGTAAAAACCGACTCCGGGATCCGATCCAACACCCAGTGAATGGTCTTTTCCGCCTGATACGCAATGATGAAGATGAGCAATTTGGGTTTTTTTCCCATTACCTTGCTGTTTCTCATCCGAATCCTCCCTGCTCACCAAGGAGCTTCATGTATTCGCGAAACCCTTCTACGTCGAAAAGCCTCTGAATGCCACACGAAGGTCGCCCATGTCAAGGAGGTTGAAGGATCTCTCCCAACTGGGCAAAAGCAATAGCCGTCGCAGGGAGGACCGACCCGCCTGGGATGGAAATAGGCTACAACCTGGAATCCGACACCTGATCCCTATGGTGGGGGGCGACATCAGGGGTGGACTCGACCAGCGAGAGCCTCGTTGCATAAAAGACGACGTCACCGAGGCGTCTCGTATGGACCTCAGGTTCCTTTATCGCCAGGCCTTTCTCCTGCAGAGAAACTTCGGCGAGGTGAACGAGCGCCGGATCCAATGACAAGACCAACAGGATCTCTCCGGCTTGCGGAGAGTGGCCCTCGCTTCCGAGCGGACCGCCGAAGAAATCAAGTTTCGGAAACCTCATGTTGATCCGACGTATCGGCGCATTCAAGTACGCCATCCCGTTTACCTGGCGAAACAATGGACCATAGACGCCTTCCTCATTGTACCACAGCGAGCAACTTCGCTGAGGGTCGATCGCATCGAGGAAGTCGGCCAGATCAATGGTTGCCCGAAAAATGGACGCATTGGAGCCGAGTATCTTGTTGGGTGCATTGTGTCTGGCGAAGCCATCCATGCACAAGAATGGGTTGTAGAGAAAGGAAAAAGAAAATGCGTTAAACAACAACAAATATGTGATGGCGGCAGGTCGCAGCGCACGGATTCGATCCCTTCGAGCCCAAGGATACAGAACGATGCATGTAAGCAGGGCAAGGATCAGCATCGCATTGTAAGGGTTGGCCCCGAGTGTCCTGGTAATGAAGCCCAGCAGCATGGAATAGTTCACGACATTGCGGTTCAACAACCAAAGCACCAGAAGGGAGCCTATGGCGGTCATAGCAATTTCCGCATATCGAAGCCTGGCTCCCGCGCTGTCCTTCCGACAAGCCAACAAGGCACCCAACCCCAGGAACGTAACCGGTAAGGTCTGATCGAAATACAGCATCTGGAGCGACCATTGCTTGATGACAAAGTTCAAAAACAGCATGATGGATAGGCTCACCACGTTGGCGATGGCCACGACGTGTCGCTCTTCAAGTGCCATGCAAAGGTCATGGACGCGGTGATGTCTGATTACAAACACCGCAACATAAATCAGACTCGCCAGCGCCACGGCCCCAGGGAAGATGAGCCAGGAGGCTCCGGCGAGCCACTCCTTTAATGGCGGCGCCGAATAGCCACCGCCAAGGAAGAACAGGAGCTTAACGATGGTGTTCTTGAAGAAAAATCCATCGGCGTAGCACCAATAGATGGCGAAGAAAATGGCCGTGGCGAGCAGAATTCCCAGAGAGAAATAGGCGATGAAACTGGCCGATCTCTTGATGAACTGCCGCAGTAGCTGTCCCTGGGCTTCGCGGAAGTCCAAAACAAAGTAAAGCCAAAAGACCAGTGCGTAGACACAGGAGAGTATGGCCGAATACACCATGCAGGCGAAGATCGCCCCGGATAGCGCCAGCGAGATCGGCTGCCGGGTTGGCAGCGCGTCCCGCGCGCGAGAAATCGAGTAGAGGCCGATGGCATAATACGGAATGACACGTCCATCCGTGTAATCCGATCCGACCGCGGACAACAAGTACTGGTAACCGCCCGCAAGGAAGAGAACGATCCAGGCGGTCGTGGTGTCGGCGAATTTGCGCACGAGCGCGAAGATCGAAAGCAAGAAGACAACCAGAAAAAAAATGTCCACGACGTAGTTCGCGACGAGCGGCGGCAGGATTTTGTACATCAAGGCCGAGGGCAGGATCAGCGGCAGCAAATCGCCTGATGGCTCCGCCGGAAAGAGCGCCCGGAGCTTCGGAAAGAAGTAGATATGGCCCAGATAGGCCCAATGGTCCACCCATCCGAAAGGGTTGTACATCCATGCCTGATTGACGATGGATACCAGGATCGCAAAAGCGACTATGACAGCTGGATGCGCGAGGCTGGTTCGCAGAATCTTCAATGGAAAGCCCCTTTGAATATACACATTTCCATGGGATTGTTCATTTAGAATCTATGGGTCTGTAAATAGTATTTGATCGTTAAGGTGAGGGACTCGCGTAACGACTTGGTCTGAGTGAGGTCTAGTTCTTCCTGTGCTCTTTTAATAGAAGGAATGTATCGTTCTGGGGGAGTTGTGAGTGTCGTCTTTTCGCTGATGTGCACATCAATGGGGTACTGGAAACAGGAAGACACTGCCTCGGCCAAGGCCTTTATCGTAATGGCCTCTTCTGATCCCACGTTGTAGGGACGGCAAGTGGGACCTCTAAAAAGGATCGTCCAGAGCCAGACGGCCAGATCGGCCGCGTAGAGGTAGGAGCGGTAGGGAGTGCCGTCGCCTTTCACCTGTATCGGACCGCCGTTGAGTCCATCGCGGATGAAGTTCCCGACGGCGTAATGAATATTGAGGGGAAGATAAGGGCCGACGAAAGCGAAGCACCGGGCAATCTTAGCTTCGATTCCGTATTGTTCGTGGTACAGGGTGCACAGGTGCTCCGCCGCCCGTTTGCCCTCTCCGTATGCCGAATTTGGGTCGGTCGGGTCGGGAGCGCCGCGATAATCTTCGGGGATACGAGGCAGATCCGGCGGCTGTTTCCCATATACGGCCCCGGAACTGGTGAACAATAGTTTAGTTGCCCCGCAATGCCGGGCAAACTCGAGCGTGCGACGTGTCCCCTCGACAATTGTGTCGAACATGAGCATTGGGTTTTCTGCGTTAAGTTGGGCGCTGGCTGCGGCAGCGGCGTGAATGATGTGCGAGAAGTGACCCTCGGGGAAGTCGAAATTTCTCACATCGCCGGGGTACAAGGCTACTGCAGGATGAGAAGCGAGATGGGGTGCTTTCTTACGGAAGACGTCAGGATTACGCGTCAGCACGACAACTGCGGCATTAAGACTTAGGTGGTCGTTGGCCCAAACAAAGCTTTCCAACAGCCAGCAGCCAAAAAAGCCGGTCCCTCCCGTGATGAAGAATCGTCCACCACGGACCTCCTCCCAGAGTTCGAGGGTCTGGGCCAGCATATGATCCAAATCGTTGTAGGGGAGATTCATGGGTGCTGATCAGGCTGCGCAAAAAAAATCAGGACTATTTCGTCACAAAAGAAGCTCTCGCAGTTCGGCCAAGGATCGAGATATCTCTTCTGATTTGAAGTCGATTATTTTGACCATGGTATAGTCATCTTTGATAATGACTAAAGCGAAATCCTCGCCGGTTCGCTTCTTGTCCATGCGCATAGCTTTAATGATTATTTCTTCATCAAAATCCTGAGGAGCCATTGTGGTCGATATGGGTAAGGCACTTAAGAGGGTGCTCAAAAGGCGATCGAAGCCGTTCTTGGAAAGAAAGCCCCGATTGCGAGCTGCAATATTGGCAAATATGATTCCTATAATCACGGCTTGGCCATGGGGAATGCGGTAGTCAGTCACTACCTCCAGTGCGTGCCCTAAGGTGTGCCCAAAGTTGAGTAAGTTGCGTTTGCCGGTATCGAACTCGTCTCCCTCCATATAGCTCTTTTTGATAAGAAGTGAGTTTTTCACGCACCTTTCCAAGACATTCGCATCTCTCCCAATGACACTGGGCAGCAACTCCTTGAACTCTGCAGTTTTCTCCGCACCGCCCATCATATGCAATTTGACGACCTCTCCCAGACCGCTGAAAAAGTCAAGATCTGTTAGAGAGGCGAGAAATGGAGTGTAAATATAAACCTCGGAAGGAGGATAGAATGTACCGATGAGATTCTTGTATCCTTGATAGTTGAGGGAAGTCTTGCTGCCAATACAACTGTCAGCCTGAGCAAGAAGGGTAGTGGGAATAAAGATCCAGTTGATTCCCCGGTAAAGTGTTGATGCCGCAAAGCCCGTTATGTCTTGGAGTATGCCCCCGCCGATCGAGATCACCGTGAGGTTTCGTTTGGCCGATCGGTGAATAAGATCGTTATAAATTTCCTGAACAGTATCCAGATTTTTTCTGTCTTCACTGATCTTCAGCACAATTGTCCCGTCCCGCGGCAAAGTGCGCAGCAAATCGGCAGAGTAAAGGCCCCAGACATTTTCATCAACGAAGTAACAAAAAAATTTGAGGCGCTCATGAAAATCTAGAAAATTAGGTTCTTCGCTAAACCGGACAGTATAATTTCGAATGTTCGAAAACATTTCGATCATAGACAAGTGAATCCTCCGTCGATGGTTATGATTTGACCTGTGATATATGAATTCCTATGGGAACAAAAGAAGGCCGCCACCTCGGCAATTTCCGCGGGCTGAGCAAGGCGGTGAACAGGAATGGACTCCTTAATTACCTGTAATTGTTCCTCGGAATTGTTTTGTCTTGTCAACTCTGTGTCGACATAGCCAGGTGCGATGGCATTGACAAGGATCCCGTCAGGAGCCAACTCAACCGCGGCTGTTCTGGTCATGCCGTTTAAACCGGCCTTTGTAGTGGAATAAATTACCCTCTTCTCTTTGGTTACGGAGCCAAAAATGGAGCTGATATTGAGTATCCGCCCGTACCTCCGCTTTTTCATGGAAGATGCCAGGCCGTGAATGAGATGGAGGGGAGCAATCAGGTTGATTTGAATCGTGTCTTTGAAATTTTCAAAATCTAGCCGAATGATGTCCGAGAGGAAATTGATCCCGGCGTTGTTGACTAAAATATCGATAGGATCTGCAAGTCTATCCAGAAAAGCATTGACGGATTGGGCCGAAAGCAGGTCTAATTCATCCCTCGAGGGGCCCAATACTGTTGCGCCTTCCTCCCGAAAACGTTTGGCAATTGCCGCCCCAAGTCCACGAGAGGTCCCGGTTATCAGCGCTGTGCGGCCTTTCATTCGTACTTGCCTCCAGCTTCTTCAATGAGTCTTTTATACCTGGCTTCAAGCATCTCGATGCGCAGTTTGTCTTCGTTGAAAATCATGCCATAGAAATCTCGTTTATTTTTCAGCCAAAGCAGTTCGAAGCCTACGGCTTTAAGAATGCCTTTTTCCGGATCGTCGTTAAATGCCTCAGGACATTTGAAGATAATCTTTCGTGTCTCATAGCGGTCTAATAGGCCACTTCCGAGCTGCCTGAAGAAAGGAATAGCTTCTTTGCCTACGCCTCCACCCACAGCACATTCTAGGTTGTGGGCCTTAGCCTTGGTGAAGATCGTTTTCGTGATTTCAAAAACCTGCGAAGTGTTTATGTCCTCGCGAGTCAAACCCATTGAGCCAGTCAGGTCAACACGGCCCATGACGACGCCATTTAGGATTTCAATCTCCGGAAGAGTGAGCATTGTATCAAAATTTCGACAGCCTTCAATCGTTTCTACATTGACCGCAAAGCTGATGTGCTTACGTTCTTCTTCGGAGAATACCATCTTAGCTGCCAGGAGGAATTTTTTCAGGGCGTAAGCTGTCTCCACCATGGGAGCCACGACGCGCTCAACGCCGATAACGCGCGCCTCGTACATGTCTTTTATGGCTTCGCAGCCTCCAATCTTCATGGTCAAACCCAGTCCCGCCAAAGTGATGACCTCTTTGAGCCGCATGGCTTCCTCAAGCCTCGTCCCTTCAGCCTCAAATTCCGCTTTGATCCCAATGACGTGATGGTTCTCCCTTAGGTCTTTGAGAACATCTACCATCTTACGTTCCAGATTTGTCATGCGTTTCCTCCTTAAAAATGAGATTCTAATAGTCCAATGGTGGAATGAACAGGTTTTTAACTAGTTCTTCGCGGTCGAGGAATGGGTAGAGATCCTCGAGGGGGGGGGACACGATCCGGCCATCTTGAAGCTGCTTTGAACTCAGCTTGGGTTCGAAGCCCTGATTTGGATCCAGAACAACCTCACATACTACCGCTCCTGGGATAGACAGGATTTCATCAAGATCTTCAGCAAAATTTCTATTTTTAAGCCGAATTGCCGGAAGCCCAAAAGCTTCCGCCACCCTCACGAAGTCAGGGAACGTAACCCCGCTTTCGGGGTTGGAGCCTACCAAGTGGCCATTAAAAAAACTTGCTTGTGTCTGGCGTATTGACAAGTAGCCCTGATTGTTCAGAATGAAAAGTTTAACTGGCAGGTCATGGTAGGCCATGGTTTGCAGTTCCTGAATATTCATGAGGATGGAACCATCACCGGCAAGGCAGATGACCCTTTTCCCATTACGGGCAATGGCTGCGCCAATGGCTGCCGGCAAATCGTACCCCATGGAGGCACACCCGGAATTGGCAAACATACGCTGGCCCTTCTTGATGAGGCCGGCCTGGAACGGAATGACACAGGCTGATCCATTGCCACAGACGATGACATCGTCCGAAGCTAGTCTTTCGAAAAGCTCCTCGACGAAGTGGTAGGGATTGATGGCACCGTTAAAAACTCGGTGTCTGGGTAAGACGGTGGGATATCTGTTGACTCTTTCCCCGCACCAGGCAACCCAGGCAGCGTGACGGTTACCATTGTAACCCAATAGGTCAATTTGTCGATCCAGTTCCTCCAGGAAGAGCCTGGTATCACAGAAAATGGGCATGTCCGGCCTGACCGTGGGTTTCTCCAGTTCGCTTTGGTCGGCATCGACCTGGATCTTATAAGCATGGCGGGCGAAAGATTCCCAATTGTAGCTTACCTGGCGGATATTTAATCGGCTCCCTATTACAAGAAGAAGGTCCGAATTCTGAACGGCAAAGTTGCCCGCCCTGTCGCCAATTGTGCCAGGCCTTCCGCAGTAAAGTGGGTCATCGGAAGCCATCATGTCGTGGGCAGTCCAGCCGGTGGCCACAGGCACCCCAAGCTTTCGTATGACCTTATCGAAAAGGGCGGCGGCTCCAGCCAGACGGACGCCGGTGCCAACTAGAATCACAGGCCTTTCTGCCTGCTGAAGGCGCTTTTGGACCTCAGCGCACATGGCAGGTAGATTTTCCAAGTCCCATTGTGGCCGATCTTCGGCAGGGTCATAGCCTGCAAGGGATGTTTCATCAATCGGACTGCCCTGTATGTCGATTGGAATGTCTATCCAACAGGGACCCGGTCGACCCGTGGTCGCCAGGTGAAGGGCGCGTTCCAAGTGGTATCGGATTGTGGCGGGGTCGGCGATCATCACCGCATATTTGGTGATTCCCTTTACCATGGGGATGATGTCTGCTTCTTGATCACCGAGCTGCCTCAGACCTCTTACGTTGCAGGCGGCGATGCATGTTTCTTGTTTGACCTGTCCGGAGATGACGAGCAGGGAAATGGAGTCCGTCCATGCGCCAAAAACACCGTTCAGAGCATTGATTCCGCCGGGACCGGTGGTCACGTTAATGACACCTAATCGACCTGTGACCCGCGCATAACCCTCCGCGGCCATTGCACAGGCCTGTTCATGATGGTTACATATATATCTAATGCGCTTTTCCCTGCCGAATGCATCATTGAGGTGCATTGCTCCGCCACCTGTAACCATAAAAACATGGCGGACTCCTATATCTGCGAGGGTCTTGGCGACAAAGTCTGCTACACGCATCATCTCTCTCAGCTCCAGAGATTCCTTTTCCTAAGTTTATTTATCAGAAAATCGCAACGGGTCCTCACCACGTTTTCCACGGGGGCTGGACAGTGTTCCACTGTGATTCGAGGTACTTCAGGTCGCGGGCCGTGTCCATGCACTGCCAGAAACCCTCATGTCGGTAGGCATACAACTGACCGTCCGCCGCCAGCTTTTCCATGGGGGCATGCTCCCACATTACGTCTTCTTCGATGTATTGCAAGGCCTTCGGCTCGATAACAAAAAAACCACCATTGATCCAGCTTTCATGAAGCACCGATTTTTCCTTAAAATGGCGAATTCGGTTGCCTTCAAACTCAAGCGCTCCAAAACGGGCTGGTGGCCGGACCGCAGTCAGGGTCACCAGCCCGCCATGGTCGCGATGGAATCGTAATAGTTTGGCGAGATCGACATTTCCCACCCCATCGCCGTAGGTCATCATGAAAGTCCCATCGGTGAGCTGCGGTTGCAGATGCTTCAGGCGGCCGCCGGTCAGTGTTTCCAGTCCCGTGTCGATCACACGCACGTTCCAGGGCTCAGGGTTGTTATGGTTGAGGGTTCGGACCTTCCCATCCTTCAGGCAGACTTCTAAATCGGCACCAAGCGTGTAAAAGTCGAGAAAATACTTTTTTATCAGGGTTCCCTTGTAGCCTAAAGCAATGACGAAGTCATCAAAGCCGTAGTGCGAATAGTGCTTCAGGATGTGCCAGAGGATAGGTTTACCACCGATCTCGATCAATGGTTTCGGCCAAACCTCGGTGTATTCTGCAAGTCTTGTTCCCATGCCGCCCGCAAGGATAACTACTTTCATGGTAATACCTTTTCTTTTTGAGGCCTTGTGAACCTTATGAGGTGAATGAAAGGATATGACTCCAGCTCTGCTAATTCTAATTTCAATGAGGAAGCATAGCCGCATATTTCCGGATCTGGCTAATAGTCGCCTCACGAAGATCGTGGCCATCACGATAAGCTCTGACCCAGTCAATGACCGCGTTGAGTGCCTCATCCAGACTGACGATGGAGTGCCACCCGAGTAGACTTCGCGCCTTGGAACAGTCAAGCTTGAGGTAGTACGCCTCGTGCGGTTGCTCGCCCTCGGCGATTATGTAAGTATTGCCTTCGCCCCAGCGATTGCAGAGATATCGCACTAGCCATTCGACGGGCTTGGCATCGGCGTCGGAGGGCCCGAAATTCCAGGCTTCACCAAAAGCAGGGCCTTTTTCGAAGAGAGCACGGGCCAGCATGAGGTAGCCGCGAAGAGGCTCAAGGACATACTGCCAGGGTCGCATGGCATTGGGATTGCGGACCGGAATAGGATCGCCCTTCAGCAAAGCGCGAATACAGTCGGGGATGATGCGATCCTTTGCCCAGTCGCCGCCGCCGATGACGTTTCCTCCTCGGGCCGTCGCCACGGCCACATGATGGTTGTTGTAATCATTCGGATTGAAGAATGAGCTTCGGTACGCCGTTGTGACCAGTTCGGAACAAGCCTTGCTGTTCGAATAGGGGTCATAGCCGCCGAGGGGTTCGTTCTCGCGATAGCCCCATACCCACTCTCTGTTTTCGTAGCACTTATCGGTAGTAACATTCAGTACCGCTTTGATGGAGGGGCAGAAGCGTGCGACTTCAAGGAGATTTACCGTGCCCATGACGTTTGTTTCAAAGGTCTCGGAGGGGTTCGCATAGGATTCGCGTACGATGGTCTGGGCAGCCATGTGAATGACGATTTCTGCTTGTGAATGGAGGAGCGCACTCTGGAGTGTGGAGAGGTCGCGAATATCTGCCGTGATCGAGGTTACCAGATCATCTACATGGCAGAGTTCAAACAAGGACGGTTTCGTTGGAGGAGCAAGGGAATAGCCCGTAATATCAGCGCCAAGTTCATGGAGCCACAGGCACAACCAGGCACCCTTGAATCCCGTATGGCCGCTGATAAAAACTTTCTTGCCCTTCCAGAAAAGCGGATCCACTAAAAGTGTCATATGGCGGTTCCTTTCTGGAGGGTTATCCTTAACAGGTTCAATTGATGTGGACAAGAATATTTTTCCATGCTCTTCGAGGAGTCCGTTAGTACTATGCCAGGTCAGGGTTTGGTTTACGACCCTCCGCGGCCCCGTGAGTGAGGTAATGGACCAGGGGGTTGAGACCGGCGGCGGCTACGTCCGGGTATTGTTTGAGGTACCAG
>Ga0209048_10003692_pt1 | contig 14823 bp, 14 predicted proteins | sample FrelakmetCRP12CR_FD_187146 | JGI IMG/M metagenome (GOLD analysis project Ga0209048, IMG submission 187146) | Freshwater lake sediment microbial communities from the University of Notre Dame, USA, for methane emissions studies - CRP12 CR (SPAdes)... | ecosystem: Environmental > Aquatic >... | reverse complement strand
CTGGGCGACCTGCTTGAAAAAAAACTGAACGAAATATATATCCATTACCACATATCGCGAACCATCGGTTCACTGTTGGATATGCAGGAGATGCTCACCCATGTGACCGACATCATCAGGAAATACCTGCCCTTTGAACGAACATCGGTCTATCTCTTGAATGAGGATCGAAACAATGTCGAACTTGCCTTTTCCAGCGGCCTCGACATACGACAGAAGGTGACTCTCCCTATCGGCGAAGGGACTCCCGGACGCATCGCCGAAAATGGCGAACACGTCCACATTCACGACCTGTCAATATTTTATGAAACCTTCAATGATTTTATCCACTACCCGGGAGAAAAAAAATGCGGCGGATCATACATCGGCATTGCGCTCAAAGTGCACAATATGACCATCGGCGTCATCGGTATGGACAACTCATCAAAGTATGGCCTCAGTGTGGATGATATGGATTTTATGGCTATCCTGTCACATCAGCTGGCCGCCGGCATTGAGAAGTCCCTGCTTTTTGACAAGATACAGCATATGTCGCAGCGCGATGGACTCACCGGGCTTTATAACTATCGCATGTTTCAGGAGAAACTGCAGCAGGAAATCACCAGACAAAACAGGACCCTGAAATCTCTCTCGCTCATGATGTTGGACATTGATCATTTCAAACAGTTCAATGATAACTATGGGCACCAGGCCGGCGATAAAGTCCTTAAGGAATTGTCTAAAATCATCACCAGCCAGTGTCGGTGCAATTCTATTGATGTATGTTGCCGCTACGGCGGTGAGGAGTTTGTCGTCATCATGCCGGAACTGGATATCCATAACGCAGTCGTAGCAGCCGAACGGCTCAGAAAGGCTGTTGAAGACACGACATTTACCTTTAAAGACCGAAAGCTGGACGGCAAAGTAACCGTAAGCGTCGGGGTGGCCACTCTCACAGGCGAGGCCGAGCTGGGCCTTGAGGAACTCATAAAACAGGCTGACGACGCTCTCTATATCTCGAAAAGAACTGGAAGGAATCGGGTAAGCTACAACCCCTCGGAGATTGAATAAGTTTTTTGAACCGAACGCAAAGCAGGTATCAAAAAATACCCGCCGAACTTTCACCTGCCCATGATTTGCTTCAGATGCGCTATGTATCCATAGGCCTTCTGGCGCGAAACAGGGTCTGATTCCATAGACGCATACCTGCTTGCGTACCGCAAAGCCAAATCATACTTTCCAGTTCGTTCCAGGGCCAGGGCGGCATTCCAATACCTCTGCGGCACATCTGGCTCCCGCTCCAACGCCCATAGAAAATATTGCGCTGCCTTTTCATAGTTTTTCTTTATGAGATACACTTGACCCATGGTGTTAAGGGCCTGCGGCATATCAGGGGCCGCGGCCAGTGCCGTCTGCGCATACGCAGCGGCGTCATCGTAGCGCCCTTGCTGCATCATGACGACGGATAAATTATTGCAGAGACTCGGATCATTCGGCGACAACTTCAGTCCGGTTTGCCATGCGGTAACGGCGTCATCATACTTTTCCAATCTGAAATAGACTACGCCCAATTCCCGGTATAGATCGCGCGGAGGGACGCTTCCATCGTCCTTCAGTGCCATGACTGTCTCGAATTCACGGAGCGCCTTATCATAATAACCGGCAGAGGAGAGAGCCTGGCCGTAATTTTCGTGGGCCCTGCGTTTGTTCGGCGAGCGCTTGACGATATCCGCCCAGAGCGTCACATGGTTCAGGTAGATGCTGTTTCTCACGTACGCAGCAGCAGTAAGTACGCCGATGATCAGGATGAACAACGTCACTGATACAAGAAGAAAGCTCCTGTCCACGCTTGTTTTCTTCGCAGCAATTTTTTTCATGGACAATATACTATAGTCGTAACAGGTTAGAGTCAAGAAAAATGATTACATATTGCAAAGGCCCGGATTATTCAGCTCGTGACGAGCGAAATACTATTCCATCCTCACGATGCTCGTTCCCGGATAGTAATGCAACAGGATATATCGGAAATCATGACCTTTCTGGGACATCTCTTGTGCGCCCCATTGGCACAGCCCGACTCCGTGGCCGTTTCCCCTACCCGAGAAGACTGCTTCCCCGTCCATGAACTCCAGTTCAAAGAACACGCTGGGGATTACCGTGTTTCCGAGCGCAGCCCTGAGCGTCTCGGCAGGAATCAATGTCGTTTTGCCTGCAGAACGTATCGCCACTTTTTTCACGTGACCTGAGGAGGTGATGGTTCCGATTCCAATGTCCTCAATAGAGTTAAACCTATATCCGAATCGTCTCAGCGCGGATGTTATCTGAGCAATTCGGATCCGCTTTTCCCATAATCCGTATTTTGAAATTTCCTGACATTCACAGTCTACGCCCTTGAGATAGGGCTCATCTATGCCCCAGAGTTCAGCGGCGTTTTCCGTATGCCCTCCGCAGCTTGAATGATAAAACGCCGGAATGACTTCTCCGTGATAAACGATAATGAGCCCTTTCGTTTCGCGAACGGCGCGTAGAGCGTTCGTCCGCTCTCCGTGCTTTCCGGCGTAAACCTGGCTGTTAACCGTAGCGAGAATATGATAGGACCGGTTTCCGGCCTCTCTTTTTTGATAGATGACATAGGTTCGTGACGCCACCGCTTGGGCTTTCAGCGCTTCAAATTCCCAGTCGTTCGGAACTTCAGCGGCAATGACCCCCTTAAGATAATCCTCGATATCAAGTTCATTGATAACGAGGAGCCGACCATTTTTTTTCCTTCTGAGCTCCACCCAACCGCGATAACTCTTCCCGTTTACATCAATGAAATCACCCATGGACCTGATCCGAACCGAACGGCCGGATAAAGAGGCGGCACTGTATGTTCTTTTCGTTTCATGTCCCCCTGATGGAACGCCTTTGATCGCTAAACCAGACAGGGATATCAGCGTAACGGTCTTCTGGTTATCTGCAATTACAACGCGGATGTTTTCAGAACCGACTACGGATAAAGGAATGAATACGACAACAGCAATGAATAACAATAGTTTCGACTTCATAATAACATGTCATTGAACCGCCGGGTCCTCTGCGGTTAATCATATTTTGGATATTATTTATCGATTGAATTGTGCATGATTGAGGTCATACGGTATCGTTCGTGTTCGCTGTAAATGCAGCCGCAGTACTGCTGACGATAGAGCCCCATTGCCTTGGATTCTAAAATTCCTTCCCGCCATCCCCGGCGAAAATCCTCATAATAGAATTCGATTCCATGCTCCGCCGCCACCTCTCTCGCGATTCCCGCGATCAAGTCGTGTTTCTGGTGCTTACTGTACAGGAGAGAGGTTGTGAACGCACCGGCTCCTTTCCCCTTGACAGCAGCCCCGACCGCATCAAGCCTCATACGGTAACAGTGTTCGCACCTGCGCGGCCCCTTGCCGGCAATGCGGAGCAGATAACGGTCAAGATCGTATTCGTCACGGTACACAACGTCGAGACCGACTCGGACAGAAAAATCCTTCACCGTATCAAACCGTTTGCGATATTCCTGATACGGGTGAATGTTCGGATTGTAGAAATATCCCAGCGTGTCAAATCCTTCTTCCTTCAACCGGAAATAAGGATAAAGTGCGCAGGGTGCGCAGCATATATGAAGGAGGATCTTCATAAGTTCGAAGTCAGACGCCAGACTGTAAGACTACGGACTGAATTAAATAAACAAACGACAGATGTCGGGCTTCAGAAGACAGACTGAATCAACAGCGTTAATCTTTTTCTGTTCTCTATCCGTTTGTTGTCCGCTTTTCTAAAGTAACTTCTCCTGCATTACTGTCGGCTTTTTTTTGCCGAGGTATTCATATGTGAGGCGCGTTGCCTGTCTGCCCCGGGGAGTGCGGTCGAGAAGGCCTTCCTGGATCAGGAACGGTTCGTATACGTCTTCAAGCGTGTCCTTTTCTTCATTAAGCGCCGCAGCGAGGGTCTCGAGCCCAACCGGTCCACCCTCGAACTTGTCGATGATCGTAAGCAGAAGCCTCCGATCCATCTGGTCTAAGCCTTTTTCATCCACTTCTAGACGCTTCATGGCGCTTGCGACGCTTTCTCTTGTGATTATGCCGTCGCCTTGCACCTGAGCAAAGTCCCTCACCCTTCTGAGCAAACGGTTGGCGATCCGCGGCGTACCCCGGGAGCGGAGTGCTATTTCTTCGGCAGCCTCAGGTTCCGTGGTAACCCGCAGCAGGCCTGCAGAGCGCTGCACAATAGTCCTGAGTTCCCCGGGACTATAGAAGTTGAGCCTGTCGATCACACCGAAGCGATCCCTGAGCGGTGAGGTCAGGAGCCCTGTCCTCGTCGTTGCGCCGACGAGTGTAAAATGCGGCAGATCGAGCTTTATGGAGCGTGCACCCGGTCCTTGACCGATAATGATGTCGAGTTGAAAATCCTCCATGGCCGGATAAAGGATCTCCTCTACGACGCGGTTCAAACGGTGGATCTCGTCGATAAACAAAACGTCACGATCCTGGAGGTTCGTGAGGATCGCTGCAAGATCGCCTGCGCGTTCAAGCACGGGACCGGAGGTGCTTTTTATGCCTACGCCCAGCTCATGCGCTATAATGATGGCGAGCGTGGTTTTGCCGAGCCCCGGTGGTCCGCAGAACAGCACGTGATCGAGCGCCTCGCCCCTGCCCTTTGCAGCATCGATAAAGATGCGCAGGTTCTCCTTGATTCTGTCCTGGCCGACAAAGTCTTCGAAGCGGACCGGTCGGAGACTTCGGTCAAGATGGCAGTCGTCGTCGTTTTGGTCAGCGGCGATGATTCTTTTCGTCATAAGTTTTTACACTGTCCTTGCTCAGGCGATGGATGACCGCTGCACTCGAACGACGGAAGATGCTATCCTTCTTCTACAATCTATCTCTTCATCAAGACGTTCAACGCTTCCCTGATAAGCTCTTCTATAGACATTCCTGACCGTTGTTCCCGGACTTTTCTGAGAGCTTCTTCCGCGAGTGCACCCTTGTATCCGAGATTCACAAGAGCAGAGATAGCATCTTCCACGTCTTCTGATATGGCTGTAACCCGTTCTTGCGAAAAGACAAGAGGCGCAAGATGTTTGATCTTATCTTTCAATTCAAGTACCATCCGCGCTGCGGTCTTTTTCCCGATGCCGGGAATGGTACAGAGCTTAGAATCATCTGATGCTTGAATGGCGTGAGAGATGTCCCGGACCGATAGACTGGAAAGAACCGCAAGCGCGAGTTTGGGACCGATGCCGGAAACGCCCATGAGAAGCAGGAACATGTCCTTATCCGTCTCGGTCATAAAGCCGAAGAGAGAGAGCAGGTCTTCACGCAGATGGGTATGGATATGGAGGCTGACTTCATCGCCGGCCTCGGGGAGGCTGTAATACGTAGAGAGCGGCACAAAGACTTGATAGCCTACACCGGCGACATCCACAATCAGGTAATCGGTTGCCTTTCGTCTCAACCTGCCTGTAAGCGAAGCAATCATCTCATCCTGCCCGCGCCCCTGAAAATGTTGCCTCCCCTACCTGGTTGCCGCAAGGACGACGGATTTTTGAGAATCTCTTTGAGCCGCGATGAGTGAATATGGCAGATCGCCGCAGCCAGCGCGTCCGCCGCATCTGCGGGATGCGGGACCTTCGGGAGATCGAGCAGGGCCTTGACCATCAACTGGACCTGTTTCTTCTCGGCCTTCCCGTTGCCCACTACCGCCTGTTTGACTTCCAGGGGAGAGTATTCAAACACCGGCAGTCCCGCATTCATGACCGCAAGGATGGCGACCCCTCTCGAGTGCCCGAGCTTGAGCGCCGATTTGATATTTTTCGAAACGAATAAATCCTCGACAACGACCACGTGCGGCCGGTAGTGGTCGATGACTTTTACAAGCTCTTCGTAAATCTTTTTGAGACGCCTGGGAAACGGCTGCTTTGCCGACGGGCTGATGCCGCCCGACGCGATGTGAAACAGTTTGTGGTCCTCTTCTGCTACAATCCCGTACCCGGTTGTCAGCGTCCCCGGATCAACCCCCAGCACCCTCATAGAACCTCCGCGAAAACGTCATCGCAACATGCAACTTCCAAATCTTAAATATTAAATCATAAATAAGATCTAAACACCAAATTCCAATTTCCAAATCGTTTGGAGCTTGAGCTTGGTTTTTGGAATTTATTGGTTATTCGGCGCTTATTTTCATTCCGTTACTCCGCATTCATGATTTCTTCCGGGATATCGAAATTGGCATAGACGTTCTGAACGTCGTCGTTATCTTCGAGCGTTTCCACAAGACGCAACATCTGATGGGCTTCTTTGCCGTCGAGCTTGACATAGGTCTGCGGAACCATCGTTATTTCGGCAACCTCCAAGGGAATGACTGCATCCTCGATCGCCTTCCTCACTTTTTCTAAATCGTTCGGCGCCGTCGTGATCACAAAATTGTCATCCTCGGTCTGCATGTCCTCAGCGCCTGCATCAAGGGCTAACGTCATGAGTTTGTCCTCATCGGTCTTAGCGCTGCCGACAACAAGATACCCCTTTTTATGGAACATCCAGGAAACGCAGCCTGCCTCACCCATATTGCCACCTGCCTTGCTGAATATATTTCGAATCTCGGATACAGTCCTGTTCCGGTTGTCGGTCATGACTTCTGCAATAACCGCTACTCCTCCCGGTCCATATCCTTCGTAGGTTATTTCCTCATAGGTGACTCCCGGGAGTTCGCCCGTGCCTTTCTGGATCGCGCGCTTGATATTTTCGGCAGGCATGCTGACGCTCTTTGCCTTGGCAACCGCAGTCCTGAGACGAGGGTTCCCGTTGGGATCACCGCCGCCGAGCTTAGCCGCAACCGTGATCTCTTTGGTAATCTTGGTAAAGATCTTGCCGCGCTTTGAATCAGTAGCGGCTTTTTTGTGTTTCGTTGTTGCCCATTTTGAATGACCCGACATGAAACCTCCATGAGATAAATCAAACTCCAATTTTCAAATCCCAAACCTCAAATAACAACCAATTTCAAAATTCCAATATCCAAACTGTTTGCTTATTGAGATTTGGCTATTGATGTTTATCTGTTATTTGGCGCTTGTTATTTGGTAATTCTCAACATCTATCGCTCCGCAGGCTGCAATTCTTGTTCCATGTCTTCTTTGAGTTTCGTGAAAATCATCCGTCCCGCTGCGGTCTGGAGTACACTCGTGACCGCCACGTCCACGTTCTTGTTAATATGCTTTCGACCGTTCTCCACCACGATCATCGTTCCATCATCAAGATATGCTACGCCCTGTCCCGGCTCTTTGCCTTCCTTCAGCACAAAGACCCTCATGCTCTCTCCCGGCAAAGCAACCGGTTTCACGGCATTCGAGAGATCATTGATATTGAGCACCTTGACGCCCTGGAGTTCCGCGACTTTATTCAAATTGAAATCGTTCGTGATCACCTTGGCGCCGAGTTTCTTGGCCAAGGCGATCAGTTTGCTGTCCACTTCACGAATTTTGGGGAAGTCCTCCTCGACGATGCGGACCTCCATATGGCTCATTTTCTGGATACGGTGCAGGATATCGAGGCCGCGTCTGCCCCGGGCCCGTTTGAGGGAATCCGAGGAGTCGGCGATATGCTGGAGCTCATGCAGAATAAACTGCGGGATGATGATGGTGCCGTCCAGGAATTCCGTTTCGCACACGTCGGCGATCCTGCCGTCGATGATCACGCTCGTGTCCATTATTTTTATGTTCTCTTCCGAGCCGCTCTTAAACAGTTTTTTAATATTCGACGGATTGAACCGCTCCCCTTCCCGGATACCGATGGTAATGCCGATATACCCGAAGAAACCGTTCATGAGCAGGAGAATAAAGTTTACGATGCTCCTCTCAAGCGGCACGAGTTTGAGCGGAGCAGCGATGATGTTCGCGGACGTCAAACCGAGGATGAATCCAAGAATGCCGCCGATGATAACTTTTAACGGCACCCTTCGAAACATGAATTCAGTAAGGATAATCAATACGGCAACCCCAAACCCGATCGCCATCCCTTCTGTCTTGCCGACCTGGTCATAGAGTTGCGTGGAAACATAATAACCAAGCAGCGTGCCCAAAAAAACAAACAATATACGAATAAGGATAAGTCCCATCTTACTCACCTTCCTTTGTAAAAGATAATTTATGAATGACGTTCGTTATAACAATTATCTACTGAGGGAACTGCGCCATCTTGAGAACGTGAAGCTATTCCGGCCTGACGGTAACAAATAGGTCTTGCCCCTTCCGTCGAAGAAGGATAAGTATTCTCTCTTTTTTCTTTATCTTTAAAGCTGTTTTTTTGAAATCCTCCAGGGTTGCTATGTTTTTCTGGTTTATCTGCATAACGATATCACCGGGCCTGATTCCGGCCTCAAAGACCTTGCTGTTGGGGTCTACCTTCACTACAACTACGCCTTTCTCGTTTTCGTCGATACCAAAACGACGGGCAAGGTCCGGCATGAGTTCACGCGCGACAAGCCCCGAGAGAGCACCGCTCTCCTCATCGTTAGTATCTTCCGCTTCTTCTTCGCGTGCTGAAGTCTCGGCAAGTTTTTTGGGCAGCTCGGCGATAACCACGTCCACGTCCAATTCTTTCTTCACCCGGAGGACCTTCACTTTCACTGTTGAACTGATCGGCGTCTGCGACACCATGTTCCTGAGGTGGCCCGTATCCTCAACGACCTTGCCGTTGTACTGGAGAATCACATCACCCTGCCTGATCCCCGCCTTTTCGGCCGGGCTTCCTTTCATGACGCCGCTAACGAGCGCCCCTTTGAGGTCCTTGACGCCGAATTCATCTGCGAGATCTGAAGTCACTTCCTGGATGCTTACCCCGAGCCATCCGCGCACGACTTTCTTATATTTCACCAGGCTGTCCATCACCTGGCGTGCCATGCTGCTCGGCACAGCAAACCCGATCCCCTGATACCCGCCGGTCCTCGACAGGATGGCGGTATTAATGCCGATGAGTTCACCTCGGGCGTTTATGAGTGCGCCTCCTGAGTTGCCGGGATTGATGGCCGCATCGGTCTGGATAAAGTCCTCGTAGTCGGCGATACCCACATTCGCCCGCCCCACGGCGCTGATCACGCCCATGGTCACGGTCTGGTTCAGCCCGAAGGGGTTCCCGATAGCAAACACGATCTCGCCGACCTTGAGCTTATTGGAATCTCCCCAAGGGAGCGCAGTCAGCCCTTTGGCCTCGATCTTGATGACTGCGATGTCGGTCTTCGGGTCAGCGCCTATGAGCTTTGCTTTATAGTCCTTCTTGTTCGAGAGCAGGACCTTGATCTCCTGCGCTTTCTCGATCACGTGGTTGTTCGTTATGATGTATCCATCATCGGAAACGATGACGCCCGATCCCAGGCTCTGCTCCTTATGCTCCTTCGGGACATTGGGATGCGGGAACTGGTCCCCGAAAAATCTGCGGAAAAATGGATCATCGAACAGATCAAACGGCGCCTCTGCTCTCGACTTGATCACCCTCGTCGTGGATATATTCACTACCGACGGCGTAGCAACCGCTGCTACCTCGGACTGAGCATCGCTCAACTGTGTCAGGATATCCACGGACTTGGATGATATCTGGCTCTTCGCAGGCAGCGGTGTCATAATTCCCAGGTGCGAGGACAGAACAAGGCCGACGAAAACACCGAGGACAAGAATGAATGCAGTAGATACAAAGAACTTCTTTTTATTGATCATGGATGGGAAAAACCTCCTGATGAATTAATCGTCTGTCGGTTTAATCATTATTGACTATTATATGTTATTTTACCAGAAAGAAGAGAATCTTTTCAAGCCTTTTTATTATTGACAAAATATGACGATACCATATAATACGATCGTTGTCGATACCTATCGAAAAAGTTGGAAAGGAAGATCGTGTCTTGCCTGCTAAACATTCCGCGAAGCAGCCTACCCCACGCCGCATAGAACACCTGGACAAAAAATACATCTGGCATCCTTTTACTCAAATGCAGGAATGGGAGCAAGAGCCGCAAATCATTATTGAAAGCGGCAAAGGGAGCGTCCTCACCGACGTTCGCGGGGAAAAATATCTCGATGGCGTGTCGTCGCTCTGGGTCACCGTCCACGGCCATAGAAAAAAAGAGATCGACACGGCCGTGTCCGCGCAGCTCAAGAAGATCGCCCATTCCACCCTGCTCGGGCTGTCGAACGTTCCCGCCGTTTTGCTGGCGGATAAACTCGTCCAGATCGCTCCCCGCGGACTCACCAAGGTCTTCTACTCGGACAGCGGTTCCACTGCTGTCGAGATCGCTATCAAGATAGCATTTCAGTACTGGCAGCAAAAAGGACGAAAGTTCAGGACTAAAACAAAGTTCATATCGCTCAGAGATGCATATCACGGTGACACGCTCGGATCGGTCAGCGTGGGCGGGATCGATCTGTTTCATCAGATTTACAAGCCGCTCCTTTTCACTTCGTACAAAATCGAGTCTCCTTACTGCTATCGCTGCGGCCTCGGCAAAAGCTATCCAACATGTGGGTTGGCCTGTGCTGAATCAGCGGAACAGGTAATCCGCCTTCACAGCGGTAAAACCGCCGCCCTTATCATAGAACCCCTGGTACAGGGCGCGGCAGGCATGCTCATGCAGCCGCCGGGATACCTCACGAAAATCAGAAAACTCTGCACGAAATACAACATCCTCATGATAGCCGATGAAGTCGCTACTGGATTCGGCAGGACCGGTTCCATGTTCGCCTGCGAACATGAGGCGGTGTCTCCCGATATCATGTGCATGGCCAAGGGCATAACCGGCGGTTACCTGCCGCTTGCTGCTACACTTACCACACGCGAGATATACAAGGAATTCCTCGGAGAATACCATGAGTTCAGGACGTTCTTCCACGGCCATACCTATACGGGCAATCCCCTCGCTTGTGCGGCTGCCAACGCCAGCATTGACCTATTTCAAAAAGAGAAGACACTACAGAAACTGCAAGGAAAAATCGCATTCCTGTCTCGGGAGTTAGAGAAGTTCAAGGCACTTGAACATGCAGGCGACATCAGGCAACGTGGGTTTATGATCGGCATCGAACTCGTCAAAGACAAGCAAATGAAAAAGCCCTACGCTCTTGAAGAAAAAATCGGGGTCCGGGTGACCCGTGACTGCCGCAAGCATGGTCTCCTTATACGACCGCTCGGGAATGTGATTGTGCTCATGCCGCCCCTTTCGATCTCAATGAAAGAACTGAAGCGCATGGTGGAAATCGTATACCTGGCCATCAAGCGGGTTACGGATAACCGCTGAGATAAACATCCCGCTATTCCTTTTTATCCGGCTCTGCACCTGCCGGATGGGCAGGAGATGCTTTTTCAGCTTGCTCCACCAGGGTGCTAAACGCATTGAGCGCCTTGGCTGCTTTTTTCCCTTTTTCCTCGGACTCATGCCGGGTGTTCTCTATTTTATTTCCGAGGGAACCGAAAACAGCGACCACATCTCTTGCATGAGCATATAAGAGAAACACCGATACTCCCCATAATATCACTACGCGTACGATTTTATAAGCCTTGGTATGGTCTCTATCAAGTATCCCCAGAATACCGAATGAGAACAGCGCGCTTACGACAATGATTGCGGACAACAACGCTCGACTGCCAAAAGAGCTTTTACCGGCAATTTCTACAAAAGGTTTATCCTGTGCGCCGGCAGACATTGTTTCGTTTTTCTTCGTTTCCGTCTGGACTGTTTGCTGATGTTGGTTCGTCGGCCCTTTTTCCTCCTTGGTTGCTTCTCCGCTTACTATCTTGGCCACTGCCCGATATTGTACTGGGATAGACTGCAGATCATCGGCAAAGTAAATCATGCCGTCCTTGTCAATATATTTATAAATAGCTGCAAAACAGTCCGACGTTGCGGACAAACCGAGAACAATAAAAAGAACCGTGATGCACAGCGTTCTTATTCTCATAAATGTCCTCCTGCATCATGCCGTATGTGAAATACATTATTATAAATGAAGAATAAAGTCAATACCCCGATAAGGGTATTGTTAGGGTATGCGTCGCTACATGGCTAGGCAGTCGGCGTATGAGGTAACCTGTTTGTCATGAGTCTCATTATATCTCACAGCATTTTCCATTGACTTCATAGTCTCTGCGCATAGAGGCGGCATATTTGTCTTGACAAAACCGGATCATCCTTATATAATTCGATGCTTGCAGCCCCTGGAACAAAAAAAATGGTTATCAATATCAACGATATACCTCCAGAGGGGCTTACACTGGAGCTTGGACAAAAGCTCGACCTGTTCGACAAGGGAACAGTATCCACAACATTTACGGCAGTTCTGAGTATCAAGAGCGCGGGTGAAGGGGTCTTCACGATAACAGGGCGTATTCAGGCAGCCCCCCTGCTCGAATGCTGCCGGTGTTTGACAAGCTTTATACACCCTGTTGATACTGAAGTAAGCCTTGAACTTGTCCCTCTGCGTTCCCTTGGGACCTCCCCCGATTATGAGCTCGCTGGGGGAGAACTCGATATGGAGTTTTATCAGGGTAGTGAAATCGAACCTGTCGAGTTCATCCGGGAACAGTTGCTCCTCTCTCTTCCCATGGTCCCGCTCCACCGTCCGGACTGTAAAGGCCTCTGCAGCATTTGCGGAACGGACCTGAATAAGGCGGAATGCGATTGCCGTAAAGATTCACAGGAAGTTAATGGAGCGTTTTCTGCATTAAAAGATTTATTAAAAAAATAGAAGGAGCATTACACAACCATGGCCAATCCAAAGCATAAAACGTCTAAATCCCGCAGGGACAAGAGGCGTACGCACAAATACCTCAAAGCCCCTAATCTCTCAGTCTGTCCGCAGTGCCAGGAGGTGAAAAAACCTCACCATGCCTGTATGTCCTGCGGCACCTATAACGGCCGTGAGGTAGTAACTGTTCAACAGATATAACGCATGCATGCCCAAAGGCAAAGGGAAGATACTGAATTTTCCGGTATGACTCTCTTTGCCTTTTATATTGTAGGGAGTTTTAATGAAAATTGCCGTTGATGCCATGGGGGGAGACAACGCGCCTCATGCCGTCGTTGCCGGGGCCGTGCAGGCGGCCGGGGAATTTGGCGTCGGCATCATCCTGGTAGGCATTGAGGAATTGATTCAGACGGAACTCGAGAAATATCCCCATGCAAAGACTCTCCCCATCGAGATTCGGAATGCCACCGAAGTCGTGGACATGCTCGATTCGCCCTCCACGGTCTTTCGGAGGAAGAAAGATTCCTCTATCCGTGTGGCGAATGAGCTCGTCAAGAGTGGCGAGGCAGTCGCGGTTATCAGCGCAGGTCATACCGGTGCGGCCATGGCCACATCACTCTTCGTGCTGGGTCCTCTTGAAGGGGTCGAGCGGCCGGCCATCGCGACGTTCATGCCCACGATGAAAGGGACCTCAATCGTCCTTGACGTGGGAGCGAACGTCGACTGCAAACCGAACCACCTTCTGCAGTTCGCGATCATGGGAGAGGTATACGCGAAGTACCTGCTCAAAAACCCGAACCCCTGCGTTGGCCTGCTCTCCATCGGCGAAGAGAAAACCAAGGGGAATGAACTGACAAAGGAGGCATTCAAGCTCCTGACCGAGACGTCGCTCAATTTTATCGGTAACGTCGAAGGACGCGATGTGATGTCCGGCAAAGCAGATGTGGTTGTCTGTGACGGTTTCATCGGCAATGTAGTGCTCAAGGTGTCCGAGGCTGTAGCGGAAGCCATTGGGATCATCATCAAACAGAACATCGGCGACAACCTGCTGAGAAAGTTCGGCTACCTCATGATGAGGCCGGTCTTCCGTGCCCTTAAGCGCCGAGTTGACTACGCAGAGTACGGCGGGGCGCCTCTCATCGGGATCAACGGCATCAGCATCATCAGCCACGGTCGCTCGTCCGATCATGCCATTAAGAACGCCATCCGCGTTGCCTCTGAACTCGCGAAGAGTGAGGTAAACAGGCACATCCATGAGGACATTGCTAAAAATATGGAGCTGGTAAAATAATGATCAACGCGCGGATAATAGGAACTGGCTCGGGCGTTCCGAAAAAGGTCGTTACCAACCACGATCTGGAGAAGCTCGTGGATACGAGCGATGCATGGATAACCGAACGCACCGGCATCAAAGAGCGCCGGATCGCTGCAAAAGACGAGACGACATCTGACTTTGCCTATGAAGCGTCACACAAAGCGCTTAAGTCGGCAAAAATATCGCCACAGGAGCTGGATCTGATCCTCGTAGCGACAACAACCCCGGACATGTTCATGCCGAGCTGCGGCTGCTTACTCCAGGAAAAGCTCGGTGCAACAAAGGCGGCTGCCTTCGATATATATGCCGCCTGCTCCGGATTCATTTACGGGCTGTCGGTGGCGAATGCATTCATTAAGTCGGAAATGTACAAGAATATCCTCGTTGTCGGAGCCGAAACCCTCTCCCGGTTTACAGACTGGGAAGACCGCGGCACGTGCGTACTCTTTGGAGACGGTGCGGGCGCGGTCGTGCTCCAGCGGCATGCAGGCAAGCGCGGCGTGCTTTCTACGCACTTACACTCTGACGGGTCGCTCGGAAATCTGCTCAGTCTCCCCGGTGGAGGCGCTCTTCACCCACCGACCTATGAAACCATTAACAAACGTATGCACTTCATCAAGATGAAGGGAAACGAGACATTCAAGGCTGCGGTGCGTGCGCTCGAAGACGTTGCACAGGAAGCATTGGCTTATAACAAGGTAAAGCCGGAGGAAATAGACCTCCTTATCCCGCACCAGGCAAATTTACGCATCATCCAGGCGATGGCACAACGGCTCAACATGCCTATGGA
>Ga0209048_10003691_pt1 | contig 14825 bp, 18 predicted proteins | sample FrelakmetCRP12CR_FD_187146 | JGI IMG/M metagenome (GOLD analysis project Ga0209048, IMG submission 187146) | Freshwater lake sediment microbial communities from the University of Notre Dame, USA, for methane emissions studies - CRP12 CR (SPAdes)... | ecosystem: Environmental > Aquatic >... | reverse complement strand
TGCGGCGGCAGCGGGCCGCCGCCGAGCGCGACCTGGCGGCGACCCGCGAGCGCCTCCAGCGCGCCGAGCTCGAGGACGCCGAGGTGCGGGTGCGGATCGAGGCGGCGACGGACACGGTCCGCCGGGAGCTCGACTGCGAGCCGGACGCGGTGATGGCCGCGCCCTGCCCGGAACTGCCGCCCGGGACCACCGCCGAGCACCGGGCCCGGGAGCTGGAGCGGGACCTGCGCCTGATGGGCCCGATCAACCCGCTGGCGCTCGAGGAGCACGCCGCCCTCATGGAGCGCCACGCCTTCCTCGAGGCCCAGCTCGAGGACGTCAAGGCCGGCCGGCGTGAGCTCTCCAAGGTCATCCGGGCCATCGACGCCGAGATCGTCGAGGTCTTCAGCGCCGCCTACGCCGACGTGGCGGACAACTTCGGCAGGCTCTTCTCGATGCTCTTCCCCGGCGGCACCGGGCGCCTCCGGCTCACCGATCCCGACAACCTGCTCGAGACGGGGATCGAGGTCGAAGCCCGCCCCTCCGGCAAGAACGTCAAGCGCCTGTCACTGCTGTCCGGCGGGGAACGGTCCCTCACCGCGATGGCCTTCCTGTTCGCGGTCTTCCGCAGCCGACCGTCGCCCTTCTACCTGATGGACGAGGTCGAGGCGGCGCTCGACGACGTGAACCTCCACCGGTTCCTCGATCTCATCCGCGAGTTCCAGACCGAGGCGCAGCTGCTCATCGTCAGCCACCAGAAGCGGACGATGGAGGCTGCCGACTGCCTGTACGGCGTGACCATGCAGCCGGGCGGCTCGTCCAAGGTCATCAGCGAGCGCGTGGGCGCAACGGCCGGCTGACGACACGGGAGCGGCCGGTAGTCTCCCCCGACGATGACCGTGATCCTGCTCGTGATCGTGGCGGTGGCCCTCGTGTTGATCGTGGCCCCGCTCGCCTACACCCGGCTGCGCCGCCCGAGAGGTCCCGAGCTCGAGCCCCCGGCACCGCCCCCGGCGGGTGCACCCGGAGCCCGGGCCCGGCCCCCCCGGGCCCGGCCCCCGGCACGACGGCCGCCGACCCGTCCGCCCTCGGCGCCGCCGGGGCCGCGACCCCCGGGTGCCCCGCCGGGCCCCCCGGGTGCGCCGCCGGCCCCGATCGACCTCGACACCGAGGCCGAGGCGCTCCTCGAGGAGGTCGAAGCCGAGGAGGAGGCTCAGCGCCTCGCGCCCCCGGTGCGCCCCCGGTTCCGGGACCGGCTGACCAAGGCCCGGGCCCTGTTCGCCGGCTTCCTGTCGAGGACGACGATCGACCAGGACACGTGGGACGAGCTCGAGGAGGCGCTGATCCGGGCCGACGTCGGCGTGAGGCTGACCGGCGAGGTTCTCGACGACCTGCGGGGCCGGGTCAAGGCCCAGGGCATCACGACCTCCGGGGAGCTGGTCGACGGGCTGAAGGCGGACCTCAAGGCCGCCCTCGCCAGCGCCGACCGCTCGCTCCGGCTCGACCCGGGGGAGACGAACGTGTGGCTCTTCGTGGGTGTCAACGGCGTCGGCAAGACGACCACGATCGGCAAGGTCGGCTACCGGGAGGCGGCGGCCGGCCACCGGGTGGTGATGGCCGCCGGCGACACGTTCCGGGCGGCGGCTGCGGAGCAGCTGGCGCTGTGGTCCACGCGGGTGGGCGCCGACCTGGTGCGGGGGGCGGAGGGCGGCGACCCGGGAGCGGTGATCTTCGACGCCGTGCAGCGGGCGGCGTCGCGGGGCGCGGACCTCGTCCTCGGGGACACCGCCGGACGCCTCCACACCAAGGTCAACCTGATGGAGGAGCTCAAGAAGGTGCGCCGGGTCGCTGAGCGGCCCCCCGGCCACCTCACCGAGGTCCTCCTCGTCATCGACGCCACGACCGGGCAGAACGGCCTCACCCAGGCCAAGCAGTTCGCCGAGGCCGTCGAGGTCACCGGGGTGGTGCTGACGAAGCTCGACGGCACGGCCAAGGGCGGCATCGCCCTGGCCATCCAGACCGAGTTGGGCATCCCGATCAAGCTGGTCGGCCTGGGCGAGACGGCCGACGACCTCACGGAGTTCGATCCCGATGAGTTCGTCGAGGCCCTCCTTGCCGTGTGAGGGACGCCCGGCCGGCGCCCCGGGCCGATCCGACCGCTCGACGCCGCCGTCGCCAGCTTCCGGGCCCGGGTGGGAATACGGAACGCCTGCGTTCCGGTTGTGCCCACCGGCTGCCATCGTCACGAGACGCCTGGGTATCGGAGCGGGATGGAGGAGCGGATGCGGTCGAGCGTGAGGAGTCCCGAGGTGATGTACCAGCGCCGGTGGCTGACGCTGCTGGTGCTCTGCGTGAGCCTGATGGTCATCGGGCTCGACAACACGATCCTGAACGTGGCCCTGCCGACGCTGTCGCGGAGCCTGCACGCCTCGACCAGCCAGCTCCAGTGGATCGTCGACTCCTACACGATCGTCTTCGCCGGGCTGCTGCTCACGGCCGGCTCCCTGGGGGACCGCTTCGGTCGGTACAAGGCCCTCACCTTCGGCCTCGTGGTGTTCGGGACCGGGTCGGTGCTGTCGGCGGTCTCGGGCTCGGCGACGACGTTGATCGCCACCCGGGCGTTCATGGGCATCGGCGGCGCCTTCATCATGCCGGCGACCCTGTCGATCATCACCAACGTCTTCACCAACCCGGTCGAGCGGGGCAAGGCCATCGGCATCTGGGCGGGGGTCTCGGCCCTGGGGATCGGCATCGGCCCGGTCTCCGGCGGGTTCCTGCTCACTCACTTCTGGTGGGGGTCGGTGTTCCTGGTCAACGTCCCCATCGTGATCCTCGGGCTGGTCGGTGGGTGGTTCCTGATCCCCGATTCCCGGGACCCGGCGGCTCCCAGGCTCGACCCGCTCGGCGCGGTGCTGTCGATCGCCGGGCTCGCCGCCGTCCTCTACGCCGTCATCGAGGCGCCGTCGCACGGGTGGACGTCCCCCCAGATCCTCGCCGCCTTCGCCTTCGGCGTGCTGACCCTCGGCGCGTTCATGGCCTGGGAGCTGCACTGCTCGAGCCCGATGCTCGACGTCCGCTTCTTCAAGAACCCGAGGTTCACTGCGGCGAGCGGCGCCATCACCCTGACGTTCTTCACGTTGTTCGGGATGCTGTTCCTCCTGACGGGCTACCTGCAGTCGGTCCTCGGCTACAGCGCCCTCAAGGCGGGCGCCGTCCTCATCCCCCAGGCGGCCGTGATGATGATCCTCGCGCCGGCGTCGAGCGGCTTCGTCCAGCGCTTCGGGAACAAGGTCGTCGTCGCCTTCGGGCTCTCGGCGGTCACCATCACGCTGCTCCTCATGTCCCTGCTCACGGCACACACGTCCATCTGGCAGGTGATGGCCGTCACCACGCTGCTCGGCGTGGGCATGGCCAACGTCATGGCCCCCGCGACCGACTCGATCATGGGCTCGCTCCCACGGGAGAAGGCCGGGGTCGGCTCGGCGGTGAACGACACCACCCGCCAGGTGGGCGGCGCCGCGGGCGTCGCCGTGCTCGGGTCGATCCTCTCCTCCCGCTACCGGTCGATCGTGGCCGAGCGGCTGCCCCTCGCCCACGTCCCGGCCCAGCTGACGGCGGTCGTCAAGGCCAACGTGGGGCAGGCGGTCAACGTGGCGCACTCCCCGGCGGCCCAGGGGGTGCGCGGCGCGATCCTGACCGTTGCCCGGGACGCGTACGTGTCGGCCTTCCACACCGCGGTCCTCCTGGGCGCCGTCGTGATGCTCGTTGCGGTCCTGGGCGTGCTGAAGTTCCTCCCGGCCCGGGCCACCAGCGAGCTCGGCGTCCCGGCGACCCCGGCGGATGCCGCCAGGTCGGGCAGCCCTCGTCCGGCCTCGGCAACCTCGCCGGTCGTCGAGGTCGGCTGAGGTCGGCGATGGCCGTCCGACTGGCCGAGACACCGGACGACGCAGGCCCCGCCGGCGACCGTCATCGCCCCGGTCGCCCGCGCAGCGAGGCCTGTGACCGGGCCATCGAGGCCGCCGCGCTCGATCTGCTCGTCGACGAGGGCTTCGGTCGCATGACGATCGAGGGGATCGCCTCGCGGGCCGGCGTGGGCAAGGCCACCGTGTACCGACGCTGGGACTCCAAGGAGCACCTGGTGGTCGACGCGGTGAGCCACCGGTGCGCGGCCCAGGTCGGCACGCCCGACACCGGCTCGCTGCGCAGCGACATGATCGAGCTGCTCGACGGGGTGACGGGCCGGTTCCGGCGCGACGGCCGGGTCATGCAGGCCTTCGCTGCCGAACAGGGCCGGCACCCCCAGCTGGCGGAGATGTTCCGGACGATGTTCCTGGCCGAGCGCCGGGCGGCAGCGCGGGCCATCGTCGCCCGGGCCGTGGAGCGTGGGGAGCTGCCGCCGGGCAGCGACACGGAGCTGCTCGCCGACCTCGGGCCCGCGCTGCTCTGGCACCGCCTCACCGTCACGGGCGCCCCACTCGACGACGGCCTCCCCGAGCGGATCGTGGACCAGTTCTTCCCGGGTCGCGCCGGTGGCCGGGATCTTCCGGGGGCAGGCGGCCCGGCGGGCCCGGCCCGATGAGGACCTGGGTCGTCGGGATCGACGGGTCGGAGGCCGGCCTCGACGCGTTGCGCTTCGCGGCCGAGCGCGGGGCGCCGACCGGGACCCGGCTCGTGGTGGTCCACGTCCGCCACCTGCCGGGTGCCTGGGAGGAGCGGGCGATGACCGCCCAGGCCGGCGCCACGATCCTGGAGGAGATCCAGCGGGAGGCCCACGAGGGCGCGGCCAGGACGCTCGCCGGGCGTGGGGTCGACTGGGAGTTCGACGCCCGTGCCGGCGACCCGGCCGACGTGCTCGAGGCGGTGGCCGCCGAGCGGTCCGCCGAGCTGATCGTGGTGTCCGGTCGGGCTCATTCGGCGGTGCACAAGGCGGTGCTCGGCTCCGTGAGCTCCAGGCTGGCCCAGAGCGCCTCGGTGTCCGTGCTCATCGTGCGGTAGGCCTCATCGTGCGGTCGGCCTCATCGTGCGGTCGGGGCGGCCGGGGGCGCTCGGTGGCCCGGGGCCGACCGGGGACGGCGCGATCGCCGGTCGTCACGCCAGGCACCGGCTGGTGCACCGACCTCCGGTAGCCTGACGAGCCGCATGTTCGACTCCCTGTCCGATCGCTTCGACGCGATCTTCACCCGCCTGCGCGGCAAGGGCCGACTCGGTGACGCCGAGGTCGACGAGGTCCTCCGGGAGATCCGCGTCGCCCTCCTCGAGGCCGACGTCAACCTGGGTGTCGTCCGCAACCTGGTCAACCGCATCCGCGAGGCGTGCGTCGGCGCCGACCTCTCGAAGAGCCTGACCCCCGCCCAGCAGGTCATCAAGATCGTCCACACCGAGCTGGTGCAGACGCTCGGTGGCGAGACGCTGCGGATCACGTACGCCTCGAAGCCGCCCACGGTCGTGCTCCTGGCCGGTCTGCAGGGCTCCGGCAAGACCACCGCCGCAGCCAAGCTGGCCCGCTGGTTCAAACAGCAGGGGCGCAACCCGTTGCTGGTCGGGGCCGACCTCCAGCGCCCGGCCGCCGTCGAACAGCTCCGGGTGCTCGGCTCGCAGGCCGGCGTGCCGGTCTTCAGCCAGCCCAGCGACCCGGTCGCGGTCGCCAGCGCCGGCCTGGCCGAGGCGGTGCGGGTCGGTCGCGATGTCGTGATCCTCGACACCGCCGGACGACTGACCGTCGACCTCGAGCTCATGGACGAGGTCCGCCGCATCTCCGAGGCGACCCAGCCGCGCTACACGTTCCTCGTGATCGACGCCATGATCGGCCAGGACGCCGTGACGACGGCTGAGGCCTTCCACGCGAACCTCGAGCTCGACGGCGTCATCATGTCCAAGCTCGACGGCGACGCGCGAGGCGGCGCCGCCCTGTCGGTGAAGGACGTCGTCGGCCGCCCCATCGTCTTCGCGTCCACCGGGGAGAAGCTCGCGGACTTCGAGCAGTTCCATCCGGACCGCATGGCCAGCCGGATCCTCGGGATGGGTGACGTCCTGACCCTGATCGAGCGGGCCGAGCAGGAGTACGACGCCGACGTGGCGACCCGGGCAGCCGAGCGGCTCCAGGCGGGATCGTTCAGCCTGGAGGACTTCCTCGATCAGATGCAGCAGATCAAGAAGATGGGGCCGATCTCCAACCTCATGAAGATGATGCCGGGCATGCCCAAGGAGCTCCGGAACGCCGAGATCGACGACCGGGAGCTGTCCCGGGTGGAGGCGATCATCCGCTCCATGACGCCGGCGGAGCGGGCCGAACCCACCATGATCAACGGCTCGCGGCGCCTGCGCATCGCCGCCGGCAGCGGGACGAACACCGCTGCGGTCAACCAACTGGTCAAGCAGTTCCAGGAGGCCCAGAAGATGTTCCGGGCAGCCGGGATCGGTCCTCGTCGACTGAAGGCGACGAAGGCCAGGCAGAAGCGCAAGAAGGGCCGGCGCTGAGCGTCGGCCGGCGGCACCGTGAGACAGCCGTCCCGCTCCGACCGGCCGCGTGGCACCATGTCGGGTCCCCGGGATGTCCGGACGCGGGGCCGGCAGCTACAGTGCAGTCCTGCTCTGGCCCGCCAGAGGCGCACAGCGTGCCCGCGCCGGCAGACCGGCCCGGAGCAGCGCCGACACCGGGCGCAACCGCCGAGATCGAAGGAAGAGGACAACGTCGTGGCCGTGAAGCTCCGCCTGATGCGGATGGGCAAGAAGAAGCAGCCGACCTATCGCGTGGTGGCGGCCGACAGCCGGTCCCCCCGGGACGGCCGGTTCATCGAGATCGTCGGGACCTACGAGCCGCGTCACGAGCCGTCGATCGTGAAGATCGACAACGCCAAGGCCGTGCGCTGGCTGTCCGACGGCGCCCAGCCGACCGAAACCGTCCAGAAGCTCCTGCGGATCTCAGGGGCGTGGGACGAGTTCAAGGCCCGTCCCGGCACGTGAGCGATCCGGAGGAGGACACTGCCACGTCGGCTCCGACGACGCCGGCGGCGACGGGCGGGCCCGGTCGGGCCGCGCCGACGTCGACGGGACGAGGCGGCTCGGCGGCCGGGGTGCTGGAGTACCTGGCCGGACAGATCGTCGACGATCCATCGTCCGTCCGCGTCGAGATCGAGGATGGCCCCGGCGGGATCGTGCTGCGGCTTCACGTCGCCCCCGACGACATGGGCAAGGTGATCGGCAAGCGGGGTCGCGTCGCCCAATCCATCCGGACGCTGGTCCGTGCGGCCGGTGCCCGAGACGGGCTCGCCGTCTCGGTCGACATCGTCGATTAGCGCCGGGAACGCGCCCAGGGGTGCCCCGGCCGCTGCTCGAGGTGGGTCGCGTCGCCAAACCCCACGGCCTCAAGGGCGAGGTCATCGTCGAACTGGTCACCAACCGCACCGAGCGGCTGGCCGCCGGGGCCGTCCTGCTGGCCGCGGACGAGCGGCTGGTCGTCGAGCGCTCGAGCCCGCATCTGGGTCGCTGGATCGTGACGTTCCGGGGCGTCACCGACCGATCGGCGGCCGAGGCGTTGCGGGGTGCCGTCCTCACGGCCGAGGCGATCGACGACCCCGACGCCCTCTGGGTCCACGAGCTGATCGGCTCGACCGTCGTCGACGCCCTCGGGGTGAGCCGGGGCCGGGTGGTGGCCGTGGTCGCCAACCCTGCGAGCGACCTGCTCGAGCTCGACGACGGCCACCTCGTGCCGCTTCGGTTCGTCACCGCGCGGCGCGAGGGCACGGTCACGGTCGACGTCCCCCGTGGCCTGCTGGACGACGACGCCTAGCGCCATGAGCGACCAGTTCGGGCCGCCCGCCGTCGCCGGGCCATCACTGCGGATCGACACCCTCACGATCTTCCCCGACCTGGTCGATGGTTGGCTCACCGCGTCGCTGATCGGCAGGGCCCGCCGAGCGGGCCTGCTCGACCTCCGGGTCCACGACCTGCGCTCGGCCGCGGACGACCCCCACCGCTCGGTCGACGACACCCCCTTCGGTGGCGGTGCGGGAATGGTGCTGGCCCCCGAGCCCGTGTTCGCTGCGGTCGAGGCGGTGGACCCTCCGCGGCCGCTCCTTCTCCTCGCCCCGGGGGGGCGCCGGTTCGACCAGGCGATGGCCCGGGAGCTGCAGGGCCGCGGCCCCCGTGGGTTCTCGCTGCTGTGCGGACGCTACGAGGGCGTCGACCAGCGGGTGGTGGATCATCTCTGCGACGGCGAGGTCTCGGTCGGCGACTACGTCCTCACCGGCGGCGAGCTCGCGGCGCTCATCGTGATCGAGGCCGTGGCCCGCCTCGTCCCCGGGGTGATGGGCAACGCCGCGTCGGCCGAGGAGGAGAGCTTCGCCGACGGCCTGCTCGAGTACCCCCACTACACCCGGCCAGCCACCTTCCGAGGATGGGAGGTCCCCGAGGTGCTCCGGTCGGGTGACCACGCCCGGGTGGCCCGGTGGCGACGGGCGATGGCCGTGGCCCGGACCGCCGAGCGCCGGCCCGAGCTGCTCGCCGCCCGTGGCGGGCTGACCGAGGCGGACCGCCGGCTGCTGGAGGAGTTCGGGCTGATGTCCTAGACTCGCCGGGCTTGCGCGAGCGACCCTGCGTCGCTGCTGCGCCCCCGCCCGCTCGAGGAGCCCGACGCGCCATGAACCCGACCGATCTCGTCGATCGCCCGAACCTGCGTGACGACATCCCCGACTTCGCTCCGGGGGACACCCTCAAGGTCCACGTCCGGGTCGTGGAGAGCGGCAAGGAGCGCATCCAGGTCTTCCAGGGCGTGGTCATCCGTCGCCAGGGGTCCGGCATCCGCGAGACCTTCTCGGTCCGCAAGGTCAGCTTCGGGGTGGGGGTGGAGCGGACCTTCCCCGTCCACTCGCCGATCCTCGCCAAGATCGACGTGGTCACCCGCGGTGACGTGCGCCGGGCCAAGCTCTACTACCTGCGTGACCTGCGTGGGAAGGCGGCGAAGATCAAGGAGAAGCGCGAGGCCCGCTGACCCGGCCGGCCGGACCCCGCCCGGCCGGTCGATGCTCAGCGCCGGTGCCCCAGCCGGGCGATCACCGTCGGCGGGAGGCCGTACAGTGGGCGGCGTGCGAACCATCCCTCAGCCGCTGTGATGACCACCCACCCGTCATGAGCGCCGAAGACATCGAGCGGTACGAGACGGAGATCGAGCTCCAGCTCTACCAGGAGTACCGGGACGTCCTGCCGATGTTCCACTACGTGGTCGAGACCGAGCGGCGCTTCTACCTGGCCAACGAGGTCTCGATGGAGCCGAGAAACGAGGGTGGGCGCACCTACTTCGAGATCATCCTGGGCGACGCCTGGGTGTGGGACATGTACCGGCCGGCCCGCTTCGTGTCCTCCGTCCGGGTGGTGACGTTCAAGGACGTCAACGTCGAGGAGCTCCCGGTCAAGGAGCTGTGAGCACGCCGCACCCACCCGGCGGGGCGTCACCCGCCCGTCCGACTCGCGAACGCACCGACCCGCGGGCCGGAGGCCGTGCGGACGGGCGCCGCCAGCTCGGCGACGCCGGGGAGTCCGCCGCCGCCCGCTGGTACGAGGCGCACGGCTACGAGGTGATCGCCCGCAACTGGCGCTGCAGGGACGGTGAGCTCGACCTGATCGTCTCCACGGGGCGCCAGCTCGTCTTCTGCGAAGTCAAGACCCGCTCGTCCGACGCGTTCGGCACCCCCGGGGAGGCCGTCACCCGGGCCAAGCAGCTGCGGATCCGCCGGTTGGCCGCCCGCTGGCTGGACGGGGCGGAGCCCTCCAGGCCGCGGGCGATCCGGTTCGACGTGGCCAGCGTGGTCGAGGGCCGGATCGACGTGGTCGAGGGAGCCTTCTAGGCCGTGGGCGACGACCTCCCGCCCGACGCCGGCCCACCGCCGGCCCGCCGGGGTCCCCGCGCGGCCACGGTGGCCGTGCGGGCCGGCCGCCCGCACCGGCCCGGTGCGGCGGTCAACCCCCCCATCGCCCTGTCCTCGACGTTCGAGTTGGGGGGCGACCGGCTCTACGGACGCGACGACAACGAGACCTGGGAGGCGTTCGAGGCCGCCCTGGGCGCGCTCGAAGGGGGGGACGCGCTCGCCTTCTCCTCCGGCATGGCCGCCATCAGCGCCGTGCTGGAGGCGCTGCCCATCGGCGCCACGGTCGTCGTCGCCCAGGACGCCTACAACGGCACCCGCCGGTGGTGCGCCGACGCCGCCAGCCGCGGGCGACTGGGTGTCCGGTTGGTCGACCTGGGCGACCCCGCCGGGGTCGTGGCCGCCTGCGAGGGCGCGCAGCTCGTGTGGCTGGAATCCCCGACCAACCCGTGCCTCGTCGTCGCCGACCTGGCCGCGATCGCCGCCGGGGCGCACCTCCAGGGCGTCAGCGTCGTCGTCGACAACACCCTGGCCACGCCCCTGCTCCAGCGTCCCCTGGCCCTCGGGGCGGACGTGGTCGTCCATTCCGTGACGAAGTGGCTCGCCGGCCACTCGGACGTGGTCATGGGGGCCATCGTCACGGCCGACGGCGAGCGTCTCGAACAGCTGCGGACCCGGCGCAGCCTCGGCGGTGGCGTCCCGGGGCCGGTCGAGGCGTGGCTGGCGCTGCGGGGACTGCGGAGCCTGCCGGCCCGCCTGGAGCGGGCCCAGGCCACGGCCGGCGAGCTGGCCCGGCGCCTCTCGGGTCACGCGGCGGTCGAGCGGGTCCGCTACCCCGGACTGGGCTCGGACCCCGGCCACGAGCTGGCGGCCCGCCAGATGTCGGGTCCCGGGGCCATGGTGTCGTTCGAGGTGGCGGGAGGCGCGGAGGCCGCCGAGGCTGTCTGCGAGGCGGTTCGCGTGCTGACGCCCGCGACGAGCCTCGGCGGTGTCGAGACGCTCATCGAACGGCGTGGCCGCTACCGGTTCGAGGAGGGCACCCCGCCGGCGCTGCTGCGCATGAGCGTGGGCCAGGAGGACGTCGAGGATCTCTGGGAGGACCTCGATCAGGCCCTGACGGCAGCGGTGGCGACCTGACCGGGGGCGTTGGACGCGTCAGGCCACGCGCCCGACGCCGCCCCCGTCGGTCACGACGTCCAGACCGTCCGCCGACCAGGCCTGCATGCCGCCGGCCAGGTTCACCGCGTCGATCCCGAGCCCGCGGAGGAACAGGGCGACCCGATCGGAGCGGGCCCCGCTCCGGCAGATCGCCACGACGACGCGGTCGGTCGGGATCTCGCCGACGCGGGTCGTGAGATCGGCCATGGGCAGGTGGACCGCGGAACCGGCGTGGCCGGCCGCCCACTCGCTCGGCCCGCGCACGTCGAGCAGGCAGGCGCCCTCGGCGACGAGGCGCGCGCCCTCGGCAGGGGGCACCTGCGGGACACCGGGCGGAAGGGGCGCGCCCACGACCCCCATCGTGGCATGTCGTCCGGCCGCTCAGCGGCGGTCGGCGGGGCCACCGCGCCGTTCCCAGCACGGGCGGTGCCAGTGGCGGCGCAGGTCGGGGGCCTCGACCGGGACGACGACGTAGTGGGCGGTCCCGGGCTCGACGGCGTGACCGCATGCCGGGCACCGGTACCGCTTGGTCGCCTGGTAGGGATGGACGAGCCGCACCTCCGCCGGGCCGCCGAGCACGGGGTCGGTCGCCCGGTCGGTCACAACAGGGCCCAGACGACGAGCGCCGCGGTCACCGCCAGTGCGACGGCGACCAGGACGAAGTCGGAGGGCCGACGGCGCTGGACCCGGAAGGGGTTGAGACCCACCCGTCCAGTCTCCCACTGACGGCGCGACAACGAGTCACTAGGGTGCCGTCCATGGCAGCCCTGGAGACGATCATCGTCGAGCGCCGAGCGGGCGTCGTGCGGGTGACCCTCAACCGGCCCGACAAGAAGAACGCCATCAACGGCCCGATGTGGGACGAGCTGCTGGCCACGTTCGAGGAGGTCGCCGACAACCCCGGGGACCGGGCGCTCGTGATCACGGGGGCCGGCGACGCGTTCTGCTCGGGGGCCGATCTCACGGAATCCAGGACGCCGGCCGCCGCCGACGTGGCGCCGCTCGTCCAGATGCGTCACGTGGGCGACGTCGCCCTCGAGCTGCACCGCATCCCGAAGCCCACCATCGCCAAGGTCAACGGCGTCGCCGCCGGGGCAGGCTGCAACCTGGCCCTCGGCTGCGACCTCGTCGTGGCCTCCGACGCCGCCCGGTTCAGCCAGATCTTCGCCCGTCGAGGGCTGGCCATCGACTTCGGCGGCTCGTGGCTGCTGCCCCGCCTGGTAGGCCTCCACAAGGCCAAGGAGCTGGCCCTCCTCGCGGACATCATCTCGGCACGGGAGGCGGCCGACATCGGGCTGGTCAACAAGGTCGTGCCCGCCGCCGACCTCGACGCCGCGGTCGACGAGTGGGCCGGCCGGCTGGCGAACGGGCCGACGATCGCCCTCTCGCTCACCAAGATGATGCTGAACCGCAGCTTCGCCACCTCGATGGAGCAGGCCGTCGAGGACGAGGCCCGGAGCCAGCACGTCACGTTCTCCACCCGGGACGTCGTCGAGGCCATGTCGGCGTTCGTCCAGAAGCGGGAGCCGGACTTCACGGGGCGGTAGGTCTGGCCATGGCCCCGCCCGGCCCTGGCCTGGCCCGGCCGGGCCTACCGCCCGGTGCCCCGGCCGCCGCCGGCCGCACGGCGCACCGGCAGGCCCTGCGGTGTCACCACCGGTGGGTACCGTGGGCACCGCGCCTCGAGCGGCCGGCGCCCGGACAGCCCGGCGGCCCTCCCGTGAGCAGCCTGCTCCCGCCGGAGGTCACCGTGATCGCCACCATCCCGTCCGCCACGCTGCTCGGCGTCGAGGGCCGCCCCGTGACCGTCGAGGTCCATCTCGCCCGGGGCCTGCCCGGCTTCACCGTGGTCGGCCTGCCCGACGCCGCGTGCCGGGAGTCGCGGGACCGGGTACGGGCGGCCCTGTCCTCGACCGGCCTGGAGTTCCCGAAGACCAGGGTCACGGTCAACCTGGCGCCCTCGGGCCTGCGCAAGGTCGGTGCCGGGCTCGATCTGGCCATCGCCGTCGGGCTCCTCGCCGCCCAGGGGCGACTCGACGACCGAGCGCTCGCCGGGTGCGCGTTCGTCGGCGAGCTCGGACTCGACGGCGCGGTGCGCCCGGTCCCGGGCGTGCTCGCCCTGGCCGACGCCCTGGTCGAGCCGGCGATCGTGGTACCGGCCGCCTGCGCCGCCGAAGCGGCCCTGGTGGGCCACCAGCACGTCGTGGCCGTGTCCACGCTTCGGCAGCTGGTGGCCGCGCTCGACGGGACCGGACCCTGGCCCGATCCGCCCGGCGCGCCGGCACCGGCCCCCTGTGACACGCCCCCCGACCTGGCCGACGTGCGGGGTCAGCCGGTCGGCCGCTGGGCGCTCGAGGTCAGTGCGGCGGGAGGTCATCACCTCCTCCTCATCGGCCCGCCCGGCGCGGGCAAGACCCTGCTCGCCCGCCGCCTCCCGGGCCTGCTCCCGCCCCTCACCCGGGCCGAAGCGCTCGAGACGACCCGCATCCACTCGGCAGGGGCGCTCCCGCTGCCCCAGGGCGGGCTCGTCTCCCGGCCGCCGCTCCGGTCCCCGCACCACACCGCGTCGATGGTGTCGCTGATCGGTGGCGGGACGTCGGGGGTCCGCCCCGGCGAGGTCAGCTTCGCGACCAAGGGCATCGGCTAATGTTCCTTGAGTGAGGATTCCCACGAAGGCCGCCGTGTACTGCCGGATCAGCGACGACAGGGCAGGGGAGGGCCTCGGCGTCACCCGGCAGAAGGTGGACTGCGTGGCCTTCTGCGAGCGGAAGGGCTGGCCGATCGCGGAGATCTTCACGGACAACGACACCTCGGCCTACAGCGGCAAGCCACGACCCGGCTACCTGGCCATGGTCGACGGGGTCAAGGCCGGCGCCTACGACGCCATCGTCGTCTGGCACCCCGACCGCCTACACCGCTCGACCCGTGAGCTCGAGGACTTCATCGATCTCATCGAGGCGACGTCAGCGACCGTCGCCAGTGTCACGGCCGGCGACTTCGACCTGGCCACCCCGGAGGGTCGCCTCGTTGCCCGGATCGTGGGGTCGGTGGCGCGCAAGGAGTCGGAGGACAAGAGTCGGCGGATGCGGCGCAAGCACCTCCAGCTCGCCGAGGCGGGGGAGGGCAAGGGGGGTGGGACCCGCCCGTTCGGCTTCAGCGCCGACCGCGTCACGGTCAACGAGGTGGAGGCGGAGCTCGTCAGGGAGGCCGCCCGGAGGGTCCTGGCTGGAGAGGCGCTGCGCGGCGTGTGCGCCGACTGGACCGACCGCGGCATCGCCACCGTCACGGGTGTGCCCTGGACGACCACGGTGATGCGGAGGCTGCTCATGTCCGGGCGGATCGCGGGCTTGCGGGAGCATCACCGGGTCGTGACCGCCACCGCCATATGGCCCGCGATCATCGACCAGGCCGACCACGTCCGCCTCCGCGTCCTGTTGTCAGACCCGGCCCGGACGACCAACGGCAAGATGAACGCCCGCAAGTACCTCCTCACCGGGTTCGTCCACTGCGGGCGGGCGGAGTGCGGTGCCCGCATGGTGGCCCGTCCGACCAGTGAGCACGTCCGCCGGTACATCTGTGCCAAGGGGCCCGATTGCATCGGGTGCGGGAAGACGTACGTCATTGCCGAGCGGCTCGAGGACCACGTGAGCGCCATGGTGATCGAGGCGCTGGCCTCCCCGGCGCTGGGCGAGGCCATGGCTGCGATGGCAGGCGATGGCGGGTCGGATGCCGACGCCACGGCGGAGATCGTCTCGATCGAGGCGAAGCTCACCGGTCTGGCCGTGGACTGGGCTGAGGACCGGGTGAGCAGGGCGGAGTGGCTGGCGG
>Ga0209048_10003690_pt1 | contig 14826 bp, 15 predicted proteins | sample FrelakmetCRP12CR_FD_187146 | JGI IMG/M metagenome (GOLD analysis project Ga0209048, IMG submission 187146) | Freshwater lake sediment microbial communities from the University of Notre Dame, USA, for methane emissions studies - CRP12 CR (SPAdes)... | ecosystem: Environmental > Aquatic >... | reverse complement strand
CCCCCCGCGCCCCCGAGCTCCCGAGGCAGAGCCTCGCTCGCTCCAGGCTGAGAATCCGAGGCGTGCTGTGCCGTACGCCGCAGGAGGCGAAGCCCGAGTACGCCCGCCAGGGCGGCCAGATCCGCGGCCGCACTAGGTACCTTCGTGAATAATCCGGGCTAGCTAGAACGGGGAGACACCGCCGCACTTGTTGTGCACGAGCCAGAGACCGGAGTAGGCGCGCAGGATGCGGAAGCGGGCGCGGTTGAGTTGGTCGAGCCGCTCGGTGAAGCCTGCGTAAAGAGCATCCTCGATGAACCATGTGAACCGACGCTCCACCTCGGCGGCGCGTTGGAGCGACTGCGAGGCCTGGTCAAGGAGCACGCCGAGGCGCTCGAGGCCTTCGCTGTGCAAGCGCTGGATCTCGCGCGCCTCGTCATCCATACGCAGCCTCAATGAGGCCGCCTGCGCAAACAGCCGGTCGCGCTCGTAGTCGAGCGTGCGCACCGCCGGCTCGTCGCCGGCGAGGTTTCGGAACGCCTGGATCTCGAAGCTCTCAAGGCGCATCGCGGCGAGCTCGCGTGACTCGGCAAGTTCGGCAGGCGATAGGTTTCCACCGAGGAGTTCGAGCGTGTACACGATCTTGTTGAACTGCTCCTGCAGGAGCGGGTCGGAGCGCAGGCTCGCACCGGGATCGGTGCGGGGAGTGCCCAGGCGGGTGAAGGGGACGACATCTCCGCCGCGTGGCGTCGGCGCCGCAAACGGCGTCGCCGCTTCCTGCTGCCAGGACGGTCCGAAGTCACGGTTCAGGCGCGCGAGCAGGCGGTCGAGAGTCACCCGCAACTGGAGCAGGTCCTCACGCCGCCAGTGCTCCGCGCGCCGGCTCTCCTCGAAGCGGTGCTGGGCGGCCGCGAAGCTCTCAATCTCTTCGGCAAGCTCTGGGGTCGTCTTCTGCCCGTGGTCGCCGAGCTTGGCCTGAAGCTCACGCAGACGCTTAAGGTCGGCCTCGAGTGCGACCTCTTCTTGGTGCCAGAGCTCCTGAAAGCGGTTCTTGACTGTGACCGTGGTCTCGAGCAGCGCCGGCAGGAGCCTGGCGTCGAGCATGTCCACTCCGAGGCGACGCTTGAGCGTGCGGAGACGATCAAGAGCGCCGCCGGCAACCAGATCCTGGAAGCGCCTACTCGAGAGCACCTCGGCCTTGAGGTCGGCAAGGGCGTGCAAGAGGATATCGCTCTCCGGCACCGGCGCACGGGGGGTACGGTGATGCGGCAGCAAGGGTGCGAGCAGGCGCTCGATTTCGTAGCGCTCGCGGGGCACGGCGTGGCCATCGTCCTGCGGCACCTCGGCCAAGCGAGTGAGCAGGATGTCGAGCTTGTCGAGTACGTCTACGTCGACGAGGTCGCCCTCGAGGTAGAACTTGATGATCGCCAGCAACACCCGCTCATCCTTTTGGCGCAGGCGGTCGAAGAAACGGCGCACGAGCGAGGGCGGAATGCCGCTGTCGACGTCGCGCAGGCGGCCGCCCTGTGCGTCGAGCTTGACGCCGATCTGGAACAGCACCTTTTCCGTACGGCCGGTCTGCGGGTGGCCGAGAATGGCGCCAAGATCGCGCAGGTCGGCGAACAGCTTCTGGAAGTCAATCTCGATGGGGCACGGCTCTTGGCGAAGGTGCTTGAAGATCCCAAGCAATAACTGGTAGAAAGTCCACTGCGATCGGCAACGGTCGGTGAGCCGAACGTAGCGTTGGTTGAGCTCGGGTAGTCCGACGGCGTTCATGGAACCTTGTCCTGCATGAGCTTACAACATTCGGCGGGGCATCAAAAGGGAGGCGGAGATGCTGAAGACCAAGGTGGTAAGCCAGGCGCAGCTCGAGCGCGTGATCGCAACCCTGGGCGAAGAGCTCAACGCAGACCTCGAGGGGCGTGACCCGGTGTTCGTCTGCATCCTCAAAGGGGCGGTCTATTTCTTCACCGCGCTCACCGCCCGGCTGCGGCGCTCGGTCGTCGTCGACTTCGTGCAGGTCGCCTCGTACGGTGCTACCACCGAGAGTGCTGGCACCGTGACACTGATCAAGGACATCACAGTGGACATTGCAGGCAAAGACGTCTACGTCGTCGAGGACATCGTTGACACCGGCCTGACGCTTGCCGACGTTCTCGCTTTGCTGCGCGCCCGCCACCCGCGCTCGGTCCAGGTCGTTGCGCTCCTGTCCAAGCCTTCCCGCCGCAAGGTGGACGTCAAGGTGGACTTTGTCGGGCTCGAGATCGAGGACCGCTTCGTCGTAGGGTTCGGCCTTGACTTCGCGGAGCGCTTCCGTAACCTTCCTGAGATTTGGGAGTTCGCGAGCGAAGGGGAGGTGACATGAGCGTCGAGCTGAAGGCGGTTTTCACCGCCGCGGCTCCACCGGCGATCGGTCCCTACAGTCAGGCAGTTGTCGCTGGCAAGCTCGTCTTCGTCTCCGGCCAGATTCCGCTCGACCCTGCGACGGCGGAACTTGCACCCGGCGACTTCACGGCGCAGGCGCAGCGCTGCCTCGCCAACGTCGGCGCCGTGCTGGAGGCGGCCGGCTGCAGCCGCAGCCAGGTCGCCAAGGTGACCGTCTATCTCACGGACCTCGGGCGTTTCGCAGAGCTCAATCGCGTTTACGCCGAGTTCTTCGGCGACCACCTACCCGCGCGCGCTGTGGTCGGGGTCGCGGCACTGCCGCGCGGGGCGCCGATCGAGATCGAGGCGGTGGCGGTGCGCTAGTGGGCGCCCGTCCGGATGCGCGCATCCTGGTTCGCGGCGCCGGCGAGCTGGGCAGCGCTGTTGCCGCTCATCTCGTCGGACAGGGCATGGGCCGGATCCTGCTCGTCGAGAAGGCATTTCCGCGTGCCGTGCGTCGGAACGTGTGCTTCTCGGAGGCGGTTTTCGAGAACGCCAAGACGGTCGATGGCATCACGGCACGGTTCGTCATGTTGCTCTCGCATGTCGACCTCGTGCATGAGCTGGGTGACCTCGCACTCACAACGCAACCGCTGGCTGAAGTGCTTGGCGCCTGGCCACCTGATGTCTACATCGAGGCCGCTATGTTGCGGACGAACTGGGGGCTGCGCAAGGGCCTGGCGCCACTTGTGATCGCGCTCGGTCCCGGCTACCGCGCCGGCCTCGACTGCGACGCTGTGGTCGAGACGACGCGGGGTTCGATGCTTGGCCGTGTGCTGTCGGACGGCCAGGCGCTGCAGCTGGAGCCGCCCGCAGACATCATGGGCTTCAGTCAGGAGCGCGTACTGAAGGCGCACCGGGCGGGTATCTTCCGTACGCATCGGGATATCGGCGACCGCGTCGATCAGGGCGAGAAAATCGGCTTCGTCGTGCTCTTCTTCGCGCGTGAGGACCTCTACCGGGGTGTGCCGATCGACTCCGAATACCCGGTCGTGGCACGCATCGGTGGCATCATCCGCGGTCTGCTGCGCGACGGGGTTCCGGTCGAGGCGGGTGCGAAGATCGGCGACATTGACCCGCGCGGCGTGACCGGCGACCTCGAGCACGTGTCCGACAAGGCGCAGCGTGTCGCCGAGGGTGTGCTCGAGGTGATCGTCCTGCACCGCCACCGGCTCTTGCGCCCCGTGCCAGCGGAGCAGGCTTCCATTGTCTACCAGAGTTAACGCGGCGCCTCGTTGCCGGGCACAGCAAACGAGGGCATCACGCCGCCCAGCACCCGGACTGTGTCGCGGGCGATCACGCGTTCCTCGTTGGTTGGGATGACGAGCGCAACGACGCGGGACGTCGGGCGCGAGATCACAACCTCGGCGCCCTTGGGGACCGAGCGGTTTGCCTCGTGATCGAGCTCAAGGCCGAGGAACTCGAACCCGGACAGCGAGCGCTCGCGCGTGACGACGGAGTTCTCGCCGATTCCGCCAGTGAAGGTGACGGCGTCGAGGCTACCCATGGCGGCCGCGTAGGCGCCGATGTACTTCTTGATGCGGTAGCAAAACATGTCGAGTGCGAGCTGGGCGCGAGGGTTCCCCGCCGCGCACGCCGCTTCGATATCGCGCAGGTCCGATGAAATGCCGGAGACGCCGTAAATGCCGGAGTGTTTGTTGAGCATGGCGTTGAGCTGCGAGAGCGTGATCTCCTCCATCGCCATCACCCAAGGAATTACGGCGGGGTCGATGTCGCCGCTGCGGGTTCCCATGAGTAGGCCTTCGAGCGGTGTGAAGCCCATGCTGGTGTCGAGCGAGTGCCCGCCCGAGATGGCATTCATCGAGCAGCCGTTGCCGAGGTGGCAGGTGATGATGCGCAGCTCCTCGAGTGGACGGCCAAGTAGCTTGCCGGTCCGGATCGAAACGAAGCGGTGGGACGTGCCGTGAAAGCCGTAGCGCCGGATGTGATGGCGAGTATAGAGCTCGTACGGCAATCCGTAGATGAACGCCGCTGGCGGCATCGACTGGTGGAAGGCGGTATCAAACACCGCCACCTGCGGCACGTCACCGAGCAGGCTGCGCGCCGCCTCGATGCCGCGCAGGTTGTGCGGGTTGTGTAGTGGCGCCAACACGACACAGTCCTCGATCATCGATTCCACCTCCGGCGTGATCAGCACGGAGGAGGCGAAACGTTCGCCCCCATGCACGACGCGGTGGCCGACCGCGTCGATCTCGCTGACGTGGGTCAGCACGCCATGGGTTGCGTGCACAAGCACCCTGAGGACGTGCTCGATTGCGGCGCGGTGCTCGAGGATCTCCGCGATCTCCTGGTAGGGCTTGCGGCCTGGCACTTCCAGGGTAAGCCGGGAGTCGGACAATCCGATCTTCTCGACCGCCCCGCGCGCGAGCGTCCGATCGCTGTTCGTCTCGATCAATTCGAGCGAGGTTTCGATGACCTGAAACTTGACCGAGGATGAGCCGCAGTTGAGGACCAGCACTTTCATGTCGTGCTCCTTGGCGACGCGACCGCGCCCTCAGCTCAGCCGGGGCGTGTCGTCGGGTAGGCGGTCAAGGCGGTGACGCTGCGCGTCGTAGGTGAAAAAGCCCCGGCCGACGCGTGTGCCGGTGTGGCCTGCGCGCACGAGCTTGCGCAGCAGTGGGCACGGCCGGAACTTCGCGTCGCCGGTTTCCCGAAAGAGGTGGTCGAGCCAGTTCACGATGCGGTGCAGTCCGACGCGGTCGGCCCACTCGAGCGGGCCGTGCCTGAACTGGTAGGCCAGCTTGATGGCGAGGTCGACTTCCGCAGCGCTCGCAACCCCTTCCATCACCACGTGGGCGGCCTCGTTGACGAGCGGCATCGCCACGCGGGTGGTCACAAACCCCGGTGACTCGAACTCCTGGATTGGGACCTTAGCCAGGATGCGCGCGAATTGGCGCGCGGCGTCGAAAGCGTCGTCGGACGTCACTTGGCCCTTCACCACCTCAACGACGCGCGTGGTCGTGACCGGGTAGAGGAAGTGCATGCCGAGCACGCGTTCCGGATTGGCAAGCCCCTGCGCGAGTTCCGTGATCGACAGGGTGGACGTGTTGACGATCACCGGCGTCGCGGGGTCGAGGAGAGCGTCGAGCTCGGCGAGCAGGTTCCGCTTCGCGGTGAAGTCCTCGTGAATCGTCTCGATGACGAGGTCGCAGCCGAGGATCGCGCGTGTGTCGGTGGTGAACAGGATCCGGGATAGGATCGCCTTCTTCTCGGGCGACGTCAGCCCCCAGCGCCCGATCTCGTGCTCAAGGTCGCGCTCAAGCATCTCGCGAACCTCGGTGGCGCGCTCCGGGGTGACCTCGCGGACGACCACGCTCAAGCCCGCCTGCGAGCAGCGCGTGGCGATTGAGCGGCCCATCATGCCGGCGCCGATGACGGCGATCTTGTGAAGTTCCCTCGTTCCCATCATTGTGAAAGCTAGCACAAGCCGTGGGGGCCGTCAACAGCGTGCTAGCATCCGACAATGAGATGTTTCGCGGCCACTGCGGCCTTTCTTGTCACCGTGCTTGTCGCTTCCGCGCTGCCCGCGCAAGATACGTCTGGGCAGCTTCCGGCGGCCAGGGTGTACGACCTGTCCGGGCAAAGTTATCAACTTAAGGATCTTCTCGGCGCCACCACCGTGCTCAATTTCTGGGCGACGTGGTGCGGTCCATGCCGCCTCGAGTTGCCCGAACTACAGAAGCTCGCCAAGGAGTTTGGCGCCAAGGGCTTGCTGGTGCTCGCGATCGACGTCGACTTGCCGCCAGCGCCCGATGAAGCTGCGGCCCAGTTGCTGGCGGCGCTGAAGCCGCGCGTCGAGGCGTTCGTGCGGGGGAACGGCATCACGCTGCCGATCTTCCTGATGGACGGGGCCACGAGCGGCGCGTTCGGCATCGAACATATCCCGTTCACGGTCCTGGTGGATCGGAGCGGCAGTGTTCAGCAGATATACGCTGGCTATTCACCGGGGGGGATGCGGGACCTCAGGGAGCGGGTGGTCAAACTCGTCGGTGGCCAACGCGCCAGCGTTGGCAAATAGCATGCCAGTCGGTGCCCAGGCGCGGGGCTCGCGCGCGTCCGGGGCAACGTGCTGAGTGGCGCGCTGCGAACAGCCGCTGTCGTAGCTGTAGCAGCTTGCTTGGTGGCGGCGGCGGCCTCCGTTGCACGTGCGTCGGGCGAGCGTGAGGACGGTCAGCAAACGCCGCAATTTCAGGCGTCGGCGGATGTCACCTCGATCATCGTGCCGGTGACCGTGCGTGATGGCAAGGGACGCATGGTGGCCACGCTCGAGCAAAAGGACTTCCACCTGCGCGTGGATACGCTGGAAGTGCCGGTGAGCTCATTCTGGCGCGAGGGAGGCCTGGCGCTCTCGGTCGCCCTTGTGATCGACGTCTCCGGTTCAATGGCGGGACGCCGGTTGGCGAAGACGCTTGAGGCGGTGAACGAGATCCTGCGTCTGCTGCGCCCCGACGACGAGATCTGCATCATCACGTTTGGGGGCGGCGAGGTGAGACGTCGGCTGAAGTTCGAAGGCGACCGGTCGATGGCGCAGCGCATCGTGGGCTCCCTGCAAGGCTACGGCACGACCGCCCTTTATGACATGCTCTCGGCGACGCCGCAGGTGATGGAGGGTGCACGCAACATCCGGCGCGCCGCGCTGTTGTTCACGGACGGTGTGGACACGGCCTCCAGCATGAGCCCCGACCAGGCGGTGGCGGTGCTGCAGATCCTAGCCGACCCGCTTTACGCCATCGGGATTGAACCGCCGCCCGACGACGAGGGGCCGCCCGACACGTACGAAGAGCTCCTGCGCCGCTTCGCCGTCGCCTCCGGCGGGCGCTACCTTCGCGTCGACGATGCCGCACACCTGCCGGTCTTCGCGAGGGAGCTCCGGCAGGAGCTTGGCATGCGCTACATCCTCGCCTTCCAGACCTCGGGCCTCGGCATGGTGAAGTGGCGGAGGCTCGAGGTTGACGTCCCGCCTGGACTTACTGCGCAGGCGCGCCACGGGTACGTGGGCACTTTGCCATAGCGGCAAGCGCTTGACAGGATGGACCCGACGCGCTAACGTCGAGAGGCGTTTGGGCTCCGAGGTTTGGCAATAACGCAGACTCGGCTATTGGTTTTGCACAAATGAGGAAGGGAGGACGAGAAATGAGAAAATCGCTGTGGACGGTGTTGGCGCTTGCCCTCGTCGTCACGCTGGGTGTGAGCGGCTGCGCCACCAAGACGTTCGTGCAGGAGCAGGTCGGCGCTGCCACCAAGGCCACCGACACCAAGATCGGGGAAGTCCAGAAGCAGGTCGAAGCCAGTCAGATGGACATCAGCAACTTGAAGAAGTCTGACCAGGCGCAGAACGAGCAGATCGCCAAGCTCTCCGACACGGCCAAGGAAGCGCTCGCACGGGCGATGGAAGCGAAGAAACTCGCCAAGGGCGCGGTCCTCTACGAAGTGACGCTGTCGGACGATGCGGTGAAGTTCGCGTTCAACAAGGCTGAGCTCCCGGCCGAGTACAAGGCTGCTCTTGACGCCTTCGCAGCCAAGGTCAAGGAGCAGAGCAAGGCCGGCAAGGGCATCTATATCGAGATCCAGGGGCACACCGACGGCATCGGCTCCGAGGGTTACAACCTTGGGCTGGGTCAGCGGCGCGCTGAGACCGTGATGCGCTACCTGAGCATGCAGGCCGGCATCCCGCTGCACGCCATGAACGCGATCTCCTATGGCAAGTTCAAGCCGGTGGCGGACAACAAGACGGCCGAAGGCCGTGCTAAGAACCGGCGCGTGACGCTCGTGGTGCTCGAGTAGCGGTCTTTCTTGCATTGATTGGCGTTCCTAGCGCCCCGGGGGTTCCCTCCCGGGGCGCTTTCGTGTGTGGCGGCTCACGGGCGGCGCGTGCGGCGGACCTGGTGAAGGGTTATCATGCTTGCGAGGCACGTAGGAGGTGGGCCGTGAGGAGAGCTGCATGGCTGCTGGCGCTGGTTGTGGCAGCCGTCAACACGTACGCTGCGACCATCGTGTTCCAAGGGGGTCGGCGGCTCCAGGTGGCGAGCTACACGATGGACGGCAGCTACGTTGTAATCGAGTATCAGAACGGGCGCAAGGTGATGTACTCGCTGTCGGCGATCGACGTCAAGGCGACGCAGGCGGCAGCCGCGGAGGCAGCGCCAACGGCAGTTCCAACCGCCCTCTCCGGCCCGCACAGCCCATTCCTGGGCGCAAAGTCCGAGACTGGCCGAGGTGGCGTGAGCATCACCGATGCCGACGTGAAGCACATTGAACGCCCCACGCCGCCGGGTGGTGGTGCCGAGAAGGAACAGGAGAAGGAGAGTGGCGAGGGAGCCGAGGCGGCGTCAGGGAGCGGCCAGGTCACGCTCGTCGGCTACGAGCGTAGGCGGCTGGGCGAGAGCGAATGGGAGATCAAAGCGACGGTCGCCAACCGCGGCACGACGGCGGTATCCGGGGTGTCGGCCTCGATGCGAGTGCTTGACGCGAAGGGGATGCCGATCGCAACCGGGTTCGGCACGCTTCCGGGCCGCCTCGATGCCGGCAAGCAGGGCGTGATCATCGGCAAGCTCAACGTGGAGAACGAGCCCACACAGGTCGCCTTTGACTTGCTCTGGCAGAAAATGGCCGTTGCCGCGAAAAAGCCCACGCCGGCGCCGCCGGCTACTGCCCCGGCGACGCGGGGCCTGTCTGTGCCGCCGGGCTCTTCGCCCAACACGGTGCCCGGCAACCCGATGACTGTGCCGCCCTCGGTACAGCCCCCATCCGCGCCACAGGCGCAGCCTCCAAGCGCGTCGCAGTAGCCTGGCGCGATCGCGGTTGCATTCGCGGCGCGCGCCCGCGCGTCACAACTGGCTGCGGCCGCGCTTGGCGTCGAGGAACATGTAAGCCACGAGGCCAGCGTAGAAGAGCAGGGCGGGCAGCTCGGCCCCGTGCCCCTCGGCGTTGTTGAACAGGTTCACACCAAGGTTGAGCTGCACCGTCCAGCCCACGAGCGGAAGCGAGAAACCCTGGCTGAGCAGCTTCAGGAAGGCCGCTACCACGCCCATCACGGCGCCGCCGGCGATGAACCCCGAGGCGATCAGAGTCCCGCGATTGGTGCGCGCGTGCTCGAGCTTGTCGTCACCCTTGGCCGAGGCCGCGACGAAGTGGGCAACGAGCCCTCCGACGAGGAGCGGAGTCGTGAGCTGCTGCGGCAGGTACATCCCGAGCGCGAACGGGAGCGCGGGCACCTTGATCATCTGCAGCACCAGGATGAGGAGCGCCCCAACGCCGTACAGCAGCCACGGCACGGGCTGGTCGGACATGAGCGTCTGGATGACAGCGGCCATGGCGTTGGCCTGGGGCGCCTCGAGCGGCGTTGGCGTCGCAGGCGTCTGCACGAACCCGTACACCCGGTTGAGGAGCAGAATCACGGAGCCCACCGCAAGCGCCGACGCGAGGCTGCCCAACAGCTTGGAGCGCTCCTGCACGGCCGGAGTGGCCCCCGTCCAGTAGCCGATCTTGAGGTCGGTGACGAAGCCGCCCACGGTGGAGAGCGCGGTGCACACGACACCACCAATCATGAGCGCGGCCAGCATCCCGGCTCTGCCAGTGAGACCCACCGCGACCAGGATCACCGAGGCGAGGATGAGCGTCATGAGCGTCATGCCCGAGACCGGGTTGGTGCCGACGGTGGCAATCGCCTGGGCGGAGACGGTGGTGAAGAGGAACGAGATCACCAGCACGACGAGGAGCGCGATGAGCGCCAGGCCGAGGAAGTTGGGCTGCTGCCGCAGCACGCCGAACGTGAAGAACGCCAGCATGACGACGCTCACCACTAGGATGCCGCCGAGCACGGTCCTCATGGGAAGGTCGCGATCGGTGCGCTCGACCTGCACCGCCTCGGCACCCTTGCTGCCGAGCAACTCCTTGAAGCCGAGGCCGAAGGCGGACACGATGATGCGCCAACTGCGGATGATGCCGAGCAGGCCGGCGCACGCGATGCCGCCGATGCCGATGAGGCGGACGTAGGCGCGGAAGATCTGGTCGGCGCTCATTTGTGAGATCAGCATGCCGCCAGGGCTGCCCAGCGGCGCCGTGAGCGCGCTGCCGACGTAGCCGAAGAGCGGGACGAGCAGGAACCAGGACAGGAACGACCCGGCACAGATCACGGCGGAGTAGCGCAGGCCGATGATGTAGCCGAGACCGAGCACGGAGGCGAGCACGTCGAGCTTGAACATCAGTTTCGCCTTCTGAGCCAGGCCCGCAAGAAACGGAACCGAGCGGGTCGTGAAAACCTCCGCGAACGCCGAAAAGTGGATAACAAGGAAATCGAAAAGGCCGCCGACCGCGGCCGCCGCCGCGAGCACAACGGCTTGCTGACCGCCCGATTCGCCCGCCACCAGGACCTCGGTCGTGGCGGTCGCTTCCGGAAACGGGAGTTCGCCGTGCATCTCTCTGACGAAGTAGCGCCGCAGCGGGATCAGGAACAGCACCCCCAGAATGCCGCCGAAGAGGGCGACTAGGAAGAGCTTGAAGAGGTCCACCGGCAAGCCGAGAATGAACAGCGCCGGCAGGGTGAAGATCGAGCCAGCGACGATCAGGCCCGACGCGGCGCCGATCGACTGGATGATGACGTTCTCAAGGATGGTGGAGCGCCGCTTCAGGGTCACGCCGATGCCCACGGCAAGGATGGCGATCGGGATCGCGGCCTCGAACACCTGGCCCACCTTGAAGCCGAGGAACGCCGCCGCAGCCGAGAACACCACCGCCATGATCAGACCGAGAACGACCGAACGCGTCGTCCATTCCGGAACCTTCACCGCCGCCGGCACCACGGGGACGTAGCTCTCGCCCGGCTTGAGTGGGCGGTACGCGTTGTCGGGAAGGGTGCGGCGCGTGGTGGTCTCCATGGCGTGCCTCCCTGTTTGTGGCAAACGGCGCGAGCTTATGGCGGCGGCAAGGCGAAAGCAAGCGGCGCTGTTCACTTGTCGGACACAGCAACGTGGTGGATACTGAATGTCGAGGAGGGCAGGTGGCGAACGCTCCCAGACGCGTTTTGATCGCGAAGCCCGGTCTTGACGGCCACGACCGCGGCGCGAAGGTGGTCGCGCGCGCCCTGCGCGACGCGGGTTTCGAGGTGATTTACACCGGATTGCGGCAGACGCCGGAGCAGATCGCCCTCGCGGCTGTGCAAGAGGACGTGGACGCGGTCGGGCTTTCAAGTCTCTCCGGGGCGCACCTGACACTGTTTCCGGCGGTTGTGCGCGCGCTGCGCGACGCGGGGGCAGGGGAGGTTGTGGTTTTCGGCGGCGGCGTCATCCCAGCCGAGGATGTTGCCACGCTGGCGGCAAACGGGGTCGAGCGCATCTTCCCGCCCGGGACAAATACAAACGAGATCGTTGCGTTCCTGCGCGAACGGCTCGACAGCGGATGTTGACTGCTCGCGCCGCGCCCACGCGGATGGATCTCGCCGCGCAAGGGGAATGACCGGCGCGCCCCAAGCATTCTCGTCATCGACGCTGGGACGCCGGCGATCACGAGCAAGGAGGAAGCATGACAGCGAACGAACGCCATGGACTTTTCATTTTCGGGGGCAAGCCCGTGACTCTGATCGGGTCAGCGGCAACGATCGGAGAGAAGGCGCCGAACTTTACCGCTGTGCGCGGCGACCTCTCGGCGTTTTCATCCGCCGACGTGAGAGGAAAGGTGTTGGTGATCAACTCGTTGCCCTCGCTCGACACCTCCGTCTGTGCGCTGCAGGCGCGCCGCTTCAACCAGGAGGCAACGGGTTTTGGCGACCAAGTCCAGGTGATTGTCGTCTCGATGGATCTGCCGTTCGCGCAGAAGCGGTTCTGCGCCGCCGAAGGAATCGCCAGCCTAGAAACCCTCTCCGATCACCGCGACGCTTCGTTCGGGATGGCATACGGGCTCCTGATCAGGGAACTGCGCCTGCTCGCGCGCGCCGTGCTCGTGATCGACCGTGAGGGAGTGCTGCGCTACCAGCAGCTCGTTCCGGCGGTAGGACAGGAGCCCGACTACGAGGCGGCGTTGAAGGAGATCAAGAAGCTCCTCTGACCTGGTCGGTGAGGCGGATCTCGTCGCGGCCCACGAGCTGTCCCTCGTGGGTCCAGAGCTCGACGCGGTAGCGACCCGGCAGGAACCGTCCCCGGTCGGCGTGCAGCGCTTCCCAAACGCGGAAACCCCGGCTGTGCGCAGTCAGCTCGAGCGTGCGCGAGGTTTTGAGCAGTTCTCCGTTGCGGAAGAAAAGCATGTGCGCGTCGATCTTGAGCTTGCCCGGAAAGAAAACCGTCCCGCGGGCGCACAGGCGAGCGTGCGCGAGCTCCTTCACCGAAACTGTGCCCTTGAGCTCGTGTTCGAGCTCGTGCGTCCTCGGGTCGATGCCCTCCGCGAAGCTCATCGCCATCAGCCGCAATGGCACCGGCGGTATGACCGCTCGCCCGACCTTGAGCACGGCGATGATGGCGACGAGGACGAGGCCAATGGACACCAATCGCCGGCCTTGCTTCAGCTCGCGCCAGGAGTACGCCACGGGTAGCGAGGCGAAGAACGCTGCTGCCGCCGCGAGGTAGGCGCCGTTGTGGATGCGCATGGCGAGCACAAGCGGCAGGAAGAACTGCAACGCTGAGTACGTGACGAACGCGAAGAAGCCCACCGCGAACGGGCGGCTCGTGCGCAGCAGCCGGTCAAAGACGAGGTCGAAGCAGGACAGGATCGCGAGCCCGGCGAGGACGATGACATAGCCGCAGTTGAGGGACGGGAACGTGGTCGAGAAGAAGTAAAAGGGCAGCAGGAAGAAGAGCGTCTCCTGGTACATCACGCGGGTTATGTATGAGACGAAACCCTCCGCGAAGCGGCGCGCTGGCGTCGTCGTCTTGACCGCGAAACGCGAGAAGAACAGGGTAGACGCCCACGTCAACCCGAGGAAGAGCACGACCCACTTGAGGTAGCCGTAGCGGTTGTGGGCGAGCACAAGAACCGCGATCCCGGTGAGAAGAGCCCAGCAGGAGTGAAGCGCCCAGAACAGCCGGAAGTAGCGTTGGTGCAGACGCAGCCCCATCGCTACGGTCCGCTGCCGGCGGTCGTCCAGGCGCGTGCGCCACGAGCTCATGGGCCTGCCCATCGTGCGCATTCTAGTCGCTGACGGCGACGATCCTGAGCGACCGGCGTTACACTTCATGCCGTGAGTGACGAGTGCCAGGCCGGCGCGACCACGTGGCTTGAGATCTCGAGGGGCGCGATCGTCCGCAACCTCGAGCTCTTTCGCTCTCTGCTCAGCCCCGGCACCGGTTTGCTCGCTGTCGTCAAGGCCAATAGCTACGGCCACGGTCTCGAGCTCGTGGCGCGCACGTGCGTCGAGGCCGGCGTCGAGATGCTCGGCGTGCACACAGCGGATGAAATCGTCGCTCTGCGGCGAGACGGCGTGCGCCTGCCGATCCTGGCCATGGGCTACCTGACGCCGGAGCAGGTCGCGGCGGTTGTGGACCGGGACGTGCACGTGCTCGTCTCGTCCGCGCACGTGCTTGCGGCGCTCGCGGCGAAGAGCCGGAGCCTGGGCGTACCTTTCGCGGTGCACATCAAGGTGGAGACGGGAACACACCGTCAGGGCGTGATGCCGGAAGAAGCTGTCGCGCTCGCCCGGCAAGCGAGCGCGAGCGGTCTGGTGGTCGCGGGCGTGGCAACGCATTTCGCCAACATCGAAGACACCACCGATCACTCGTACGCGCTCACGCAACTCGAGCGCTTCCGCGACGCTGTTCGTGCCATCGAGGCGGCGGTCGGCAAGGTGCCGTGGGTGCACGCCGCGTGCTCGGCGGCGGCGCTGCTTTTTCGCGCGGCCGACTTCAGCCTCGTGCGCGTCGGCATCTCGCTCTACGGGCACTGGCCTTCAAAAGAGACGTACCTGTCCTGGCTGCTCGAACACGGGCGCGACGGCATCAAGCTCGAGCCTGCGTTGGCATGGCGCGCGCGCGTGGGTCAGATCAAACAGGTCGAGGCCGGCGCTCCGATTGGCTACGGGCTCACGTTCCGGCCGACGCGAGCGAGCCGGATCGCCGTCTTGCCGGTTGGGTACTCTGAGGGCTACCCGCGCGCGCTGTCGAATCGGGGCCGTGTGGTGCTGTGCGGGCGGCCAGCGCCGGTCGTAGGCCGGGTCTGCATGAACATCACCTTAGTTGACGTGACCGACATCCCCACGGTGCAGGAGGGTGACGTCGCGACCCTGATCGGGGCGGACGGCAGCGAGCGGGTCACGGCTGAAGAGCTCGCCGAGGACGCGGGCACAATCAACTACGAGCTGCTCGCGCGGCTCTCGCCGAGCCTGCCGCGGTTCCTCGTGCGTTAGCCCGGACTATTCACGAAGGTGCCTACTGCGGCCGCGGATGTGGCCGCCCTGGCGGGCGTACTCGGGCTTCGCCT
>Ga0209048_10003689_pt1 | contig 14826 bp, 10 predicted proteins | sample FrelakmetCRP12CR_FD_187146 | JGI IMG/M metagenome (GOLD analysis project Ga0209048, IMG submission 187146) | Freshwater lake sediment microbial communities from the University of Notre Dame, USA, for methane emissions studies - CRP12 CR (SPAdes)... | ecosystem: Environmental > Aquatic >... | reverse complement strand
GATCCACTCCTTGCTGCAAACGTCCCAGTGCCCGAGCAGGGCCAGCAGGTCGGCCGTCAGATCCGCTGGCACGGGCAGTTCCAGCGTCCGCCGCGGCGGAGGCGTGAAGCTGGCCTGCCGGACTACCGCCGGCTGCCCTTCGTGCAGCAACTCCATGGCCAGGTCGGCCACCACCTGGCCGTGATAGCGCAGGATGAGCCGGCCGGTCGCGACGAACTCGCCCAGGTCGGTTGCCTCGACGTGCTCGGCCGCGCAGAGCGCGCGGAGTGCGGGCCAGGACGCCGGGGGCACCGCCAGCACCATCCGCTCCTGGGCCTCGGAGATCCAGATCTCGGTGTACGAGAGCCCCTGGTACTTGAGCGGGGCGCGCTCCAGTTCCACGACGGCGCCGAGCTCGGCCCCCATCTCGCCGACGGCCGAGCTGAACCCTCCCGCGCCACAGTCGGTGATCGCGTGGAAGAGCCCGCGATCGCGGGCCTGGAGGATCACGTCCATGACCATCTTCTCGGTGATCGCGTTGCCGATCTGCACGGCGCCGCCGGCAAGTGCCTCACTCTCGCCGGTCAGCTCGGCCGAGCTGAAGGTGGCCCCGTGGATCCCGTCGCGCCCGGTCCGCCCGCCGACCGCGATGATCCGATCGCCCGGCTCGACCTTCTTGAACGACTTGCCGCGGGGCAGCACGCCCACGGTGCCGCAGAAGACCAGGGGGTTGGCCAGATAGCCCGGGTCCACGGCCAGCGCCCCGTTCACCGTGGGAATACCCATCCGGTTGCCGTAGTCGCGCACGCCGGCCACGACCCCCTTGAGCACCCGCTTGGGATGGAGCACGCCGGCGGGAAGCCGGTCGGGCGGCAGGTCGGGGGGGGCCACGCAAAAGACGTCGGTGTTGCAGATCGGCCGGGATCCCAGGCCCGTGCCCAGCGCGTCGCGGATCACGCCGCCGATGCCTGTGTTCGCCCCGCCGTAGGGGTCGATCGCCGAGGGGTGGTTGTGGGTCTCGACCTTGAAGCAGACGTCGTGCTCATCGTCGAAGCGAACAACCCCGGCGTTGTCGGAGAAGACGCTGACCAGCCAGTCCAGATCCAGCGCCTTGGTCGCGGCGAAGATGGTCTGTTTCAAGAGATTGTCAATCGTCCGCCCCTCGAACTCGATCTTGCCCTTCAGGGTCTTGTGCGAGCAGTGCTCGCTCCAGGTCTGGGCCAGGGTCTCCAGCTCGCAGTCGGTCGGGTCGCGGCCAAGCTCGGCGAAGTGCCGCTGGATGGTCCGCATCTCGGCCAAGTTGAGCGAAAGCTGCCCCGACCGGCTCACCTCCAGGAGCGCTGGGGCGTCCATCGCGCGGAGCGGGACGGTCAGCAGCCGGAACTCGTAATGCTGCCCCTGGCACAGATGGTCGAACGGCAAGGCACCAAGGGCGGACTGCTCGACGGCCTCGTTGGCCAGCACGCGCTGGATCAAGCGCGGAAGCTGTTCGCCCGGCCCGTCGATCCTGTAGCTGCGGATGGTCCGCACGCCCTCCACGGCGAAGCCGAGCTCGCGCAGCAGTTCGAGCGCGCTTTCGGCCTCGGGGTCGGTCACGCCGGGCCTGCGCAGTACGTGGACGACTGACTGGTCCGCCACCGCGTCAGACGGAACGGGACGGACCTGAAACGACTCGACCACCGGATCGGTCAGTACCTCTCGGCCCGCCCGAGCGAGGTCCTCCAGGCTGAGCGTTCCTTCGACGAGGAAGCCGCGGCTGGCCGAGATCGTCCAGGGGCCCGGGATCCCCGACTCGGCCGCTTCGACCGACAATCGCTTTCCAACCAGGTCGGGATGTCCCGGGGCGGGATGAATTTCAAGGTGCCAGAGCATGCTCAACCATCAAGGTTCAAGGATAAAGTATTCAGTTCAATCAAGAATTTTGGCCAGGACAGCCAGGTTCCACGGTTGCGGCAAGTGGAGAAGACCCGCGCCCAATCCAGTCAGGTCAAGAAACAGCAAAGCGGTCAGGTGGGTCATCAAGGGTCATGGAAATCGGTTTCAGTGAAAGTCAACTGTCCTGGTTGCTGACAGGTTGCCGGGCTTCGAAGAGACGGCGGCGGTGTCGCGCCTCGTCCCACCATCGGCGAATGGCGTCCTCATCATCGGTCATCACGGCGTACTTGAAGGCCGCGACCCGCTCCTCCAGGGCGCCCAGGGCCTTCAGCAGCGGGCCCCGATTGGCGCGGAAAATGTCGGTCCAGAGCCCGGCGTCGGCGGCCGCCACGCGGGTGCCGTCGCGGTACGCCCCGGCTGCCAGGGCCAGCCATTCGGCGGGGACTGACGACGCGAGCGCCGCGGCCATGGCGTGCGGCAGATGACTCGTGTAAGCGAGCACCTCATCATGCTCGATGGGGCTCATCTCGACCACGCGACACCCCAGGCCGCCCCAGAAGCGGCGGGCCCGTTCCAGACGATCGATCGACGTCCGCGGGGTGGGCGTCAACACGCAGACGCGATCGCGAAAAAGGCCCGCGCGAGCATGGGCCGCCCCCGCGCGTTCCGACCCCGCAATCGGATGCGCACCCACGAAGACGTCGGCCGCGGCAAGGTTTGTTTCGACCGTCTCGACGATCTGTCGCTTGGTGCTGCCGGCGTCGGTCACGAGCGCCCCGGCCGGCACGGCCTCGGCCGCCCGCCGCACGTCGTGCGGAATCCGGCTGACCGGGGTGCAGACCACGACAACCTCCGCCGCGGCAACGCCTTCCTCCAGATCCGTCGTGGCCTGATCGATGATCCCGCGCTGCCGCGCCTGATGGAGCGTCTTCAGATCGCGGCCCACGCCAACGACTCGCACAGCCAGACCGCGAGAACGTAGCGCCAGGCCGATAGAGCCTCCGATCAGCCCGACGCCCACGATCGCCACCGTTTCCAGGCTCTGCAAGACTGCTCCCTCTCGACGGACTCGAGGTACTCGATCACGACCCGAAGCTTCATTCATTGAAACTTAATTTTACAAATCCCCCGACCTCAAAACGAGACCGAAGATCCGATTTGGACCGGCGTCCCGCGTCGGGTGGCTGGGGCTGGACCGAAGGGAAGCCCCAGTCCGCAGGGCCCAGCACCTGTGGCGTCGTTCCCACTCCGCCACAGCCACCCCGCCGGGGCAGTCCCCGCGCATCATGCAAGGCCCGATCCTGCTGATCGATCCGCGGCGTCATCGCCTGATCCGGGTGGGAGAGCGGGGCCTGCCGAACAGGGCTGGCTTGCCGGCAGGTGCGCACGGAGGGCTTGCCACATGGCCGCGGCCGACCTCCAGCGGGCGCGCGGCCGCTTCCTCAGAGCTTTGAGCAGAATTCGCTCCAATCCCTCTGGCGCGTCGGGCCGATAGGCCCGCAGCGGCACCGGAGGATGATCGAGGATCATCTCGTAAGAGTCGGCCCTCTGAGGATCGAAGCCCAGGTAGGGGTAGTGCTCGGTGAGCAGGTAGAAGAGGGTCGCCCCGGCGCAGTAGATGTCGGCCGGTTCCCTGACCTCACCGAACTGGCGGATATGCTCGGGAGAGCGGAAGCCGGCCGATCCGCCCACATCGCCCTGCCGCGTCAAGTTGGAGAAGACGCTGCTGCCCACCATGCTCTTGGCCAGGCCGAAATCCGAGAGCTTGACACGCGGACGGTGGACCGGGCCCATCACCAGCAGGTTCGAAGGCTTGATGTCGCGATGGACATAGCCCTGGGTGTGCGCGAAGTTGAGGGCCGAGAGCAATTGCTGGCCGATGAGCGCGGCGGTGGCGATCGGCATGGGCTCCTTGAGTGCCCGGACCCACTCGAGAGCGTTCTTGCCGTCCACGTACTCCATCACGAGCTGGAAGTGGCCGTCGTTCTGGAATAGCTCGTAAAACTCGACGATGCTCGGGTGGCACTTTCCGCCGGGCTTGAGCATGTCGCGCAAGGCGTGGATTTCACGATGGAAATAGTTCAGGGCCTTCTCGCCGGCCGTGCTGTTGGCGATCATCATCTTGATCGCCACCCGCCGGTTGCGGGAGATCTGCCGTGCCCGGTAGACGGACCCCATGCCCCCTTCGCCGATCAACTCCTCGATCAGGTAGTCCGGACTGGTATCGGGGAACTGCTTCCGCCGCGCCTCGCAATCGTCGCACAGGATCGAGGAGATCGACGGCCGCGGAGCCGTCAGCACCACGGCATGGTCCGCCTTCGCCGCGCTCAACGGCACCACCGTCTCGAGCTGGGCGCCGCAGCCGGCGCAGGTGTGCCGCGAGCCGGAATCGCCCTCGCCTCCGCTGTAGTGGACCGTGAAAGAGCTGTCGCCGGCGGCAATCAGGTCACCCTCGCGGAGCAGGACCCGCTCGACCCTCAGCCCGTTGACCTTGGTGCCATTGGTGCTTCCCAGGTCGATCAGGTGGCAAAGAGGCGGAAAGTACTCGAGCTGGAAGTGCTCGCGAGACAGAGCGAGGTCTCCGGTCATGGGAAACGCCGCTCGAGACGACCGGCCCACGACGAAGCCGCCGCTCTGGTCGATCTGGTATTCCTGGCCCTCGTGCGGACCTGAGATGACACGAAGGACGATATCCATACCTTCTTTTCCCCCCAACGGAACTCGATCGCCAATGTATTCTAAGAATTCCTCTCATGAAATAAACCCTGACACTGTGGAAACGGACCGTCTTGCCGTGGGACGGGCACCCAAAGAGCGAGGACAAGCGTGGGGCGAACGGCGTGGTGGATGATCCCGGTTGTGAAGGCAGGGCCTGAAAAAGAAGAGGGTCAAACAACCGGCTCACGCTGGGCCAGCTCGCGCAGGCGGCGCAGATCGACCTTTCCCGTGCCCGTGATCGGAATCTCCGGCACCTGGATAAAATCACGCACGGAAGGGATCCAGAGCCTGGGAATACCGCTGGCGGTCAAGGCCTTGTGGATCTCGTCGGGCGACATGCCCAACTTGGTGTGAAGTACGCAGAGCCGCTCGCCATGCTTGATATCGGGGACGCTCGTGACAGCCACATGGTGCTCGTCGACCGCCGCGATCTGCATGATGGCCGACTCGACTCCCACATGAGGCACCATCTCACCGGCGATCTTGGAAAAGCGGCTGAGCCGATCGGTGATTTTGAGGAACCCGTCCTCGTCGACATAGCCCAGGTCGCCCGTCAAGTACCAGCCGTCCCTGATGACCTTGGCCGTCGCCTCCGGCCGGTCAAGGTAGCCAAGCATCACCTGGGGGCCTTTGACCGCGACCACCCCCTCGGCTCCAAAGGGAAGGTCCTCGCCGGTGTCCGGATCGACGGTCTTGATGTAGGTGCCGGGAACGGGAAGCCCGACAGTCCCCGGCCGGTTGCCGTGAACCGTCCGGCCATTCGCCAGATGCACCTCGCGCGGGACGTTGACCGCGACGACCGGGGAGAGCTCGGTCATGCCGTAACCCTCCATGGGCTCGATGCCCAGCCAGTCGTTAATGTCGCGGTACAGTTCCGGCTTCAGCTTTTCGGCCCCCAGGACCAGGTGAGTGAGCGTCTTGAACTGCTCTGCGGGACAGCTCTTGATGTAGAACCGGGTGAACGAGGGAGTGCCCGCGATCAGCGTCACCCTGTGCTGCTCGCAGAGCTTGCCAATCGTCCGCGAATCGAGCGGATTGAGGTGGTAAACCACCTTCTTGCCCAGCGCCAGGGCCGTCCAGATCGTGACGCAGTAGCCGAACGAATGGAAGAACGGCAGGATTCCCAGCAGGACCTCATCGGGCGCCAGATGCACTTGCTCATCGACTTGACGCACGTTGGACAGGATGTTGCGGTGCGACAGGACCACGCCCTTGGGGTCGCCCGTCGATCCCGAGGTGAAGATCACCGTCGCGATCGCGTCCAGATCGGGCCGGGCCAGCCCGGGCAGAAGTCGCTCCAGCAAGCCAAGCCGGAGCAAACTCGACTTGGTCAGTCCCGCCAGCTTGTCGCTCCATCGAACCTGCCGGGCAACGTCTTCCAGCATGAGCAGGTTGGCGTCCGGAGTTAGCTGGCACTTCTCGAGCACCCGCGGCGAGGTGAGGACATGGCGGATGCCGCACTGCTTGATTGACGAATCGATGGTACTTTGACCGGCCGTGTAGTTCAGGTTGACCGGGATCTTCCCTTGAAGCACGAGCGCCAGGTTGGCCACGGCGGCGGGAACCGTGGGCGGCAGCAGCACGCCAACATAGGGATCGGCAGCGACCGACCGCGAAAGGCAGCGCCCCAGCACGGCGGCGCGGAGCAAGGTCTCTCCGTAGGTCAGCTTCGCACCGGTTCCATCGCAGAGCGCCGGGTCAGACCAGTGCCGTCGCACCTGGCCGACGAACGCATGGCCTAGCGACCGCCACTCCGCAGGCAAGGGGGAAAGAGGCCGGAAGCCTGGCTGGTCTGGAAACGACGATGCTGGTTCCCCGGTGGCATGCTGCACGCTCGAGCTCATCGCGCCGCGACTCCAGTATCGATACTGACTGAATGTAACTCAACCACCTGGAATTACTTGGGGCAATGACAGATAGGGACATCGACTGTACGCAAACGAAGCCTCGAGAACAACCTCAGCGCCTCCGGGCTGGCAATTTCTGGTGGCACGAGCACGCCGTGCCGGCCTGTGCCCGGAATACTGATCCACCAGGAAACTCAAACCTCCGGATTTCTTCTAGCCTGGCGTCCCGCGATGCTCGGGAGCATGGCCCGAGTCAGGGCGAACGGGTGGCCGCCAGACGGCTCGCGAGTCGTGAATCATCGAGGAATTGCCCTCCCGATCGCGTGACGCAAGGACATGACGATGATGGTGCTTCGCCTTCCCACCACGTTTTTGGCGTGGCGCGACTCGCCCTTGCCCGGCGCCCGAATCCTGCTCGGGATCGCGGCCCTCGTGCTGGCGACTGATCTGGCGCGGGCCGGCGACGGCCGCCCGGAAACGGCCCCAAGCCTCGATCGCCCGGCCCCCGGGAGCATTCGATTCAATCGCGATATCAGGCCGATCCTGTCGGACAAGTGCTTCCAGTGCCACGGCCCCGACGCCACCCAGCGCAACAAGCCTGAAGCGCAAGCGAAGGCCTCTTCAAATCCAACAATGACCTTCGCTTGCGCTTCAGGCTTCTGAATCTCTCACCTGCCAATCGGAGGTTGACCAGGCGCCCCTAACCCCCCCCACAATGGGAGAGGGAACCGCTCCCCCGATCCCGTCCTGACCGCCTCGAGAGCGTCAAGGCGGCCAAGGCGGCCAAGGTGGACGGGCTGTCTGCGCAACTCGATGATCAACGAAGAAGACGGTATCGATCCCGAGCAGTTCCGGATGGAAGCCATGTTCGACCGCATCGACGCCTTCGGCAAGAGCATCCTCGGCCTGACCATCCAGTGCAGCCAGTGCCACAGCCATAAGTTCGACCCGCTGACCCAGGAAGAGTACTACCGGATGTTTGCCTTCCTGAACAACACAAATGAAGCGAACATCGCCGTCTACACCCCGGCGGAACAGATGAAGCGGACCGACATCTTCCGGAATATCCGCGAGATCGAGGCCCGGCTCCAGCACGAACATCCCGACTGGCAAGAGCGGATGCACGTCTGGGAAGACTCGTTGAAAGGCAGCGAGGTCCCCTGGGAGAGCGTGCGCACCGAGGTGAGCGCCAACAACGCCAGCGGGCAGAAGCACGAGTTGCTGGCGGCTGGCTCGATCCTGGCGGCGGGGTACGCGCCGACGCTGCACACGACCCAGTTCACGGCACTACAGCCGGTGCGGACCGTGTCCGCGGTACAGCTCGAACTGCTCAACGACCCCTCTCTTCCCCTCCAGGGCGCCGGTCGATCGGCGAAGGGACTCTTGGCGCTGACCGAGATGCGCCTCGAGGCCGCGCCCGCCGACAAGCCGGACCAGAAGACGGAAGTAAAGCTCGTCCGGGCCACGGCCGACGTGAACCCGCCGGAACGCGAACTCGAGCCGATCTTCGACGACAAGTCCGGGCGCCGGCGGGTCACTGGCTCGATCGGCTACGCCATCGACGGCAAGGGCGAGACCGCCTGGGGCATCGACGCCAGGCCAGGCCGGCGCAATGCTCCGCGCAGCGCGGTATTCGTGCTCGAGAAACCGCTCTCGATCCCCGCCGGAGCGATCCTGACCTTCAAGCTCGTCCAGATGCACGGCGGCTGGAACAGCGACGACAACCAGAACAACAAGCTGGGCCGGTTCCGGTTCTCCGTGACCGATCGGCCCGACGCGTCGGCCGACCTGGTTCCCCGCGCGACCGTCTCCGGGCTCCAGGAAGCTCTTGAGGTCGGGCCGCCGATCGGTTATAGAATAGGGTTTCCTCCAAAAAATTCATGAACTGCGTGGGAGCGTCGTTCCCGTAAACGCTTTCGAAAGCCTGAGGAGAACGCATGGCCAGTCGTCGTCGAGGTAAAGGCCGCCGCAAGGTGGGCCGCAAGAAACGCCGGATGCGCAGCCGGATCCGTCATCGCAAGAAATAAAACGCGCCCTCCAAGCCCGCCGTCTTTTTCACTCGCTTCGGACTCCCGATTTCCCGCCCCGCCCCGCCGCCAGGACGACTTCCACCAGCGTCAAGGCCCGGGAACGATCATCGAGCAGCCACACGCGCCCCGCCGCTGGGTTTGAATGAGCGTCGGGACTGTTTGTGCTGGCCGCGGCCTCGTGAAAAACACCCCGAGGGATTTGTCCAAGCTCGCCTGGTTCCGATATGATGAGACCAGATCACTGTTCTGATGGTCTTCGGAACCGGCACGGAGCGAGCCATGGAACCACGCGCCGATCATTCCCCTTCGATGCGATCACGCGTCGATCATCGCCCTTCGGTGGAACTTCTGGAATCGACCCATCCTTTCCCCGGCGTTTACCGGATCAAGGCCATCGGTCGGGCCGATGATGACTTCGAGCGACGGGTGGTCGAGACGGTGGTTTCTCAGCTCCCGGCGCGTTTGGATCTCGACTACTCGGTCCGGACCACGCCCGGCGGCCGCCACATCGCGCTGACTCTCGATATCACCGTGCAGACCGCCGAGCAGGTCCGGTCCATCTACGCGGAAGTCCGGGAGATCAAGGGCTTGACCTTGCTCTTTTGACCCGCCGTCGCTCCCTTTCGTCGCGGATGCGCGCACGGCGGGACGGAGCCGTCGCGAGCCCGGCCGACATGATGCCGTTTCCTCCCGGGCAAGCCGAGGGTATGATGCTCAGGCATTGCTCGATCAGGAAGCCGATATCCGCTCATGCAATCACAAGTCGGACGAACGGTCGATCTCCTTTCCGCCGCGATGATGGGTTCTGATGACTGACGCCCCCGTAGCTCCCCAGTGGATCGATCTTTTCCACTGCGACGATCCGCGCGACGTGGTCCATCGGGCCGTGGCTTGCCTGGCCCAGGGGGGAGTCATCGGTCTGGCAACCGAGACCGTCTACTCGCTCGCAGCCAGCGCGCTGCACGGGGAGGGTCTGGCACGGCTGCGCCGGCTTGCAGGCACTCCGGACTCGCAGCCGCTCACTCTCTTGGTCAAGGGTGCCGAGGAGTGCACGGATTGGGTGCCGGGCATCTCGCAGGTCGGGCGCCGGCTGGCCTGGCGGCTCTGGCCGGGGCCTCTGACCCTGGTCTTCCCGCCGGGAATGACCGACGGTCTGTTCGGCCGTCTCCACCCCCAGGTCCGGCAGCTCATCGCACCGGCGGGCGGACTGGCCCTGCGCAGCTCCGCCGATCCATTCTTGCGGGATGTGCTTGAACTGATGCCGGCGCCTCTTGTCCTGGGGATGGTCGGACTTGCCGATCGGCCAGAGGCGATCACGGCCGACCCGCTGCGCGGTCTTGCCGGGCTCGACATGGTGATCGACTCCGGGCCCACGCAGTGTGGGCAAGCTTGCACGCGCGTGCGGATCGACGACCAGCGCTGGACCATCGAACGAGAAGGGGTCATTGATTCCAGGACCCTGACGCAGATGTCGGGACTGATCATCCTCTTCATCTGCACCGGGAATACCTGCCGCAGTCCCATGGCCGAGGCTATTTGCAAGCTGATGCTGGCGCGGCGGCTGGACTGTCCGGCCGAACAGATCGAAGAACGCGGCTTCGTGGTGCAGTCGGCGGGCGTGGCCGCGGCGGGTGGGGCCCCCGCAGCCGCCCATGCAGTCGACGTGCTCCGCGCGATGGGGGGTTCACTGGAGAACCACCGCAGCCGCCGTGTGACAGCCGACTTGGTGCGCCAGGCCGACTGCATCTTCGCCATGACGGCCGACCATCTCGACGCCCTGCTGGACGTCGTCCCCGAGGTCCAATCCCATAGCTACCTCCTCGACCCGCGGGGAGGAGACGTTCCCGACCCGATCGGCTCGGACCATCACAACTACCGGCAGACCGCTCAGATGATCGAACAGATGCTGGAAGAGCGGCTCGAGCAGTTAGGGCTGTGAATCTCTCACTGTCTGCGCGATTCCCTCTTCAACGAGCCCCCACGGAGTCCTACCGTGCCTGGAGAGCTTCGAGTTCCTCGATCGGGTCTATGGTACTTGAGGAGCAAGAAAGATCCGCGCTGGAACTGCTCCGGGTCATATTCCTCGATACAAAGGAATCGTTCCAGCGGATGCCGAATGCCTGGCCTCGGAAAGATGTCCTGCCCTCGTGAACCGACACGAACGCCACCGCGCATCCATGCCCGCGAGCAACTCCGCTGTCCGGGCATTCGCCGACTTCGCGTAACGCACCCAGGCAGTCGCGGGACAGGTCATAACTCATGCTCTCCACGGAAGTTACAACGCATGTTATTATCTCAATAATTATCTTCCAGGTCGGACTTGCCAATTTACCTGGGAATGCCAAGAATGATCATAGCCGGGGTGTTGGAAACGAGTTTCCCGGCCCGGATGGCTGCGTTTGTTCAGACGCGGCCACGGCCGTCTGGCGACATTCCGCCGGCCGGAGGAAGGCGCGTTGGAGTCGTCGCGGGATGGCCGTTGCCACAGCAAGTGCTCAATCGAATCTCACCCAGCCCCCGTCCACGCCCGTTCATCGGCTGGGGGAGCAGGTGTTCGACACGGTCGCCGAGATTGGCGACGTCGGCCAGTTCTCGATCCTCACCCTGATCTGGATCTTCCGGCGGCGGCCGCGATGGTCGGTCCTGGTGCCGATCTTCTACGCCATCGGGGTGCAGAGCGTTTCGGTGGTGGCGATCACGGGGACCTTCATCGGGATGGTGCTCGCTGTCCAGGCCTATCATTCGTTCCAGATGATGGGGCTGGCCACCCGGCTGGGCTCGGTTATCAACATCTCGATCGTCAAGGAGCTTGGTCCGGTCCTGGCGGCCACCATGCTCGCCGGTCGAATCGGCTCGGCCATGGCCGCGGAGCTCGGCACGATGCGCGTCACCGAGCAGATCGACGCACTCACCGCCCTGGGCACGAACCCGGTTTATTACCTGGTGGCGCCCCGTTTCCTGGCCTGCCTGCTCTTGATCCCGCTGCTGACCTTGATGGCCGACTTCATGGGAGTGATCGGCGGGGCCGTCGTGGCGACCCAGATCCTCGGTGTGGACTCCTTTGCCTACTGGAAACACTCGCGCGATTTCGTCGAGAGCATGGACATCTTCGCCGGCGTGTTCAAGAGCTACTTCTTCGGAGCGGCGATCGCGATCATCAGTTGCCATCGCGGGTTCAACTCGAGCGCCGGGGCCGAGGGGGTGGGCAAGGCCGCGACCGAGGCCTTCGTCTTCTCGTTCATCGCCATCCTCTTCCTCGACTTCGTGCTGGGGCTGGGTTGGAACACCGTCTACCGATCGATCTGGCCGCAGGCCCAAGGGTTGCTATGAGCGACGGAGCAACTCTGGATGGGGCCGGGCGCAAGGATCTGATCGAGATCCGCGATCTGAGCATGCGGTTCCGCACTCAGAGCGTTCTCCGCGGCATCAGCCTGACCATCCACTGTGGCGAGACAGTCTGCATCATCGGCGAGAGCGGTTGCGGCAAGACCGTCATGCTCAAACTGATCATCGGGCTGCTCCATGCCACCGAGGGAGGCGTCTGGTTCGACGGGCAGGACGTCGCCCGGCTGGGCGGCAAGCAGCTCATCAAGCTGCGGCTGCGGTTCGGCTTCCTGTTTCAGATGGCCGCGCTCTTCGACAGCCTGACGGTCTACGACAACGTGGCCTTCGGCCTTCGCGAGCACCACATCTGCGGCGAGGACGAGACCCGGACCATCGTGGCCGATCGGCTCCAGGAAGTGGGCCTGCCCCCGGGCCTGGAGCGGAAGAAGCCGGCCGAACTGTCCGGCGGCCAGCGCAAGCGGGTGGGTCTGGCGCGCGCCCTGGCCTTGAACCCGGAGGTCATGCTCTACGACGAGCCCACCACCGGGCTTGACCCGATCATGAGCGATGTGATCAACGAGCTGATCCTCCAGACCCAGCAGACCAAGAAGACCACGGGCATGGTTGTGACCCACGATATGAAAACCGTGACCAAGGTGGCCGATCGCGTGGTCATGCTCTATCCGCTCGCCCGGCTGGCGCCGAACGAGCCCCAGATCATTTATGACGGCCCACCAGAAGACGTGGCCAACGCTGCCGACCCGCGCGTCCGCCAGTTCGTGCGCGGCGAGGCCGGCGAGCGACTCCGCGAACTGGCCCAGCTTCGCGCCAGCGGCAACTGATGAGGAACACCCAGCTCGACCACCCGCGAGAAATACTGAATAAAGGAACCGTAGCGACATGAACGAACGCGTCATGCAGTTCCGGATCGGCATGTTCGTGATCGTGGCCGGGCTGGTCCTGACCATGTTGATCGTCTGGTTCGGGGAATCACCGGCCTTGTTGCGCGACCAGGTCTACCTGAGGGCCCACTACGCCGATGCGCCCGGGGTGCTCGAGGGAGTCGCCGTGCGCAAGAGCGGCATCCGGGTCGGCGAGGTGGCGGCGATCGAGTTCGATCATCGGCCCAACCAGCCCGACGGCGTGCTCGTGACCATGGCCATCGAGCACAAGTACCCGATCCGCGAGGGATCCGTTCCACGGCTGTCGCGGTCTCTGATCGGCGACGTGACCATCGACCTGCTTCCTGGAACCGGCCAGGCAAACCTGCAACTGGGCCGCAGCCCCGCCGACGCCCCGGTCATCGAGGGCCAAGTTGCCCCCGACCCGTCCAAGGCCCTGGCCGCGGCCACCCAGGCTTTTGAGATGACGGGTGACACGCTCAAGTCGATCAACGAGGCGGCAATCGGCCTGGCGAAGCTCTCCAAGAACGCCGAGCACATCGACGACTTCCTCAAGACATGGACCAAGACCGGGCAGGACGTCTCCTCCGCCTCGCAGGGAATCGATCAGTTCCTCGAGACCAATGAGAACGACTTCCGCACCACCATGGCCAACCTCCAGAAGGTGGGAGAGAAGCTCAACAACACCCTGACGCCCGAAACTCAGGACTCGCTCAAGTCAAGCATCGCCAAGATCTCCTCGGCCTCGGCTCGCCTCGACGCCGAGCTCGCGGACGTGGGCCCGCTGCTGAAGGACCTGGGCGCTCCCGTCAACCATACCCCGACCACCGACTTCGGCCAGAGCGTCCGCCGCTTCAACCGGGTGGTCGCGGACGTGGAGCTGCTCTCGGCCGCCTTGCGCAACCGCAAGGGGGGCCTGAATACCGACGGCTCGCTCCAGAAGCTGCTGACCCAGGCGGATCTCCACGACAATTTCAACACCATGGCCTTGAACGCCTCACAGGCGCTGAGCCAGCTCAAGGTCGTCCTGTCCTCGTTCCGGGCCTTCGCCGAGCGGGTCTCACGCGACCCCTCGGCCATCTCGCGGGGAATCCTGGCACGGTAAGAACCTCCCCCGCGACAAGATTCCCGGTGCACAAGGAACCTTCGCGTCCCGCTTGACGCGTGCCGGGCCGTACTGTGTGATAACCATCATCGAGCCGGGAACTTCGATCGACTTGACAATCGTCCGGAGAATCGACCATGCGTCCGCCTGATCGCCGCCGTTTTCTGCACGATACCGCCGCCCTCGCCGCCGCGCTCGTCGCTCTTCCCGCCGGTTCAGCCCGCGGCGGTGACAACGAAGCCTCGCCGAACCCGGCAAACGACGGCAAGACGGTCAGCGCCAATGACATCCTGCGAGTGGCCGTGGTCGGCGTGCATGGGCGGGGCATGGAGCATATCGAAGGCTTCGGCCGTCTCAAGGATGTTCGGATCGCCGCGATCTGCGACATCGATCAGAACGTGATCGGCTCGGCGAAGCGCGAGATCGAGCAACTCTACGGCACCTCGCCCCGCTACTACCAGGACATCCGCCGGCTGCTCGAGGACAAGGAGATCGACGCGATCTCCGTCGCCACGACCAACCACTGGCACGCGCTGGCCACGATCTGGGCCTGCCAGGCCGACAAGGACGTTTACGTCGAGAAGCCGGTCAGCCATAACGTGACCGAGGGGCGGCGGATGGTCGAAGTTGCGCGGAAGCAGAACCGGATCGTCCAGACCGGCATGCAACTGCGCAGCCACAAGGGAATCCAGGACGCCATGGCCTTCATCCGCTCGGGCCAGCTCGGCAAGGTCTACATGGCCAAGGGCCTCTGCTACAAGCCCCGAGGCTCGATCGGCCACAAGCCCGATGGCCCCGTCCCCGCCGGCGTGGACTACAACCTCTGGCTGGGCCCCGCGCCCGAGCGGCCGTTCAACCCCAACCGGTTCCATTACAACTGGCACTGGTTCTGGGACTACGGCAACGGCGACCTGGGCAACCAGGGCATTCACCAGATGGACGTCGCCCGCTGGGGCCTGGGCAAGCACGAATTCCCCAAGGCCGTCCTCGCCTCAGGGGGCCGGTTCGGCTACTCCGACGACGGCCAGACGCCCAACACGCTGCAC
>Ga0209048_10003688_pt1 | contig 14827 bp, 15 predicted proteins | sample FrelakmetCRP12CR_FD_187146 | JGI IMG/M metagenome (GOLD analysis project Ga0209048, IMG submission 187146) | Freshwater lake sediment microbial communities from the University of Notre Dame, USA, for methane emissions studies - CRP12 CR (SPAdes)... | ecosystem: Environmental > Aquatic >... | reverse complement strand
CGGCCATGGCCCCAGACCCTACAGATGCCGCCGTGCTCATCTCACACAGCCACGCGCGATCGCGTTCAACCAGTGCCGCCGAAGCTCGCCCCGGGGCCACGTGGACCGGTGCCGGGAAAGCTCGCGCCCTGAAGCCTATGGTTCTGCAATTCCACACCTTCCTGTTCGCCGACCTGGTCGGCTTCACGGAGTACACCGCCCGGCACGGAGACGACCGAGCCGCGGATCTGGCGGTCTCGTTCCACGAGCACGTCTGCGGACTGGCGGCCGAGCTGGGGTGCCACGTCGTCAAGGCGATCGGCGACGCGGTGATGGTGCGCAGCGAGGACGGGGTGGCCGCTGTGGAGCTTGCCGAGCGGATCCTCGCGCTGGCCGCCGAGCGGGGCTTTCCGCTCGCCCGTGTCGGCCTTGACACCGGACCGGCGATCGAGCGCAACGGCGACTGGTACGGCTCGACCGTCAACATTGCCTCGCGGGTCGCCTCGGCGGCCAGCGCAGGTGAGCTCCTGATGACCGAGCGAACGCGCGACGCCTCCGCTCCGAGCGCTCGCATCGAGCTCGCCGAGCGTGGGCGGCGCCGCCTGAAGGGGCTTCCCGACCACACCCTGTTCGGGCGGGCTCGCGAGCTGGCCGGCCCAGCAGGTCGCGTGTAGCGGTCGGAGCCGCGGACTAGGCTCCGCGGCCGAGCTCGCCGACCCCGGTTCGGCCCCGTATCGCTACACTCGCCGGCGATGGCTCAGTACGACGACGCTCTGTTTGGCGACGAGCACGTCCGGGCCTACCGCGAGACGGCTGGCGAGCGCGGTTATCACTGGCGGGGGACGACGATCCTGCTGCTCACCACCGAGGGGCGCCGATCCGGTGAGTCAAGGACGACCCCGCTGATCCACCGCACCGACGGTGACCGCTGGATAGTGGTCGCCTCGAAGGGCGGGGCGCCGGAAAACCCCGGCTGGTACGAGAACCTGAAGGCCAACCCCGAGGCCTCGATCCAGATCAAGGGAGAGACCGTGCCGGTTCGTGCGACAGCGGCCGAGGGCGAGGAGCGCAGCCGCCTTTGGTCGCTGATGACCGAGGTCTGGCCTGCGTACGACGAATACCAGACGCGGACCGAGCGCAAGATCCCGATCGTGGTGCTCTCGCGCCGCTAGCTGGGCCCACGGCTCGGAGCCGGTCGGGCCAGTGCAGCACGTGGGCGATCTCATCGCCCCGCCAGTGCCAGTTGATCGGCACCGCGCTGGCGGCCCCCGAGGAGCTCGGATGATCGAGGCGGTGCTGCTCGATCTCGGCGGCGTTCTGATCGATTCGGAGCGGGCCCGCGAAGTGGATGTACAACCCGATCGGGATGGTCCACGGCGGCATTACGGCGACGATTCTCGATTCGTGCATGGGCTGCGCGGTCCACACGAGCCTCGAGCCGGGCGTCGGCTACACGACCACCGATCTGCAAGTCCGCTGCTGAGCCCTCGGCGCTCGGCCGGTCGCTCAGCGATCCCGCCCGTGAGCGTCCGGCGCCTTCCGGCGAGGGGCGCGCGGCAGAACGAGCAGCGAGCAGCGGGCGTGGCGCCCCAGGTGGTTGGAGGTGCTGCCGAGCACCAGACGCTGCCACGGCCCGTAGCTGCGCGAGCCGACGACCAGCAGGTCCAGCTCGTCCCCGAACGCCGCGAGCTCCTCGCCGACGAGACCGTAGGCAGCACGCCCCTCCACCCCCTCGAGGTCCGCCAGCCGGGCGTTCGCTTCTGCGAGCAGTGCGTCGACGCTCTCGCCGTCGGGTGACGGGACGACGCTCGTGAAGGCATACGTGGGCAGGTTGACCACCTGCATGGCGCGCAGCGACGCGCCGTGGCGCCGGGCGATCGCACGCGCGGCGGTTAGCGCCGCCCTGCTCTCCTGCGAGCCGTCGTATCCGACGCCGACCGTGCCGATCGGGTCCGGCTGCCCGGCATAACCCCGGCAGGCCACCGCGACCGCGCAGGGGGCGCCGTTCAGCGATGAGCGCGTGTCATCGCCCAGCATCGCCCGCCCGAGGACGCCGCGCTCGCACGAGCCCACCACGAGCAGGTCGGCTCGCTGCTCTTCGGCCCTCTCATGCAACCCACGGCCGGGCGTGGGCGCGATGACGCTGACGGGCCGCGCGCTCACCCCGGTGGCCGCACGCTCGCGCTCGAGCAGCTCATCGGATGCCAGGCGCTCGTCCTTCAGCAGCCCCGGGGCCAGCGCGCGCGCGGGGTCCGGCGCCCCCGCATAGACGTGCGCGAGCGTCAGGTTCGCCTCGGGGTCTGCAAGGCGGGCGGCCAATGCGATCGCGTCGCGGCCGTTGGCCCTTCCGTCAACTCCTACGAGCACGTTCTTGAACATCCTTAATCTCCTACGTGTCGTCATACGAGGCCCACCGCGCCGGGCCTCGGCGCCTCGCGCGGCGGCGTGGCTCCCCGGCTCCCCGCACGAGGAGCAGGTGGGGGCGCGCTACTCGGGCGCCGTGCTCACGTCGGGCGGGTCCGCTTGCGCTGCAACTCCCGTATCCGCTCGAGCAGCCGGCTGTTCTCGAGACGAAGCGCGGCCGTCTGCCGGCGGGCGCTCGCAAATTCGTGGGCAAACACGGGCACGATCGTACGCAGGTTCTCCAATCGGCCGAGCAGGTGGTCTCGTTCGCGTGCATCGTCGTCAGGCTCCGACGCGACGTACGTTCGGAGGGACCCACTCGTGCGTGGCTCTAGCTTGCGCGGCGTGCGCCGTTGCTCGCTCGGGATGCGCTCGCTCACTCGGGCCGGGCTCGCACTCGTCAAGTCTGTTGATCCGGCTGACATATTTCGGCCCTTCCTCTCGCAAACGGTCAGATCCCATGATCGAGCCCGCGCGAAGGGCCGCCATCCGAGAGCACCACGGACCGCTCTCAGGGATTTGCCACAGCTTCAAGGCCGCTGGTCGCTGATCAACGGTCGCCTGCGGACCTCGGAGCACCCTGACGGGCCGCCTCCAGCAACACGCGCTGCTCGGCTGCGGCGATCAGGCGCCGGGTGGAATCCACTGCGTCCACGCTCACCGAGACGTTCTGGATGCCCAGGCGTACGAGCAGCTCGGCGTACTCGGGGTACACCGACGGCGCCTGTCCGCAGATCGAAGTTTGCAACCCGAGCTCGCGGGCCCGGGGGATCAGGGCCGACAGGTAGGCGACGATCGCCGGGTCGCGCTCATCGAAGGTCGCGGCCAAGAGCTCCGAGTCGCGGTCGGCCCCGAGCATGAGCTGGGTGAGGTCGTTCGAGCCGATCGAGATGCCTGCGATGCCGAGCCTGGCGTAGCGCTCGAGGTTGAACAGCACCGACGGCACCTCGGCCATGATCCACAGCTCGAAGCGGCGTCGCTTCAGCAGCCCGGCCTCGGCGATCAGAGCGCGACAGCGCTCGAGCTCGTCCGCGGTGCGGACGAAGGGCAGCATCACGTGGAAGTTCTCGTGGCCCGCGTCCCAAACGCGCCGCACCGCCTGCATCTCAAGCGCGAAGACCTCGGGCTCCTGCACATAGCGCAACGCTCCGCGGTAGCCGATCATCGGGTTGGCCTCCTGCGGCTCGAAGCGCTCCCCGCCACGCAGCCCGCGGAACTCGTTAGTGCGGAAGTCGATCGTGCGGTAGGTCACCGGGCGCGGGTGAAAGCCGGCGGCGAAGGTGTTCAGCGCATCTGCCATCCGCTGCACGAACTCCTCGGTGCGGCCCTCCTCGATCAGCTGCTTGGGGTGGGCCCCCCCGAGCGCCTCGATGACCATCAGCTCGGCTCTGAGCAGGCCCACGCCCTCGACATCGAGCGCCGCGGTCTCATCGACCTGGGAGGGCTCCGAGAGGTTGACGAGCAGGCGAGTGGCGGTATCCGGGCGGCCCGCGCCGAGGTCCGAGGCCGAGGCCGAGGCGGTCCGCGCGCCTGCTCGGGCGTCGGCCGGCGCTGTCGCCGTGGCGCCCTCGAGCACGGTCCCGTGGGTCGCATCGACCGTCACGATCTCGCCGTCACGGAGCTTCTTGGTTGCCTCGCCCGTGCCGACGATGCAGGGGATGCGCAACTCACGCGAGACGATCGCCGCATGGCAGGTCATCCCACCCGAGTCCGTGACGATCGCCGCGGCTCTGCGCATCAACGGCACCCAGTCGGGCGTCGTCATGTGTGCGACGAGCACGTCGCCCTCGTGGAAGGCCGCCGTGTCGTGGGGATTCTCGAGCAGGCGCACGCCGCCGCTCGCGCTCCCGGGCGCGGCCCCGAGGCCTCGCACCAGCACCTCACCGGGAGCCTGGTCGGGCGTGGCCGTCGTCGTGATCGGCCGGCTCTGCAGCATCCACACGTTCCCGTCGGGGTCGAACGACCACTCGGTGTCCTGTGCGCTGCCGTAGTGCTTCTCGATCTCCACACCCAGCCGGGCAAGCTGGACGACCTCCGCGTCGCTCAGTGTCGGCTTCGCGCCCTCCTGCGGACCCAGCTCGCGCGTCAGCGTGCCGCCCTGCTCGGCCGGCTCGATCGTGAGCTCCTTCGGCCGCACAGCGCGCGTGGTGATCGCGAGGTCGTCCTTGCGCACGACGTAGCGGTCGGGCGAGACGCTGCCGGACACCACCGCCTCGCCGAGGCCGAACGACCCCTCGATCACGAGCCTGTCGCGCTCGCCCGTCGACGGATCGATGGTGAACATCACGCCGGCGCGGGTCGAGGGAATCTGCACCTGCACGACCACCGCGATGTCCATGTCGGCCTGGCTGAAGCCCCGCTGGCCACGGTAATAGATGGTGCGGGCCCCGAACAGCGATCCCCAACAGCGTTTCACCGCCTCGACCACCGCGTCGCCGCCACGGGTGTTCAGGAACGTTTCGTTCATGCCGGCGAACGACGCGGAGGCCGTGTCCTCGGCGGTCGCCGAGGAGCGAACCGCGACCGGCAGATCCGGGTCGGCGTCCGGCTCGACTCCCGCGAGATCCCGGTAGGCGGACACGATCGCGTCGCGCAGCCGGGGCGGCATCGGCGCGTCGAGCACCGCCTGGCGAGCCTCCGTCGAAGCCGCCTCCAGGGCTACCCCATCCTCGATGTCGACCGCGCCGAGGATCGCATCGAGGCGGCTGCGAACGCCCGATTCCTCGCAGAACGCAGCGTACGCCGGCGCGCCGATGACGAATCCGTATGGCACGGGCAGGCCGGCGCGGGTGAGCTCTCCGAGGTTCGCGCCCTTGCCACCCGCGTAGGCGACATCGTCTCTGCCGAGCTCGGAGAAGGACCGGGTGACAGCGACTGGGCTTTCGGTGGTGCTCATCCCCCCACTTTTCCACGCGCACGCGCACGCGTCATCCGTGGGTTCCCGCCGTGGCGTCGGGGGGTTCCATGCGAGCCCTGCGGAAGTTCACGGATGCGCGGCGAGGGCCGGCGGCGTCCCGTCAGGTCCGTAGTAACGCGCACCGTGAGTGCGAGAACTCCCCGATGTGCGGCCACGCGCCGCGACGTAGGTTCAAGAGAGCCGAACGGATGGATGCTCACAGTGGTGCTTGGCGACATCCGGGAGATCTGGCCTTCTTTCATGCCGGTGCAGATCACGCCCGCGAAGCCCCGATCTCCGCGAAGGCATCACCAGAGACCGTCACATCACAACCACTGGAGATCAAGACCATGGCAACCACCGAGCAGTCCACGACGTTCGAGGCTCCGGGGCGGCCCGAAAGCCCCGTACAAACCAAAGCGCGATACGACAACTTCATCGGCGGCCACTGGGTAGAGCCGATCACCGGTGAGTACCGCGAGAACCTCACGCCTGCCACCGGCCAACCGATCTGCGAAGTCGCACACTCCGGCCCCCAGGACATCGAGCTCGCGCTAGATGCAGCCCATGCGGCGAAGGACGCGTGGGGCGAGGCGTCCACGACCGAGCGCTCGAAGGTGCTGAACGCGGTAGCAGACGCAATCGAGGAGAACCTCGAGATGCTCGCTGTCGCCGAGAGCTGGGAGAACGGCAAGCCCGTGCGCGAGACGCTCGCCGCCGACATCCCGCTGGCGGCCGATCATTTCCGCTACTTCGCCGACGTGATCCGCGGCGAGGAGGGCCGGATCTCGGAGATCGACAAGGACACGGTGGCCTACCACTTCTCCGAGCCTCTCGGCGTGGTGGGGCAGATCATACCCTTCAACTTCCCGCTGCTGATGGCCGCGTGGAAGATCGCCCCGGCACTGGCCGCCGGCAACTGCACGGTGGTCAAGCCTGCGAGCCCGACACCGTGGTCGATCCTCAAGCTCGCCGAGATCATCGAGGACATCGTGCCGCCGGGCGTGCTGAACATCGTCAACGGCCCGGGCGCGGAGACCGGCAAGGCCCTGGCGTCGAACAAGCGAATCGCGAAGATCGCCTTCACCGGCGAGACGGTGACGGGACGGCTGATCATGACCTATGCCGCGCAGAACCTGATCCCCTCGACCACCGAGCTCGGCGGGAAGTCGCCGAACATCTTCTTCGAGGACGTCATGGCGGCCGACGACGAGTTTCTGGACAAGGCCGTCGAGGGTCTCGTGCTCTACGCGTTCAACAAGGGCGAGGTCTGCACGTGCCCGTCGCGCGCACTGATCCAGGAGTCGATCTACGACGAGTTCATGGCACGATGCCTCGAGCGGATCCGGGCGATCAAGCAGGGCAACCCGCTCGACCGCACCGTCGCCCTGGGCGCGCAGAACTCGAGCTCGCAGCTGGAGAAGATCGAAGGCTACGTGCAGATCGGCAGCGAAGAGGGGGCCGAGCTGTTGATCGGAGGCAAGCGCAACATGCTCCCCGGCGATCTCGCCGGCGGCTACTACTACGAGCCGACCGTGTTCAAGGGCACCAATGACATGCGCATCTTCCAGGAGGAGATCTTCGGTCCCGTCCTGGCGGTGACTACCTTCAAGGATGAGGCCGAGGCGCTGCACATCGCCAACGACACGCTGTACGGGCTCGGCGCGGGCGTGTGGAGCCGCGACGGCAGCCGCGCGTTCAGGATGGGCCGCGCGATCAAGGCGGGGAGGGTGTGGACGAACTGCTACCACCTCTATCCCGCTCACGCCGCCTTCGGCGGATACAAGGCCTCGGGCGTGGGGCGCGAGAATCACAAGATGATGCTCGACCACTACTCCCAGACCAAGTGCCTGCTCGTCAGCTACGACAAGAACCCGATGGGGTTCTTCTAGGACTGGGGCCGCAGTGGATGAGGCGAGCGTGACCGCGACCGACGCGGCGCTCGGGGCGATAGAGCGTCTGCGCGCCGAGCACGGTCCGCTCGCCTTCTTCCAATCCGGCGGCTGCTGCGACGGCAGCCTGCCGATCTGCCTGAAGGACGGCGAGCTGCCGGCCGGTCCGGGAGACGTGCTGCTCGGCACGGTCGCAGGAGCGCCCTTCTATGTGGACGGCGAGCAGCATGAGCGCTGGGGGCGGCCATCGTTCGTGCTCGATGTGCGCCCCGCTCCGGCCCAGGGCTTCTCGCTCTCGCCGCCCGACGCGCACTTCGTGACCGCGCCCGCATAGCACCCGGCGCCGCGATCCGAGGTGAGGCGGGCTAGGTTTCAGTGCACAACGTCCAGTGGGAGAATGGCCGGCCATGCCGCACCCAGGCAGCTACATCGTGGAACGCGACCGGCTCGATGAGCTCTTCGCCGCTCTGCACCGCCGCGGGTACACGGTCCTCGGGCCGACAGTCCGCGACCAGGCGATCGTCTATGACGAGGTCGACTCCTGCGCGGACCTTCCGATCGGCTGGACCGACGAGCAGGACGGCGGCCGCTACCGGCTGCGCCGCCGCGCCGACGAGGCGCTGTTCGGCTACAACGTCGGCCCGCACTCGTGGAAGCGCTACCAGCTTCCGCCAGAGGTGCGCCTGTGGCGCGCGCGCCGCGCGCCGGACGGCGCTCTCAGCGAGCTCGCCGAGGCCCCGCGCGAGGCGCCTCGCTTCGCGTTTCTCGGCGCGCGCTCGTGCGAGCTGCACGCGATGGGCATTCTCGACCGGGTGCTGCTGGGCGGCACCCACCCGGACCCGGCCGACCGGGCACGCCGCGAGGACGTACTCGTCATCGCTGTCCAGTGCACGCAGGCCGGCGGTACCTGCTTCTGCGCCTCCATGGGCACCGGCCCGACCGCCGAGAGCGGGTACGACATCGCGCTCACCGAGGTGCTGCAGGATGCCCGCCACTACTTCGTGCTCGACATCGGCAGCGAGCGCGGAGCGGACCTGCTGCGTGAGCTGCCGCACGCCGAGGCCGGCGAGCAGGAACGCGGCTCTGCGACCGCGGCGCACGGCCGCGCCGCATCGCAGATGGGTCGCGAGCTCGACGTCACCGACATCAGGGATCTGCTCTACCGCAACTACGAGAACGACCGCTGGGACGAGGTGGCCGAACGCTGCCTGTCGTGCGGCAACTGCACGATGGTCTGCCCGACGTGTTTCTGCACGACCGTCGAGGACGTCACCGACCTCGCCGGGGAGCACGTCGAGCGCCAGCAGCGCTGGGACTCGTGCTTCACCGTCGACTACTCCCATATTCATGGAGGCGCCGTGCGCACCTCTACGCGGTCGCGCTATCGCCAGTGGATGACCCACAAGCTCGCGACCTGGATCGACCAGTTCGGCAGCTCGGGCTGCGTCGGCTGCGGGCGCTGTATCACCTGGTGTCCGGTCGGTATCGACATAACGGAGGAGGCCCGAGCCATCCGGGAGAGCGAGGTGCCGCGAGATGCGGACGCTTGAGGACCTGATCACCGCCGCGCCGATCTTCGCGGGACTGTCGCAGGAGCACCTGAGCCTGATCGCCGGATGCGCCGCCAACGAGCATTTCGCTCCGGGTGCGCAGCTCTTTCGCGAGGGCACCCCCGCCGATCAGTTCTTCCTGATCCGCGAGGGTGCGGTGGCGCTCGAGGTCGATGCCCTGGCTCGCGGCACGATCGTCATCGAGACGCTCCACCGGAACGACGTGGTGGGCTGGTCGTGGCTGTTCGAGCCCTATCGCTGGCAGTTCGACGCACGCGCCAGCGGGCCGACGCGCGTCGTGGCGTTCGACGGCGCCTGCCTGCGCGGCAAGTGCGAGGCCGATCATGAGCTCGGCTACCAGCTCATGCGCCGATTCGCGGCGTCCCTGATCGAGCGCCTGCAGGCGACTCGGCTACAGCTGCTCGATGTCTACGGTCATGCCCCAACCCCCTGACACCCCGACCGCCGCCCGCGGCGATGGCGCCCCGGAGTCCGGTCCAATGGTGCCGGCACCCTTCGCGCTGAGGTCCAAGCGCCAGGAGACCGCGGACACCTGGACGCTCGAGCTGGAGCCGCGCGGGGGCCCGGCGCTCGAGTTCGCGCCCGGCCAGTTCACGATGCTCTCGGCCTTCGGGACCGGTGAGGTGCCGATCTCGATCAGCGGCGATCCCGACGGCGAGGGCCGGCTCGTGCACACCGTGCGCGCGGTCGGTCTCGCCACGAAGGCGATCTGCGCCGCAGCTCCCGGCGATGTTCTGAGCGTGCGCGGCCCGTTCGGCCGACCCTGGCCGGTCGACGACCTTACCGGCGGCGATGTCCTCATCGTGGCGGGCGGGATCGGTCTGGCCCCGCTGCGACCGGCGATCCTTGCCCTGCTCGCCCGGCGCGCCCGCTACGGGCGGCTCGTGCTCCTCTATGGGGGACGCTCGCCCGATCAGCTGCTGTTCGCCGGCGAGCTGACGGAATGGGCCGACCGCGGGCTGGACGTCGCGGTCACGGTGGACAGCGCCGGGCCCGAGTGGCTCGGCACCGTCGGCGTCGTGCCGCGCCTCGTGCGTCGCGCGCAGTTCGACCACGCGAACGCGTCCGCCGTTCTCTGCGGACCAGAGGTGATGATGCGCTTCACGGTCGCGGCCCTCGCCCAGGGCGGGATCGGCGGCGATCGCGTGTTTGCATCGATGGAGCGCAACATGCAATGCGGGATCGGCCACTGCGGTCACTGCCAGCTCGGGCCGACGCTCGTGTGCCGCGACGGGCCGGTGTACGCGTGGGGCGAGCTGGAGCGCTGGCTCGCGATCCGGGAGCTGTGATGGCAGCGCCTGCGAAGCAGACCCTTGCCGTGTGGAAGTTCGCCTCCTGCGACGGCTGCCAGCTGAGCCTGCTCGACTGCGAGGATGAGCTGCTGATGCTCGGGGAGCGGCTGCACATCGCACAGTTCCTCGAGGCGAGCAGCGCGACCGTCGAGGGTCCCTACGACGTGTCGATCGTCGAGGGATCGATCACCACGGCGCACGACGCCGAGCGCATCCAGGAGGTCCGCCGCTGCTCGCGCGCGCTGATCACGATCGGCGCGTGCGCGACCGCCGGGGGCATCCAGGCGCTGCGCAACTTCGCCGACGTAGCGGACTTCACATCGATCGTCTACGCCTCGCCAGATTACATCTCGGCGCTTGGCAGCTCGACGCCGATCAGCGCGCACGTACCCGTCGACTTCGAGCTGAACGGGTGCCCGATCAACAAGGGCCAGCTCCTGGAGGTGATCGGCGCGCACCTCGCGGGGCGCCGCCCACACGTTCGCCCGCACAGCGTGTGTGTGGAGTGCAAGCGCCGGGGCACCGTGTGCGTGATGGTCGCCCACGGCACCCCCTGCCTGGGCCCCGTCACGCACGCGGGCTGCGGAGCGATCTGTCCCGCCTACGACCGGGGCTGCTACGGATGCTTCGGGCCGATGGAGACGCCGAACACGCCCGCCCTGAGCTCCCAGCTGGCCGCGTTGGGCTCGAGCGAAGTGGACCTCGTGCGCATCTACCGGACGTTCAACGCGAACGCCGAGGCGTTCCGCACGGCAAGCGAGGCGCATGAGCAACGGTAGGCGGACCCGGGTGATCCGCACCGACTACCTGGCACGGGTCGAGGGCGAGGGAGCCATGTACGTAAAGCTCGACGGCCGCACGGTGTCCGAGGTCAAGCTGCGCATCTACGAGCCGCCGCGGTTCTTCGAGGCATTGCTGCGCGGACGAGCGTTCACCGAGGCCCCGGACATCACGGCGCGGATCTGCGGCATCTGTCCCGTCGCCTACCAGATGAGCGCCGTGCGGGCGATGGAGGACGCCTGCGGCGTCACGATCGACGTTGGTCCCCTGCGCGACCTGCGCCGGCTGCTCTATTGCGGAGAGTGGATCGAGAGCCACAGCCTCCACGTCTACATGCTGCACGCCCCCGACTTCCTCGGCTACCCCGGCGCGATCGAGATGGCCCGCGACCATCGCGAGATAGTCGAACAGGGGCTGCAGATGAAGAAGGCCGGCAACACGGTCATGGCACTGGTGGGCGGACGGGAGGTCCACCCGATCAACGTCCGCGTCGGCGGCTTCTACCGCGTGCCCACGAAGGCTCAGCTGCGCACGCTCAAAGACCCGTTGGAGCGGGCACGCGAGACAGCGCTTGCGACCGTGCGCTGGGCGTCCACACTGCCGTTCCCCGAGGTCGAATGCGCGCCCGAGCTCGTGGCGCTGGCCGAGCCCGACGCCTACCCCATCGACCTGGGCCGCATCGTCTCCGACGGAGGCCTTGACATCGCCCCGGCCGAGTTCGGCGACCACATCGTCGAGGAGCAGGTGGAGCATTCGAATGCGCTTCACGCCCGCATCCGCGAGCGCGGCACCTATCTGACGGGGCCGCTGGCCCGCTACGGGCTCTCCTCGCGGCACCTGTGGCCACTCGCCCGCGACGCCGCGCGCGAGGCCGGCCTGCAACCTGTGTGCCGCAACCCATTCCGGAGCATCATCGTCCGGGCGGTCGAGCTCGTCCAGGCGTGCGACGAGGCCCTCGCGATCGTCGAGGCCTACGAGCGCCCGGACGCGCCCGCCGTCGAGGTCACGCCGCGGCGGGCGGTCGGCCACGGGGCGACCGAGGCTCCACGCGGCCTGCTTCACCACACCTACGAGATCGACGAGGACGGCACGATCCTCGACGCGAGGATCGTGCCCCCGACCTCGCAGAACCAGCTCGCGATCGAGGAGGACCTGCGCGCGGTCGTCGAACGCGGCATGGATCTTCCCGACCATGAGCTCTCGATCCGCTGCGAGCAGGCGATCCGCAACCACGATCCATGCATCTCCTGCGCCACTCACTTCCTCGAGCTGACCGTCGATCGTGACGCAGAGCGTCTCTGAGCGGACGGGCGCCGAGCCGGCCGGCCGGAGACCGGCCGTGATGGTGATCGGCATCGGGAACTCGCTTGGCCACGACGACGCGGCCGGTCTCCAGATCGCTCGGCGGCTGCGCGCATCAGCTCACCTGGCGGGCATGACGGTGCACGAGCACGAGGGCGAGACACTCGGGCTGCTCGACATCTGGCAGGGGGCCGACGCGATCGTGCTCGTGGACGCCGTCCGAAGCGGCGCGCCGCCCGGAACCATCCACCGCTTCGACGCGACATCCGCGCCAATCCCGGCGCGGCTGCGAAGCTCCTCCTCGACCCACGCTTTCGGGGTGGGAGAAGCGGTCGAGCTGGCACGCGCGCTCGGCCGCCTACCCCAGCGCGTCGTTCTCCTCGGCATCGAGGGCCGACGCTTCGCTTCTGGGAGCGGCCTGTCCGACGAGGTCGAGGCCATGACCGCGGAGCTTCTCGAGGCCGTCTTGACCGAGGCGCGCCGACTGGCGGGTTGAGCGAGCCCGTGCATACCGGCGAACGCCGTGAGCGCCCCCACGGTGCCCTGCCCCACTGGCGGGGAGCCCGGAGGCGGCTACTGCAGGACGATGGCGCGCATCGTGTGCTCATCGGGCAGCTTGTCAAGGATGCCGCGCAAGATGCCCCGGACGGAGGCCTGCTCGCGCTGGGAGTCGTCGAGCAGGAGCTTCACCGCGCTGTGCGTGATCTTCATCTGCTCGGGCGTGAGCGAGACCGTGAGACGTCCCGCCGCGTCGGGCTCGAGCTCGGCGAGGACCTCACGTGCCAGGCGGCGGATCTGCGGCTGGTGCGCCTCGTCTGAGATGAGCAGGCGAAGCGCGCTGGCCACCACCGGCACCTCGTCGGGGTCCAGGAACAGGTGATAGGCCGCCTCGGGGGCCTGCGCCGGGTCGCTCATGCTCGTCAGCCTAGCGACGGCGCCGGTAGGACGGCTGTGGGAATACACGGTGCACCTTGGGGGAGTTTCCGGATTGCGGCGCGCGCTGAGAGCGTTTAGGTTGTGGGCATGACCGAGACCCAAGCGCCACCCCCGCAGGATGAAGGGACCTCTTCCGAATCCGAGCGAGTGTTCGCCGAGACCCTCTGCGCGGTGGACGGCACGCGAAGAAGCTTCGCCGCGGTGGAGCAGGCCGCGGTGCTCGCCGGCTCCCATGGCCACCTGACGCTGCTCGCCGTCACGGCGGTCACGGGGTCAGGTGCCTACCAGTCGGCGGCGATCGGCCCGGCACGAGCAGAGGGCATCCTCAACCACGCCGCTCAGCTCGCCACCCGCGCGGGCGTGCCCTCCACGGTCGTGATCGACCCGGCCAAGCCCCCGGCATCGGTGATCCTCGACCGAGCACGCGGGCACGACCTGCTCGCGCTGGGAGCACCGGTCACCTCGCGGCTGGGCGGAATGCTGATCGGCGGAGTCGCCGTCGAGGCGGTCAAGCTGTCCACCATACCCCTGCTCGCCGCACGCCTGGTAGCAGCCGGAGAGCACGGCTTCGCTCAGCGCATCCTGCTGGCAAGCGACGGCCTGGACGGCTCTGATGAGCTTGTCGAGCTGGTCGGGCGACTTGCGAAGGCCCAGAACGCCTCGGTGGTCCTCCTCCACGCGACCGACGGCGAGTCGCGCGCGCAACAGGAGCGCCTCGATCAGCAGGCACGACAGCTCGAGGCCGCTCTCGGCGGTGTAATCGACGTCCGGGTCCCACCCGGTGACGCGGCGGACGCGATCGTCGAGGCCGCGAAGGAGACCGCTGTCTCACTCGTGGCGATGGGCACCCACAGGCGCGGTGGCCTGAAGGGGATCGGGAGCGTGAGCAGGCATGTCGTGCACGAGGCGCACTGCTCGGTGCTGCTGGTTCCGCCGGAAGGGCCTCACACCAGCTAGCCGCGATGGCGGCAATGATCGAAGTGGAGGCGGTGGGCAAGCGGTTCGGGTCCACACGGGCGCTCGCTGGGGTCGACCTCGACGTGCAGGAGGGCACCGTGCTGGCCCTGCTCGGTCCGAACGGGGCCGGCAAGACGACGCTCGTGCGGATCCTGGCGACGCTCCTGAAGCCCGACGGTGGCAGCGCAGCGGTGGCCGGCTGCGACGTGATCGGCGATGCCGAGCGGCTCCGGTCGAAGATCGGCCTGACCGGCCAGTTCGCAGCCGTCGACGAGCTGCTGACCGGGCGGGAGAACCTGGAGCTCGTAGGGCTCCTCTACCACCTGAGCAGAGCCGAGCGCCGCCGCCGGGCCCAGGACGTGCTCGAGCGCTTCGCGCTCACCGACGCCGCCGACCACCTCGTGAAGACCTACTCCGGTGGGATGCGCAGGCGACTCGACGTCGGGGCCAGTCTGATCGGCCGTCCGCGGGTCCTGTTCCTGGACGAGCCGACCACCGGCCTTGACCCCCGCACCCGCAACGACGTGTGGCGATTCGTCGAGGATCTCGTCGCCGGGGGAACGACCGTGTTGCTGACGACCCAATACATGGAGGAGGCAGAGCACCTCGCCGACCGCATCGTCGTGATCGACGCCGGGGCGGTCGTGGCGCAGGGGACCGCGGGCGAGCTGAAGGACCAGCTGGGCGGCGACGTGCTCGAGGCTCGCGTGGCCAGTCTCGACCAGCTCGACCGAGCGGCGAGCCTGATCGCAGAGCTCGGGCAGGGCTCCCCCGGGTCGATCGCGACGGCGCCGGGTGAGCGTGCCGACCAAGGGCGCC
>Ga0209048_10003687_pt1 | contig 14831 bp, 11 predicted proteins | sample FrelakmetCRP12CR_FD_187146 | JGI IMG/M metagenome (GOLD analysis project Ga0209048, IMG submission 187146) | Freshwater lake sediment microbial communities from the University of Notre Dame, USA, for methane emissions studies - CRP12 CR (SPAdes)... | ecosystem: Environmental > Aquatic >... | reverse complement strand
CGGGCATGATCCGGAAGAGCAGCCGGGCCCGTGTCTTCGAGGCTCCCGCCTCCGGAGACCGCGGCGCCGGATCTCCCTGCACCTGGATCTGCTCCCCGGGCGCCGGCGGCTCGCCTTGCGGCAGGTAAGTCTGGCCGCCCTGCGCAGGGTTCGGCCCCTCTTCCCGCCAGTCCTGGCCGCCCGCCTGAACGTTGACAGGATGCGAGGTGCTCTTCCCGGAACCGTCCTTGCCCCAGAAGTGCTGAACACCTCCGTCTGGCTCGGGATTGTCGTAAGAGCCGTACTGCTTGGCTCCCGGCATCCTCTTCAGGCTCTCGCTGATCTTCAGCTCGGCGCCCGCCTTGGCATGAACGTCGACCGCCCGGGTCTCGAACCCGTCCAGGCGGAACTCGAGCTTGTAATCGCCATCCTGCAAATAGAGCGGCTCGGCGCCGCTGAAGTCCTCGACCATCCCGACGAAGGCGCCGTCCAAAAAGACGCGAGTCGTCTCGGGGGAAACGTTGGTGGTCACGATGGTCCACTGCGCGGGCACGATGCGCACGGTGGGCCCCCAGGCCCCGCCCCAGCCCGGGCCCCAGCCCCATCCGGGGCCCCAGCCCCAACCCCAACTCGGACCCCAACCCCAACCCCAACTCGGACCCCAACCCCAACCCCAGCCACCCCAACCGGAGCCCCAGCCCCAGCCTCTGCAGCCCCAGCATCTGCCCCAGCCCCGGTTCCAACTCCCGTTCCAGCCCCGGTTCCAGCCGGCCGAGCCGCGAACGACTCCGCGATTCTGGTGAACGGTCCCGGCCGAAGAGCGGCCGCCTCCACGGGGAGCCGGAGACGGCCCCGACCGCATCGAAGAACCACGGCCACTGCCGTTTGGCGAAGGGCCCCGGAAATTCGAGGAATGGCCGCCGAAGCTCGACGAACGACCGCCACCGAAGTTCGATGAATGACCGCCGCCGAAGCTCGATGAGTGGCCGCCTCCGAAGCTCGATGAGTGGCCGCCTCCGCCGCCCGACGAATGGCCTCCGCCGGGCCGCTGCGCAACAGCGGTCGGAGCAGACGCGAGAACGAGCGCGGCGGCAACGGCGAGCGCGCGCAAACCGAGCTTGTGGGATCTGTTCATCGACACGGCCTCCACATTGTAATGGAGCAAGAAGGGGGCCATCCGGATTACATCGGATCGAGATTCGAAGTGCCTCGACCTACGCGGGTTGTCGGGCGGCCTGCGGGCCGGACACGCCCCTGCTGTCCTCGCGAAGAGTCACCGCGTCACCCGGACGAGATCCGTCCGGCGGCGGCCAGGCCTCTCTTCAAGCCCCTCAGGTAGTCGTCGCGGAGCACGCGGTCGACCGCCCGCCGCCCTCCGGGCACCTCACGCCGCTCGGCCATGGCGGCCCAGAACGGCAGCAGACGTTCGAGGGGCCCGGAGCGGTCGGGCATCGCCCGAGCCAGCGGCACGGCGAGAAAATCGCCGAGCTCCGGATGCTTATCGTAGAAGATCGCGGCCGCCTCCCCCGCTTTCTCCTGGCGGCGCCGGAACGACGCGAAGGTGATTTCGTGGTGGTGGCGCGCCACGGCCGCCGGGCGGTAGAGCATGCGCATCCCGCGCTGCATCAACCGGTACGCGACCTCGATGTCCTCCCACGCGGCGTGCGGAAAGCTCGTGTCGAAGAGCCCGGCCTCGATCAAGAGGTCGCGCGGCAGAGACACATTCGACGTGTAGAAGAAGTTGAAAGGCACGGCCTCCGGGTCCTCGATCAGGCCGTAGCCGAACTGGAGGCCGTACTCGTTGATGTGATGCAGGAACGGCGACACGGCGAGATCCCGCGGCCACGTCGTGTAGCCGAGCACGGCGACCGGATAGGCCCGCGGCGCGGCGTGCGCCTCTGCGTGGACCGCGAGCAGCTCCGATTCGGGGACCGTGTCGTCGCCCAGAAAGAGAATCGTCTGCCCCCGGGCTTCGCGCACGCCGCGGTTTCGCGCGGCCGCAGGGCCCGTGTTCTGTTGCGAGACGAACCGGAAGGGATAGGGCGGCCGATACGCCGAGAGGCGCACGGGCGTGTCGTCCCCGGAGCCGTCGTCCACGACGACGACTTCGAAATCCGGGGCGCCCTTCTGGGCCGCGAGGGCGTCGAGGACGGAGAAGAGCGTGTCGGGCCGCCGGTAGGTCGGGATGACGACCGAGAACTTCAAGCGCCGGCCTCGAAGATTTCGGCCAGTGTCGTCTTGACGAGCGCGGGCGCGCTATCGAGAAACGGCGCGAAGAAGGCCGACGCCAGGCGGTCGTCGCCCGGGTAGGTCGGAACCAGGCGCAGCGGGAACTTCGCGAAGATCTCGGCGTCCGCGCGGCGCCGTGCGGACTGGACCGCCCGGCGCTTTTCGGCCAGCGCCGCGTGGTGCCGGTGGATCCAGGCCAGCGCCCGCAGGTGGGCGAGGGTCAGCGGGTCGTCCACCGCGACGCGGGCTCGGGCGTCCTCGGCGATCCCGAAGAGACTGCGGGCGAACGCCCCGGCCGCGGCCCGGGAGCGGCTCGCGTAGGGGTCGCGCTCGAGCTCGGCTGCTCCCGGGTTGCGGGCGAGGAGCATCTCGGCCACCCGCGTGACGAACGTCATCACGACCGCCGGCATCAGGTCGCGGAAGGCCTCGGGCCCGAGGTTCTTGTAGACGGTCGCGAATGCGTTCTTCTCGAAAAGATAGCCCCGCGAGAAGACGCCGAGCGCCTCGCCCGTGGCGCCCCCGCGATGGCGTGCGACCGCGCGCGGCTCGGCCACCACGCGGCGCCCGAAGATCCACTGCCGCCACCCGAAGTCCACGTCCTCGAGGTAGGCGAAGTAGTCGTCGTCGAACCCGCCCGAGGCCAGGAACTCGGCGCGGCGGACGGCCATCAGCCCCCCGCAGGCGAAAAGGCGTTCGTCGCCGGGCCGGGCCGCCGGCAGCGACGCGACCGGCCGGCCGACATCCGCCGCGAACGCATGGCCGTCGAACGTCAGGAAGCCGTCCGAAAAGTCGTTGCGCGTTCCGGTGCGGTCGGTCAAGCGCCCGCCCGCCGCGACGACGTCGGACCCGGCGGCCGCCAGTGCCGCGACGAGCAGGCGCGGCGCCTCCGGCTCGACGACCGCATCGTCGTTGACGAAGAGAACGGTCGGGGCCGCCGCGGCGTCGACGCCCAGGCGGCAGCCGGAGGCGAAGCCCACGTTGGCGGCCGACGCAATGCGGCGCACGGTGGGGTGCCGGCCGAGGACCGCGTCCCATGGCGTGTCCGACGCGTTGTCCACGAGGAGGATCTCGGCCGAGAGCCCTTCGCCCTGCGCGACCTCGAGCGCCGCGAGCGCCTCGAGCAGGTGCTCGAGCCCGCGGTGGTGCACGACGACGATCGAAGCGTCCGGAGTTGGCACGGCGGACGGAAGACTACTGGAAGAGGCGCTTCCAGCGGGAGCCGGCCTGCGGCACGGGCGCCCGGCCGGGATCCACGCGGGCCGACCGGCACCACGCCGCCAGCGGCGCGGCCACCGCCTTCCACGTGCGCGCGGCCGCGAAGGCCCGCGCCGCGGCGCCGGCCTGGGCAAGGCCGGCCGGGTCCCCGAGAAGACCGGCGATCCGGTCCGCGAGCGCCGCCGCGTCCCGGCCGCACTCGAACCCGGCTCCGGCAAGGGAGAGCTCCCGCGAAAGCGAACCTCCCCCGACCGCGATCGCGGGCACGCCGCCCCACGCCGCGTCGAGCAGCCGCGTGCGGTAGGCGAGCTCGGTCTCGAGGCCTTCTGAAGCGATCGAGACGACCAGGTCTGCCGCCGCGTAGAGGTCGGCCCGGGCAGAGTACGGCAGCCACGGGGAGAAGCCGATCGAGCGCGCGTCCGGGTCCATCTCGCGGGCCCGCCGCCGCGCCCGTTCGAAAGCCTCCTGCGGCGTCGACGCCAAGTTCGGATTCTCGAAGAAGAGCAGCCGCGCGTCGGGGTGACGGGACTTCACCCCGGGCCAGGCTGCGAGGAGCAGCTCCGGGTCGTACCAGTCGTAAACGCCGCCGAAGAGAACGAGCGGACCCGACTCCAGAACCCCCGCCGCGCGCCGCCCCGCCGCGCGCCGCCCGAGCGCGGGCTCTGCCGGCGTGCCGAAGGGAACGATCGCGAGCAGATTTGCGAGCGCCGGGTCCTCGGGAAAGTTCCGAGGGCCGATCCGTCCCGCGCCGAAGAGCGCGCCCGCGTAGAAGAGCCGCTGCTCGGCCGAGGCGCAGAGAAAAAAGTCGGCGCGGGCGAGCGCGAGAGCCAGAGTCTCGCGATCGTGTCGGGCCGTCCCCTCGCCGAGGGAGCGAGCGTAGTGGAGGTTCTCCACGGGAAACGGGTCGTAGAGGTCGGCCGCGACCGGCACGCCGGGGGCCTGGTGAAACCACCCGTTGGCCGCGTGTCCCGACACGACCGCGGCCTCCGCGCCTCGCGCCGCGTCGGCGAGCGCGCCCTGCCTGCCGGCCACGACCTCGAGCCCGCCCGCGATCTCGCGGGCCTCGCCCGGGTCGTTCGGCACGAGCAGGCGCACCGCGAACTCTCCCGAGAGGGCTCGCGCCAGCTCGAGCGCGCGAATCCCCATTCCGGCCATGCGAGGGCGGATGGGCTCCGGGGCGAGAACCGCGACGAGTTTCAAGCAGCGGTGACCGCGAACGGCCGGCGGTTCATCCGCGGCCGCGCAGCTTCTCCAGGAACAGATGCAGCTTCCACGTCTTCGACGCGAAAACGTTTTCCAGGACGCCGTTGGTGCGCGCGACCTCGGCCCGCGCTTCCTGGAGCAGCCGGTCGTATTCCGCGGTCAGCCTGGCCACCTCGCCCTGGGCCCGGGACAGGGACTCGCTCGACCGGCGGTGGCTCTCCCGCAGGAACTTCAGCTCGCCCTGGGAGATCCCGTCGCGGTCGTACCAGGTCGCCGCCTGCGCGCGCATGCGGTCGAGTACGCGCCCGAGCCCGGCGTCCGTGCGCCGCGCCGCGTAGCGCTCGAAAATCTTGCGCCGCGCGTCCTGGAAGGCGCCCGCGCCAGCCGCGACGTGGCCGGGATCGTTGCCCGCGGCCTCGAACACGCGGTACTCGCAGGTCACGGCGCGCACGTGACGGAAAGGGGTCTCGGCCGAGAGGCGGATGAGAAAGTCCCAGTCCTCGGAGTACTCGAGGCCTTCGTCGAGGCCCCCGACCTTGCGGTAGAGCTCCCTCGGGAGCAGAAGCGTGTGGATCGGAATGTAGTTGGCGTAGAGAAGGTAATCCGGGTCGTAGTCGAGCGAGTACTGCAGCGCGCGCACGCGCGGCTCCCATCCGGTCTCGCCCTGTCCGTACACGATCGTGACGGCATCGGCGTAGACCACGGGCTCCGGCCCCTGGCGGTGCGCGGCGTAGAGCCTCTCGACATGGTCGGGGAAGCAGCGGTCGTCGTCGTCGAGGAAGCCGACGAGCTCCTGGGTCGCGAGCGCGACGCCGCGGTTGGCCGCGGCCGAGCGGCCGCGCCGCAGCTTGGGATCCTCGAGCACGAGTTCGAAGGCGTCGCGGAAGCCGTCGGTGACCTCCCGCGGCGAGGCGCCGCCGTCGTTGACGACGACGACCTGGCTCGGCCGGGCGGTCTGGCTCCGCAGGCTCTCGAGCGCCTCCCGGAGGAGCGCCGGCCGGTTGCGCGTGCGGATGACGACCGAGACGGGCGCGGGCCCGTGCGCGCCGTCGGTGATGGTCGACGGGCCGATCGCGCGCCGGAGCGCCTCGAGCGACGTCGTCGACGCTTCCTGGTAGTTCACGACGCGGAAGGCCTCGACCGGGCCGCGGCCGGAAAGCGTCAGGCGGCGGTAGGCGTTCAACCCCTGGATCGCTCCCGCATAGTCTCGAACGGCCTGCTGCGAGGCGAAGGCCGCGAGGGCCTCCTCCTTCCGGCCCGCCTGCGCCGAGATGTCCACGAGCGCATTCGGCAGGAGCGGATGCGAGAGCTCGTAGAAGGCGAGGCGCACGAACCGGAGCCAGTCGTGGTCGGGGTCTCCGGCGCGCGAGGCCGCCACAAGCTCGTACAGCGCGCGCGCGAGCGCGCGATGATCCGGGTGGATTTCGACGGGCGACGGACAGAAGACGAGGTCGGGCCGGAAATCCTGGAGCACGGCCTCGACGGCTGCCGCGAGCGCGTCGGCCCCCGCAGCAAGCCCACGGTCCGGCAGGCCCCCGAAGTGCGGTGCTTCGAGGCCGAGGATTGCGGCGGCGCGGACCGCCTCCGCCCGGCGCCGCGCGGCGTACTCGGGCGTCTCCGAGGGCGTCACGCCCTCCTGGCCGGTGCCGTCGGTGGCGATCCAGACACGGATCGCCTCGGCCCTGCCGGCGTTGGAGGCGAGCGTGCCGCCGGCGCCGAACGACTCGTCGTCCGGGTGCGCGGCGAGAACCAGGATCCGCGCGCCGGTCAGCTCGGTGGCCGCGTAGGGAATCAGAGCGTCTTCGCGCTGCATGGAGTTGCCCGCAGTTTACCGTCCCACCGCCATGAGGGCCAGCTTTCGGAGGGACCGGGGCTTCGGCGCAAAGGCGTCCAGTACACTGCGACGGTGACTTTCTGGAAGAGAAGACGGGAGGTCCCGAGGCCGCCCACGCCTCCAGAGGCGCTCCTCGCGGGGGTGGGCTCGGGTGACTATTTCGGCGTCGGCGAGCGCGCCCTGGCCTTGCTCGACGAGCTCGCAGGTCTGAAGCGATCGGACCGCGTCCTCGACGTGGGGTGCGGCCTCGGCCGGCTGGCCTGGCCTCTCTCGAGCCGGCTTGCGGGGCGCGGATCCTACGACGGCTTCGACACCGCACGCCCCTACATCGACTGGTGCGCGGGCAACCTCGGCCTCGACCCGGCGCGGTTCCGGTTCCGCCATGCCGACATCCGCACTTCGCTCTACAACCCCGCCGGGGCGATCGAGGCCGAACGCTTCCGATTCCCGTGGCCCGATCGCTCCTTCGACCTCGCGATCGCAACGTCGCTGTTCACCCACCTGCTTCCGGCAGCCGCGCGGAACTATCTCGGCGAGATCGGGCGCATGCTCGACCGGGGCGGGCGACTTTTCGCATCGTTCTTCCTTCTCGACGAGCGCGGCCGGGCGGCCGTCGCGGCCGGCACCGCGCTGCAGCCCTTCTCGAGCGCGATCGAGCACGGGCTCGTCCAGGATCCGACCGCGCCCGAGAGCGCCGTCGCCTACGACGCCGGATGGCTCTTCGAAACGCTGGCGGCCGCGGGCTTCGCGGTCAGTGCGGCGCATCCGGGCTACTGGAAGGGGCGCCCGGGTCTCGAGTACCAGGACCTCGTCGTTGCGGCCCGGAAGGGCTGACGGGGCCTCATCTAAACGAGGTCGTAGAGCGAGGGCACGAGGTGCAGGCGCTCGCCGAAGCGGCGGACGGAAGACTCGTCGAAGACGCGAACGATCATGGGAAACCCCGCGTCGGCCCGCTCTCCGGCAAGCGCCTCGATCGGCCCCTGCCCCGGCCCTCCCGGCGGTTCCCAGAAAACGAGCCGGCGCGCGTTCAAGCGCTTCGCCTCGTCGGCCGCGGCGGCGAAGAGCGGCGCGAGGTCGCGCCCATCCGCCTCCCGCCCCAGGAAATCCGCGACCGTCGCCTCTTCGCCGACGACGGAGAGGACCGCCCAGCCGGCGAGCTCGCGGCCCTGCCGGCGCCAGACCATGCGGTAGTAGCGGGTCGGCCGCGCGTGGAAGCGCCAGTTCACGCGCGCGCGGTCGCGCACGGCCGCGTGCGTGAGAGCGCTCCGGCCCGTCTCCCAGAGGGAGTCGAAGGCCTCGTCCACGAGCTCGCCCGACTCCATGTCCGCCGGCGGCGGCCCGAAGGCCTCGACCGGCACCTTCTTGAGCCCGATGGGAAAGAGCGTGCGCGACCCGACGATCCGCTCGCTCACGCGCAGGGCCCGCGCGTTCGGAAACCCGAAGCAGAACGGCACGTCGCGCCCGACACGGGCGTAGAATGCGTCAGTCATAGCGCGGTAGACGCCGCGGCGCCCCCCGAGCGCGCGGACGGACGGGTCGGTCGCGACGTCGCCGACCGAGTAGAGCAGCCGCGGCTCCCCGTCGAGGAGAAACCGCATCCCCCACCCGGCGTAGTTGCCGACGATCTCCCCATCGAGGACGCCGACGACGCCGTGCCAGCCGTCCGGATCGCGCTCGAACTTCCAGAGCCACTCCTCTTCCGAAAGCTCCGTCTTGAAGATGCGCGCGAAGAGGCGCCGGATTCCGGGCGCGTCCGCCGCGGTCGCGTCGCGGATCTCGAAGCCGCTCACCGCCTCTCCCAGACGAACGTCTCGAGCGGCCGGCCGTCGGCCGCGCGGAAGACGCGCAGGTAGAGCGGCCCGGGCTTCAACGACGCGAGGATGTCCTCCGGCAGTCGGAAGTCGGCGTCGAGCGGGGCGCCCGCGAACGGAATGAGCGACGCATTGGTCGACACGGCGAGCCACGCGCCCGCCCGCGCGCGCACCAAAGGCTCGCCGAGCACGGCGGCCTCGACCGCGCGCGGCGGCCGCGCCGCGGCGTGTTCGAGCAGGGCCCGTCCGAGCCGGCCGTAGCGGCGCTCGCGGTAGAGCCGGCGGGAGACCTCGCGGCGCCGCTCGGTCCCGGGATTGCGCGCTGCGCTGCGCGCGAAGAGGTGCCGCACGCGCGCCCGCGGCACGAAGCGCAGGCGCAGACCCGTGGCGCGCACGCGGTCCTCCCATTCGGTTTCCTCGTACTCGAAGAGAAACCGCTCGTCGAAACGGCCCACGGTGTCGAACACGTCGCGCCGCGCCGCGAGCACGGCGCCGGGCAGGTGCCGCGCGGCGCCGCCGTGCTCCCAGAGGTGGAGTGTGCGGCGGGCGAACGGCGCGAAGTGCTTGAGCCCGAGCTCTCCGAAAAACCCGGCCGCGGAGTCGGCCGGCAGGCGCAGGCGCCCGCCCGCGTCCCAGAAGCAGAGCGGCGCCGCGGCGCCCACCTTCGGGTGCTCGATCTCGGCGAGAAGCGCCGTCAGGGCGCCCGGGAGAAACATCACGTCGGCGTTGGAGATGACCAGGCGCGACGCCCTGGCCTTCTCGATCCCGGCGTTCGCGCCGCCGGAGTAGCCGCGGTTGTCCGGCAGGAACGCCTCCGCGTCTGCGTGGAGCGCCGCCAGCGCCAGGACCTCCTCGGGCCCCGAGTCGCAGTCCACGAGGATGACCTCGCCCGCGAGGCTCTCGCGCGCGAAGGCCTCGCGCAACGAGGCGACGCAGGCGGCGGCCTCGCCGGCGCTGCGGTGATTGACGACGATGACCGAAACGCGCGGGGTCACGCGGCGCCGTCCAGCGCCTTGCGAAACGCCGCCTCGAGCCGCTCGGCGACGCGCGCGGTGCCGAACCGGGCCGCCGCCGCCGGACCCGCCTCGCGAGCGCGGCCGCGCGCCTCGGGAGGCAGCAGCGCGGGCAGCGCGGCGGCCAGGCTCTCCGGGTCCCCGTCGCGGAAGTACCAGGCGGCGTCGCCGCCGATCTCGTGCTGGCCCGGAACGTCGGAGAGCAGTGCCGGAACGCCGCACGCGAGCGCTTCGAGCGACGGAAGACCGAAGCCCTCCTCGACGCGCGAGGCCCCCACGAAGACATCGGAGGCGCGGTAGGCGAAGGGCATGCGCTCGGGCGCGAGACGATCGTGGTACTCGTCGGTCACCCCGAGGTCCCTCTCCTGCGCCGTGCACGGCGAGTAGGAGATCCGGCGCAGGCGGAAACGCCCGCCGCGGGCGCGCCAGAGCGCGAGCCCGGCGAGCGCGATCCGGATCCCCTTGAACTCCGCCTCGAGGGGCCCGACGATGAGAACGATCGGAGGCTCGGCCGGCGGGCGCGGGGCGCCCGGGAAATACCCCTCGGCATCGAAGGCCTGCCCTACGTCGGTCGCCGGCCCGAAGCCGAGGCGCTCGAGGCGCGCCGCCTGCGTCGAGGAGATGGCGAGCTTGCGGGTCGGGAGCCGATAGATCCGCTCGACCTCGGCAAACGCAGCCCGGTAGTGTTCGATCTCGCCCTCGTAGCCCTGGCACAGGTGGAAGACGGGCCCGGACGCGCCCTCGAGCGCGGGCTCGACCGTCCGAAAAAACGTCGCCACGCGGACGTCGGCCTGTCCGAGCTCGCGCGAATCGCGAAACGCCGAGCGTTCGAAGCGCGCGCGAGAGAGCGGAAACCAGCGCGGCGGCGGATCCGGCGAGACGACCGAGACGCGGTGCCCGCGCCGCGCGAGGGCCTCGGCCTGGCGCAGGACCACCTGGACGCCGCCGTAGATGTCGGTCGACTCGAGCAGGTACGCGATCTTCATGCCGACGCCAGGGCGACCCACTGGTACGTCGCGAGGCTCTCGCGGTCGGCGTCGGGCCACGCGGCCGCGAGCGCGAGAAAAGCCGCGGTGTCGGGGGCGGGTGCGCCGGGCTCGCTTTCGATGGAGATCGTGCTCCACCCCGACTCGGCCAGCGCCTCGGCCAGAAGGCTCCGCGTGAACCAGCGCAGGTGGCGGGCGTCGGCCAGGCCCGCGGGGATCGGATCGAATCGGCCGGCCAGAAGATCCCGGGCAATCGAGAGGTGGCCGACGTTCGGGACGCTGACGAGAAGCCGAGCTCCGAGCGCCGCGACGCGCCGGGCCGCCGCGAGCGCCGCGACGGGGTCCTCGAGGTGCTCGAGGACGTCGGCGAAAACGATGGCGTCGAAGCGCGCGCCCTCCCCCTCCAGAGCCGGCAGGATCCGCGTGAGGTCGCCCTCGAGGACGCGATCACACCGCGACCTCGCCCGCCCTGCGAGGACGGGGTCCCATTCGATCCCGGTGACCGCCCAGGAGGGATGGCGGGCCTTTGCCGCGGCTATCCCCGCCCCGGCCCCGCAGCCCACGTCGAGGATCCGGAGGGCCCCGGCGGGCAGGCGGCGCGTCAGCTCGCGGCGCTCGCGGTCGGAGGGCTCGTCGAAAAGGACGGCGCGGAAGGCGGGATGCGCCGCGTGGGAAGAGGTATCCGAATGTAACCTTTCAATATACTGGTTAATAGTTTCGCTCGCTCGCGCCGGAAAATCCGCGGCCCGCACGACGATCGCGGCCGGCCCGAGCGCCCCGGATGCATCCGCGGCGAGCCTCGCCCCCTCGAGCTCTCGCAGGGTGTGCACGAAGCCGTCCGGGACGACAGGGGCCGCGGCGAGGATCTTCTCCGCAACCCGTTCCGGCGCCGCGCCTGCGAAGACCGGCAGCGCCGCGGGCTCGCTCACGATCATCCACACGTCGGCGGCGGACAACGCGTCCGCGGCGTCCTCGTTCCCGTCCCAGTCGACGGCCGTCGCCGCGCCCGCCGCGCGGCGCCAGCGCAGCCGCGAAAGGCGCGACCCGAAATCGAGCGGCCGGCTCCCGGCGAGAAACGCGACCGCGCGGCTCAAGACGAGGCGGCGACGCCGCCGGCGGCGTGCGCCGGCGCGGGCGCCTGCGCGTCCGGGTTCATCCAGAGATGGCGCGGCGCGACGAGGCCGACGACGTACTCCGGCGACGCAACCGAAAAGCCGGGCTTCAGGATCCGGACGTCGTGCACGTGCAGCGCCTTCTCGTCGCCGAGGTAGGCGTACACGCGGAACTCGCCCTGCGCGACCGGCAGCTCCGGAACGACGAGCCGCAACCGGTGGCGGCGCCTCCCGGTCAGGGGCGCCCACGGCTCGTGGCGCGTGTCCACGGCGAAGACCTGGACGCCGTCCTCCCGGTCGACGCCGATCCGCACGTGAAAGGCGAGCGCCGGATCGTCCGTCTCGAACTCGATCTCGACGGCCAGCGTCTCCCCCGCCGCGAACTCCGTGCGCGGATAGCCCGAGCCGTCGTGCAGGAAGACCTCCGTCAGCCGCGCGGGCTTGCGTCCGTCCGTGGCGGTCGCGGCCACGGGCGCGGCGAGCTCGTCGTGCGCCAGCGCGCGCTCTTTCTCCTGCAGGAAAGCCTCGTAGCGGCGCACGACCGGCAGAGCCGCGCCCTGCGCCGCCACCGCCCCGTTCTTCAGCCAGATCGCGGCGTCGCACAGGAGGGCGACGTAGTACAGCGCGTGGGAGCAGAAGAGCAGCGTGCCGCCCTTCCGGTGGAACTCCGTGATGCGGTCCACCGACTTCTTCTGGAAGTAGCCGTCGCCGACCGCGAGCGCCTCGTCCACGATGAGGACGTCGGCGTCGGCGTGCGTGGCGACGGCGAAGGCCAGGCGCAGCACCATGCCCGAGGAATACGTGCGCACGGGCCGGTCGAAGAACTCGCCGAGCTCGGCGAAGTCCCGGATCTCGGGCAGCCGCCGGCGGATCGCGGGGCCGTTCAAGCCGAGCAGCGCGGCGTTCATCCGCGCGTTCTCGCGGCCCGTGAAATCCGGGTGGAAGCCCATGCCGAGCTCGAGGATCGAGGCGATGGCGCCGAGGCGCTCGATGGAGCCCGAGGTCGCTCGCGTCGTGCCGGCCACGATCTTCAAGAGCGTCGACTTGCCCGCGCCGTTCTCGCCGACGAGCCCGAGGGCCTGCCCCCGCGCAAGCTCGAACGAGACGCCCGAGAGGGCGTGGAACTCGCGGTGGCGCGGCCGGCGAAACACGAGCTCCCGCAGCCGGTCGCCGGCCGACTCGTAGACCCGGTACGTCTTCGACACGCGGTCGGCGCGGACGGCGAGGTCGGTCATCGCCTTTCAGTCCCCGAGCGCAAACTCGCAGCGCCGGCAGAGGAAGTCCGCGGGCGCCTCCTCGACGCCGTAGGTCCACCGGCGCAGGCGCGCCATGGTGTCCCCGCCGAGCAGCTCTGCCACCGTCTGCGTCTTCAGGTCTCCGACCGTCAGGTTCTCGTAGTAGTCCTGGCAGCACAGCACCGCCTTCGCCGTCGCCGTCACGTGGAGGTGCTCGAAGGGCCGCGAGCCCATGAGGTCGCAGCCGCGCAGGTTCTTCTTCGGGGGCGGCTCGGGCACGTAGGTGCCGCTCGCGGGCCGGCTGCGGATCTTGAACGGCTTGACCTGCCAGCCCTTCGGCTCGAGCCGCTCGCGGATGGCCGCGAGGTCCCGCCGGTGCGCCTCGTCCTCGTCGCCGAGAACGACGATCGTCGTCTCCTCGGCGAGCGAGCGGGCCCGCATGGCGTCCACGTTCGCGAGCACGCGCGCGAGGTCCTTCGTGCCGTGGAGTTTGAGATACCGCTCCGGGTCGAGGGTCGGCAGGTTGATCCCGATGTAGCGAAAGCGGCCGAGCTTCTCGAGGCGCGCGGCGCGGTCGGGATCGAAGTGCGAGGCGTTGGTGAGAATCGCAACCGGGAGCCCCCGGTCGAAAAGGACGCGGCAGCGCTCCTCGAAAAGCGGGTCCACGGTCGGCTCGTTGTAGTTCGAGAGGAAGACCACGACGTTCCTGCCCCCGGCCGCGATCACCTGATCCACGAGCGAGACGAAGAGCTCCTGGCTCATGACCTCCTTGTCGCGCGGATCCACCGAAACCGGGCAGAACGGACAGCGGTGGTTGCAGCTCGTGCAGGTCTCGAGCGAGACGTAGAGCAGGTGCGTGCGCCGGGCCTCCGCCGCGACGTCGTCGATGAGGAAGCGCGCCGCGCGCAGGTGCTCGAGCACGGCCGGGTCGGCCGCGGGCTCGCGTCCGGCGGCGATCCGCGCCAGCGCCGCGTACTCGGAGCTGTCCTTGGAAAGGGTCGCGCCGGAGAGGGGGTTGTAGACACCCGTCCCGCGGTCGTGCACAAACGGCGAGGGCGTCCCCGTGGCGAGCAGGGCGGCGCCCCGGGAGGCTCGCGAGGGGCCGCTTTCACTCATCGGGACAATTCTAGCGTCTCCCCCTCCCCCCGGCCGGGGGAAGAGGGAGACGGGAAAAGCCAGGCTAGTTGCAGGCGAGGAACGTCGCGAAGTCCTGGATCGGCTGGAAGGGCGATCCGTCGGTGTTCGTGTAGGTCGTGGTCGTCCCCGTCTTCAGGTCCTTGACCGTCAGCGTCACTCCGAGATTCGTCAGGCCGCTGCCGAATATCCAGAAGTGGCCGTCCACGGCGCACGCGTCGAGCACCTTGACGACGACCTCTGTGTTGGCCGGGTTGAAGAACCAGAAGTACCCCGTGTCGCTCGACAGGACGGTCGCCATCCCCTGCCCGCTGGTGCCCTGACCGGAGCTCGTCCAGTTCGCCTGCACGGCGAATCGCCCGCCGACGAGGTACAGGGTGAACGGATCCGCGACCGTGAAGGCGATCACGACCGAGGACGTGCCCTCCGTGTTCGTGCCGTCACCGGTCACGGTGAGCGTCACGGTCTGGTTGCCGCCCGCGCTGAAGGTGTGCGTGACCGACTGGGTCGCGTAGGTCTCGCCGTTGCCGAAGTCCCAAAGCCAGGTGCCGTGCGTTTCGCTCGCGGTCAGCGTGAGCTCCCGGTTGATCTGGGTCTGCCACCGGCCGCCCGTGCCGAGGGTCGCGCCGTCGATCGTGTAGGCGACGGAGGGCCGCGGCGTCGTCGACGGGGCCGAAACGACCACCGTCTGGGAGGCCGTCGCCCGCTCGGTTCCGGCGTTGGCCTGAACCGTGACCGTATAGGTTCCCGCTCCCTGGTAGGTGTGCGAATTCGTGGCCGGTCCCGCGGCGAAGCCGCCGGTGCAGCCCGGGAGAACGGGCGGACAGCTGTCGCCGAAGTCCCAGAGGTACGAGACCGTTCCCGTGAAGTCGGCCGGCGTGGCCGTGAACGCGACGCTGTCCCCCTGGATCGGGTTGGCCGGAGTCGGGGCCGAGAGCGTCACGCTCGGCGCTGCGGTCGTGGCCGCCGCGGCCGGGGCCGCGACGCTGCCCGGCGTGGTCGCCGGGCAGACCTCGAACAGCGTGTCCTGGATCGGAAGGAACGCCGTGCCTTCCGGATTCATGTACGTCTTGCTGGCTC
>Ga0209048_10003686_pt1 | contig 14831 bp, 13 predicted proteins | sample FrelakmetCRP12CR_FD_187146 | JGI IMG/M metagenome (GOLD analysis project Ga0209048, IMG submission 187146) | Freshwater lake sediment microbial communities from the University of Notre Dame, USA, for methane emissions studies - CRP12 CR (SPAdes)... | ecosystem: Environmental > Aquatic >... | reverse complement strand
CGGCCGTCGGCGTGGCTCTGGCAATTGGTCATCGGCGCCAGCATGAACCGGTTGGCCATGGCGGGGCCGTGGCGGAACGTCAGCGGGGCGAACAGGCTGGTCATGGCAGGAGTGCTCGATGGCGGGAGAGGCCGCACGGCTCGCCCCGGTCGCGCGGACCGGGGCGCCGCGGGAGCGGGAAATCGCCGGCGTCAGTGGACGATCTGGTTCAGCTCGCCTTTGCGGTAACGCTCGGCCATCTTCTCGAGCGACAGCACCTTGATCTTCGCCGCCTGGCCTGCGCAACCGAACGCTTCGTAGCGCAGTTTGCAGATGCCCCTGGCCGCCGCCTGCGCATCGGCCAGGAACTTGCGCGGATCGAACTCCGCGGGCTTCTCGGCCATGTGCCTGCGCATTGCGCCCGTCATGGCGAGGCGGATGTCGGTGTCGATGTTGATCTTGCGCACACCGTGCTTGATGCCGGTGACGATCTCCTCGACCGGCACGCCGTAGGTTTCCTTCATCTGGCCGCCGTACTTGCGGATGACCTCGAGCCACTCCTGGGGGACGCTCGAAGAGCCGTGCATCACCAGGTGCGTGTTCGGGATGCGGGCGTGGATTTCCTTGATGCGCCCGATCGCGAGGATGTCTCCCGTCGGCTTGCGCGTGAACTTGTACGCGCCGTGCGACGTGCCGATCGCGATGGCGAGCGCGTCGCACTGCGTCTTCTTGACGAAATCCGCGGCCTGGTCCGGGTCGGTCAGCAGGTCCTCGCGCGTCATGTGGCCTTCCGCGCCGTGCCCGTCTTCCTTGTCGGCCTTCATCGTCTCGAGCGAACCGAGCACGCCGAGTTCGGCTTCGACGGTGACGCCGATCGAGTGCGCGAAGTCGACGACCTTCTGCGACGTCGCGACGTTGTATTCGTACGAGGAGGGCGTCTTGCCGTCTTCCTTCAGCGAGCCGTCCATCATCACGCTCGAGAATCCCGAGCGGATGGCGCCCATGCAGACCGCCGGCGACTGGCCGTGGTCCTGATGCATGACGACGGGGATGTGGGGATAGGCCTCGATGGCGGCCTCGATCAGGTGGCGGAGAAACGCTTCGCCGGCGTACTTCCGGGCGCCCGCGGAGCCCTGCATGATCACCGGGCTGCCGGTCTCGTCGGCGGCCTCCATGATGGCGCGCACCTGCTCGAGGTTGTTGACGTTGAAGGCGGGCAGGCCGTAGCCGTTTTCCGCGGCGTGATCGAGCAGCTGGCGCATCGAGACGAGTGGCATGGCACACTTCCTGAAAATGGGGGGGGCGGCGAAACAGGCTGCGGCCGCACCCGTGAAATCTACTATTCGCGGCCCGTCCGCGCATTAGGACTGTGCGAAATCACCGCGGCAGGCCGCAGGGGGCCGGCCCGCCGGGTAGCGGCCGGATCCGGTCGGGCCAGCGCACCACGCTGGGTCACGCCGGGCGCGCGAGGCCAGCCGGCTCCGGCCCGCACGGGTCCACGCCGGGTGACATTCGTCGTCCTGGAACCCGCCTGCTCGGCATTCCGCGCTGGCGCGCGACTCGGCGTGGTCAGGCCGCCCAGTCCAGGATGACCTTGCCGGACTGGCCGCTGCGCATGATTTCGAAGCCCGCGCGGAATTCCGCGATCGGCAGCCGGTGCGTGATGATCGGCGTGATGTCGAGACCGCTCTGCAGCATGGCGGCCATCTTGTACCAGGTTTCGAACATCTCGCGTCCGTAGACACCCTTCAGCACCAGGCCCTTGAAGATCACGTCGTTCCAGTCGATGGCCGTGTCGCCCGGCGGAATGCCGAGCAGCGCCACGCTGCCGCCGTGGTGCATCGTGCGCAGCAGGTCGCGGAACGCGCCGGGGTTGCCCGACATTTCGAGCCCGACGTCGAAACCCTCGACCATGCCGAGGTCGCGCATCGCACCGTCGAGCGTCTCGCGGGTCACGTTGATGGCCTGCGACGCCCCCATCTTGCGGGCGAGGCCGAGCCGGTAGTCGTTGACGTCGGTGATGACGATGTGACGCGCGCCGACGTGCCGCGCAATCGCGACCGCCATGATGCCGATCGGGCCGGCACCCGTGATCAGCACGTCCTCGCCGACCAGATTGAAGGACAGAGCGGTGTGCGTTGCGTTGCCGAACGGATCGAGGATCGACGCGACGTCGTCCGTGATCGCATCCGTCAGCTTGAAGGCGTTGAAGGCGGGAATCACCAGGTACTCGGCGAAGCAACCCGGGCGATTGACGCCGACGCCGACCGTGTTGCGGCACAGGTGACGGCGTCCGGCGCGGCAATTCCGGCAGTAGCCGCAGGTGATGTGACCCTCGCCGGACACGCGGTCGCCGACCTTGAAACCCTGCACCTCGCTGCCCATCTCGACGATCTCGCCGACGTACTCGTGGCCGACGTGCATCGGGACCGGGATGGTCTTCTGCGCCCACGGGTCCCAGTTGTAGATGTGCATGTCGGTGCCGCAGATCGCTGTCTTGCGCACCTTGATCAGCACGTCGTTCGGGCCGGCCTTCGGCTCCGGCACGTCTTCCATCCAGATGCCGGGCGCGCGCTGCGACTTCACCAGAGCCTTCATGTGCCGTTGCCTCCGCGGGAATTCGTTACGGGATGACGCCGAGCTCGCGGCCGACGGCCATGAACGCGTCGATCGCCCGGTCGAGCTGGGCGCGGTCGTGGCCGGCGCACATCTGCGTGCGGATGCGCGCCTTGCCCATCGGCACGACCGGATAGGAGAAACCGATGACGTAGACGCCACGCTCCAGCAGGCGCTCGGCGAATTGTCCGGCGAGCGCCGCGTCGCCGAGCATCACCGGGGCGATCGGGTGTTCGCCCGGCACGATGTGGAAGCCTGCCTCGCTCATGCGCGTGCGGAAGTGGCTGGTGTTGTCGCGCAGGCGCTGGCGCAGTGCATCGCCCGACTCGACCAGGTCGAGCACGCGCAGCGTGGTGGCGGCGATCACCGGCGGTACGCTGTTCGAGAACAGGTACGGGCGCGAGCGCTGGCGCAGCCACGCGACGATTTCCTTGCGGCCGGACGTGTAGCCGCCCGCGGCGCCGCCGAGCGCCTTGCCGAGCGTGCCGGTGAGGATGTCGATGCGGCCCAGCACGTCGCGATACTCGGGGGTGCCGCGTCCGCCGCGGCCGACGCAACCCGTCGCGTGCGAATCGTCGACCATCACCAGCGCGCCGTAGCGATCGGCGAGATCGCAGATGTCCCTGAGTCGCGCGATCACGCCGTCCATGGAGAACACGCCGTCGGTCGCGATCAGTTTCACGCGCGCGCCGGATGCTTCCTGGAGGCGCGTCTCGAGCTCGTCGAGGTCGTCGTTGGCGTAGCGCAGGCGCTGCGCCTTGCAGAGCCGGATGCCGTCGATGATGCTCGCGTGGTTGAGCGCGTCGCTGATCACCGCATCCTGTTCGTCGAGCAGTGTCTCGAACAGTCCGCCGTTGGCGTCGAAACAGGACGAATAGAGGATCGTGTCCTCGGTGCGGAGAAACGCGCTGAGGCGCGCCTCGAGTTCCTTGTGCACGCTCTGCGTGCCGCAGATGAAGCGCACCGACGCCATGCCGTAGCCATAGCGGTCGAGTGCCCGGTGTGCGGCCTCGCGGATCGACGGATGGTTGGCGAGCGCGAGATAGTTGTTGGCGCAGAGGTTGATCAGCTCGCGGCCGTCGGCCAGCCGCACGACCGGCTGCTGCGGCGAGCCGATCACACGCTCCGGCTTGTAGAGGCCGGAGCGGCGCAGTTCGTCGGTCTGGATGGCGAGCCGGTCGAGGAAGGTTCGATCCATGGGCGGGGGTCTCCGTCGCAGTCGGCGATTATAGGCGGCCTATAATTGGCGCGTGGGGAAGCAGACACGCGACGACCGGGACGAGGACGACGACGAGGGCGGGGCCGACGGCTCCGCCCCGGCCGACCTGCGCATCGACAAGTGGCTGTGGTGCGCCCGGTTTTTCAAGACTCGCGGGCTGGCCCAGACCGCGGTCGAGGGCGGGCACGTGCAGGTGAACGGGGAGCGGGTCAAGCCGTCCCGACACGTGAAGGTGGGCGACCTGCTGAGCATCACCCGCGAGCGTGAGCGTTTCGAGGTGCGGGTGATCGGGATTCCGCGGCGGCGCGGACCCGGGGCCGAGGCCCGGCTGCATTACGTCGAATCGGCCGAGAGCCTCGCGGCCCGCGCGCACGCCCGGGAGTTCCACCGGCTTTCGGGGCCGGTGTCCGACGGGCGGCCGGACAAGCGGGACCGCCGGAACCTCCTGCGCATCCGCAAAGGCCGGCAATGAGGCAGTCCCGGCCACAGCTGTGACGGGCGTCACACAGACTGTCACAGACCCCGGCTAAGGTAGCGCGAGGTAGCACGGGAGCCCGCGCCTTGGCCGAAAGAAAGCTCATGGATGACTGGGAGACCGAGGCGCTGCGACGCGTCGCGGACCGAGTGGAATCGCTGACCGCGAAGCCGGCGGCGGGCGGTCCGGCGGATGCGGACGGCTCGCTGGACGACGGCTTTGGCTGGGAGGAGTCCGTGCTGCGTCGCCTGCGGGCCCGGCTGTTCGCCGACGACCCGTCCGACTGAGGTCTTTCGCCCTTCCCGCCTGCGGGAGAGGGGAAGCGGGCTACTTCACCAGGTCGTTGAGCTGGAAGATCGGCAGCAGCATCGCGAGCACGATCAGCAGCACCACGCCGCCCATCACCAGGATCATCAGCGGGCCGAGCAGGCCGACCACCGCCTGCAGCGTCGAGTCGAGTTCGCGCTCCTGGTGCTGCGCCGCCCGCTCGAGCATCGTGTCGAGCGCGCCGCTCGTTTCGCCGCTCGAGATCAGGTGGATCATCATCGGCGGGAACAGGCGGCTCACGCCCAGCGAGCGCCCGATCGGCGCGCCTTCCCGTACCCGCACCGCCGCTTCCGCGACCGCGCCCTTCATCGGCAGGTTGGTGACCACTTCGCCCGAAATACGCAGCGCTTCGAGCACCGGCACCGTGCTGGCGGTGAGCGTGCTCAACGTGCGGGCGAATCGCGCCGTGTTGCTGCCGCGGACGACTTTGCCGACCAGCGGCGTCCGCAGCAGGAACTGGTGCCAGCGGCGCCGGTTGGCCTCGATGCGCAACCAGCGCGTGAACAGCCAGATCGCGGCGCCGATGCCGATGACGAGGAACAGCCCGAACCTGCGCAGAAAGTCGCTGCCCGCGATCAGCGCCTGCGTCAGGAACGGCAAGGCCGCCTCGCTGTTGCGATAGACCTCGACGACCTTCGGCACCACGGAGACCATCAGGAAGAACACGATCGTGATGCAGACCACGAACAGCAGCACCGGATACAGCAGCGCGCCGAGCGTCTTGCTCTGCAGCTGCTGCCGGTTCTCGGTGTAGTCGGCGAGCCGCTCGAGCACGGCGTCGAGGTGCCCCGTCTGTTCGCTCGCCGCCACCGTGGCGCGGTATATCTCGGGAAACGAGGTCGGAAACTCGGCGAGGCCGTCGGCGAGGGTGTGGCCCTCCATGACCTTCGAGCGCACGCCGAGCATGATGTTGCGCACGCGCGGCTTGTCGGTCTGCTGCGAGACGGCGAGCAACGCCTCCTCGAGCGGCAGCGAGGACTTCACGAGCGTCGCGAGCTGGCGGGTGGTCAGCGACAGGTCCAGCGAGCTCAGGCCGCGCTGGAATTTGAACTGCATGCGCCGCCCGCTGCGCTCGGCTTCCTGCTGGACCACCTCGGTGACGGTGACCGGCAGCAGGCTCTGGTCGCGCAACTGCTGGCGCACCTGGCGGGGCGTGTCGCCTTCCAGGACGCCCTTGCGCTCGCGTCCCTCGGAGTCGACCGCGACGTACTCGAAAGCTCCCATGGTGCTGCGTCAGTCCTCGCGGGTGACCTTGAGGACTTCCTCGATCGTGGTGACGCCGGCGAGCACCTTGGCGCGGCCGTCGTCGCGGATGCCGGGCGTGCGTGTGCGGACGTAGCGTTCGAGTTCGAGTTCCGAGGCGCCGTCGTGGATCATCGTGCGGACGTGTTCGTCGATCAGCACCAGTTCGTAGATGCCCGTGCGCCCGCGGTAGCCGCCCGTCGGATCGCGCGGGCCCGGCCGGTACAGCGTGGGCGAGGGCGCGTCGTCCGGCAGGTTCAGCAGGCGACGCTCGTACTCGCCGGCCGTGTAAGCCTCGCGCGTGGCGGGGTTCAGCACGCGCACCAGCCGCTGGGCGATGACCCCGATGAGGCTCGAAGACAGCAGGAACGGCTCGATGCCCATGTCGCGCAAGCGCGTGACCGCGCCGACGGCGGTGTTCGTGTGCAGCGTCGAGAGCACCAGGTGGCCGGTCAGCGACGCCTGCACGGCGATCTGCGCCGTCTCGAGGTCGCGGATTTCGCCGACCATCACCACGTCCGGGTCCTGGCGGAGGATGGCACGCAGGCCGCGCGCGAACGTCATCTCGACGCGCGTGTTCACCTGCGTCTGGCCGATGCCGTCGATGTAGTACTCGATCGGGTCCTCGACCGTCATGATGTTGCGCGTGCGGTCGTTGACGCGGTCGAGCGCGGCGTAGAGCGTCGTCGTCTTGCCGGACCCGGTGGGGCCGGTGACGAGCAGGATGCCGTTCGGCTTGTGGATGATCTCGTCGATCAGCCCCTGCGTCACCGAGTCCATGCCGAGCGACTGCAGGTCGAGGCGGCCCGCCTGCTTGTCGAGCAGTCGCAGCACCACGCGTTCGCCGTGGCCGGCGGGAATCGTCGAGACCCGGACGTCGACGGCGCGGCCGGCGATGCGCAGCGAAATGCGGCCGTCCTGCGGCAGGCGTTTCTCCGCGATGTCGAGGCGCGACATGACCTTGATGCGCGACACGATCAGCGGCGCCACCGCACGCTTGGTCTGCAGCACCTCGCGCAGCACGCCGTCGACCCGGAAGCGGATCACCAGCCGGTTCTCGAACGGCTCGACGTGGATGTCCGAGGCGTTCTCCTTCACGGCCTGCGTGAGGAGGGCGTTGATCAAGCGGATGACCGGGGCCTCGTCCTCGCTCTCGAGCAGGTCGGAGGGCTCCGGGATGTCCTGCGCGAGGTTGTTGAGGTCGGTCTCTTCCTCGAGGCCGCCCATGGCGTCCATCGTGGTGCCCGAGCCCGCTTCGTAGACTTCGCGCAGCAGCGATTCGAACCGGTCGGCGTCCACGCGTTCGATGTGCAACGCACGACGCAGGTGGCGGCGCACCTCGGCGAGGGCCAGCGGCGAGGCGCCCTCCCGGACGGCGATGTGCGCGGCGTCTTCCTTCACCTCGCGCACCAGCACGCCGTGGCGCTTGGCGAACGTGAACGGCAGCGGACGCAGCGGATCGCTGACGCGCCCCGCAGCCGCCAGGATGGCTTCGTCCGTCGCGGCGGTGCTCACGGCGTCGCGCCCGGTGGCGGCGGCGTCGGACCGGACGGAGTGGTCGGCGGCGGCGCGGCGGGCGGCCTGGCGACGGGAGCGGGCGCTGGCCCTTTAGGCGGCTGTGTCGCGTCGTTGGAAATCTGCGCGCGCTCGGCCGGCGTGGTGCCCGGAGGCGCCGCTTCCCGGGCCGGGTTCAGCAGTTCCGGCGGCACGAGCTGCTCGAGCCCCGGCAGCGTCGGCTGGTGCTCGCCCCACATCATCGGCACCCTGCCGTCGTGCTGATCGGTCTGCTGCTTGCGGATGTAGTTGTACTTCGCGTTGGTCTCGATCGCGGCGTCCATGCCGTCGCGCAGGATGCGCGGGCGGATGAAGACCATCAGGTTCGTCTTCACCTTGTTGACGCTGCGCGTCTTGAACAGCTCGCCGATCACCGGGATCGAGCCGAGGAACGGCACCTGCGAATTGCTCTCGCGCACTTCGTCGGAGATCAGGCCGCCGAGCACGATGATGCCGCCGTTCTCGACCATGACCTTGGTCGTGATGGTGCGCTTGTTCGTGATCAGGTCCGTGGTGCTCACCTGCTGCGAGCTGGCGGCGATGCTCGAGGCTTCCTGCGAGATCTTCAGCAGCACCGAGTCGCCCTCGTTGATCTGCGGCGTGATCTTGAGGATGTTGCCCACTTCCTCGCGCTGCACCGTCGTGAAGGGATTGACGGTGCCGGTGCTGGTGCCCGCGCTCGTGTTGGTGTACTGGCCGGTGATGAACGGGACTTCCTGGGCGATCTTGATCTCCGCCTCTTCGTTGTCGAGCGTAACGATCGACGGCGTGGCGATGATGTTGGTGTTGCCGATGCCGCCGATGGCGCGGATCAAGGCGGCCCAGCTGAAGCCGTCCGCGACGATCTGGCCGACTCCGACCGTGAGGCCGCTCGGCAGCGCCGTGATGCTCGAGGGCTTGATCACGCCCTGGATGATCTGGCCGATGCCGGTGCCCTGCACCGGCTGGACGAACCCGGCCGCGGGCAGCAGGTTGCCATTCGCGTCGCGATCGCCGACCAGCCAGTTCACGCCGAGGTCCACCGACTTGTCGACGGACATCTCGACCAGGATCGCTTCCACCAGCACCTGTGCGCGGCGGATGTCGAGCCGGTCGACGATCGCCATGATCGAGCGCATCACCTTCGGCGGCGCGGTCACGACCAGCGCGTTGGTCTGCGGTTCGGCCCAGATGGTGACGCTCTTGTCGCCGCCACCGCCACCGCCTCCGGCCGCCGCCGGCGCCGCCCCGGCGGGGCCCCCGGCCGCACTGGCCGCGGCCGCAATCCCCTGGATCTGCTCGCGCAGCTTCTGCGAGATCTTCTCCGCATCCGCGTAACGCAGGTAGCGCACCTGCGTATCGCCGCCGGATTCGAGCGGCGTGTCGAGGTGGGCAATGAGCGCCTTGAGGCGCAGCCGCTGCGAGGTCTCGCCGCTCACGAGCACGCTGTTGGTGCGCTCGTCGGCCACGACCTTCGCCTGGGGCATCCCGCCGCCTTCGGCGCTCGCGCCCGCGGACAGGCTGTTGACGATGCGCACGACTTCGGCCGCGCTCGCGTGCTGCATCGGGATGACGTCGATCGCCTCGTCGCCCGTCTGGTCGATGCGCTGGATGATCCGCGCCATGCGCGACACGTTCGACGCGCGGTCGGAGATGATCAGCATGTTCGAAGCCGGGTAGGCGGCGAGGTGACCGTACTGCGGGATCAGCGGCCGCAGGATCGGCACCAGCTGCGCCGCGCTGACGTTCTTCACCGCGATGACCTGCGTGACGATCTCGTCGGAACTCGAACTGACGCGTGACGGAAGGTCGTTGCCCGGCACCTGGCGTGCATTGGCGTCCGGGATGATCTTGATCACGCCGCCCGACGGGACCGCGACGAAACCGTGCACCTGCAGGATCGACAGGAAGGCCTCGTAGAACGCGGCCGGCGACATCGGCGTCGACGAGAGCATCGTCACCTGCGCCTTGACGCGCGGGTCGACGATGAAGTTCTTGCCGGTTACCGCGCTGACGGCCTCGATGATCTGGCCGAGATCGGCGTCCTTGTAGTTCGGGGTGATGGCCCCTTGAGCCTGGGCCTGCGCACCCGCTTGCTGGGGCAGGGCAAGTCCGACCAGCGCCGTCAGCGTGCAGCTGGCGGCGGCGAGGGCGACCCGGTTGAACAGCTTGGGCTTCATCGTCACTCCGAAGGATCCTGGGCGGGCATGCTCGGGACTTCCGATACGGGAATGTTCTCGGGCACGGCGGCAGCCGCGGCGGCGTCGGCGGCGACCTGGGCGTTGTTGATGTTGATCTGGGTACTCTGGCCGTTGCGCTCGACCGTCACCGTGACGTCGGTCGCGCTGTTCATCGACTGCAGGATTTCCATGCCCCGGCCCGGATCGTCGAGCGGCGTCCCGTTGATGGCGGTGACGAGGTCGCCCGGCATCAGGCCGAGTTTGGTGAATTGTTGCCGGTTCCGGCCCGGGTAGACCCGGTAACCGCGCTGCTGCCCGTTCGCGAACACCGGCTGCGGCCGCAGTATCTCGGTGATGGCGGCCGGGTTCTGGGTGGCCAGCTGGCGGAGGTGCTCACCGAGCATCCCGTCCGGCACCGGGCGGTTCATGGCGACCGGCTGCACCAGTCCGCCCTGATATTGTTTCGGCAGCAGCAGGGCCTCGAGCTTGCCGCCCCGGTCCAGGATCGCGCGATCCGGGTAGACCGAGTGCAGCTTCGTGCCGCCCGTGATGGTCTTGCCCACCGCGTAGACCTTCGCCGAGGCCGCGTTCTCGCCGATGATCGCGTAGCCCTGGGTGGGGTCGGCCTGGGCGATGGTGCCGACCAGCACCAGGCTCATCTGGGTCGCCGCGACCGAATTCGGGTCGGTTTCCCCTGCACCCGGAGCGGCGGCGGCTCCGAACAGGTGGGCATTGACGATGGCTTGCACGTCGACAGCGTGCGTCGCGGGGGCCGGGACGGTTGCGACGGGGCCGGTCGGGGCGGCCTGGCCCCTGCGGGCGCCCAGCAGCGTCCAGGCGAGCTGCACGAGTTGCCAGGCCAGCAGGATGACCAGCGCGGCCGAGACCACCCACGGCAAGGTCCTGGCCCACCCGTCGGTCCTGGCCCCCTCGGCGACCGAGGCTATGCTGCTGAGGCTCTTCGGAAACTGCATCAGGGCTCGTGTAAGTGTCCGTCCGGCAAGGCTGTTCTCCCCAGGATCCCGCGGGGTGGCGGCATCATACGGACTTGGGCGAGGCGGCCTCAAGGTCGTTGCGCAAATTGCGGATGAGTAAGCTTGTCAGGGGCCGGTTACGGCCCTATATAGGTCCGGAGGCTGAGCAGGCGGCAGATGAGCGAGAACCCCCAGCACAACCATGACCTGATCGTCGAAGAGGCGCTGCCGCAGACCAAGCGGCCGCCCCTTTACCAGGTCGTGCTCCTGAACGACGACTACACTCCCATGGAGTTCGTCGTCGACGTGCTGGAGCACATCTTCGCCATGGATCGCACGACTGCGACCCGTGTCATGCTCGAAGTACATACCCGTGGCAAGGGCGTCTGCGGGGTGTATACGTTCGAGATCGCCGAGACCAAGGTCGCCCAGGTCACCACTTACGCCCGGCAGCAGCAGCACCCCCTACTGTGCACGATGGAAGAGGCCTGAACACGTGTTGAGCAGCGAACTCGAGATCTGCCTGAACGAGGCCTTCCAGGGGGCCCGTGACGCGCGCCACGAATTCATGACCGTCGAGCACCTGCTGCTCGCGATCATCGATACACCGAAGGTGCGCGAGATCCTGCGCGCCTGCGGCGCCGACGCTACTCGCCTGCGCAAGGAACTGAAGGAATTCGTCGACCAGACGACGCCGCGCCTGAAACAGGACGACGATCGCGAGGTGCAGCCGACGCTCGGTTTCCAGCGCGTGCTGCAGCGCGCCGTGTTCCACGTCCAGTCGAGCGGCAAGAAGGAAGTGTCGGTCGCCAACGTGCTGGTCGCGATCTTCAGCGAGAAGCACAGCCACGCGGCCTACCTGCTCGGCCTGCAGGAGATCTCGCGGCTCGACGTCGTCAATTACATTTCGCACGGCCTCGCCAAGCCCGGCGACGAGCGCGAGCGCACGGGTGACGAGCAGCCGCAGCAGGCCGATGCCGAGCGCGACGCCGAAGGCGGCTCGGCGCTCGACAAGTACGCCACCAACCTCAACAAGCTCGCGGAGCAGGGCCGCATCGACCCGCTGATCGGCCGCCGGCTCGAGATCGAGCGCACGGTCGAGATCCTCTGCCGGCGGCGCAAGAACAACCCGCTGTACGTCGGCGAAGCGGGTGTGGGCAAGACCGCGCTGGTCGAAGGCCTCGCGCGGATGATCGTCGAGGGCAAGGTGCCCGACGTGCTCTCCGACAGCGTGGTCTACTCGCTCGACCTCGGCTCGCTGATCGCCGGCACCAAGTACCGGGGCGATTTCGAGAAGCGCCTGAAGGGCGTGCTCGCCGAGATCAAGAAGCAGCCGGGTGCGATCCTCTTCATCGACGAGATCCACACGGTCATCGGCGCGGGCGCGGCCTCGGGCGGCGTCATGGATGCGTCGAACCTCATCAAGCCGGCGCTCGCGAATGGCGAGCTGCGCTGCATCGGCTCGACGACGTACCAGGAATACCGCGGCATCTTCGAGAAGGACCACGCGCTGACGCGCCGCTTCCAGAAGATCGACATCGTCGAGCCGACGGTGCCCGAGACGATCGAGATCCTGCGCGGCCTGCGGCCCAAGTTCGAGGAGCACCACGGCATCCGCTATGCCGACGATTCGCTGACGGCGGCGGCCGAGCTGTCGGCGCGCCACATCAACGACCGGCACCTGCCCGACAAGGCCATCGACGTCATCGACGAGGCGGGCGCTCGGTTGCGCCTCAGACCGCCGGAGGCCCGCGAGGAAACGGTGACCGTGGCGCACATCGAGGACGTGGTCGCGCGCATCGCCCGCATTCCGCCGAAGACCGTGTCGAGCAGCGACCGCGACGTGCTGCGCAACCTCGAGCGCAACCTCAAGCTCGTCATCTACGGGCAGGACAAGGCGATCGAAACGCTGGCGGCGTCGATCAAGATGTCCCGCTCCGGCCTCGGCGACCAGCACAAGCCGGTGGGCTCGTTCCTGTTCGCCGGCCCGACGGGCGTCGGCAAGACGGAAGTGACGCGGCAGCTGGCGCTCACGCTCGGCGTCGAGCTGATCCGCTTCGACATGTCCGAATACATGGAGCGCCACACGGTCTCGCGGCTGATCGGCGCGCCGCCGGGATACGTCGGCTTCGACCAGGGCGGACTGTTGACCGAGGCGATCACCAAGCACCCGCATTGCGTGCTGCTGCTCGACGAGATCGAAAAAGCGCACCCGGACGTGTTCAACCTGCTGCTGCAGGTCATGGACCACGGCACGCTCACCGACAACAACGGCCGCAAGGCGGACTTCCGCCATGTCGTGATCGTGATGACGACCAACGCGGGCGCCTCGGAGATGAGCCGCACATCGATCGGCTTCGTCACGCAGGACCATGCGACGGACGGCATGGAAGCGATCAAGCGCCTGTTCGCGCCGGAGTTCCGCAATCGTCTCGACGCCGTGGTGCAGTTCGAGTCGCTCGACGAGCGCACGATCCAGCGCGTCGTGGACAAGCTGCTGGTCGAGGTCGAGGCGCAGCTCGAGCACAAGGGGGTGGCGCTGCACATCGACGACGATGCGCGGCAGTGGATCGCGAAGCGCGGCTACGACCCGAAGATGGGCGCCCGGCCGATGGCTCGCGTGATCCAGGACTTCATCAAGCGGCCGCTCGCCGAGGAGCTGCTGTTCGGGCGGCTGGAGAAGGGCGGTCACGCCTTCGTCAGCGTGGGGCCGGACGATCAGCTCAAGGTCGAGGCGCGTTCCGCCGAAGAGCCCGCGCTGCTCGAGTAACGCCTCTCCCGCTTGCGGGAGGGGTCGGCGGCAGGCCGGGCGTGTGTCCATGCCGACACGCGAAATGACCTCGGTCCAGCGTCCGGTGGGAAACGAGAAAGGCCGGCATTGCCGGCCTCTCTTCCCTCCGCGATCCGCTCGCCTCGATCCGCTACCTTCCGCGGTAGACGATGCGGCCCTTGGTGAGGTCGTACGGCGTCATTTCGACGGTGACGGCGTCGCCGGTGAGGATGCGGATGTAATTTTTGCGCATCTTGCCGGAGATGTGTGCGGTGACGACGTGGCCGTTCTGCAACTGCACGCGGAACGTCGTGTTGGGCAAGGTCTCGACCACCTTGCCTTCCATCTGGATCGCATCTTCCTTCGCCATGCACCCTCTCAACGGCCTCAGAAGCCGCGCGAATTCTGCATAAACGCCTGATTCATTGCAACGAGAACCGCCGCGGGGAAGCCGCTATTTCCGGGTGTCGGGCGCGCCCGGTCCGGGCCAGCCGGGCACCGGCCGCAGGTCGGGAATGCCGCGCTCGAGGTGTGCGACGAACTCGCGGCGAGGGATGGCGCGAGCGCCCAGGCTCGCGAGGTGCGGACTGGCGACCTGGCAGTCGATCAGCTCGACGTTGCTCGCGCGCAACGCCAGGACCAGCCCGTGGAGCGCAACCTTGGAGGCGTCGCGTTGCGAGCTGAACATCGACTCGCCGAAGAAGACCTTCCCCAGGGCGACTCCGTAGAGCCCGCCGACGAGCCGATCCTCGAGCCAGCACTCGACCGAGTGCGCATGGCCGAGATCGTGCAGCCGGGCGTAGGCCGCGCGCATGTCCGGCGAGATCCAGGTGCCCTCCGGCCGCAGCGACTCATCGCCACAGCGATCCATCACCGTCATGAACGCGCGGTCGAAGGTCACCGAGAATCCGCGGTTGCGGATCGCCTTCGCGAGACTGCGCGTCACTCGCAGTTCATCGGGAAACAGCACGGCGCGCGGATCTGGCGACCACCACAGGATCGGCTGCCCTGCGGAGTACCAGGGAAAGATGCCGCGGCGATAGGCCGCGAGCAGTCGCTCGGGCGTCAGGTCGCCGCCGACGCAGAGCAGGCCATCCGGCTCGTCGAGCGCGTCCTCGACCGGAGGGAACGCGTCGGGCGGATCGGTCGGGCGCAGCCACGGGATCAAGGGTCGTTGCCCCCGTCGCGGTGAAACGGCGAGTGCGCGCTGGCCGCGGCGATGTACTCGTCGATGGCCGTGCGTTCCCGCTGCAGGTAGCGTCCGACGGCGTCGGAGAATCCCGGGTGCGCGAGCCAATGCGCGGAGCAGGTGCGCGTCGGCTCGAAGCCGCGGGCGATCTTGTGTTCGCCCCGCGTGCCCGGATCGAACGTCGTCAGCCCGTGCTCGATGCAGTAGTCGATGCCCTGGTAATAGCACGCCTCGAAATGCAGCGAGTCCTCGGCGTGCGCCGAGCCCCAGTAGCGGCCATACAGCGCGTCGTGGCTCTGGAAAAAGATCGCCGCGGCGATCGGGTCG
>Ga0209048_10003685_pt1 | contig 14831 bp, 13 predicted proteins | sample FrelakmetCRP12CR_FD_187146 | JGI IMG/M metagenome (GOLD analysis project Ga0209048, IMG submission 187146) | Freshwater lake sediment microbial communities from the University of Notre Dame, USA, for methane emissions studies - CRP12 CR (SPAdes)... | ecosystem: Environmental > Aquatic >... | reverse complement strand
GGCCGAGGTCGGGGGCCGGCGGCCGCCTACTCCGCGCCACTCCCCTCCGCCTCGGCCGCCTTCCTGGCCGCCATCTGACGCGGACGGAGCCCGGCCCGACTGGCCATGAACGCCTGCACGTCGGAGGCGCCGGTCGCGATGGTCAGCAGGTCCGTGGTGTTCTGGAAGTGCATCCGCATGCCCATGAGCTCCCACGCCCGCTTGATGCCCGCCTTGATCACCATGATCGTGGTGAGCGGCATCTGGGCGATGTGAGCGGCCATCTCCTCGACGGCGCCGTCGAGCTCGTCACGGGCGACCACCCGGTTGACGAACCCCCACTCCATGGCCTCGGCCGCGCTCAGGGTGGGAGCCAGGTAGAGGTACTCCGCGGTCTTCTTCCAGTTCATGAGCAACCAGGGCTCCATCATCGTCTGGGCACCGGGCAGGGCGAACCCCTGCGGGAGGGGCATCTGGAAGTAGGCGTCGTCCGAGGCCACGGTGAGGTCGGTGAGGTAGGCGTAGACGGTGCCGCCCCCCAGGCAGTAGCCGTGGACCTGGGAGATGGTCGCCTTCGGGAACTCCCAGAGGTGCAGCGGCGGCCACAGGAACAGGTCGTAGTTGTGCTTCTTCCACGTCCGCTCGGGGGTCGGGCCCGTCGTCGGGTACACCTCCTTCATCTCCCCGGGCTCGACGATGGCGTGGCCGGCGCAGAAGCCGTGCCCGTTGGCCTTGAGGATCAGGACCTTCACCTCCTCGTCCTGCTCGGCCCAGCCCAGGCAGAGCTCGACGTCGGCGACCTGCTGGGCACTCTGGATGTTCGCCTTCTCCGGCACGTTCAGCACGATGCGGGCGATGGCCCCGTCCTTCTCGTACCGGATGGTGTCCAGCTCCTGCGATTCCACGAGCCCCCCTCGCCTCGTGCGCCCGGCTGCGCGGGCGCCGACCGCCACCGTAGATCGCCCGTCGCCCGCAGGCCTCTTCGGGGCCGACCGGCGGTTACCGTATCGTCCTCATCCGATCCTCGGCCTCGAGCAGCGGGCTTGGCCGACAGGCGCCGGGGGGCAGGAGCCCGGCGAACCAAGGAGGAAGCGATGGCCCAGGCACTCGAGGGCGTTCGCGTCCTGGATCTCTCGTCGGGCCTGGCCGGGCCCCTGGGCGTGCTGCTGCTCGCCGAGCACGGCGCCGACGTCATCAAGGTCGAACCGCCGGGCGGGGACCCCTTCCGGGCCTACGAGGGATCGAGGGTCTGGAACCGCAGCCGTCGCTCGGTGACGATGGATCTCACCACACCGGAGGGCGCCGAGGACTTCCGCCGTCTGGCGGCCACCGCCGACGTCGTGGTGGAGAGCTTCCGCCCGGGCGTGCTGGACCGTCTCGGCGTGGGCTACGACACGCTGGCGGACGCGAATCCCGGGCTGGTCCTGCTGTCGTGCCCGGGGTATCCGGCCGGGCACCGCCTGGCCGCCCGGACCGGGTACGACGCCCTCATCCAGGCCAGCAGCGGGCAGATGTGGGAGCAGCCCGGCTGGCGCAACGGCCCGATCTTCCTCCACCTGCCGCTGCCCAGCCTCGGGGCCTGCTACCTCGTCTCGGCCGGCATCCTCGCCGCGCTGTCGGCCCGCGAGCGCACCGGGCGGGGCCAGCGGGTGGAGACCTCCCTCTTCCAGGGTGTCCTGCTGTACACGACCCAGCTCTGGCAGGAGGTCGAGCGGGGCGGCGGCGCCTACCACGACGTGATGGCCAAGACCTACCCGCCCGGCATCCACCAGACGAGCCTGTTCGAGTGCGCCGGCGCCCGGTGGATCCACGTGTCGATGATGTCCGGGCTGACCCCGCTCAAGTCGGTGGACGACGTCATCGGCCTGGCCGACGCCCCCGACCCGCTCACCGCCACGGGGCTCTCCCCGGCCGAGCGCGAGGCGCTCGACGGGCGGCGTCGGGCCGCCTTCCGGACGTGGGACGCCGACGAGCTCGTCGACGAGCTCCGGCGCAACAACCACGCCGTCGAGGTGGTCAGCCCGGCGGCCGACGTGCTCCGGCACCCGCAGACCGTCGCCAACGGCACGGCCGCCACGGTCGTGGACCCCGAGGTCGGCCCGACCACCCAGATGGGCGTCCCCATCCATCTGCTCGGGACACCGGGGCGGGTGCAGGGCCCCCAGCCCCGCCCGGGCCAGGACACCGCCGAGGTGCTCGCGTCGCTTCCCGCCGCAGCCGCCCGCCCGGCGGCGCGGGTCCCGGGGGGCGAGCCGGAAACGGCCCTCGGGAACGTGCGGGTCCTCGACTTCGGCCAGTACCTCGCCGGGCCGTTCGCTCCGATGATCCTGGGGGACCTCGGCGCCGACGTCGTCAAGATCGAGCCCGTGGCCGGTGACGGCATGCGATCCGCCGGCAAGCCGTTCATCGGCTGCCAGCGGGGCAAACGGTCCCTGGCCCTCGACCTCAAGCAGCCGCCAGGGCTGGACGTGGCCAGGCGGCTCATCACCGCAGCCGACGTCGTGCACCACAACATGACGCGGGGCGTCGCCACCAGGCTCGGGATCGACTACCGCGCCTGTCAGGAGCTCCGCAGGGACATCGTCTACTGCAACACCTACGCCTACGGCCTGGCCGATCCCCTCGGGCGATTCGGGGGTCTGGACCCCCTCTACCAGGCCTCGGCAGGCATCGAGTACGAGGCGGGCGCCACGCCCGACGGGAACCCACCGCTCTACCTCCGCTTCGGCATGTGTGACACCTCCAACGCCATGCTGTCGGCCGTGGGCGTGCTGATCGCCCTGCTGCACCGGCAGCGGACGGGCGAGGGGCAGGAGCTGTGGACCTCGCTGCACGACGGTGGGGTCCTGTTCTCCTCAGACATGTGGCTCGGACCCGACGGCGAGCCGTGGGCCCGGCCCCATCTCGACCGGGGCCAGCACGGCACCGGGCCGCTCTATCGCCTCTACCGGACCCAGGACGACGGGTGGATCTGCATCGCCGCTCCCAGGGAGGACCAGTGGCGGGCGCTGTGCGAGGTGCTCGGCACCCCGCAGCTGCCCGACGACCCACGGTTCGCGACCGCCGCCGGCCGCCGGGCGAACCGGGACGCGCTCGAGGACACCCTCCAGGGCGCGTTCCTCGCCCGCACGGCGCTGCAGTGGACCCGCGCGCTCGACGATGTCGGGGTCCCCAACGAGATCCCCCTCGACACCCTCGAGGGGTCGGCCGTCCTGCACGACGCCGACAACGAGCGGCTCGGGCTGGTGGCGGAGTACGGCCACCCCGTCCTCGGGAGGCTGCGACAGTTCGGGCGGCTCATCGCGTTCTCGGACACGCCGGGACGCATCGCCGGTCCCCCTCCCCTCGTCGGCCAGCACGGGCGCGACATCCTCCACGAGGCGGGCTACCGAGACGACGACATCGACGCCCTCGTGGGACAGGGCGTCGTGTACGTGCCGGACGCGGGCTACGCCGGCCGGTTCCGGAACTGACCCGGCGGCGGTGGGGCGCGAGACTCGCGGTGATGGGCGCTGCACGCCGACCGTTGCGCACGGCATTCGAGCCGCTGATCGACGCCCGGGTGGCTCGCGGGTGACCGGTCGCCGGCCCACCCCACCCCACGTCGCCCCGCAGCACGACGCCGGGCCCGCGACCGGGCCGCCGACGGAAGTGGATTTCCACTTCGACGTCATGTGCCCGTGGGCCTACCAGGCGTCGAAATGGATCCGCAGCGTTCGAGACGAGCTCGACCTGACCGTGAACTGGCGGTTCTTCAGCCTCGAGGAGATCAACCGGGCCGAGGGGAAGAAGCACCCGTGGGAGCGGGAGTGGTCCTACGGCTGGTCGATGCTGCGGATCGCCGCGCTGCTCCGCCGGGAGGACATGAGCCTGGTGGACGCCTGGTACGGGGCCGCCGGCCGGGCGCTCCACGAGCAGGGTGACAAGCCGCACGACCCCGTCGTCGCCCGTCGGCTGCTGGGCGGGCTGGGGCTCGACCCGGGCCTGGTCGACGCCGCCATCGCAGACCCGACGACCCACGACGAGGTCCGCGCCGACCACGACCGGGTGGTCGCGGCCGGGAGCTTCGGCGTTCCGACGCTGTTCTTCCCCGACGGATCGTGCCTCTTCGGCCCCGTGCTCATCGACCCGCCGGGCGGCCGGGCCGCCGTCCGGCTGTGGCACAGCGTGACCGCCTGGCTGGAGTTCCCGCACCTCTACGAGGTCCAGCGACCCAAGAGCCGCGCCGACGAGGACCTGATCCTGGCCGAGTTCCGCCCCTACCTCCAGGGGCGCGACTGGGTCAGCATCAACCGGGGCCAGGTCATCCCCCTGCCGGGACCCGCCGCCGGTCGGCGCCGGCCGTGAGTGTCCGCCCGGCCACCGCCCGACTCACGCCGGGCAGCCCCGGGGGCGCGGGCTAGCGCAGGCGCCAGTCCACCCGCCGGCCCGACGCGAACTGTGCCTGGCTCTCCTCCATGGCCTGGCGGTCGGTGCCGTTGCGGATGTAGAGGTAGGCGAGGTCGAGCGCCTGGTGGCGGGGAACCTCGCAGGTGGTCCACAGCGCCCGCACCGTCCCGACCATGCTGAGCGGAGGTGCCGAGGCGACGGCCCTGGCCGCCCAGTCGGCCGCCGACCGGAGCTCGTCGGCGGGCACGACCTGGGAGACGAGGCCGACCTGGAACGCGCGCTCGGCGGACATCCGCTCGTGCGCTCCGAGCAGCGCCAGACGCATGACCTCCTGGAAGGGCATCTTCTGGGCCAGCTGCATGGGCTCGAAGGCCGCGGTCATCGCGTACGTCACGTGCGGGTCGAAGAACGTCGCGTTCTCGGCGGCGATGATGAACTCGACCTCGCCGAGGAGGTAGAACGCGCCCCCGCAGGCCATCCCGTTCACCGCCCCGATCACCGGTTTCCAGAAGTCGTTCGCCTTCGGCCCGAGGTAGCGACCCGGGTCGTCGTAGGTCCACGGTGAGGTGTAGCCGGGCAGCTCCTTGTCGGCGGCCACCTCGCGGGGGTCCACCTCGTCCCGGTCGATGCCGACGCAGAAGGCCCTGTCCCCCGCTCCGGTCAGCACCACGACCCGGACGTCGTCGTCACCGCGCAGCGTGGACCAGAGGTCCCGGATCTCCTCCTGCATCCGGCGGTTGAAGGCGTTGTAGACCTCGGGCCGGTTGAGCGTCACCCACGCCACCCCGTCGGCCTTCTCCAGCAGGACGGTCTCCATGGCCTCACACTAGTGGAACAGGTTCCAGCCGGCCCCGGGTGGGCACCGACCCCGGCTGGTCAGTACCGGGCCCGCTCGCCCGCCTTCGGCGTCCGGCCCTCGGGGAAGTCGCGGATCATGTTCTCCTGCACGAACGACGCGACGAGCCGCCCGTCCTCGGTGAACACATGGGCCCTGCCGTAGGACCGTCCCCGCCCGGCGTAGGGGCTCTCGTGAGCCAGGAGGAGCCAGCCGTCGGCGCGGAAGGGCTCGTGGAACGTGAGCGTGTGGCTGATGACGCTGGTCGAGATCGAGACGTGGGCGAGCGCCTGGCCCACGCCCTTGTGCGGGCGCATGGCCGTTCCGATCAGGAACCCGTCCGTGACGTACGCCAGGAGCGCCTGGTTGGCGGCCGGATCGTCAGGTGCGCCGGGGAAGCGGGTCCAGACGGAGAGCGTCGGCGGGCCGATGGCGTCGGGGTCGGAGATGTCGACGCCATCGACGACCCGGACCTCCCACCACGGGAGCCCGCCGCCCGACGCCGTCGTCGCCTCCGGACCGGCCACGTCGGGCATGGCCTCGGCGTGACGGATCAGGTCGGGCTCGGGCGAGTTGAGGAGCACCAGGGACCGCGTGCACAGCCGCTCGCCCTGGCGGATGGTGACCGTGACGCTCCCGAACGCCCTGCCGGCGTGCATGGGCTCGACGTCGATCTCGATCGGGTCGGCAGCCGACCCGCCCCGGGCGAAGATCGTGTGGAGGGACTTCACCTCCTTGTCCGGCTGGGTCCGTGCCGCCGCCACGATCGTCTGGGCCAGCAGCTGACCCCCGAAGATCACGCCGTGGCCCTCGCCCACGTTCGTGCCGCGGAAGGCGTGCTCCGCGGTCTGCTCGAGGTCGAGCACCTCGAGGAGTCCTGGCAGCTCGGTCACTGGTCTCCCTTCATGGGTCCCCCGGGACGCCGAGCCGGCGGTCAGCCGCCTGGCCGGCGGCCCGGGCTCACTCGGTCACGAGGACGGCCTGCTCCGGGCAGTTGGCAACCGCCCGCCGGGCCTGGTCGACCAGCGCCTCGGGAATCGGGCCGTCGAGGAGCACGACGCCGTTGCCGCGGTCGTCGGCGTCGAAGACCTCGGGGGCCAGCACGTAGCAGCGGCCGTGGCCCGTGCAGCGGTCGGTGTCGATCTGGACCTTCACCGTCCGGTGTCGAAGTGCAGCGGGAGGTGGGCGAGCGAGCGGATCCCGGGGGTGTAGGCGAGCTCCGCGCCCGGGGCGAGCCGGTAGGAGGGGATCCGCGTGTGGAACTCGCGAATGGCCACCCGCAGCTCGAGGCGGGCGAGATGCGAGCCCAGGCACCGGTGGACCCCGCCGCCGAAGGCCAGGTGGCGGTTGGTCTCACGGCCGAAGCGGACGTCGTCGGCGTCCGCGAACTCCGACTCGTCGGTGTTGGCCGAGCCCAGCATGATGCTGACCTGCTCGCCCGCCTTGATCTTCGTGCCCGCGAGCTCGCAGTCCCGGACGGTGACCCGGGCGACGCCGGCCACGGGCGTCTCCCAGCGGAGGAGCTCCTCGATGGCGTTGGTCACGAGGGAGGGGTCCTCGACCAGCTCGCGGCGCTGCTCGGGGTGCTGGGCGAGGTAGGCGAAGAAGCAGTCGAGCGAGGCGCTGACCGTATCGAGACCGGCGATGAGGAACAGGAAGCAGATGTCGAGGATCTCCGCCCGGCTCAGGCGCTCGCCCTCCACCTCGACGTCGAGGAACCGGCTCACCAGGTCGTCGCGCCGGGCCTTCTCCCGGTCGTCGAGCACGTGGTCGAAGTAGTCGTAGATCGAGGAGGCCGTCCGCGCCCGGACCTCGGCCTGCTGCTCGGGGGTGTCCCCGGGCGGGCGGATGATCCCGTCCTTCATCTCGAGGAACGTCGGCAGGTCGTCGAGCGGGAGGCCGAGGATGGTGAGGAACACCTCCGACGGGAGCGGGACCGTGAACTCGGGCACGAGGTCGCACTCGCCCCGGTCGACGAAGCGGTCGACCAGGCGGTGGACGAGCTCGGCCACCCGGGGCTCGAGCTCGGCGACCTGGCGGGGGGCGAACAGGGGATCGAGCAGGCGCCGGTACCGCACGTGGTCGGGCGGGTCGATCTGGAGCGGGATCAGGGGGCGGACGTTGCCGAGCTCGACGGCCGACATGTTGGAGGAGAAGACCTCCGGGTGCCGGAACACCTCCTCGATGTCGGCCCGCCGGCTGACGAGCACCATCGTGCCGAGATCGAGAACGGGGGAGCTGTCCCGCAGCATCTTGTACATGGCCTGCGGGGAGGCGGCCATGGCGGAGTCCATCGCCGCGAAGGGGTTGCCGCCCTCCGCCTCGTTCGCGTCGTACGCCAACCTTCCCCCCTCGGCCGCTGCGGGCACCACCTCGGGCTCAGGCTAGCGCGGCGGGCAGGACGCCAGTCGTCTCGCGCGAGGACCGTTCTCCGTCGGCGGCCACGCCACTCCCCCGTTCGTCGTGGGCGTTACAGTCGCCGGCGATGCGACGACCGACACCCCACCGCGGCCGGCCCCGGGGGGACGAGCGGTGACCGGGCCCGTGTTCCGCGTCCTCCCGCGACTGGGCACCGACAACCGGTTCTTCTGGACCTCGGGGCGGGATGGCGTCCTGCGGTTCCTCCGCTGCCGGGGTTGCGGCTACTACGTCCACCCGCCGACCCCGATCTGCCCGGAATGCCTGAGCCGGGACCTCACGCCCCAGCCGGTGAGCGGGCGAGCGACGGTGTACTCGTTCACGGTGAACCACCAGCCCTGGTCGCCGGACATCACGGAGCCGTATGTGATCGCCATCGTCGGGCTGGTCGAGCAGGACGACCTGCGGCTCACGACCAACATCATCAACGTCGAGCCCGGGGGGGTGGCCGTCGGCATGCCCGTCCGGGTCGTCTTCGAGGACCACGATCCGGTGTTCATCCCGCTCTTCGAGCCTGCCCCCGTCGACGGGGCGGAGGAGGGTCCGTGACCGAGCGGTTCGAGCACCGGGTGGTCGTCTCCGGCATCGGGCAGTCGGCCGTCGGTCGCCGTCTCGGCCGGACCGGCCTCGACCTGACCATCGACGCCGCCCTCGACGCCATCGCGGACGCCGGTCTGACCGTTGCCGACATCGACGGCCTCGCCACCTACCCGGGGGGCGGCGGGGGCCCGGCCGGCTTCTCCGGCCCGGGGAGCCCGGACGTCCACGACGCCCTGAGGCTCCGCCTCAACTGGCACGCCGGTGGGATCGAGGGCCCCGCCCAGATCTCCGCGGTGATCAACGCCTGCCTGGCCGTCGGCAGCGGGCTCGCCCGCCATGTCCTCGTCTACCGCACGGTCACCGAGTCCACGGCCCAGGGGGCCGGCGGGCGGGGGGGCATCGGGACCGGCGTCCCCGAGATCGGCGGGTCCCAGCAATGGAGCATTCCGTTCCGCGCCTACTCGGCCGCCTGCTGGCTGGCAATGAACGCCCAGCGCCACTTCGCCGAGTTCGGCACCACACGCGAGCAGCTCGCGCAGATCGCGTTGACGGCGCGTCGCAACGCCGGGTCGAACCCGAAGGCCGTCTACCGGGACCCGATGAGCCTCGACGACTACCTGGCGGCGCGCATGATCACCACGCCGTTCGGCCTGTACGACTGCGACGTGCCGGTCGACGGGTCGACCGCCGTGATCGTCTCCACGGCCGATTACGCCCCGGACGCCCCCCGACCGGTCGCCCGCGTCGAGGCGGTCGGGACCGCGCTGCGGGGCCGGCCGTCGTGGGACCAGTTCGACGACCTCACGACGATGGGGGCCCGCGACGCGGCCGCCAGCATGTGGGAGCGCACGGACCTGCGGCCTGCTGACGTCGACGTGGCCGAGCTCTACGACGGCTTCAGCTTCCTCGCGCTCTGCTGGCTGGAGGCCCTCGGCTTCTGTGGTCGCGGCGAGGGAGGCCCGTTCATCGAGGGCGGCTCCCGCATCGCGGTGGACGGCCAGGTTCCCCTCAACACCCACGGGGGCCAGCTCTCTGCCGGACGGCTGCACGGCTTCGGCTTCCTCCACGAGGCGATGGTCCAGCTCCGGGGCGACGGCGGGGCCCGCCAGGTCCCCCGGCCGGTCGAGGTCGCGGCGGTCGCCAACGGCGGTGGACCGATCGCCGGCTGCATGCTCCTCACCCGGTGGCGCTGAGCGCACCCGGGTCCGGCCGGCCCGGCGTCGGGTCCCCTCGGCGCCGTCGGGCTCAGCCCAGGGTCGTCGTGCGGGCCAGGTCCGCCGCCTTGGCGGCCATGTCCAGCACGACGGCCCCGAAGGCCTCCATCTTCGGGTTGTCGGCCTCGCCCTTCACCACCCGGGCATAGCCGCCTTCGAGCACGACCGCCATCTTGAAGCGGGCGAGGATCACGTAGTAGTCGATCTCGTCGACGGGCCGCCCGCTCGTGTCGGCGTAGTACCCGAGCAGCTCGGCCCGGCCGGGCATGCCGGTGTAGTCGACGTAGCCCGTGTGCTCCTGCTGCTCGTCCTCGTCCGGCCAGCCCATCATCACCCACCCGAGGTCGAGGAGGGGGTCGCCGACCGTCGCCATCTCCCAGTCGACGATGGCGGCGAGTCGCGCCGGCGCGCCATGACGGAACATGACGTTGGCGAACTGGTAGTCCCCGTGCAGGATCCCGGGCGCGTAGACGCGGGGCTTGTGAGCCCGCAGCCAGTCGGCGGCCTCGTCGAGGCCGGGGATCTCCCGGAACTGGAACCCGGCGAGGTGCGCGAGCCACCGGTCAACCTGACGGTCGTGGAAGCCGTCGGGCCGACCGAAGCCCTCGAGGCCCCGCGCCCGCCAGTCGACCCTCGACAGCCTGGCGATGCCGTCGACCAGCTGGAAGGCCAGCCCCCGTCGGGCGTCCAGGTCGGTGTCGAAGGGGGCCGGCCAGGTGGCACCCATGCTCATGGGCGACCACCCGTCGACGTACTCCATCAGGTAGAAGGTCGAGCCGAGCACGCTGGTGTCCTCGCACCCGGCGAGCGCCCTGGCGTGCGGCACGTCGGTGTCCGCCAGGGCGGCGAGGAGCCGGTACTCCCGCAGCATGGTCTCGTTCCGGCCGGGCGGGACGATGCGCGGCGGCCGGCGCAAGGCCATCCGGTGACCGCCCCGTCTGATCTCGAAGAGCTCGTTGGACGCGCCGCCGGTGATGAACTCGGACTCGAGGCGCTCGCCCGCCCCGGGCAGACCCTGCTCGTCCATCCAGCGGCCGAGGCGGTCTTCGTCGATCAGGCCCGCTTCTCGCAGCGGCTCAGGTTGCTCCTCGGCCATGTTCCCCTCCGGCGGTCAGAGGATCGCGCCCTCGACCTTGAGATCGATGATCCGGTCCATGTCGTAGCCGGCCTCCTGGAGCACCTCGTCGGTGTGCTCGCCGTGGCCTGGGGCGCGGGTCAGGTCGGGCGGCCTCCCGTCGAACTGGAGGGGCGACGGGACCATCCGGAACCGGGTGCCGCTCTGGGCCTCCACCTCCCGGACGTAGTGGTTGGCCAGGACCTGCGGATCGTCGAGCAGCTCGGCCGAGGTCTGGACCGGCGCCCACACGCCCTCCACCCCGAGCAGGAGCTCGCGCCACTCGCCGAACGTCTTGGTGGCGAAGATCTCGTCGAGGGTGGCCACGCACGCCTGCCGGTTCTCGAACCGGGCCCTGGCGTCCGCGAAGCGGGGATCGGTCGCCAGCTCCGGCCGGCCGACCGTGGTCACGAGCTCCGGCCAGTAGCGGTCCGACTGCAGCATGATCAGCGACAGGAAGCGCCCATCCGACGTGCGGTAGGTGTTGACGATGGGGTTGGGCACCTCGGTCCGGTCCGAAGCGGGCATCTTGGAGATGCCGAACAGGCCCGCCGCCAGCACGCTCGCCGACGTCGCCCACATGGCCGTGGCGAGCAGCGAGTTGTCGACGACCAGCGCCTCACCGGTCCGCTCCCGGTGGAACAGGGCGGCCGAGATCCCGCCGGCGATGGTGAGGCCGCCGAGCAGGTCGCCGAACGCGGGGCCGGGCTGGCCGACCGGCCAGTCCATCCCGGCGGGGGTGGCGACGTCCGCGACGGCGCGCGCCCAGAACGAGCAGCCGTCGTAGCCCCCCCGGTCGGCCTCGGGCCCGTGCTGGCCCTGGCCCGATCCCCGCACGTAGATGATGTCGGGGTTGGCGCCGCGGATGTCCTCGACCTCGATACGAAGCGCCCGACGGGCGGGAGGCAGGAAGTTGGTGAGGAACACGTCCGACGTCGCGGCCAGCTTCAGCAGGACCTCCCGACCCGCCTCCGTCCGCAGGTCGATCCCGACGCTCCGCTTGCCCCGGTTCGGAAGCTCCATCATGTGGTTGACGCCGCCCGGACCGCTCGGAACGAGGCCCGACGTCACCAGCCCGCGCTGGGGATCGCCGGTCTCGGGGTGCTCGACCTTGATGACGTCGGCGCCCCACTCGGCAAGCACCGCCCCGGCGGCCGGGACATAGGTCCACGCGGCCACCTCGAGCACCCGCACGCCGCTCATGACTCCGGCCACTGCGTTCCCCCCGTCTCCACGCTCCGTCGGGTCCATACACTGACATGTCGACCGGTGCGGCGACGACACGCCACGGCAGGGCCCCGACGCCGCCGGCCGCCCCGGGTCGCCGGCGGGGCGCCCGTCCGTCAGCCGGGCGAGATGCGCTGGCCACCGACGAAGGTGGCCGCCACGAGCGAGGCGTCGAGCTCGACGAGGGCCACGGCGAGGGGCGCCCGGAGCAGGCAGAGGTCGGCCGGCGCTCCGACCTCGAGCACCCGCGGCCGGCCCGGGGCCTCGGGCGCGCCGAGGAACAGGTCGAGCGCCCGCCGGGGCGTGACGCGCTCGCCGGGTCCGAGCGGCTCGCCGTCGGCAGTCCGGCGCTCGGCGGCGGCGCGCATGGCCGCCCACGGGTCGGCACGACCGAACGGGGCGTCCGTCCCGGCCGCCACGGCCACGCCGGCGTCGATGAGCGACCGGCACCGGTAGAGGTCCGGCAGGTCCTCGGGATCCACGTCCACCCGGTACCGGTCTCCCCGCTCGGCGACGAAGTTCGGCTGGGTCACGACCGTCAGCCCGAGCCGCCCGAGCGCCCCGATCAACGGCCGGGCGACGAGGGACCCGTGCTCGATGCGATCACCCCGACGGGCGCCGGCGTCGTCGAAGGCCGTCAGCGCCGCCACGAGCTGCACCCGGGTCACGCAATGGACGGCGGCCGGGCGGCCCTCGGCGTGGGCGGCGCCGATCCAGGAGGCGAGCTCCCCGACACCGGGAAGCGTGTCGTCGTCGAGCAGGACCTTGACCGGGCCGACGGACACACGGGGCGACGGGCGCACGTCGACGCCGACCGCCGACATCAGGTGGAGCCGCTGGCGGACGACCCCGGCGTCCACCGCCCGCCGGAGCTCCTCCGGCGGCCCGGGGTCCGGGTGCGGGGTCGCATCGGTCAGGCCGGTGATCCCGGCGGCCGCGGCCGCGGCGCTGACCGAACCGACGTCGGCGGGCACGGCAGGGACGGCGGCGCGCAGCCAGGCGTCCATCCGCCACAGCCGCCCCGTTGGGTTGCCGGCCGGGTCACGCTCGACCCCGGGCTCCCCGCACGCGTCGAGTCGCACGCCCTCGATCGCGGCCGAGTTGAGCACCCACAGGACGCCGCTCCGGTGCTGGACCCGCACGGGGCGGTCGGCCACCACCCCGTCGAGTGCGGACCGGTCGAGCGCACCGGCCACCGACTCGTGATATCCGATCGCCCGGATCCAGGCTCCCGGGGGCACCAGGCCGGCCGCCTGGCGCAGGCGGCGCCGGAACGCACCGCCATCGCGGACGTCCGGCGGTCCGACGTGCACCGACGAGGCGGCGGCGGCCGCGGCGCGGAGGTGGACGTGGTGGTCATGGAGGCCGGGGAGCAGTGCCCCTCCCGCGGCGTCGTGGACCTGGTCCCCCGGCGCCGCCCGGAGCCCGGATCCGATCTCCACCACGTGGCCGTCGGCGATGCGCACGTCGAGGCCGGCGCGCTCACCCACCTCGGCCCGCCGGATGAGGAGGACCACCGCTAGGCCACCCCGAGCTCGGCCAGCAGCCGCTCGGCGGGTCGGCCGAACTCGGGACCCCGACGGCCGACGTTGGGCACCTCCGCGGCCACCACCTCCTGCATCCCGTCCGACGCCGCGCCCCGGCACCGGACCGCCCATCGGCCGCCGGCGTCACGCTCGAGGGCGTGGGGGACGGGCTCGTCGCCGATGCCCGCCGCCCAGCCGGCGACCCTCGCCATGGCGACGTCGACGATCCGCCCGCCACCGGCCATCACCGAAGCGACCGCGGCGACGGCGGCCAGGACCCCGGTCAACGGGTCGGCGATGGCATCGGCGGCGAACACCGGGCCGCCTGCGCGGTCCCGGGCGACGAGGCCGCCGGCGACCGCGGCGTCATCGCCGAAGGCCACCCGGGCGGCACCGTCATCGTCCCGCCCGTAGCCGGTGATGCTGACCCAGGTGCGGCCGGGCCGGTCCGACACCACGCTGCGGGCTTCGATGCCGAGCTGGGCCAGGGCCCGTGGCCGGGACCCTTCGATGACGACGTCGGCCCGGTCGACGAGACGGCGGAGCAGGTCGCGCCCCGCCGCCGTCGCCAGGTCGACGGTGACGCCGTCGTGGCCACCGTGGAGCCAGTCGAAGAACCGGGGATCCCCGGCCCGGGCGCCGTCGGGGCGTTCGCGGCTCTCGACCTTGATCACCCGGAAGCCGGCCCGACCGAGGAGGTGGGCGCAGAGCGGGCCGGCCCACATGGCCGACAGGTCGACGACCGTCAGGTCGCCGGCGACCGCCCGTGGTGCCGCCCGTCCCACCTGCTCGATCCGCCACGGCGAGGCGGGGGCCTCACCCGCCGCCGACACGAGCGCGGCCGCCGGGATCCCGAGGAGCTGCCCCCGGTCGGCCGCCGCCTCGGCGGGGAGGGTGGCGATCACCGCGGCCAGCGACGCCCACGGCTCGTTGGCGGCGTCTGCGCCGGCGGCGGGGCCAGGGGCCGCGGGGGTCCGGTGGCCGGCGGCGCTGGCGACGTCGATCGGGAGGCCGTACGCGGCAGGGAGCGCCTCGACGTCGGCGGGCCGGGCGAGGCTGAGGGCGACCCAGCCGTCGGCGGCCCGGACCAGTCGGCATGCCCCGCCCACCGAGGTGCGTCCGCGTCGGTCGAGGCCGAGCAGGGCGGCCCGGCCGCACAGGACGGTCGACGGGTCGAGGTCGACACGCGAGCCGACGGCCGCCGTGAGTCCGCCGAGCATTGTGGCCGCCCCGCGCACCCTGGTCATCACCGGCGCCGCCGGGGCGAGGGGCGGACCGTCGGGCCACCCGGTCAGCCCCATGGCGCCCGTCGCGGCCCAGTCGAGGACGGCACAGCCGTGGTGACCCGTCGGCACCCCGGCGGTCACCGGCCCGGGCATCCCCGACGCGGCGAGCAGCTCGAGCAGGTCCGCGGCCGACCCACCAGGTCCACCGCAGCTGGCGATCACCGACACGGTCCGGGGCACGGCCGCCACGATACGGTGATCCCGTGCGTGGACCGGCTGCGCCCGAGGGCGTTGAGCTCGTCACCGCCAGCGAGGCCGAGGCGCTGCTCGGCGGCGCGGGCGCCGCCGAGGAGGTCGGCCCCC
>Ga0209048_10003684_pt1 | contig 14838 bp, 8 predicted proteins | sample FrelakmetCRP12CR_FD_187146 | JGI IMG/M metagenome (GOLD analysis project Ga0209048, IMG submission 187146) | Freshwater lake sediment microbial communities from the University of Notre Dame, USA, for methane emissions studies - CRP12 CR (SPAdes)... | ecosystem: Environmental > Aquatic >... | reverse complement strand
GTTCTTGGCGTCGATGCGCAGCACCGCGATGTCGGTCGTCGGGTCGGCACCGAGCACCTTGGCCTTGAACTCGCGCCGGTCGCTGAGCTTGACCATCACCTCCTTGGCCTCGCGCACCACGTGCGCGTTGGTCAGGATCAGCCCGTCGGCGCTGATGATGAAGCCAGAGCCCTGGCCGCGAAACGGCATCTCGCCGCCGCGACCGTGTCCGGGAATTCGACCCTGGAAGCCCGGGATGCCCCGGAAGAACTGGAAGAACGGATCGTCCTCCATGCCGGGCGGCGTCTCGCCGGCTTCGGCCTTGTGCGTGCCGTCGACGGTGACTCCGACCACGGCCGGGCCGGCCTGCTGCACGATGGCGCGGTAGTTCGGCGTCGATCCCGCCGGCAGTGGCGCCACCGGTGCCGGCGCCGCGGCCACCACCGTCGGGGCTGGGGTCGCGGATGCAGGCGTGTCCTTGGCCAGCCAGGTCGACGGGTTCAGGCTGATGGCGCCACTGCTGCCGGCGGCGATCAGGCCGGCGGCGGCCAGGGCAAACGCGAGGGGCTTGAGTCTCATGGCGAGTCCTTTGCGAAACAAGGGGACGCTGCGCATCCCGACGGCGAGAAGGTAAGTCCGGGCGGTTAGGCCTCGGTTAGCCGACAGTGAAGCGAGGATTAGGGCGGGTGCCGGAGGCCGGCCGCGCCCAGGCACGGGCCATTGGGCCAGGACGGACGACCGGGTAAAATGCGTCCCTTGCCCACCGACCTGTTCGCGCCGGGTGTTACCCAGGCGAAAACGAAGTTTCAGAGAAGACTGACTTGTACTCAAGTCATGTCGTAACTAGAGCGAAGCAGGAACTCCCCCACCATGTCAGGCCCACTCAGCGGCAAGGTCGCGCTCGTCAGCGGCGCCGCACGCGGCATCGGCCGCGCGATCGCGCTCAAGCTCGCGACCGAAGGCTGCGACCTGGCCGCCAACTACTACAACAGCACTGACGAAGCCGAGGCCCTGTGCACCGAGGCCCGTGCGCTCGGCCGGCGAGCCGTCGCGATCCAGGCGAGCGTGGGCATTCCCGACAGCGTCGATGAACTCTTCGCCGAATTCGGCAAGCACTTCGACCGGGTCGACATCGTGGTCAGCAACGCCGCCAGCGGGGTGCTGAAGCCCACGACCGAGATGACGCTCAAGCACTGGCGCTGGTGCATGGAAACGAACGCGCTGGCGCTGAACCTGCTCACGCAGCGCGCGCTGCCGCTGATGCGCGAAGGCGGCCGCATCATCGCGCTGTCGAGCCTGGGTGCGTCGCGGGCGATGCCGGGCTACGGCTTCATCGGCGCATCGAAGGCGGCACTCGAGGCACTGGCGCGTGCGCTGGCGCAGGAGCTCGGGCCGCGCGGCATCCGCGTCAACACCGTCAGCGCCGGTGTCGTCGACACCGACGCGCTGGCGTACTTCCCGAACCGCGAGGAGGTGCTCGCGAATTACGCCGCCCGAACGCCCGCCGGGCCGGTGCTGACGCCGCAGGACGTGGCCGGTGCCGTCTACCTGCTGTGCCTGCCCGAGGCGAACATGATCAATGGCCACACGCTGATCGTCGATGGCGGTTTCGCGATTTCGGGCTGATGTGATGACGAGTTCCGGCATCGCAGGCAAGACCGTCATCGTCACCGGTGGCAGCCGTGGCATCGGGCACGCGATCGTCGAGCGGCTCGCCGCGGACGGCGCGGATGTGACGTTCTTCTATCGGCAAAACCAGGCCGCTGCCGCCGAGGTGCTGGCTGGGGCATCGGCTGCCGGATGGAAGGTCGCCGCCGAACCCGTCGACATCCGCGATTCCGCCGCTTGCGCCGCCGCGGTCGAACGCGTCGCCGACCGCTGCGGCCGCATCGACATCCTCGTCAACAACGCCGGCGTCACGCGCGACAACCCGCTCGCCGCCTTTGACGACGACGACGTGGCCGCCGTGCTCGCGACCAATGTGACCGGGGTCTTCAACATGACGCGCGCGGTCGTGCCCTACATGACCTCGCAGCGCTCGGGCACCATCGTCAACCTGAGTTCGGTCGCCGGCGACAAGGGCGGCCGCGGCCAGACCAACTACGCCGCGAGCAAGGGGGCGATCAACGCCTTCACGCGCGCCCTCGCCGTCGAGCTGGCGCCGCGCAAGATCCGCGTCAACTGCGTCGCTCCCGGCGTGATCGAGACCGAAATGTCGGCCGACGTGCGCGAGCAGTCGGGCGACGTGGTGCTGTCGCGCATCCTGCTGCGCCGCTATGGCAAGCCGCAGGAGATCGCCGATGCAGTATGGTTCCTCGCTTCCGCGCATGCGAGCTACGTGACGGGGCAGGTATTGAGTATCGATGGCGGTTTCAAAATGGAGTGAAAGAGCAATGACGACGCAGATCAGCAAGGAAGAAATCGCGGCGGTCTTCCCGACCGTTGCCGAGACCATGGCCGACGCGCTCGGCTGCGATCTGGAGGACATCAAGCTCGACGTCTCGCTGATCGAAGGGCTGGACGCGGAGTCGATCGACTTCCTCGACATGGTGTTCCGTCTCGAGCGCGCGTTCAAGATCAAGATCCCGCGCGGCAAGATCGTCGAGAACGCGCGCGGTGCGCTGAGCGAGGCTGATTTCGAGGCCAACGGCATCGTCAGCGAGGCCGGCATGACGCAGCTTCGCGGCTACCTCAGTGAGATTCCGGCCGATCGATTCAAGACGCCCATGAAGGTGAAGGACATTCCGCGGCTCTTCACGCCGGAGACCTTCTGCAAGCTCGTCATCACCGCGCAGCGCGAGGCCGCTGCGGCAGGCTGACCTCGCCGCTTCATGCCCGAGCACTTCGCCGCGTTCTCGTTCGTCGACCGGATCACCGAATTCGAAGCGGGCACGCGGGCACGCGGCGAGTTCGCGGTGCCGCGAGAGATCGCGTCGTTTCCGTCCTGCCTCGTCGCCGAGGCCGTCGGCCAGCTCGCGGCGTGGGTGGCGATGGAGAAAGTGTCGTTTCGCGGCCGGCCCGTGGCGGCGCTCGCCAACGAGACGCGCTTCCACGGAGAGGTCAGGCCCGGCGACATGCTGGCGATCGGTGTCGAGATCGCGAGCTGCGACGACGAGGCGGTCGCCTACGCCGGCTGGGCACGCGTCGGCGGCTCGCTGGTGATCGAACTGCAGGACTGTCTCGGTCCGATGCTGCCGGTGGAAGACTTCGACTCGCCCGCCTCGCTTGCCGAACGCTTCGAGCTGTTGCGCGGGCCGGGTGCTGCGCCGGGACGATTCCACGGTGTCGTCGGACCGCGCATCGTGCCTGGCGACAGCGTTTCCGGCGAGTCCGTCTCGGCCACGCTGCATGTGCCGGCCTCGGCGCCTTTCTTCGGCGACCATTTTCCGCGCCGCCCGGTGTTCCCGGCCACCCTGCTGCTCGATGCGCAGATCGCCATGGCGATGCAGCTCGCCGCGCTGGGCGCGAGGCCCGAGCGCATGACGCACGTGAAGATGCGCTCCTTCATCGCTCCGGGCGACGTGCTGCAGATCGAGGCCAGGCGAGCGCCGGCCGATGCCCGTCGCATCCTGCTCAGCGCACGCGCGGACAACGGCAAGACCGTCGCCACCGCGCGGCTGGAGACCACTTCGGGGGAAGGCGAATGACAAGCGCAAAGCGTCGTGTCGCGATCACCGGCCTCGGCCTCGTGACGCCGGTCGGCAACGACGTCGAGTCGACCTGGCAGGCACTGCTCGCCGGCCGCAGCGGCGGCGCCGAGATCAGCCTGTTCGATGCAGGCGGCTTCCCGGTTCACATTGCCTCGGAGGTCAAGGGCCTGCGCGACGACGCGATCGAAGACCGCCGGCTCCTCAAGCACACCACGCGCGCGCACCGCTTCGCACTGGTGGCGGCCGAGCAGGCCTTGCACGACGCCGGCATCCGCCCCACCGATGCCACGGCCACGCGCTGGGGTTGCGCGGTCGGCGCCGGCATGATGACCTCCGAGTTCGTCGATCTCACCGCGCTGCACGCCCACTCGGCGGCCGACGGCGAACTGCATGCCGATCGCCTGCTGAGCGACCCCTCGGCCAACGACCCGATGGTGTTCAGCCGCAGCAACACGAATGCCGGCCTCGCCCTGCTGACGCGGCGCTACGGCATCCGCGGCTACGCGACCGCCGTGCACACGGCCTGCGCATCCGGCGGGCAGGCGCTCGGCACGGCGCTGAAGCTGATCCGCCGCGGCGCCGTCGACCGCGTGCTCGCTGGCGGCTTCGATTCCATGATCAGCCCTGTCGGCCTCTCCGGGTTCTGCCTGCTCAGCGCCCTCTCGCCAGACAACGACAGTCCGCAGCGCGCGAGCCGCCCGTTCGATGCGACGCGCAACGGCTTCCTGCTCGGCGAAGGCGCGGGTTTCCTGGTACTCGAGGAGTGGGAATCGGCACGGCGGCGAGGCGCCCGCATCTACGCCGAGTTGGCCGGCGACGGCAACTCGCTGTCGAGCTACCGCATCACCGACTCGCCGCCCGATGGCGACGGGCCGATCCAGGCGATGCGTGCCGCGCTCGCCGATGCCGGCGCGACGCCGGCCGACATCGACTACCTGAACGCTCACGGCACCTCGACCGGCATGAACGACCGCAGCGAGAGCGCGGCGACGCGCGCTGTCTTCGGCAGCGAGGTCGCGCGGCTCGCGGTGAGCTCGACCAAGAGCAGCATGGGCCACCTGATCGCCGCCGCGGGCGCGGTCGAGATCGCCGTCTGCGCGCTCGCGATCCAGCGCGGCGAGATGCCCGTCAACGCCAACTACCGCGTGCCCGACCCCGACTGCGATCTGAACTTCGTGCTCGGCGAACCGCGCCGCCAACCGGTGCGGATGACGATGTCCAACTCGTTCGGCTTCGGCGGCTCGAACAGTTGCGTCGCGCTGCGCCACCCCGAAGAAGTCGACGGCGGGCCCGTCGCTTTGTTGTCCTGACCGAGCCTCGCAGGAGCAAGCATGGCAAGCCCCGCGATCGTCGTCACCGCCAGCGGCGCCGTCTGCGCCGCCGGCATGGACCCGCAAGCCATTCTCGACGTGGTGCTCGCCGGTCGCAGCGCGATCGGCCCGGTGAGGCAATGGGACACCACCGGCTGGCCGATGCGCGAAGCCGGCGAAGTGGTCGACCTGAATCCGCGTGCCCTGGTCGAAGACCGCAAACTGCACAAGCTGATCCGCCGTACCGACCTGTTCGGCCTGCACGCCGCGGGCCGCGCAATCGAAGCCTCTGGTATCCTCGCCCACCGCGAGGCACGGGACGCCGCCGCTGCGGCCGTTTACAGCGATCGCACCGGCGTCTACGTCGGCTCGGGCGGCGGCAACTACCAGAACCAGTACGACTACCTGCCGCTGCTGACCGAATCGCACGGCGACCTGCAGGCCTTCGGCCGCCAGCTCGTCGATACCGTCAATCCGATGTGGCTGCTGCGCACATTGCCCAACAACGTGCTCGGGCACATCGGCATCCGCCACGGGCTGAAGGGGCCCAACGCCTGCATCACCAACCACAGCGTGGGCGGCACGCTGGCGGTGATCGAGGCCTTCGAAGCGCTGCGCCAAGGCGAAGCCGACCGCGCCGTGGCCGTGGGTCACGATGCGCCGATCGAACCGCAGATGCTGCTCTACTACCACGGCGTGGGCCTGCTCGCGAGCGAGGCGCTGCGGCCGTTCGACGCGCGCCATGACGGCAGCCTGTTCGGCGAAGGCGCCGCCGCGCTGATGCTCGAGACCGAGGCCTCGGCGGCCGAGCGGAACGCGAGCGTGCTCGGCGAAGTCCTCGGTGGCGGCGTCGCCTGCGAGGCCGAAGGCCTTTTCACGATCCGCGACGATGGCGACGGCGTCGCGCGCGCCGTCCGGCAGGCGCTGGAAGACGCGAAATTGAGGCCCGAAGACGTCGGCATGATCGTCGCCCACGGTAACGGCACGCCGCAGTCCGACGCTTCCGAGGCTGCAGCGCTGCGCGGCGTGTTCGGTGCCGCGATGCCGCCGGTCACAGCCTTCAAATGGGCCTTCGGCCACCTGATCGCCGCGGCCGGCATCCTGGACGCGGTGCTCGCGCTCGGCGCGCTGAAGCGGCGCGTCGTGCCGGGGATTGCGACGCTCGGATCGATAGCCCCCGATTGCTTCGGCCTGCCGCTCTCGGCGGCGCCGCAAGCGCCGCGCAGCGATGTCGCGCTGATAGTGTGCCGCGGGTTTGCCGGGACGAACGCCGCGCTGCTGGTCCGCGCCGCGTAGCCTGCCGATGGCGGAAGGCAGCACAGCCGCCAACCGCTGCGGCATCGACAGTGTCGAGATCGCGCGCGTCGAGCGCCTGCTGCGCGAGACGCCTGCCGACGGCCTGCTTGCCTTCTTCTCGGCGCAGGAGCTCGCCGACAGCGGCGATGGTCCCGGCCGCGCGGCCAGCCTGGCGGCGCGGTTCGCGGCGAAGGAGGCCTGCGTCAAGCTGTTCCCGCGCGAGGCCGCGCTCGGGCAGGTCGAGCTGACGGACTTCTCGGTCGCACGCGACAACTACGGCGCGCCGCTGCTCGTTTGCAACGCCAACGCGCAGTACGTGCTCGATCGCCACCGCATCGCTTCGGTCAAGCTCTCGCTCACGCACGACCGCGTGAGCGCCTCGGCCGTCGCACTGGCCGCGCCAGCGCAGCAGATCGAACCATCGCTCGCCGGCCGCTTCACCAAGCGCTTCCTGCCGCTGCGGGGCAAGGTGGTGATGGCCAACCTGCGGCGCGTCTACGGCGACGTGCTGGGCGAAGCCGACATCGTTCGCCTCGCCGCCGCGCACTACGGCCACCTATGGCGGCTGCTCGGCGAATTCCTGCGCTTCCGCTGGCTTACTGCGGCGCAGAAGATGGCGATGGTGCGCGTCGAGGGCATAGCCAATTTCCTCGCCGCCCGAGATCAGGGCAAGGGCATCCTGATCCTCACCGGGCACTTCGGCAACTGGGAAGTCTCCACGACCGCCGGCCTCGCGCTCTTCCCCGAGATGCGCGGCAAGTTCCATTTCGTCCGCCGGCCGATCAAGCCGGCCTGGCTGGACCGCCTGGTCACGCGCCGCTTCGAGAAAGCGGGCTTCGGCGTCTTCTCCAAGCGCGACTCGCTCGACGCGATGCTCGCTTGCCTGGCCAACGGCGACGCCGTCGTGCTGCCTTTCGACCAGCACGCCGGGCCGCCCGAAGGCATCGCGGTTGACTTTCTCGGCCACCCGGCGTGGACCTTCAAGAGCCTGGCGATCATTGCGCTCTCGACCGGCGCACCTGTGCTCCCGGCGTCGAGCTGGCGCGAGAGCGACGGCCGCCACGTGCTGCGCTTCGAGGCGCCGCTGGCGCCGACCGAGTGCGAGGACACGACCGAGGCGATCCGGCTCAACACCCGCGCCTACAACCAGGCGCTCGAACGTCTGGTGGTGCGCCATCCGGAGCAGTGGTACTGGGTGCACCGGCGCTGGAAACACGTGGAGGTGAAGCGCAGGCGCCGGCACGCGGCAGGCTAGTGTGGCGTGCTCGAAGTTGCAGGGTTTATCGGCACCGCCACCGCCAGGCGAATCCACGTCGATAGAGACCGATTGCTCCGAGGCCAGCAGATTTCATTGGCTGATCCGGCCCTCATCTCGATCTCGAGACAGACAAACTCCGGGTGTCGACTTCCTCATCTTGCGTCCTTGGTCTGCTTGCGAAGGTCTCTTCTGGCTGCGGCAGGCTTTGTCGTGGCGGACGTGGCGACGGCGCGTGGGTGCCGCGCCTTGCGTGACGGCTTCGGCCGCGGAAGGAATGCCGCCTCGAGTTCTTCCAGCGCCTCGGCCGTGTACACCGCCAGCCGTTGCAGGCTCGGCACCGACGAGTGGCAGCCTGTGAAGCCGAAGTCCATCCAGCCTGCGTAGCTCTGGCAGGTGATGTTCAGCGCCTGCCCCTGCGTGACGATGGACACCGGGTAGACGGCCAGCAATTCGGCCCCGCGGAAGTACAGCGGCTTGTCCGGCCCGGGCACGTTGGAGATCGTGACGTTGAACATCGGCCGCATGCGCCCGCCGATGCCCGTGAGCATCGTGACGATGGTCGGCGCCATCAATAGCACCGTGTACTGCTCCATGGCCTGCTTGGGCAAGCTCTGTACATGCTCCTTCGCGTGCCGAACCGAACTGCGGATGGCGGCAAAGCGCTCTGCCGCATCGGCAATGTCGGTGCCCAGCGTCGCGACGATGAAGGTGATCGCGTTACCGCTGCCTTCGTCGTCCTTGGGTCGCACCGACACGGGAATGCCGGCAGTGAGGGACTTCTCCGGCAAGCTGTCGTGTTCCTGCAGGAATCGCCGCAGCGCGCCCGCGCAAACGGCCAGCACCACGTCGTTGAGCGTGCCATGCGCCGCCGTCGCCAGCGTGCGCAGGCGCTCCATAGGGAACTGCTGCGTGGCGAAGCGCCGCTTCTCGCGCACGCGGCCGTTGAGCACCGAACGCGGGGCGTCGAACGGAACGACCATGCCTTCGCCCGGATCCCCCACGCGCCGCAGGATCTTGGCGAACGCCGTGATCAGCTGCGGAATCGACCGCGCCTGCCCGCGCAGTGCCTGCACGGCAGCGGCCGCGGCGTTGGCCATGGTGGGTACCAGGGCGGTCGCGCGCCCGGCCCGCTCGGCACGTTCCGACCCTGAAGCCCAGAACGGCGGCAGCCCGAGGCTCCTCTCGCGGTCGGCGGACATGCCCCGCTGCAGCAGCTTCATCCCGCTGATGCCGTCGATCAGCGAATGGTGGATCTTGATGAACAGCGCAAAACGGTTGCCCTCGAGCCCTTCGATGATGGTGCACTCCCAGGGCGGGCGGGTGAGGTCGATGGGTGTGCTGTGCAGCCGGCCGACCAGCTCGCCCAGTTCGCGCTCGCCGCCCGGCCAGGGCAACGCAGCGTGCCGCACGTGGTATTCGAGGTCGATGTCGTCGTCCTCGATCCACACTGGCAACGGGTTCTTGTTGAAGGCGACCTTCAGGCGCCGGTTCCAGGGCGGAGCGAAGCGGCGGTGGCTTCGGAACTCTGTCATCATTTGCCGCAGAAAGTCCTTCGGCGCGTCCTCGGGTAGCCGGAACTGCAGCAGGCCACCGACGTGATTGGGTGCGGCGCGCGACTCGGTGATGACCCAGGATGCGTCGAGCGTATTCAGGCGAACGGTGTTCATGGTGGTTTGGGGCAACGACGGGGCGATGTGACGATTCTGTCACTGCGATGGGTCCGGCTGTCGGTTGAGCGCGACCCGCCAGTCTCCGCGAGCTGCGTGTCGATCGACCGCCATGACCGAGGTAGCGCTCGATGCGCTGCGACGGCGGCTTCGCGGCTGGCAAGTCCTGTGTTTCAAGGACGGCTTGGGGTCCGCGCGCACGCCGCAGCGCAGTCCCCTTTAGACTACGCGCGCACTTGTTGCGCCGTTGCGGCCCGGCTGCGCGAGCGATGTGCCCAGCCCACCCGGCGCGCCCGGCGCTTGCCCGACGCGAACGGTCCGCGTCAGTTCGTCGACCTCGAGCACAGCACATGACAGGTTCGCCCGGGAAGAGGAAATCGTCCGCGCGCAGGCGGCTCGCTCGGCCCACCGCGAGCTCGATGCCGGCCGCGGCCACGCAGCCGGCCGCCCTGGGCGAGCGCTTCGAGCGGCCGGTTCGCACCGGCCTTCGGCTGAACGAAGCGCGCAGCGAGGACGAACTTCATGCGGTCCTGATCGACGAGGCGACCCAGCTCTTGGGCGCCGAGCGCGTTCTGTTGCTGCTGGAGACACCGAACGGCCTGCGCCCGGCCCGGTCGCTGCTCCCGCGCGGCGAGGACGCGCAGGCACTGCTGAAGGCCGTCACGCCCTGGCTGGCCGAGGCCCGCCAGACCCGCGAGACGAGCCTGCGCCACGGGCCTGCGGGAAAGGAAGCGGCTCACCAGCGCTCGTGCCTGATCGCCCCGCTGATCGCGCGGCAGGAACTGCTGGGCTACCTATACGCCGACATCGAAGGCGCGCGCGGCCGCTTCGGCGACGCCGACCGCGAGCTGGTCGCGATGCTCGCCAGCCAGGCTGCGGTGGCGCTGGCCAACGTGCGCTTTGCCGCCGGGCTGGAGCAGGAGGTTGCCGAGCGCACGGCACAGCTCGAGCAGCGCGCGGGCGAACTGGCCGTCATCAACAGCATCCAGCAGGGCATGGCCGCCGAGCTGGACTTCCAGGCCATCGTCGATCTGGTCGGCGACAGGTTGCGCGAGGTCTTCGCCACCGGCGACCTGGGCATCCACTGGAGCGACGAGGCGGCGAAGGAGATCCGCTTTCCCTATCAGTACGAACGCGGTGTGCGGATTTACCCAAGACCGATCCGTCACATCGACTGGGAGCACCCGATCCTTGTCGAGCTTAGGGCGCAGCAGCCTGTGGTCATGAACAGCCCGGCCGCCTCCGTGGCAATCGGCCAATACATCGTGCCGGGCACCGACCAGCCGCTCTCATCGGCGCACATTCCGATCGTCGCCAGCGAGCGACTTCTCGGCAGCCTCGTGCTGAAGAACCACGAGCGCGAGAACGCCTTCGGCGAAGCCGAGGTGCGCCTGCTCACGACGATTGCCGCGAGCATGGGCACGGCGCTCGAGAACGCACGCCTGCACGAAGAGAAGCAGCGGGCGCTGGAGCAGCAGACCGCCACCACCGACATCCTGCGCGTGATCAGCGAGTCGCCAACCGACGTGCAACCGGTGTTCGACGCGATCGCCGAACGCGCGATGAGGCTGTGTGGCGCCAACATCGGCGGCGTGGCGCGCTTCGACGGCGAATGGGTCCACCTCGTCGCGTTCCATGGCGTCTCGGCGCAGGCCGAAGCGACCGTCAGGGCCGCCTTCCCGCAGCGCCCTGGGCAGGGTGCCATCATGGCGCGCGCGGTCTTCGAAGCAAGGCCCGTCCAGATCGCGGACGTGCAGGCCGACCCGGACTACGCGCTGAAGGAGGCGTCGGCATTCGCCGGCTACCGCGCCAACATGGCGGTGCCGATGATGCGCGACGGCAAGGTGATCGGCGCAATCGCCATCTGCCGTGAACAGCCGGGCAAGTTCCCGCAGCGGCAGATCGACCTGCTGCGCACCTTCGCCGACCAGGCGGTGATCGCGATCGAGAACGTGCGGCTGTTCAACGAGACCAAGGAGGCACTGGAGCGGCAGACGGCAACGGCGGAGATTCTGAAGGTCATCGCGAGCTCGCCGTCGGACGTGCAGCCCGTCTTCGACGCGATCGCCAGCAGTGCGAATCGGCTCATCGGCGGATTCTCGGCGGCGGTCACGCGCGTCTTCGACGACATGCTGCATCTGGTGGCTCACACGGCCATGGACGAGTCCGGAGACGCGGCACTGAAGAACGCGTTCCCCTACCCGGCTTCGCGCTCAAAGGCCGTTCGTACCGGAGCACCGGTATGCATCAGCGATACCGAAGCGCTTCCTGAGTCCGCGACAGCGTTGCGCGAGGTGGGACGCGCAAGAGGCTTTCGCAGCGTGGTGTACGTTCCGATGCTTCGGGAGACCGTTGCCATCGGCGTGATCATCGTCACGCGCCGGGTAACTGGGGAGTTCAGCAGTCATCAGATCGAACTGCTCGAGACCTTTGCCGACCAGGCCGTGATCGCGATCCAGAACGTGCGCCTGTTCAACGAGACGAAGGAAGCGCTCGAGCAGCAAACCGCGACCGCCGCAGTGCTGCAGGTCATCAGCAGCTCGGTCGCCGACACCGCGCCGGTGTTCGACAAGATCCTCGACAGTTGCGAGCGCCTGTTTGCCGGTCATCAGACCGGGATCTCGCTGGTGCGGGAGGACGGCCAGGTCGACTACGCCGCACTGCGTGTGGACTCGCCCGAACGCCGGGCGCTGGTCCAGCGGGGCTTCCCGCGGCCGCTGGAGGATTCGTACCAGGGCTACGCGATCCGCAAGCGCCGGGTCGTGCACTACCCCGACATCGTCAATGGGCCGGGCGTCCCCGAGGCCATGCGCCAGCATGGGCGCGACGTCGGCAACTACTCGTTGCTCGTTGCGCCGATGCTGTGGGAAGACCGGGGCATCGGCACCATCCACGTCGTGCGCATGCCGCCCGCGCCGTTCACGCCCAAGGACGCGGCGCTGCTCAAGACCTTCGCCGACCAGGCGGTGATCGCGATCCAGAACGCGCGCCTGTTCAACGAGACACAGGAGGCGCTGCAGCAGCAGAAGGCCTCGGCCGAGGTGCTCGCCGTGATCAGCAGCTCGGTCGCCGACACCAAGCCCGTATTCGACAAGATCCTCGACAGCTGCAAGCATTTGTTCGGCAGCGACGAGACCGCCGTGCTGCTGGTCGACGGCGACGGCCAGGTCACGCTCGGCGCCTATGTCGGCAGGCAGCACGACGCCGTGGCCGCCACCTTCCCGGCGCCGCTGGCCAAGTCTCCGGCAGGCCACGCCATCCGCGAGCGGCAGGTCGTGCACTACACCGACGCCGCCAACGATATGCGGCTCACGCACGCGGTACGCAAGGTCGCGCAGGTGGCCGGCTACGAGGCGATGGCCTACGCGCCGATGCTGTGGAACGACCAAGGCATCGGTGCGATCGGTGTGTCGCGGCTCAAGGGCGCGTTCAGCGCCAAGGAGCTGGCGATGCTCCAGACCTTCGCCGACCAGGCGGTAATCGCGATCCAGAATGCGCGCCTGTTCCGCGAGACGAACGAAGCGCTGGAACGGCAGACCGCGACGACCGAGGTGCTGCAGGTCATCAACGCGTCGCGCGGCGAGCTCGATGCGGTGTTCAATGCCATCCGCGACAAGGCCGTGCATCTGTGCGACGCCGACTTCGGCGGCCTGTGGCTGGTCGAAGGCGGCATGGCACGCAGCGTCGCCCTGCGCGGCGACAACATGCCGCGCGCATTCGTGGAATGGGGCATGAGCAGCGCCGTGCCGGTAAGCCACCTGCTCGGCCGCAACGCGCACGAAAGTCCGTACTTCCACACCGCCGATTTGAAGGCGCTGAAGGTCTACGAGGACGGGCTGCCCGTCGCCGTCGCCAGCGTCGATCTGGGCGGGATCCGGACCAGCCTCAGCGTTCCCCTGCTCGACGAGGGCGACCTGGTCGTCGGCGTGTTCACGCTCGTGCGCACCATGGTGCGGCCGTTCAGCGACAAGCAGATCGCTCTCGTGCAGGCCTTTGCCGCCCAGGCGCAGATCGCGATGCGCAACGTGCGCCTGATGAACGAGACGCAGGAAGCGCTCGAACGGCAGACCGCGACGGCCGAGATCCTGCGCGTAATCAGCGAGTCGCCCGACGACATCCAGCCGGTGTTCCACGCCATCGTCGGCGCGGCGTTCCGGCTCTTCAAGGACGCGGCGGCGATGCTGCTCATGCGCGAGGGCGAGTGCTTTCGCATGATGTCGATCGCCCGGCCGGGCGAGCCGGTCAACGGCCCGGGCACGTCGCTGGTGCCGCTCGACGAGCAGGCCAACTTTCCGTCGCAGGTGATCCTCGGCAAGCGGATGCTCCATATCCCCGACTGGTTGGCGATCGACCTGCCGGCGCACGAGCAGCGCGTGCTGGCCGGCGAAGGGATGCGCTCGTCGCTGATGTTGCCAATCGTGCAGGCCGACGAGTGCATCGGCGCGCTCGGCATCGCGCGCAAGGTGCCTGGCGAGTTCAACGCCAAGGAGATCGCGCTGCTGCGCGCCTTCGTCGACCAGGCGGTGATCGCGATCCACAACGTGCGGATGTTCAACGAGACCAAGGAGGCGCTTGAACAGCAGATCGCGACCGCCGACATCCTGCAGGTGATCAGCGCTTCGGTGTCCGACCCGAAGCCGGTGTTCGAGAAGATCCTCGTGAGCTGCGAGCGCCTTTTCGGCGGCAACCAGTTGATCGTGTTCCTGGTCGGCGAGGACGGCCTGCTCCACCTCGCGGCCATGCGTGGGCCGGACGCCGAGCGCGTCGAGCGCGTACGGCGGCTCTTTCCGGTGCCGCTCGAAGGCACCGCGACCGAACTGGCGATACGCGAGCGCCGCATGGTCACCTACGCCGACGTGCTGAACGACCCGGACGTGCCCGAAGGCCTGCGCCGGACCGCTGCGCAATATGGCGAGGCCTACTCGCTGGCGATCGCGCCGATGATCTGGGAAAGCCGCGCGATCGGCTCGATCTTCGTCGGTGGCGAGACATTGCAGATTCTGAACCCGAAGCAGCAGTCGTTGCTCAAGACCTTCGCCGACCAGGCCGTGATCGCGATCCAGAACGCGCGGTTGTTCAACGAGACCAAGGAGGCCCTGGAGCGGCAGACCGCGACCTCCGACGTGTTGCAGAGCATCAGCGGTTCGGTCGCGGACACGGGGCCGGTGTTCGACAAGATCCTGGAATCCTGCGAGCGTCTGTTCCCGGCCATGGCATTCAACCTGCATCTGGTCAACGATGCGGGGCTGCTCGAGGTCGCACGCATCCATTTCACGGCTTCGGTGCGTGCTCAATACGGGCCGGACGCCATGGAAGCCGTCGAGGCCGGCATTCGCTCGCCTTACCCGATGCCTTTGGCCGGCACGCACGCCGAGCTGGCGTTCCGCAACGGGTGCCTGATCGAATTCCGCGACGTGTTGAACGATGCCGGAGTCCCCAGCAACATGCGCCTGGGCGCCGAACGGCTGGGCATCAACTACTCGGCCCTGATCGCACCGCTGATGTGGGAAGGGCGTGGCATCGGCGTGATCTACGCGACACGCGAACCGGGCCCGTTCCTGGACAAGGAACGTGCAATTCTGCAGACCTTCGCCGACCAGGCCGTGATCGCGATCCAGAACGCGCGCATGTTCCGCGAAACCAACGAGGCGCTCGAGCGCCAGACCGGCACTGCCGAG
>Ga0209048_10003683_pt1 | contig 14838 bp, 13 predicted proteins | sample FrelakmetCRP12CR_FD_187146 | JGI IMG/M metagenome (GOLD analysis project Ga0209048, IMG submission 187146) | Freshwater lake sediment microbial communities from the University of Notre Dame, USA, for methane emissions studies - CRP12 CR (SPAdes)... | ecosystem: Environmental > Aquatic >... | reverse complement strand
CCCGGTCCCGAGCCCGAGCCGCCTGCCGCCACCGAGCCGGTGCGCATCCCCTCGAGCGTCGAGCTGGTCAGCGAGGCCATGGCCGCACGCGCCTTCCGCCCCTTTGAGATGACCCGAGACATCCTGCGCACCGGGCAGCGCCTGCTCAACGTCCGCCGGGTCCGCAACGAGCCCGAGCACCGGTCGCCGCAGGCCAAGGCGGCGCTCCCGCTGTCGGCGCCGAGGACCTCATTCAACGGGACGCTGACCCGGCGCCGCCAGGTGGCCTTCGCCGCCATCGGCCTGGACGACGTCAAGCGACTGAAGAACGCCACCGGGACGACCGTCAACGACGTCGTCCTGGCCATCAGCACCGGCGCGCTGCGCCGCTTTCTGATCGACGGCGACGAGCTCCCCGACAAGCCGCTGGTCGCCGTGGTACCCGTCTCCGTCCAGCCGGACCACGATGCGCCCTACGGGTCCAACAAGGTGTCCTCGATGTTCGTCCAGCTCCCCGCCCAACTCGACGAGCCGCTCGAGCGGCTGATGTCCATACGGGAGGGGACGAAGGGAGCGAAGGAGGAGCACAACGCCCTCGGCGCCGACATGCTGGTGAACTGGGCCGAGCACGCCACTCCCAACACGTTCGCCGCCGCAGCCCGGCTCTACAGCAGGATGCGGCTGGCCGAACGGCACCGGCCGATCGCCAACCTGATCATCTCCAACGTGCCCGGTCCGGACTTCCCGCTGTACCTGGCCGGGGCGGAGATGGTGGCCGGGTTCCCGCTCGGTCCCGTGATGGACGGGATCGGGGTCAACATCACGATCATGAGCTACCGGGGAGTCCTCTACTGGGGGATCATCTCCTGTCCCGAGACGATGCCCCGGGTCTGGCAGCTGGCCACCGACGTCCCTGTGGCCCTCGACGAACTGCTGGCCGCCGCAGGCGAGCCTCCCGCCGAGTTCCGCTCGGCCGAGTCGGAGGCGGCTGTGCGGCCGCCGGGACCAACTGCACCGGCAACTGCACCGGCAACTGCACCGGCGGCCGCAACAGTGACCAACGGCTGACTACCGGTAGTCCGGGTCGACGCCTCAGCGGCCGGTGTCGGCGACGACCATGGAGGTCGCGCCCGAGCACACCCGGATGGGCCGACCAAATGATCCGGTTGCCGGAGTGAACGGCAGCACCGAGTCGAGGCCGAAGACCACAAACGCGCCGACCGTGCCCGGTCCGACGACGATGTCGCTCGGATGGTCGGTGCCGGTCGACGCCGAGCCGACCCCGGTCGGGAGGCGCACGGGCGACGACGGCGACCCGAGCGTGGCGACCGGGACGGGCACGATCCAGTTGTCGGCCGAGTCGGGAACCAGGACCGTCGCCCCGTCGGCAGTCAGCGCCACCGCCGCCGGGGCGGCGATGCCGAACTGGTCGAATCCGGTTGCCTTGCCCACCGTCCGGGTGGCCGTGGCAATGGGGAGCAGTCGCCCGCCGAAATCGGTTCCTCCCTGCCCGACCAGGTAGAGCGTGGCGCCGTCCGCCGTGACCACCAGCCCATGGGGAGAGGTCACCGAGGAGACGGCCAGCCCGGTGAGGATCTCGGGCCCCGCCGTCGCCGTGGCCGTGTCCACGGGCACCACCCCGCCGGGCACCAGGGCGTAGAGCATCGACGAAATCGGGCTCAGGGCCATGCCGAACACCGTCTGGCCGGTCCCGAGGTCCAGCGGGGTGCCCACCGCCCCGTTGGTGGCGGACACCGGCACGATCGCCGTGCCGCTGGCGACGAGCACGGTGCGACCGTCGTGCATCACCACGACCGCGTGCGTCCCGCCCTGGCCGGGGAGGGCGATGGGGCGCAGCGCCCGTTGGGTGGTCAGGTCGATGGGGATCACCACGTCACGGGCCGACCCGTTCGGGGACGACGTCCGGGTCGCCACATAGGCCGTCCGCCCGTCCGGGGAGGTGGCGATCGCGTAGCTCCCGAGCGGTGGCGTCCCCTGGACAGGGAGCGCGATAGGTGCCTCGGCTGTGCGGGTGGCCAGCTCGACCGGGGTCACGGCCGTGGCGCAGACCACGTAACCGAGCGCCACCTGCGGGGCGAGCGATCCGTCCCGCACCGGAGCCGAGCCCGGCGTGGCCACGATGGCGCAGCCGGAGAGGACCAGGGACGGGGCGACCACCGCGACCGACCACCGGCGACGGGTGCGCCCCGTCGTCGGGGACGGGTGGTTCCGGGCGGCCTCCATAGGTGACTCCGACCCTAGCGACGCCGACGATGCCCTACCGGTGGTCCCGCCCGCACCGGACGGTCAGGGCCGTCGGCGTCGGACCGTCAGGCCGCCCGCGTTGGACTGTCTGCATACTCCTCCCGGGCGGCGGCGGCCACTGCGGCGAAGCCGTCGTCGAACGGCGTGGCCTCGATGCCGAAGGTCGAGGAGCAGGCCGAGGAGTCGAGGACGAACGGCCGGTCGAACTGGTAGCGGGTCTCCCGGAACTCGCGCAGGAGGGGCGAGACCAGACCGGCGGCGGTCATGAGCACGGCCGGCAGTGCGCCGACACGGGCCGGAGGCGCACCGGCCACCTGGCAGAACCTGGAGGCCATCTCGCGCTGGGAAACTGCGGGGGCCGACGGCACGTGCCACGCCTTCCCCCATGCCCGGTCGTCGGTACCGAGCACGGCCAGGGTGCGCCCCACGTCGGGGACGTAGGTCGCGGTGTGCGGCGCGTCCGGATCGCCCAGGACGTAGGCCTTCTTCCCGGCCAGCAGTCGGTCGACGTTGCGTCCGAAGAAACTCGTCTCGACCACGCCGGGGCCGTAGAAGTCGGAGGCCCGGGCCTCGGTCACCCGGACGCGGCCGGCCTGGTGGGCGGCGAGCGCGTCGGCCCACATGCCGGCGCGGATCCTCCCCTTGGTCCCGGTGGAGGCCAGCGGGTCGTCCTCGGTCATCGGGTGGTCGACAGGGCCGTAGCCGTAGAGGTTGCCCATGATGACGAGTACCGCGCCGGACGACGACGCCGCCTCGAGCATGGCGGCGGCCATCGGGGGCCACAGGTCCGGCCACCGGTGGTAGGGCGGATTGGCGCAGTTGTAGAGGGCGTCGGCCCGCCCGACGGCGGCGGCCAGCGCCGCGGGGTCGGAGGCGTCACAGGACACCTTCCGAACTCCCGGGTGCTCGGGCCCCGACCCGGATCTGGAGATGACGACCACTTCGTGCCCCTCGTCCACGAGGGCCAGCGCCGCTGCCGTTCCGACCGATCCTGCTCCGACGATTACATGGTTGCCCATCGAGGTTCCTCCTTGTTGTGATCACTGCTCTGGATATGGACCAGTATTCACCAGTCGGAGCACCTTTGCAAGAGCAGTGCTCATCTATTGATGTGCCGCTCTTGGCATGGCAGGCTGGAGTCATGCCACCCTCCACCGGTCTGCGGGCCCGATTGCGGGCCGAACTGACCCACGAGATCAAGGAGGAGGCGCGGCGCCAACTGGCGGCCGAAGGCGCCCCGGGACTGTCGCTGCGGGCGGTGACCCGGGCGCTCGGCATGGCGTCGTCCGCCATCTACCGCTACTTCCCCAGTCGCGACGACCTGCTGACCGCTCTGATCGTCGACGCCTACGACGCCATCGGCACCGCCGCCGAGGCCGCCGACGCCGGATGCCGGCGCGAGGATTTCGGGGGCCGGTGGCAGACAGTCGGACTGGCCGTGCGGGATTGGGCGGTGACCAACCCGCACGAGTACGCCCTGGTCTACGGGTCACCGGTACCCGGCTACCGGGCCCCCCAGGACACGATCGGTCCGGCCAGCCGGGTCACGCTGGTGCTGGCCGGTTTGGTCGACGACGCCGCCCGGGCCGGGATGCTGGTCGAGCCGGCGGGTTCGCGGGACCTGCCGCCGCTGGACGGGGAGGTGTTGGACGAAGCCCGCCAGCTCGCCGACCGCGCCTTCCCCCATGCATCGGACGAGGTAGTCGTCCGGGCGGTCATCGCATGGACGCAGCTGTTCGGCATGATCTCCTTCGAGCTGTTCGGCCACTTCCACACCGTCATCGACGACGCAGCCCCGATCTTCGAACGGGCGCTGCTCGAGACCGGCCACCTGGTCGGCTTCCCGGTGCCGGAGGCCGGCCCCCGCCGCGCCATGGCAGGTCGGGCAGCCGTCGACGGGAGGGTGCCCGAACGGCCGCCCACGGACCAGGAGATCCCCGATCGATCGGCTGCAGCCATCGTCGGGTCGGTCGACTCCCACGGCCCGACCCACGGCACGACCGATGGCCCGACCCACGGCCCGACCCACGGCCCGACCCACGGCACGAACGACGGAACGACCGACGGCATGAACGACGAGTCCGACGAGTCCGACGAGACCTGGTACCTGATCTGACGCCACCCGCTCCGGCGTGTGATCCGTCCGGGCCGCGTCCGCCGACGGTGCCCGGTCCGGGTATCACCACCTCCACGGAAACGGTGTCGACCTCCCACCGCTCCACCACCTGCCAACCCCCGTACCCAGACGCGGGAACAAGAGCTTGTGCATCGGATCACTTTGTGACCATTGACCCTAGGTGAACCACGTGGAGCCTGATTGAGTAGTCGGCGATGACACTCCTCCTTTCACGCTGGCAGTTCGGAATCACGACCGTCTTCCACTTCATCTTCGTCCCGCTCACCATCGGACTGGCGCTCCTGCTGGCCATCATGCAGACCGCCGCGTACCGGGCACGGGACGATGAGGCGAAACGGGCCAAGTGGGAGCAGATGGCCGTCTTCTGGCGACGCCTGTTCCTGATCAACTTCGCCATCGGCGTGGTGACCGGCATCGTCCAGGAGTTCCAGTTCGGGATGAACTGGTCGATGTACTCCCGCTACGTGGGCAGCGTCTTCGGTGCCCCCCTCGCCGTCGAGGCCCTCCTGGCGTTCTTCCTCGAGTCGACGTTCCTGGGCATCTGGATCTTCGGGAAGGGACGGGTGTCGGACCGGATCCACCTCGCCTCGATCTGGCTGGTGAGCATCGGGACCATGCTGTCGGCGTACTTCATCCTGGCCGCCAACGCCTGGATGCAGCACCCGGTCGGCTACAAGATCCAGGGCAACCGGGCGATCATGACCAACTTCTGGGCGGTCATGACCAACAACACGCTGATCAGCTCCTTCCTCCACGTGTTCACGGCGGCACTGGTGACGGCGGCCATGCTCATGCTGGGCGTCAGCGCCTGGCACCTGCGCCGTTCGCAGAAGGCCGGCGCCGGGGCCCACCCCGTCTTCTCCACCTCGGCCAAGCTGGCCCTGATCGTCGGATCGGTGGCCGTCGTCGCCACCATGTTCTTCGGCGACAACCAGGCTCGCCTGATGGAGACGCAGCAGCCGATGAAGATGGCCGCCGCCGAGGCGCAGTACAACACGCAGAACGGCGCCAGCTTCTCGCTCCTCACCCTTGGCAACCTGTCGGGCGACCCGATCTTCCAGATCCGTATCCCCCACGCGCTGTCGGTGCTGTCCGACAACAGCTGGGACGGGCCGGTCCAGGGCATCAACCAGGTCCAGGCCAAGGAGCAGGCCACCTACGGCAAGGGCAGCTACGTGCCCGTCCTGTGGGTGACCTACTGGACCTTCAGGATCATGGTGGGCTGCGGGATGCTCATGTTCGTCGGGCTCCTCTGGGGCCTGTGGCTGATGTACCGCCGGAAGGTCGACACCTCCACGTGGTTCCTGCGCCTGGCGGTTCCCGCGCTCCTGCTCCCGTTCGTGGCGAACGCCACCGGCTGGATCTTCACCGAGATGGGCCGCCAGCCCTGGGTGGTCTACGGGCTCCTCAAGACGGCCAAGGGCGTGTCGCCGATCGGGACCGGCTACGTGGTGACGACCCTGATCGGGTTCACCGCCATCTACACGGTGCTGGCAATCATCGACTTCGCCCTCATGGCCAAGTACGCCAAGTTGGACGCGGACAGTGTGGACGAGCACGACGGGCCGACGACGCCCGGTAACGACACCGGTGCCGGCGTCGACGTCCACCAGGACGACGACGACGACCGGGCCCCGGCCCTCATCTACTGATCGACAGGGAGACTCCACGATGACGATGACCACGATGGCGACCGCAGCCCCCGCCTACACCGGACTGGAGATCTTCTGGTTCCTGGTGATCGCCGTCCTGTGGGTCGGCCACTTCGCCCTGGAGGGCTTCGACTTCGGGGTGGGCATGCTCCTCCCCGTCGTCGGCAAGACCGACCTCGACCGCCGGGTGATGATCAACACCATCGGCCCGGTCTGGGACGGCAACGAGGTGTGGCTCCTGGTGGCCGGAGGCGCCACGTTCGCCGCCTTCCCCAACTGGTACGCCACGCTGTTCAGCGGATTCTATCTCCCACTGTTCCTCATCCTGGCCGCCCTGATCTTCCGGGGTGTGGCCTTCGAGTACCGCTCAAAGCGCGAGATGCCGAAGTGGCACCTCGCATGGGACCACGCCATCTTCTGGGGGAGCCTGGTGCCGTCGCTGCTTTGGGGCGTGGCCTTCGCCAACATCCTCCGGGGCACGCCGATCGGCCCGCACCAGACCTACCTGGGGTCGTTCTTCAACCTGCTGAACGTCTACAGCCTCCTGGGCGGCGTCACCACACTGCTCCTCTTCGCCCTCCACGGCAGCATCTTCCTCAGCCTCAAGACGACCGAGGACATCAAGGAGCGGGCCGAGGGCGTGGCCAAGGTGCTCGCCCCGGCGGCCACCCTCGCGCTCCTCGCCTTCCTGGCCTGGACCTACGTGAACGCCCGCGACGCCCACTACGTCGGCATCGTGCCCCCGTTCGTGCCGATCCTCGCCATCATCGCCGTCGCCGTCGTCGGGTGGCTCATGCGGGAGAACCTCGCCGGCTGGGCCTTCATCGCCAACGCCGTGGCCATGGTCGGCCTGATCGCCACGATCTTCCTCAACCTGTACCCACGGGTGATGGTGTCGAGCATCTCGCCCGTCTACAACCTGACCATCGGGAACACGTCATCCGCGCCCTACACGCTGAAGGTCATGACGATCGTGGCGCTCATCTTCACGCCGCTCGTGCTCGTCTACCAGAGCTGGTCCTACTGGGTGTTCCGGGCCCGGGTGCGCCGCCCCGCCATCGGGGCCGTGCTGCCGGTCGCCGACCCGCCGGGCACGGATGACACGCCGGGCGCAGCCACCGCCGACGGCGTCCCCGCAGCCACCGCCGACCCGGCCGGCACGCCGAGCGACGGCGGGACCCGCTGAGTCCCGGAACTCCATCCTCGCGGGGGCCGGTCGACCCCCGCCTGATCCGCCGGGCCGCCGCCACCCGGCACTACCTGATCGGGGCGGTGGCCATCGGCCTGATCGGCACCGTGGCCCTGGTGGCCCAGGCCATCCTGCTCGGCACCGTGGTCCAGGAGGTCTTGATCGAGCACACCACCCTGGCCCATGTCGTGCCGCTCCTCGTCGGCCTGGCCGCGGCGTTCGGGCTCCGTGCGGCCAGTGCCTGGTCCGGTGAGGTCATCGCCCACCGGACCTCGTCCCGGGTGACGTCCTCACTGCGCCGCCAGCTCCTCGCCCGCGCCGTCGGCCTGGGTCCGGCATGGCTGGCCGGCGAGCGGACGGGCGAGCTGACGACGTCGGCGACCCAGGGCATCGACGCCCTCGACGCCTACTTCGCCCGCTATCTCCCGACGGCCGTCCTGGCCGCGCTCACCCCGCTGGTGCTGCTGGCCTGGATCGTGGTCGACGACTGGTTCTCCGCCGTCATCCTCCTGGTCACCGCGGCGGTGATCCCGCTCTTCATGATCCTCCTCGGCCTCGAGGCCACCCGAAACGCCACGCGCCAGTGGGACCGCCTGTCCGGCCTGGCCGCCACCTTCTACGACCTGCTGCAGGGCCTGCCGACCCTGCGGGCGTTCGGCCGGGCCGACGACGGGCGGGCGACGCTCGAGCGGGCCAACCGGGAGCTCCGCGACGAGACAATGTCCACGCTGAAGGTGGCATTCCTCTCCTCTCTCGCCCTGGAGACCCTGGCATCGGTCGGCACGGCACTGGTCGCCCTCTTCCTCGGACTGCGCCTCATCAGCGGCACCCTCGACGTGGGCACCGCCCTGGCCATCCTCGTCCTGGCCCCCGAGGTCTACCTCCCGCTCCGGCGGGCCGGTGCCGAGTTCCACGCCAGTGCCGAGGGGAGGGCGGCGGCCGAGCGAATCCTCGACCTGTTGGACGATGCCGACGACGAGCCGGCGGCCGGTGTGACCACGCTCCGTCCGCTCCCCGACCCGGCGGCGAGCACCGTGGGGCTCGACCAGGTGACCGTGCGGTTCGCCGACCGGACGGTCCCCGTGCTGGACGGCATCGACCTGACCCTCGAGCCCGGCGAGCACGTCGCCGTAGTCGGGGAGTCGGGATCCGGGAAGTCGACCCTGGTCTCGGTGTTGCTCGGCTTCACCGTCCCGTCGGGCGGCGACGTGTGGATCGGGGGCGAGCGCCTCGCCGACTGCTCGTTGCGCGCCTGGCGCGAGCAGGTCGCCTGGGTGCCCCAGCGCCCGAACCTGGTGCGGGGGACCATCGAGGACAACCTCCGGCTCGGCAATCCCGGCGCAACCGACGCCGACGTGGCCCGGGCGCTCGAATGCTCCGGGCTGGACGGACTGGTGGCGCGTCTGACCGACGGACTGGACACCCCGGTGGGCGAGGGCGGGCTGTCTCTCAGTGCCGGGGAGCGCCAGCGGATCGCCATCGGGCGCGCCGTGCTGCGAGACGTGCCGGTCATCCTCCTCGACGAGCCGACCGCCCACCTGGACGCCGGTCGGGAGGACTCGCTCCGGGGGCTCCTGGAGCCGTGGCTGGAGGGCCGGACCGTCCTGATGGCCGCTCATCGCGGGGGTCTGGTGGGCCGGGTCGACCGGACGGTGACCCTGGTCGCCGGCAGGGCAGTGGCGACCGCGACCCACGAGGTGGCCCGGTGACCGGTCCCGCTGGTCCCTCTGGTCCGGCTGCTCCCGCCACGTCCCGGTTCCGGGGGCCACTGGCCCAGGTCCTGCGCGTGGGCGCCCCCGATCCGCGCAAGTTCCTGCTCGGCACCGCCCTCGGCACGGCCGCCGCCCTGTGCACGGTCGGCCTGCTCGCCTGCTCGGGCGCACTCATCGACAAGGCGGCTCTGCGCCCGCCGCTCTACACGCTGACGCTCCTCATGGCCGCCGTGCAGCTCCTGGCCCTGGGCCGGGGGCCGCTCCGGTACGCCGAGCGCCTGGTCTCCCACGACGCCGCCCTCGGGGCCCTGGGCCGGGTCCGACTGTGGCTCTACGACGCCATCGCCCCCCGGTCGCCGGCCGGCGTCGCCGGGTGGAGCAACGGGGACCTCCTGGCCAGGGCCACAGCCGACGTGGACCTCCTCCAGGACGTCTACCTGCGGGGGGTCGGGCCTCTGGTCACGGCCACGGTGACCTCCGTGGTCACCGTGGGGGCGGTGGCCCTCGTCCTGCCCGCGGGAGGACTGGTGCTCGGGGTGTGTCTCCTGGGCGGCACGGCGGCGGCCTCCGGGATCGCCTGGGGACGCCGACGCCGGCTCGGTTCCGGCGAAGGGGCGCTCCGGGGCGCTCTGGCGGCCGACGTGGTCGAACTGCTGTCGGCCGCGCCCGACCTCGTGGCCATGGGGCGCGACGAGGAGTACCTGGAGCGGGTGCTGGCGTCCGACGCCGAGCTCGAGCGCCGGGCCCGCCGGCGGTCGTGGTCGGACGGAGCGGTGGCGGCCGTGGTGGTCGTCGCCACCGGGGCCGCCGTGGTCGGGACGCTGGTGGCGGCCACCGAGGCCATCGCCGCCCACCGACTGCCCGCGTTCATGGTGGCCGTGCTGCCGTTGGCGGCGCTCGGGGCGTTCGAGGTGGTCCTGCCCGCCGCCGACGCACTGTCGAGGATGGCCGACCACGTCGAGGCGGCCGACCGCCTGCTGTCGGTGGCCGACCTGCCGGTCCCCGTACCCGATCCCGAGGATCCCGAGGCACTGCCCGCGGGCAGCAGCGTCGACATGGAGTCCGCCGTACTCCGCTACCGCCCCGAGGGGCCGAGGGTGCTGGACGGCCTCGACCTGGCGGTGGGCGAGGGGCGCAGGGTGGCCGTGGTCGGGCCGAGCGGCGCGGGGAAGAGCAGCGTGGTCAACGTCCTGCTCCGCTTCTGGGCCCTGGAGTCGGGCACCACCCGGATCGACGGCACGCCGGTGGACCGGCTCCGTCAGGACGACGTCCGCTCACGGATCGGATGGGTCGGCCAGGACGCCCACCTGTTCCCGACCACCATCGGGGGCAACATCGCGGTGGCCCGGCCCGGTGCGCGACCCGACGAGATCGCCGCCGCCGCCCGGGGGGCCCAGCTCGGCCCCTGGATCGACTCGCTCCCACTCGGGCTCGACACCCCGGTCGGCGAGCAGGGGGCCCAGCTCTCCGGAGGGCAGCGCCAGCGGGTCGCCCTGGCCCGGGCGCTCCTGGCCGGCGCCCCGGTCCTCGTCCTCGACGAGCCGACCGCAGGACTCGACCGGCCGACGGCCCGGCGGCTGCTCCACGATGTCCTGGCCGCCACCGAGGGAACGACGCTCGTCTACATCACCCACCGGGACGAGGAGCTCGCCCACATGGACGAGGTGGTGGTGGTCGACGGCGGTCGCGTCGTGGACCGCTACCGTCCCGGGGATCCCCAGGGACCCGCAGCATCCGACGGTTCCGACGACCCGGACGGATCGGTCGGTGGCCGGCGGGAGGCACGGGTGCGCCGGTAGTCGTCCCCGGGGTCGATGGGGAAGCGGACGGTCACCGTCCCTCCCTCGGACGTGGTCTCCACCGGGAAGCCGGAGGCGAAGAAGACGCCGAGCATGTCCCGGTTTTCCGACAGGGTCTGCGCCACGAACCGCTGGACCCCGTGGCCCCGGGCCGCGTCGGCCAGGTGGTCCAGGAGGAGGGCCCCGATCCCCCGACGCTGATGGTCGTCGGTGACCACGAAGGCCACTTCGGCCTCGGGTTCCCCCGGGAGGCGCTCGTAGCGGCCGATGCCGACGATCCGGTCGCCGTTCAGGACGGCGTAGGCCATCCGGTCGGCGTAGTCGACCTGGGTGAACCGGTCGACCTCGGCCCGGGAGAGGTGAGGGTGGACGAAGAAGAACCGGCGGTAGACCGATCGGGGCGACAGCCCGTCGTGGAAGGCGACCAGAGCTGGGCCGTCACTGGGCAGGATGGGCCGGAAGCGGACCGTGGTCCCGTCCCGCAGCGGCTCGTCGACCTCGAGGCCGGCCGGATAGCCCACCGGCAGGTCGGGCGTTCCGGTGTCGTCACCGTCGGGCATCACCGCCGATGCTAGGTGCACGGGGAGGAGCCCGGAGGAACCTCGGCCACATCTGCTGGACCGGGGAGCCTCAACTCCTGCCGATGGGCGGCGCGCTCCCCCGGCGGGACCGGTCGAAGGGCCCGTTCGCCGGTCCCACCCGCACCAGGGTCCCGCCCTCGCTGCGGACCAGCTGTTCGATGTCGGCCAGGGCGCCGACGGCCGACGAGTCGATCACCCGGAGCCCGTCCGTGCACAGCTCGACCTCGCGGGAGCCGTCGGCCAGGAGCTCACGCATGACCTGGGCCAGGTTGGCTGCCGTGGACGAGTCCAACCGTCCGGCCAGCCGCACCCGGGGCGGGAGCGAGTCGGTCTCCACCCACAGCTCGAGGGCCACGTCACCCCGCCAGTCGGCCAGACCCAACGGCCCGCCGAGTTCGGGCGGCCTCGCCGTCGCGTCCCCGCTGGATCCCCCCGTCTCCACCGCCACGACACGCTCCACGCCCACGTGCACCACCTCCGCTCGCAGTGACTGCTCCATTTCGTACCACGATCGGCCCGCCGGTGCCTCCCCGGGCCGTCGTCCGCAGCACTTCCATCATCCCGAGGGCCGGTCCCACACCATAGGGCCGAACGGCCCGTTCCGGCACCCCTCCGGGGCCCGTCCCGAGCCCTGGCGTCGGGACGTTCGGCCCTACCGGGGCCTTTGGGCAGGGACCATCCTGGGCGTAACGGAACCGAACGGATCCCCGACAACCGATCCCCTCACCAGGAGGAACCATGGCCACGTCCACCGATCACGAATCCGCCGTCCCCGAGGAGTCGGGGGCCACGACCGCCACCACCATCGAGCGGCTCGAGCACCTGCTCGAGGAGTGGCGGGCCCGGATCGACGAGCTCCTCGTCCAGGCCGACCTGGCGTCCAAGGACGTGGCCGAAGCGGTACGCTCCCAGGCCGCCGTGGCCGAGAACGCCTACCTGGCCGCCAAGAGCCGCCTCAAGGAGATGCCACGGGACGCCGGGGCCAACCTCGGGTCGCTACGGACCGGCTTCGACAAGCTCGTGGGCGACATGCGCGGCGCCTACGACTCGGCCGAGGCCGTGATCCGGCGCGGGGCCGGCGACTAGGCGACGGACGGCGTCCCGGTGTCTCTGACGACCACACCCCAGCCCTCACGGGGCCAACAGGGATCACCGACCGTGCAGAACGGTCAGGTAGGCCCCATGTACGCCCAGCTGCTCGAGGCCGTGCTCGTCGACGAGACCGAGTACGAAGGACCGTCGCGTTCGGCGGGTCCACTCGCCGAGCTCAACCGGCTCCGTCACGTCATGGAGAAGCACTCGGGCCGGACGGATCCTGGATGGGCGCTGCAGGCGGTGGCCGATCAACTCGCCTACGACGCCGCCCTGGTGCGCCTGGCCCGCAGGCGCGGGATCACCACCGACAGCACCACCTTCGTCGTGCCCGGACGGGGCCGTGCCCAGCTCGAGCAGGAGCTCATCGACAAAGGGGTGAACCTGCCCGCTCCGGAGGCCCCGTCGTCCGACCCACCCGACGACACCGGCTGACCCGGCCCCCACCTGCGCCAGCGGGAGAGGTCCCCGGATCAGGTCCCGGTGGAGTCCGCCCGCCGGTCGCGCTCGGAGCGCTCGTAGAGGCGCGTGGCGTAGGCGGCGGCCTGCGTCCGGCGCTCCATCCCCAGCTTGGTGAGGAGGTTCGAGACGTAGTTCTTGACGGTCTTTTCGGCCAGGAACATCGCTTCGGCGATCTGGCGGTTGGTCTTGCCCTCGGCGATGAGGTCCAAGATGCGCCGTTCCTGGTGGGTGAGGCTGGCCAGCAGCGGCTCCTCCTCGGGTCCCTCGCGCAGCCGTTTCAGGACCCGGTCGGTCAGCGCCGGGTCGAGCAGCGACTGGCCGGCCGCCACCCGACGGACATCGTCGATCAGGCTGTTCCCGGCGACCTGCTTGAGCACGTAGCCCGACGACCCCGCCATGATCGAGGCGAACAGGGCCTCGTCGTCGGCGTACGAGGTCAGCATGATGCAGGCGGTGCCCGGCAACTGGGCACGGATGTCCCGGCACACCTCCACGCCGCTGCCATCGGGCAGGCGCACGTCGAGGATGGCGACGTCGGGCTGGAGGGCCGGGATGCGGCTCATGGCCTCGGCCACGGTGCCGGCTTCGCCGACGACCTCGAGGTCGTCGGTCGACTCCAGCAGCGAGCGAAGGCCGGTGCGGACGATCTCATGGTCGTCGAGGAGGAACACGCGAATTGTCATCGGGCACCATTTGAGCACGTCAGGAGCCTCGATTGCAGATTCCCCGCCAGTGGACGAGCCGGTCAAACGTCGTTACGTTGGTTCCCGTGCCTGCCGACCGCCCTGCGAAACGGTCCGCCTATGACAGGATCGAGGACCCGGCGACGCTCCGCAGGCTCCTCGAGGCGTCGCTGCTGCTCGAGTCGAACCTGGACCTGAGCGGTCTGCTCAGCCACATCGTCGAGGAGGCCCTGTCCCTGGCGAACGCCCGCTACGGTGCCCTCGCCGTGCTCGACACCACCGGGAAGGAAGTGGTCGAGTTCCTGGTGTCGGGGCTCTATCCCGACGAGGAGGCCACCCTGCTCGAGGGCCCGCTGCCGACCGGCAAGGGAGTGCTCGGGCTCCTCATCGACGACCCGCGCCCGATCCGGATCCGGACGATCGGCGACCACCCGGCCAGCGTCGGCTTCCCACCCGGGCACCCCCCGATGACCTCCTTCCTGGGTGCCCCGATCAAGGTCCGGGACAAGGTCTACGGGAACCTCTACCTGACGGAGAAGATCGGCGTGGACGAGTTCACCGCGGACGACCAGGCCGTGATCGAGGCCCTCGCCCTGGCCGCCGGCATCGCCGTGGAGAATGCCCGTCTCCATCAGCGGGCCGGCGAGATCGCCGTGTACGAGGAGCGGGACCGCATGGCCCGTGACCTCCACGACGGCGTGATCCAGCGCCTCTTCGCCATCGGGCTATCGCTCCAGGGGACCGCCGCCCAGGCCGGTCGCTCCGTCGCGAGCAGCATCGGTGGGGTGGTCGACGACATCGACGAGACGATCCGCCAGGTGCGGGCCACCATCTTCGAGCTCGGCAGCGCCGGCCGCGGCATGGGCATCCGTTCCAACGTGCTGGCCCTGGTCGAGGAGGTGCAGCCCGCGCTCGGGTTCGACGTCCCCGTCGAATTCTCCGGACCGATCGACGCCGCCGTGTCGGACGAGGTGGCCGAGCAGCTCCTGGCCACCCTGCGCGAGGCGTTGTCCAATGTCGCCCGGCACGCCCGCGCCACCCGGGCGTCAGTGACCGTGGCGCTGGTCAGTCGCGAGTGCCGGCTGGAGATCCGTGACGACGGCCGGGGATTCGTCGGCGGTCCCTCCCCCGACGGCGGGATGGGGCTCCCCAACATGCGGAGCCGGGCCGAGTTCTTGGACGGCTCGTTCGAGGTCGTCCAACCGCCCGGCGGCGGTACCACCATCGTGTGGCGGGTCCCGGCCTTCAACGGGGTCGTCCCGTCCAGTCAGGAATGACGGCAGCCTT
>Ga0209048_10003682_pt1 | contig 14840 bp, 13 predicted proteins | sample FrelakmetCRP12CR_FD_187146 | JGI IMG/M metagenome (GOLD analysis project Ga0209048, IMG submission 187146) | Freshwater lake sediment microbial communities from the University of Notre Dame, USA, for methane emissions studies - CRP12 CR (SPAdes)... | ecosystem: Environmental > Aquatic >... | reverse complement strand
CCCGGTGGGAGGAACGCGACGATTTCTGTCGTGGCTCCGATCATGATCTGCTGTCCGCATGGCCGGCCCACGATGATCCAGATTTCGCTGGCCGAACTGGAGAAAAAGTTTGGGCGAAAAGTCTGATTGTAGCCGGGGTCGTTGACCCCGGTCAGCGGTTGCAGGTCGCCGCGGCGACTCAGCGGTGAAGCCGCATATCAAGCGATTCCGCGGTCAACGACCGCGGCTACAACATTAGCGTTTCGATTTCGCCCGCATAAGGCCAATCATCGGTTCTGCGCGACAAAACCAGCCCGCACCGGATTCTCAAGTACGCAATTCCATTTTTCGCTATAGCTTTCGCTCGACCGAGGCACGTGATCGAAGAATTGGCGCGGCCAAAGCGAAGTTGTAGCCGGGGTCGTTGACCCCGGTGGGAGGAACGCGACGATTTCCGTTGTGGCTTCGATCATGAGCACGAGCACGAGCACGAGGACGAGCACGAGGACGAGGACGACAAGGACCAGGACGAAATCATCTCAGGTGATGTAATCCGCCTCCCGCCCGCTTCGCGCCGCCTGCGATGATAGGAGAGTGGTCCCGCGGAAAGTGGGGATCCCGGAGGTTCGTCCTTGTGCGAAGGATGGCCCTCGCTGATTGGTCTTCCGATAAATGGCTGACTGACCCTCCACGAAATCATGAATGATTATCTCCTCTCCGTCCTGCTCGGCATCCTCGAAGGCCTGACCGAGTTCCTGCCGGTCAGCTCGACCGCGCACCTGCGAATTGCCGAAGCGCTGTTCCACCTCGATCTCCACGACGCCTTTTGGAAAATGTACACGATCGTGATTCAGCTTGGCGCGATTCTGGCGCTGCCGGTTTATTTCCGGGAAGCCATCGGGAAATTGCTTTCCACCTTTCCGAGAGGTGAACGTGGGGATCGGACTCTTCTGACCCATCCGTTAAGCCTGACGCTCATCGCGTTTGTCATCACTGCCATTCCGGCGTGGCTGCTGAAAAAACAGATCGGCCAGAATTTGGAGAACCTGACCGTGATTGCGTGGGCGATTCTCCTCGGTGGTCTGATTATGTGGATCGTGGATGTGCTCTGCACGAAACCGCGAACGGCCCACATGGAAGAAATGAGTTTAATCCAGGCGGCGTGGATTGGGGCGGCGCAAATTCTCTCCGCGGTATTTCCTGGCACTTCGCGCTCCATGTCGACGATCGCTGCGGGACAAACCGCGGGTCTGTCGCGCGCGGCTGCGCTCGAGTTTTCCTTTTTTCTCTCAATGCCAACAATGGTGGTCGCGACCCTTTACGATCTGCTGAAGACAATCGGGCCGCGCCATCACGACGCCGCGGACGCAGCCATCGCCCCACTGGCCATGAACGGTCACGGATGGGTCGTGCTCGGAATCGGGTTCGCCGTATCCTTCATCGTCGCGTTGGGCGTCGTCGCATGGTTTATGCATTGGGTGCGAGCCCGCGGTTTCGCACCCTTTGCCATTTACCGAATTGTGCTGGGCGTTGGGCTGCTTGTCCTGATCGCCCGAGGTTTGATCTGATGTTCCGTCACAATAAGTTCCCATTAAAATCAGAACAGCGCGCTTGCCAGAAGGCGGCTGGGAGTCTAAAACAGGCGCGCTCCAATGATACGAACGATTCCGATGGCGCTGTTTTGTTCGCTGTTTCTCCTCGCGCAATCTCGCGGACAGGACGTCTTCGTGCCGCGGCAATCGAGGGCAGTTCCGGTCGCTCAATCGGAGAAGGAACACCCGGCTGAAGTTCAGCCGGCGACGACGCTTCCCGCAAACGAACCCGCGGCGATCAGGCAAACTCAATCGGCCAAACCGGAACCGGTGCCGGCGCCGGTGGTGAAGGTACCGGCGGCGAATCCGCGCTCTGAGAAGGCAGAAACGATGAAAGCGCCGGTGGTAAAGGAGCCAGCGGCGAATCCTCAGCCTGAGAAAGGACAAACTGCGAAAGTGGAACCGGTAAAGGCGCCGGCGACGAATTTGCCATTCAAGAAAATCCAGTCAGCGAAAGTGGAACCGAAGAAAGCGGCGCCGGAGAAGGAACCGGCGGCGAATTCGCAGGCGGAGAAACTCCAATCCGTGAAGCTCGAACCGGTAAGGATTGCCCCGGAGCAAGAGAGCACGGGAAATGTTCGGCTGTTGAACGGGCCGGTGGAAACAGCTGCGACTAGGCTCGCGGACGGTTTCGATTTTCCGGTGGGCAAACCGGACGCCGAGGGGTACTACAAAGCCCGCGGATTCCGCTCGGGGGGACATATGGGCGAGGACTGGGACGGCGTGCGTGGCGGCGACACAGATTTCAATGATCCGATCTACTGCATTGGTGACGGGGTCGTGGTCTTTGCGCGTGATGTGCACCTGGGCTGGGGGAACGTGGTGATTGTTCGGCATGCCTATAGGGAAGAGGGCACCATCAAATATATCGATTCGCTCTACGGTCATTTGAATTCAATCCTGGTGAGCCGTGGTCAAAAGGTTGCGCGCGGAAGGCAGATCGGAACCATGGGCACGGCGCACGGCCAATACGACGCGCATCTGCATTTGGAGATTCGCAAGAACATCGAGATCGGGATGAGCAAAGCGAAATTTCAGAAGAATCTCAGCAACTACAATGACCCGAGCCAATTCATCAGCTCGCACCGGCATCTCTCCGGTGGCGGAGTAAGTTTTCGCGTGGCGATGAACACATTCACGCATGATTCGGCGTTTCATTTTGATGACGCGCCGAATTTTTCCGCCCATAAACGCGGCACGGCGGAGTCCTCGGCTGCGTTGAGACGGGCGACGTCCGGCACGGGCCCCTAAAAGCTAAGAGCCTGTTGAAATACTGGAGTGGACCGCGTCGCAGTGGATTTTGGCGCTGGTTCTACAACCGTCCCGTGAGCGCGAGGATGAGCACGATCAACAGCACCAGGCCGAGTCCACCGAACGGGTAGAAGCCCTATCCCGAACTGTAGCCCCATCCCGGAAACGCTCCGATTAGGAGAAGGATGAGGACAATGAGGAGAATAGTGCGCATGGGCCGAGGGTAGGGTGAGGAGCCGAGGCGTGGCAACGCTTTTGACACGGTCTCCGCGCGCTGAACACGCGTGTCTGAGGGTACCCAACACGTTGAGCGTGATTCTTGGTGCGGGGATGAAGCGTGAGAATAATCGTCGGTTTTTCAACGGCTTAGAACGTCGCGTCGTAATAACAGTGCCGGTCAATCGGCAAAATCGAGCGCTCGCAGGTTGCCAACCTGCGACACAGCAGACTGCCAGTCTGCGCTACAACGGCAGCACACGATTATCCCTAGAGCGTTGGCGTAAATCGTAGCGCAGATTGGCAATCTGCGGTATCGCCGACCGGCAGTCGGCAGGGCCGTTCAAACATTGAACTGATTCAAGAACCTACATCGTCCCTGCATCCATCTGGAAATTTCTTGCAGCCGCATCCGCGCATCCTATCGTTTTGCGCAGTCCCGAATGTGTCCGGTTGGATGCATCGGGACAATTTGTTGTTATTTCTCTATTTCATGGCGAACACAATTTTGATCGGCGCACAATGGGGCGATGAGGGTAAGGGAAAAATCATCGACGTCTTGACCGCACAGGCGGACATCGTGGTGCGCAGCCAGGGCGGCAACAATGCCGGCCACACCGTCATCCATCGCGGAACCAAATATATTCTTCATCTCATTCCGTCAGGCATTCTTCGTCGCGGAAAGGTTTGCGTGATCGGCAATGGCGTCGTGATCGATCCCGTGGCGCTCGTCGGTGAGATCGAGGGACTGCGCAAGCTTCAGGTCAAGATAGGGAAAAATCTGTTGATCAGTGATTGCGCCCACCTGGTTCTGCCTTATCACCGTTCCCTCGATGAACAACGCGAGCTGCGGCAGGGCCATGTGAAAATCGGCACAACCAAGCGTGGCATCGGCCCGGCCTACGGGGACAAAGCCGCCCGCACCGGCCTGCGGATGTCGGATTTAATGCAGCCGGTTTTATTTTCGAAAAAGCTGCAGGCGAAAGTGCGCGAGAATAACAGCATCCTTCAGGCACTTGGCGCGAAGACCATCAACTATCGCGAAGTGAACGAACACTATCTCGAGGCTGGCCGCAAACTGCGACCGTTCGTTTCCAATACCGTGGTCTATCTCCACCGGGCTTTGCAGCGGGGAAAGGAGATCCTGTTTGAGGGAGCGCAGGGAACGTTTCTCGATATCGATCACGGAACCTACCCCTATGTCACGTCATCGAATACCACTGCGGGTGGCGCCTGTACCGGGACCGGCGTTCCGCCGCATCGAATGGATTTGGTGCTCGGGGTGATGAAGGCGTACACGACCAGGGTAGGCGAGGGACCGTTACCAACGGAAGACTCTGCTCTGGCCAGGAAGCTTCATGACATGGGGCGGGAGTTCGGCGCGACCACCGGGCGCCCGCGTCGCTGTGGTTGGTTTGACGCCGTGGCGACTCGCTATGCCACCATGATCAACGGCATCGACGAACTCGCGGTGACCAACCTCGACGGCCTTGATGAGGTCGATCCGATCCGGGTTTGTGTCGGCTATCGACTGAACGGAAAGCGGCTGGAGGTGCCGCCATCGGATGCCACTCAACTGGAGAACTGCGAACCGATTTATCGGGATTTTCCGGGATGGAAACAAGCTACGCAGTCAGCCAGGAAATTGACCGATCTTCCTTTAGCAGCAAGAAGTTACGCCAGGGCCATAGCCGATCTAACCGGCGCTCCGTTGCGGATCGTCAGCGTTGGTCCGACGCGTAACGAGACAATAATTCTCTGATTCAAATATGGCGGCGATTGCCAAACCAGTTCCTCGCCACATCGCGATCATCATGGACGGCAACGGCCGCTGGGCACGGGACCGTGGACTGCCACGCATAAAAGGTCATGAAAAGGGCGCCGACGCGGTGCGGGCCTGCGTCGAGGCTTGTGGCGAACTGAAGGTTGAGTTTCTGACCTTGTACGCATTCTCGGCGGAAAACTGGCAACGGCCGAAGACCGAGGTTTTTGCGCTGATGCGGTTGCTCGAACGTTTCCTGAAGGAAAGGACCCCGGAACTCATGGAAAAAAACGTCCGACTGCAGGCGATCGGACGTCTCACTGACTTGCCGGCAGGTTGCCAGAGGCAGTTGCACGAATCGATCGAACGCACGTCGGGGAATACGGGGCTGACCCTGATTCTGGCGCTCAGTTACGGAGGCCGCCTGGAGATCATCGATGGAATCAAGAGTCTGCTGCGTCAAATCGATTCCGGGCACATCGATCGTGCGATGATCGACGTCGACATGTTTAGCAAACATCTCTACACGCGTTACTACCCCGATCCGGACCTGCTCGTCCGCACGTCGGGCGAGATGCGCCTCTCGAATTTCCTTCTCTGGCAGCTTTCCTACACGGAGATGTACGTTACGCCGAAGCTTTGGCCCGATTTTACCAAGAAGGACCTCTACGACGCGGTCGAAGACTTCGGTTGCCGGAACCGCAGGTACGGCGGGGTCTAGCAGCCTGTGCGTGTCATGGACTTGCGCGTTCGCGCAATGGAGGGCCAAAGGCCCGGAGCCAAACTAGCGGCGACCACGGCCGAGCCGGGCGGTTTGGAAACCGCCCCTCCTTGGAACAATCACAGAAATGCTTCGGCGACGGAGTCGGCGAGGAGTTTTCCGCGGCGCGTCAAGACGCAATGTCCATCGACTTCGCGAAGCAATCCGAGGTCCTCAAATTCGCGGCGTTCGTTAGCCCACCGCTCCAGCTCGACCGACGGAATCCCGCGTCCGGTTCGGAGAGCGAGCGCAATCCGTTCTCCGCGTTTCATCGCAGCGGTCAGTTTTTCGGTCGAACGAATAGCCGAGCGACCGGCCGAGACCTCGTCGGAGTAGACGCGATAATCAGAGACGTTCTGGGAACGTTCCAAACCCAACGTGGAGAATGCGCTGGGTCCCAGGCCGAGGTAATCCTCACCCGCCCAATATCCGCGGTTGTGGACCGAGGCGTATCCGTCGCGGGCATAATTGGAAATCTCGTAATGCTCGAAGCCGGCGCTCTCGAGTATTTCCATGGCGCTCTCGAGAAAGCGCGCGTCCGAGTCGGAGTCCTCGCGAAATTCGCCGCGCGCCTGTCTGGCGAAGAACTCCGTGTCTTCCTCGTAGGTTAGACAGTAGGTCGAGACGTGTTCCGGTCCGAGCGCGATGGTCTTCCGCAACGTATCTTCCCACTGCGGCAGTGTCTGTCCGGGGAGGCCGAACATCAGGTCGATATTCACATTGGTGAAGCCGGCTTCGCGCAAGATGTGAAACGAAGCTTCCGCCTGGCCGGCGTTGTGTTCCCGGCCCAGCAGCCTGAGGAGTCCGTCGTCCCAGGATTGAACTCCGAGGCTAAGACGATTGATTCCCACGCGGCGAAGCAAGGCAGCTTTGCGAGGCGAAACGCTGCCGGGATTTGCTTCCACGGTCCACTCCCGCAACCGCGTCAGGTCAAGGCGATCCCGGAAACCACCCAGAAGATACTGGAGTTGCGCGGTGGTCAGCGCCGTGGGTGTGCCGCCTCCGATGAAAATGGTCTCCGGCACCACCGGCAAACAGGACAGCCGCTCATCCAGTTCACCCAGGAGCGCGGCGCAGAATCGCTGCGTTTGGGAGCTGTCGGCACGCTCTTTGTAGAAAGCGCAGTAGGGGCAAATTCGGGCGCAGAAAGGGATGTGGACGTAAAGGTGGGTGATCGGCTCCGCTAAAGTTGGACGTTGGACGTTGGACGTTGGACGTTGGACGTTCTCATTTCGGACCAGCTCAATCACTTTGTGAATCGATGAATCGCTCATAACCTCCGTCTTACCGCTCAATATCTTGCCGATCCAAATCTTAGCTCTGTTTTTCTTCTGTGCCCTTGCGTCGGCCTTTGCGCAGAGTCCGCAACCTCGCCCAGAGCGCTCGATCGTCTACTCCGCGCGCGACCCCGCGGCCATTAAGGACTATCGGACCGATCCGGCGGTAGTGCATGCCATGGTGAACCGCCTGGTCCTGGCTGTGACCGGCGAGAAGAATCTGGCCCGCGCCTGGGGTTCGCTGGTCTCGCCTAACGATAAGATTGGCATCAAAATTTCCGCGGCCGGGGGCGAGCTCTTCACCACCCACCGCGATGTGGTCAACGCGATCGCGGATGGTTTGGTGGCGGCTGGACATTCGCGCCACAGCATTATTGTCTGGGACCGCAGTCTTGGCGGGATGAAGGACGCGGGTTACCGCACCAGTCCAGAAGGCTATCAGATGAAGTCCATCGCGCCCCGGGACGGATACGACCCGAAAGCAACCTTCAGTGCGCCCGCGCTGGGAAAATTGATTTGGGGCGATCTCGATTTTCTGGGTGGTCGTGGTCCGGTCCCCCTTGGATCCGTCCAGGAAGAGACCAGCGATCAAAGCCATTTCTCCCGGATCGTTTCGAGCGAGGTGACGAAAATCATTAATGTTCCGGTAATGAGCGACAGCTCGACGAATGGAGTGGCCGGTTGTTTGTACAACGCCACCATCCCGAATATCGACAACTGGCGGCGCTTCACCCAGGGGTCCGGTTACGGCCGGGCGATCATGGCCGAGCTTTACAACCATCCCTTGATCGGCAAGAAAGTCGTTCTTAACATTATGGATGGCCTGATCGCCGAATATGCGGGCGGACCGCAGTCTCAGCCTAATTACGCCCTGCATCACGCGACTCTTCTGGCGAGTAAGGATCCGGTCGCTATCGATGTGATCGCACTCAAGCAAATCGAGGAATGGCGCGCCAACGCCAGACTCCCTTCAATCGCCCCGTTTGCGAGCCATGTGCTCTTCGCCGGTCAACTCGGGATCGGCCAGGCGGACCTCAATAAGATTGAGATTAGGAATGTCGTTCGGTGACGGCCCGCGAGATTGACCGCCTGCGTGGACCGATCCTTCGATCGGTTTCCCGTTCCTTTTATCTTTCGCTGCGTATCCTGCCGCGGCCACTGCGGGATCCGCTTTCGCTCGCTTATCTTCTGGCCCGTGCCACCGACACCATCGCGGATGCGCCGGGCTCGGAGCCGAAATTGCGCGCCGAATCGCTCCGAAAATTGGCGAGCGCGATTCAGGGAACCGAACCCGGCGCGATCGCGGCCAGCCTTCGGACCTCATTCACTCCGTGGCCGAGCGAAGAGGCCGAGCGCGCCTTGCTTGACGCGTTGCCGGTGGCCTTGGACTGGCTCGATTCGCTGGACGCGCGCGATCGGGCCGAGGTGCGAAATGTTTTGCGGAAGATCAATCAGGGGCAATTGCTCGACTTGGAGCGTTTTGGCAACGGGGAGGGAATTCGCGCGTTGCCCACGGCGTCAGAACTCGATGAATACACCTACCTGGTGGCCGGATGCGTCGGCGAGTTTTGGACCCGTATCTGTTTCGCGCACATCCGGAATTTCAGCAATCGGCCCGAGCCCGAAATGCGGGAACTGGGCGGGCAATACGGCAAGGCCTTGCAGCTGGTCAATGTCCTCCGCGATGCCGGTTCGGACCTGCGACAGGGGCGCTGTTATCTGCCCGCGGAGGAGTTACACTCGTTAGGCCTAAAGCCCGGGAAGATTTTGGAGGACCCGGAGCGCGCCGAGCCGATCATCCGCCGCTGGTGCGAAAAAGCGGAGAAAGGCCTGACCGCGGGAATCGATTACGCGTGCGCGATTCGATCCCGTCGCCTTCGCTTGGCCACCGCCCTCCCAGCCCTGATCGGCGCGCGCACGCTTGCGCTCTTGCGAGAAGCGGGTGCGCAAGTTTTCGAGCGAAAAGTGAAAGTGACGCGGGCGGAGGTGAAAAAGATCCTGACGTCTTCTGCGATCACGCTCGGTTCACCAAGGTCATTGCGAAAAAAATTCCAACACCTTTCAAGGCGCGGGTAACGGCGGGGAACCCGGCCAGGGCCGACAGGTGGCTGCCCTCGTGATCTTGCTCGGATTCGACCCGCGAATCACGCGAACGGAAAAGGATCAGTCGCCGGGCAGATTCGGGAGGAGATTCGCGTCCATTCGCGTTCTTCGCGGGCAGTGCTCACAGAAAATAATCGCGCTGCTTCTCCGTGATCGGGCGATTGATGCGCTCCAGAACCTGCAACATGTCTTCCCACACTTTTCGCTTTTCGGATGGCGTCTGGTTTCGGAGCAAATAAGAGGGGTGATAGGTGATCATGAGCGGTGTGTCCTGATGCGAGTGCCACTTTCCGCGCAACTCCCGCATGACTCCGCGGGTTCCGAGCAATCCTTCCACCGCCGTGGCCCCGAGTGCGATCAAAACCTTTGGCTGGATAATGCGGATTTGTTCCGCGAGATACGGAAGGCAGGTCTGCATCTCGACTGGTGTCGGTGGCCGATTGCCTGCGCTCTTCGGTGGCATGTCCGGGCGGCATTTCAGAACATTCGCGATGTAGACCTCGCTGCGCTTGAAGCCCATTGTCTCGATGATCTTGGTCAATAGTTGTCCAGCTCGTCCGACGAACGGTTCCCCGCGCCGGTCTTCATCCGCTCCTGGCGCTTCACCGATGAACATGATCTCGGCATCCGGATTGCCCACGCCAAAAACAGTTTGTGTGCGGGTGCGTTCGAGATGCGGGCATTTGACGCAGACCGCTACGCGAGTGCGGATGTTCTCCAGTATCGCCGCTTTGTCCGGGTTTGGTGGCAGAGACGCGCTTGCGCTGCTGTGACTCTTGGGCGCAGGAGGCTCCGCCCTTACAGATTCAACGGCACGTATGCGCCGCAGTTCGGCGAGCGAACTCCGGGATGCTCGCGGAAGTTTCTCTCCCCGGTCGCGAATCTGTTCGAGCGCATCCACAACAAGATCGAGGGCCGAGGGAAGTTCGCTCACAATCAGGAACAATCCGAGGTTTTACGCCAGGGGGCAAGACCGGAGCATAGGCGTCCCGCCTGTGTGGCCGGCGGGCGTTGTACCCGGCTGGCATTCCCGGCCTGGAACACAGCAGCTGTATCGAGATGAAGGCAGGGTCTCTGCGGCAGCGCAACAGATTCGAAGCACCGGAGGTGCGGCGTAATAAAGCCCGGAGTGAAGCGGCAGCGGAACTCCGGGTATATCATTCCAAGAGACAGAAGGTCGCCGCGGCGACCGGCGGAACGGTGGATAGTCAGACAGGCGCGATTGAACCACCTCTCATCCAACGATTCCGTCACCCCCTGACGGGGGTTTTGGAATTTGGAACTTCAACCCGGAGCTTCGCTTCGCTGCTCTCCGGGCTTTATTCCGTCGTGCCTCCGGCACTATACCCGCTAACCCGTCCCGCTTTGGGCGAAGCGCACATCAAATTGGGCAGTCTGCGATCCGAAAACGCGGGCTCACCACAGCGAGTCCGTCCTGTGGCGACAAGAGATGCCCGCCCGTCCACACAACCCAGCATGGCTGTGCTACGATTCTCTGGAATGAGTTCCCTGCTTTCCGATTACGATTATGTTTTGCCGGAGGAACTCGTCGCGCAACGTGCGCTGGCGCATCGGGACGAATCCCGGATGATGGTGCTGCTCCGTCGCGAGCAGCGTATCGAGCATCGAAGGTTTGCCGAACTCGGTGAATTTCTGGCGGCGGACGATTTGCTCGTCCTGAATAATACCCGCGTGATGAGGGCGCGAAGGTTTTCCGACGATGCGAAAATCGAATTTCTTTTTTTGGAACGTCTCAGCCCGGTTCGATGGAAATGCCTGGTCAAACCCGGTCGAAAGATGCGTGCCGGTGCCATCGCGAAGATCAACGGCGCGACGGTGCGCGTCGAAGAAATCTGCGCGGGAGGCGAGCGCGTGATTGTGCTCGATCGCGAAGAGGATCTTTTTGAAGGAGGGTATGTGCCGCTCCCGCCTTATATCGGGCGGCAAAGCGATCCGAGCGATGTGGAGCGGTATCAGACGGTCTTCGCCGAGGTCCCTGGCGCCATCGCCGCGCCGACCGCCGGGTTGCATTTCACTCCGGAAATTCTGGCGAAGCTGCCGCACGCCTTCATTACGCTCCATGTCGGCGCCGGCACATTCCAGCCGGTCAAGAGCGAGAGAATTGTGGATCACCGGATGCACGAGGAGCGATTCTCGATTTCTGATTCTGCCGCGGCCGCGATCAATGACGCCGGGCGAATTGTTGCGGTGGGGACGACCACCGTTCGTGTGCTCGAGGCCGCCGCTCGCCGTGAGGGCAGGCTCACCGGTCAAAGTGGCGCCACCAACATCTTCCTTCATCCGCCCGCGCAGATCCGGCATGTCGATTGCCTGCTGACGAACTTCCATCTCCCGCGCTCGACCCTCCTCATGCTCGTGAGCGCGTTTGCCGGCCGTGAATTTCTTCTGGCGGCGTATGCGGATGCGATCCGGGAGCGCTACCGTTTCTATAGTTACGGCGACTGCATGCTGATCGTGTGAGGAAGAGTGCGGCCAACGAAAACAAGACTGGAGAGAGGGATCTCGCACAACGGCCACGACGGCCACAAAGGTTTGGTTTGGCTTTAGTTTACCCGTGGTGAGCCTTTGTGACCTTTGGGTGAGGAAACGGTGGGGCGGCTGTGTTATTATTCGCGTCAATGGATTCTGGCGAACAACCCAAGGGCGAATTGGTTATCCGGACGATTGCGATGCCGGCGGATACCAATCCCAACGGGGATATTTTTGGCGGCTGGATCATGTCGCAAATGGATCTGGGCAGCGGAATCCTCGCGGCCAAGACGGCGAAAACCCGCGTCGTGACCGTCGCGATGGAAGGAATGTCGTTTCTCCAGCCGGTGTGTGTGGGCGACACCGTGGCCTGTTATGCCTGGGTCGAAAAAATTGGTCGCACCTCCATGACGATTCCAGTGGAAGTCTGGGTCCAGCGCTACATGACGGGGAAGCGGGTCCGCGTGACGCACGGCGTTTTTACCTACGTGGCCGTCGATCGCGATGGGAAACCAATCCCGGTTCAGCGTAGCGTCTGACTCGTTAGGCGGAGATTGATCGAGTCCGGCACCAGCAGGTCACTGGCTGCTACTGGAAGCCGATGTAACGGACTGCGGACCTTCCGACGTCTGTGTTGAGATCTGCGGCTCCGACAGGGGCATCTGTTGCGGCTTCGGCATTTTGGCTAGCTCATGCCGCATTCTGGACATCCGCCGCTCGCGGGCGACCCGGACGTGCTTCATCTGTCTGGCGTAGGCGCGGTCCATCCGTCCGCGGGCCGTGAAATGCGAACAGGCGGGGGTACTGCACAACGCGAGGAGAAGAACGAGGCTGAGCGATTTCATGGATATCTTACAACTACTTGCCTATCAATGCCGGGAGGAGATCGACGTTTTCCGAATCAACCAGCTCTTTAACCGCTTCATAAATCTTCAGCTCACAAAACGAGCAGTGTCCGAATAGACCGGACAGTGCCACCGGCCCGCGGCTGACGAAATTCCAAATTTGCTCCGCCACGGGCTGCAGATTGGCCGGGGCTCGGTCGGGCCAGAGGAGATTCGTTTTTTTCCGGCGCAGCCTCGCGTCACCTCCGAGGCGGCCCTTCAACTCGACTATTTCGTCTCGCCCCTGCAAGGCGTGGATCAGCAGCGCCTCTGGATTCCGGACAATGCGTTCAGCCTGAATCCAGTCAGCCAGCGAGCGGTTGCCGGACGAGAATGAAAAGGTTCCAGTCAGGGTTTCGCTCAGGAAAAGCTGGGAGAACGCTTCCTCCCCGGTGAGGTGCTCGAATTGACCGCACCGGGGCTGACCTTTTTCGAAGAATAACGCGGAGACCAGTTCAGAGTTATCGCTGGTAATTCTGAGCTCACCGGTTTGCGAGGAATTCACGATCGTTTGGTAAATCGTGACGAGATCGAAATTTGAAAGATTTCCGCTCAACTCCAGGCAATCACTCTTGGCCGGCGCAAGTTCTCGCGCCTGCGAGAGCCGGAAGGCGAGGCGTTCGCTGAGATATTGAAAAAACGACGGAACGCGCCGGATGAGTTCGGAAAAATTCTTGCGGTGGAAACACTGGAGGCTGACGGGCTCGCGGGTCCGAATCAGGTGTTTGCGAGGCAGCTCCGTCAAGACTTCGACGTCGCCGAAGATATCCCCTCGCGAGAGGTAAGTCTCGGCCGCAGCCTTGTTGGTGCTGGCCTGGCCGACTTCCACGACCCCACGATTAATGATATAAAGTATGTCGCCGAGGTCGCCCGGCGAATAGACTGTTCGCCCTTCTTCAAGGTGCCGGACCTGTGAAAGCTCGCCTATCGCTTTCAATTCCAATGGCTTAAGCATGGTACAAAAGCCAAAGAAATCTCCGTTCAGCATGGCCTGTGCTAAAGCAAGACTCGTGCAGACTGCCGATTGATTGTGGCGGGAGGCGGGCCTTCCGCCGATTCGCTGACCAGCGTGCAGTTGCAACCGTGGCCTGTGCCGTTAAGTCTTCGCCATGCGCGAAGTCGCCTATTTGCTTGAGCGATTTCCCTCCTTTGGCCAGACGTTCTGTTATCGCGAGGTAGCCGAGCTGGAGCGTCAGGGAGTGAGAGTCCATGTCTACTCGATCCGGCGCCCCGCCGGTGAGCCAAAACAGGATTGGGACGAGCAGATCGTCCGCCGGGTCCACTACCTGCCCGACGAGAATGCTCTCGTGTCTGAAGTCGATCAGGCGTTGCCGCTGGGGAAAATATCGCGGGAGACGCGGGAGGTGGTCGAGCAATGGGGAAGGCAATCCGACTTCCTCCGTCTATACCAGGCCGTCCATGTTGGATTACGCTTGCAACAATCCGGTCTTCGCCATCTCCATGCGCATTTTGCCGGCATGGCGACCCGGACGGCCTATTGGATCAGGCAATTCTTCGGAATTCCCTACAGCTTCACGGCGCACGCCAACGACATCTTTGCCCCGCGCGATTTCGTCGTCTCGCTGGCGAAACTTATGGAGGGCGCCGCGAACATTGTGACCGTGAGCGAATACGCGGCTGGCTTGCTCAGGGATCGTTATCCGGAAAGCGCCACGAAGATTCATCGGATTTACAACGGCGTGGATCTCTCCCGTTTCCATCCGGCGGACTTCGGCAGCGGAATTCCCGCGATCGTTTCCGTCGGCAGATTGATCGAGAAAAAAGGGTTTACCGACCTCATTACCGCCTGCCATTTGCTCCTGTCGCGCGGCCGTGGTTTTCGTTGTGAGATTATCGGAGAAGGACCGCTGGAAGCGGAGCTGCGAGCTCAGATTGCGGAGGCTGGTTTGCAATCGATCGTGAAATTGGCCGGGCCGTTGACGCAATCAGAGATCGCGTTGCGCCTGGCGAATGCCACGATCTTCGTCCTGCCGTGCGTGCGTGAGCAGGGCGGGGGAATGGACAACCTGCCGACCGTTATCATTGAAGCGATGGCGGCGGGTCTGCCGGTCGTCTCGACGGCGCTGGCCGGCATTCCCGAGATGGTGGAGCACCAGGGCAACGGCGAACTGGTGCCGGAACATGATCCGAAAGCGATTTGCGCGGCGGTGGACCGCTTGATCGCCGATCCCGTGCGGGCGCGAAGATTTGGCGATCGCGGCCGCGAGATTGCGATGGCGAAATTTTCCGTCGAAGCGAACGTGCGGGCGTTACGCGAACTCTTCGGGTTGTAGCGGCGGTCTCTGACCGTCGAAGCGAACGTGCGGGCATTACGCGAACTCTTCGGATTGTAGCGGCGGTCTCTGACCGTCGGAGCGAACGTACGGGCGTTACGCGAACTCTTCGGATTGTAGCGGCGGTCTCTGACCGTCGAAGCGAACGTGCGGGCGTTACGCGAACTCTTCAGATTGTAGCGGCGGTCTCTGACCGGCGAATAATTCCAGCCAACTCCCTCGGCGCTCAGAG
>Ga0209048_10003681_pt1 | contig 14842 bp, 11 predicted proteins | sample FrelakmetCRP12CR_FD_187146 | JGI IMG/M metagenome (GOLD analysis project Ga0209048, IMG submission 187146) | Freshwater lake sediment microbial communities from the University of Notre Dame, USA, for methane emissions studies - CRP12 CR (SPAdes)... | ecosystem: Environmental > Aquatic >... | reverse complement strand
AGCACTTTTGAGGTTCCTGTTGAGCCTCTTGTCATGACCCAACACAGCAGAGGTTCAGGAAGAAAGGCATTGTAGTTGCCGTCAGCAACTTCGGCCATGCATGGACTGAGGTCTTGGTAGGTCACAACTGGGAAATTAGATCTGAAGCCTGTTACATCGTTAACATCGAGTGCGCGGTGGCGTTCTCCATACATTGTTTTCGCGTATTCCTTCGTCAATTCCAAGAGGAGTTTTCTCTGGTACTCTGAAGGTTTTTTTATCGAGTCATACCATGAGCCTATTATGGGTTGAAAGATGCCCAGATCTTTTTTTTCTGTAAACATTTGAAATGAAGGAGATAGACTAGAGCTTATTTACGTTGCTGAGACTGTTAATGATTGGCGCTCTAAATGCATGATTAAGGTTTAACCCGGCTGCTGCGTATGGAAATGACAAAATGCATGCTTGTTCCCGTAAATGTTACGTAACTGTTAGTTTACCAAGGGTTTGTCAACATTGTTAATATGACAAAAAATGAAAACATGCTAAGAGCGTCAGATCCAATGGCTATTTTGTATAGTTGGTTCAGTCCATGCAAGTTAGCACTGTTTCATATTCGCTCTTCAAAGATGGTTCGGATTCAATTCGAACGTGATCTAATTGCTGATATTTAGTTCTAAACACGCCATGAGATAATCTTAGATGAAGGCGCGGACGATTCTCTAGCCCAAAAGATACAAATAGACCAGGCTTCAAATGTCTTTTGAATTAATGGGCCGCCGTACATGTAGGAGGATGTAAATTGGCGGGAAAAAATGGCGAGGGCTACAAAATTGTTCTAACAGCTGACCGAACTCTTATGAGTGAGTATAACGGAGGCATCTTCCTAGGTTTCAGTGCGTGTGCTCCTCGAGGATTGATTCCTGACAGACTTTATTTCTCGCTTCTCTGCCCGTCAGTTGAGACAAATGAGGATGGTTCGGTCAAATACGCTCCTTGTGGAACCAGAAAAATCGAAGCCGCGCTGCTAGATCATGGTTTTAGAAGAGAAGACTTGGTCGTTGCGCACCCTGAACAACTTGACAAAGTCGTTGGTCCAAAAACGAAAGTTGTTGGCATCACAGAGAATGACCCACTGGGAATAGCCCCAGCCACATCAACTTTTACACAGCTATTCAGCGGAGAAGCCTACATGGCGATCAAGTTCCAAGAATTGCTGAATCATCCTAGCATTCAAAACTACAAACCAAGAATCGTTGTTGGAGGACCGGGTGCATGGCAACTTGAAGGCGATGAAATCAGAAGAAAACTCGGGATAGACTGTGTCGTAATCAACGATGGCGAGAGAGTTGTTGGTTCAATTTTCGAGAAAGCTGTGAATGGTGAGCCGTTGCCCAAAGTCATCTATGGAGACGTTGTTGATGAGACTGAAATTCCCCTTGTTAAAGAGCCGACGATAGATGGAATAGTTGAGATCGCACGAGGATGCGGACGCGGCTGCGCTTTCTGCATTCCAACTCTTCAAAGGTATCGTTGTCTTCCAATTGACCACATTCTGAAAGAAGTTGAAGTGAACCTGAGAGCCGGCAGAAGACCACTACTGCACGCAGAAGACGTACTCAGATACAAGGCAAACGGATTGGAAGTGAACAAGGAAGCAGTCGCCGAACTCTTTAGGACTGTCAAGAACTATCCAGGCGTTGAATCAGTGGCGATAAGCCATTTCGCTCTTTCTTCAGTAGCCAGTGCTCCAGATCTTGTTGAAGAAATATCAAGCATTCTCAACTTGGGTAAAAATGGAGAATGGCTAGGTGGTCAAACAGGCATAGAGACGGGTAGTCCTCGTTTGATCAAAGACCACATGGTGGGCAAATGCAAACCCTTCACACCAGAAGAATGGCCCCAAGTGGTTGTGGACAGTTTTGAAATCCTAGCCAAAAACTCTTGGGTTCCTCTGGCGACGTTGATTATCGGACTTCCAGGCGAAACCGAAGCAGATGTTGATTTGACTATTGACCTCATCGAAAAGCTCAGAGACTTCAAAAGCTTGCTGGTTCCCCTCTTTTTTGTCTCTGAAGGTGGATTGAAGAAGACAGAATCATTCTCTATAGACAAGATGACGCCCAAACGTTCTGAGCTCTTCCTGAAATGCTGGGAGCATAACCTGACTTGGGCGAACATGTTTCTCAAAGAATATTTCGTGACAAAAAGTGGTGCGAAAGCTTATGCTACGAGGTTCATTTTCTCATACGGTGTCAAGCAAGCAAAGAAGCTAATTCACAAATGCGAAAAAGACTATGGCTATGACTTGAGAGCCATGATCGAGGATGTCAGAAGCGGCAAAACTACTGTAGCTTCCAAACCAATTCAGTTTGTCTACAAGCTACTGCAATCGAGAAAACCCTAGTGCGAAGATTGATCCAGCGCTGGTTTCGTCTAATGGTGTTGGAAGCAGGGAAGCCCAAGTCAGTCTTTGGGTCACTAGTGCGGGGGGTGGGATTTGAACCCACGAACCTCTGCAGGATAGGCGCCTCAGGCCTACGCCTTTGGCCAAGCTTGGCAACCCCCGCCTCTGCTTACCTAATCGCTCTATCTCCTACTCCCTAGTCCAAATTAAATCTTATCCATCCTCTCTCTTAGATGAGAAAAAGAAAAAGCGAGAGTGAATGAGGCTCTTCTAAACTATGCGGAAATCTTCTTTGATAGCTGTCAATACAACGTGAGTGTTTGTTCGTTCCACGTAGGGCAATGATAGAAGCCTTTTTGTGAATTTGCTGAGTTCTTCGCGGTTCTTGAATTTCGCAATTATGGCGGCGTCCGCCAAGCCAGTTAAGTCGTAGACGCAGCAAACGTTAGGCATTCGTGCGATCTCGTTCTCCACTTCCAACAGTCTTCCTTTAGAAACCGTCATCTCCGTCATTACCGTGAGCTCGTAGCCCAGTTTTTCTTGGTCCAGCAAGGCTGTGTAACCTTTTATTATACCTTCTTCTTCCATCTTTCTTATTCTTGAAAGTGCGGTGCCTATGGAAACGTCGCATTGTTTGGCTATCTGTCTTGATGAGAGCCGCGCGTCTTCGGTTAATGCTTTCAAGATCTTGACGTCTGTTTCGTCTAGCTGCATGTCCAATCACCACTACTAAACATTTGTCTGATTATAGACTCGAATATTTAACATTTGCCTTCCAGACGTGCAACAAACCTTTTATATTTACAGGATATTCTATCTATACTATAAATTTGTGCAGATGACAGCTAATGGTTTACGTCAAGCCTCATACAAATCACAGTTCCGATACATATCTTAGACTAATGAAAAACGCGGACTACGTACTTCTGCATTTCACAGACATACTGGGCCACCTGAAAGGCCGGACAATTCCCGCAGAAGAAGCCAAGAATGCGCTAGATGAAGGCGTAACTTTCGACGGCTCCTCCATGATAGGCGGCGCCCAAATAGAAGACAGCGACATGATAATGAAGCCTGATCCATCCACATTCACCGTCTGTCCATACTACTTCTACGAGAAAAGCGTTGCAAGCTTCATCTGTGACATAAAGCGACCCGATGGAAAGCAGTTCGAGAACGACCCCAGACACGTCCTCCGCAAGAATATGGAGAGAAGCTTAGCAGAAGGATTCGAACCAACGGCTGCGGCCGAACTTGAATTCTACGTAGTCCAGCAGGATGAAAGGGGAGAAGTCAGCCCAGTTGAGAACCACGTCATAGACAAACAGCGCTATTTCGACAATGCACCAGGCAGAGACCTAACTGAAACCTACCGAATGGATCTATCCAGTACCCTATCGACTATGGGAATCAGAGTGGAACGCCAACATCACGAAGTAGGTTCAGCCCAGAATGAGATCACCTTCAAGTACTCAAACCCTCTGACCACTGCTGACAACATAATGCACTACAAGTTTGCAGCCAAAGCTGTCGCAGACAAAAAATATGGTTGGACTGCAACCTTTATGCCGAAACCATGGTACGGCAAAGCAGGCAGCGGAATGCATGTCCACCTTGGACTTTTTGACCCTGTGACTGGCAAAAACCCATTTTATGATCCAAATGGTTACGCTTACATCTCGCAAAAATGCAGGTACTTCATCGGCGGCATACTAGAACACGCTAGAGCCATATGCGCCATCACAGCGCCCACAGTCAACAGTTACAAGAGGCTCGTTCCAGGCTACGAAGCTCCAGTATACATCGCATGGAGCAAGAGAAACCGCTCAGCCTTGGTGCGAGTTCCTGCTTTCTCTCCTGAAAATGCAAAAGAAGCCCGAATAGAGTTCAGATGCCCTGATCCATTGTGTAACCCTTACCTCAGCTACACAGCTATATTCGAGGCAGGGTTGGAAGGCATCAGAAAAAAGATCGACCCAGGCGATCCAGTGGACACCAACATCTATCACCTGACCGAACCTGAACGAAAACACCTCAGTATAAGAGCTTTGCCAGGATCGCTAAAAGAAGCTCTAGAAGAATGGAAAAACGATGAAGCCTGCGTAAGAGCGCTGGGCAGAGAGCTTGCTGAAAAATACGTGGATCTCAAAATGGAGGAGTGGCAGGAGTATGAACCCCACATACCAAGCAACAAGAATGCAGTGACACCTTGGGAAGTACAGAAATATCTGTGCGCATGACGCTTATAAGAAATTCAGATTTTTGGTTTTTCCACGAGGTCTTCCATTCTCGCCTTCTTCAGCAGGTTGACGTGCCTGACGAGTTCATTTACAACTGCCTCAAGAACCTTCTTCCCCTTTTCAGCGGAAGCCGATGTTTGTTTGCCGAAAACTCCACTGCCGGTCTCATCCAAAGTGTCCAACGGAAGAGTGATCCCTTCTTGCATTACTGAGTGCTTGCGAGGCTCCTCATCAAAGGCTTTGCTCATGTTGACAAATCTTGGATGCAATGCCAAGTTTACGGACGTTTCTTCTGCCCCTGCGTGTCTTCGTTCCTCAGGCTCAAAAAGCTTCGGTAGAAGACGACTAACGGCAGGCCACCACTGAAAAACGGACACGAAAATTCCATCTTCACGCAATTCCCTCGCCATCTCAGCCAATTCGGCCAAGTTACCGCCATGGCCATTCACAATAACTATTTTCTCAATTCCAAAATAGTTGAGTGACAGACAGATCTCTTTCACGTATTTCTTGAAGGTCACAGGCGATATAGAAATCGTTCCCCAAAACTGTCTATGATGAGAACTTACTCCAAAAGGTACAACAGGCAAGCAAATCACATCAGTGCGTTTGGCCGCTTCTTCCGCTAAAGCCTTAGCAATCAGATGATCTGTTCCAAGCGGATTCGCAGGTCCATGCTGCTCGTTAGATCCGACAGGAAGGATAACTATGTTACTCTTTGCAAAGTATTCCTTGGCTTCCGCCAACTCATCTCATTAAGCAGAAATTTCAAAGACCACACCTTTTGCAATCGTTTTTATAAAACCCGACCGAATATAAGTTTGCAGTCTGGCAAATGGTGGAAAACTTTTGAAAGCTTTGATTCTCGCAGGCGGTCTTGCCACCAGATTAAGACCATTGAGTTGCACGAGACCAAAGATTCTTTTTCCAATACTTAACAAGCCTCTACTCCAATGGACATTTGAAAGGCTCGTGAAAAACAAGATTGATGAAGCTATATTAGCTGTCAACCACCAAACTGAAGTTGCAATAAAACAACATAGAATTCCAAGAAACGGATTAAGAATAAGATACTCAAGGGATCCATTTAGAAGACCACTCGGAAGCGGTGGTCCCATAAGAAAGGCTGAAAGGCTACTCGGCCGCGACTCTCCTTTTCTCGCTCTGAATGGCGACATATTCGCTGACGTAGACTACTTGGAACTCTCGAAAAGGCATGGGGAGGAAAAAGCCGTTGCAACAATCACCCTCACGCGCGTCGAAGACCCCAGCAGATACGGAGTAGCGGAACTGGCCGAGGACAATCATATAACAAGGTTTGTCGAGAAACCACTGAAAAAAGAGACGCCAAGCAACCTGATCAACGCCGGCGTTTACATGCTAAGCCCAGAAATCCTTGATTATATTCCAGAAGGCAAAACAGTGTCAATTGAACATGAGGTTTTTACGAGACTCGCAAAAGAAGGAAAACTCTACGGATACGTTTTCGACGGCCTATGGGTTGACATAGGCAAACCGGAAGACTACCTGCAGATAAACAAAACCTTGCTCGACTCTCTGAAACATCAACGTGAACCCAAAGCAGGAAAAGGCGTAGAAATCAAGAGCCCTGTCGCCATTGACAAAGGAGTTTCAATAGGAAGAGACTCCATCGTTGGACCGAACGCTGTCTTGGGGCGAAACGTCGCAGTGGGCTGCAATGTTCGCATACGAGATTCGATAATTCTTCCTGAGACAGTGATATCTGATTCGTCTTCGATAAACGGAGCCATAATTGGTGAAAACGTAACAATTGGAAAAAAGGCGAAAATAAGCAGAGGATGTATATTGGGAGATTACGTAAAAATAAAAGACAACGTCACACTTGCAGAAAGGATTAAGGTCTGTCCCGCGAAGGAAATCTCCAGAAGCGTATTAACACACACAAGCGAATGTCAATAGATGGAGCAAGCAGTATGTTAAGCGAAAAACACTTGTTTGGAACCAACGGAATTCGTGGAGTAGTCAATAGAGAATTAACCCCAGAAATAACCATCAAAATCGGAAGCGCTGTAGGAACTTTCTTCGACCAAGGAACCCTCATAGTGGGATATGACGCCAGAACCAGTGGGCCTATGCTGGCAAAAGCCGTGATCTCAGGGTTGACAGCAACCGGCTGCAACGTGCTCTTTGTGGGAATGGCACCTACCCCAGCACTACAATACGCCGTGAAAAAACACAAAGCGGCAGGCGCATTAATAATAACTGCATCCCATAACCCACCCGAATACAACGGAATCAAAGTAATTTGGAAAGATGGAATAGAAATTTCTCACGAACAGGAAATAGAAATTGAGAAGATCTACTTCGAAGAAAAACTTCGATATGCACGATGGAATAACCTCGGAACCATCCAAGACCTGCAAGGAATAATCAGTGAATACATAGAGGCAATAAAATCACATGTTAACATACCCAGAATAAAAAAGAAGACGTATCATGTCGTCGTCGACGCAGCAAACAGTGTTGGAGGTCTAGCAACTCCAATCCTCCTTAGAGAACTCGGTTGCAGAGTTACAACCATAAACGCGAACATTGACGGAACGTTCCCTGGCAGGTTACCCGAACCGCGTCCAGAAAATCTGGGTGACATTGCTTCAACGGTTAAGATTATCGGGGCGGATTTGGGTGTGGCATTTGATGGAGATGCTGATCGCTCAGTCTTCATAGACGAAAAGGGAGAAATCCACTGGGGAGACAAGACTTTTGCATTAGTAGCGAAGCATTTTTTGAAGAAGAACAGGGGTGACAAGATCGTCACGCCAGTAAGTTCATCAACTCTGGTTAAGGACGTAGCAGACGCGTATGGCGGTGAGATTGTGTGGACTAAGGTAGGAAGCGTTACGGTTTCTCAAACCATGAAAAAAGTGCATGCGAAACTTGGAGGTGAAGAGAACGGGGGAATTTTCTATGCTCCACACAACGCCGTCAGAGATGGGGCAATGGCAACAGCTATAGTCCTAGAAATAATGGCTGAGACAGAAGAAAAACTCTCAAAACTGCTTGCAGAATTGCCAAGATACTTCATAGAAAAGGACAAGGTAGAGTGTTCAGACTCGCTTAAAGAAAAGGTCTTGAGAAATCTGATTCAGCAAACCAAGAGTCAAAACGTGAGCACGATTGACGGTGTCAAAATATGGTTTGACGACAAGAGCTCCATACTGATAAGACCAAGTGGTACAGAACCAATTTATCGACTTTATTCAGAGGCCAAAACAAAAGGAAAAGCATCAAAACTAGTTAGAGAATACCATTCAAAACTTGAAAAGATAATTGACACATTAAAGAGTTGAAGAGAACCCACAAACATCATCAGGATGCAGAAGTTCTATGCCATCGTCACCCATGTTTCACATAAAACCTGAGGAAATCAACAGTGGTGATAAACGGGAAAAATATACAATCAGTGTAGTTGGATGCAAACCCATTGGCATCACACACGCCTGCCTATTCGCTACGGTTGGGTTCAAAGTCATATGCGTCGACCCCGACCAAAACATAGTGAATCTCTTACAGAAAGGAAAAGCTCCCAATTGCAGACATGAGATAGAAGCCAAACTGAAAGCCTTTGTAAAAACACGATGCCTAACCATCACAAGCGACATCAAAACAGCGGTTTCCCAAAGTGACGTGATCGCCATAACTACCCCTGTGGAAATTGGGAAAAAGAAGAAAACTGACTCCTCAGATTTGGAAAAAACCTGTAAATCTGTGGGTGCTCATCTTCGCGAAGGAACCTTGATCCTCATTATAAGCACAGTAGGACTGGGCATGGTGGAGAATACGCTTAAAGAGATTCTGGAAAACGCCTCCGGACTCAAAGCAGGAATTGATTTCGGCCTAGCCTACAGCCCCAGTCAAAGTCTACAAGAGCAAACGCTAGAAGACTTGACAGATAAGGAAAGAATCGTCGCAGCACCAGACGTTGGTAGCTTGAACTCCGCCTCCACTGTTTGGGAAATCATCTCAAAGAAAGGATTGAAAAAAACAAACAACGTGAAAGCTGCCGAAGCAATAACCCTTTTCCAAGCAACTCAACATGATGTTGATGTCGCGCTTGCCAACGAACTGGCTCATTTCTGTGAAAAAGCAGGCATAGATTACTTTGAAGTGCAAAAACTTGGCGCAAACTCCTCTGGCAAGCTTTCGACACCAACGGTTGCAGATAGAACCGCATATGGAGAACCGTATCTGTTATTAGAAGATGCTGAGAGCCTGACTGTAAAACTGTGGATAGTTCAAGCAGCTAAGGAAACTAACAAGCTGATAGTCAAACAAGCCGTCAATCTAACTGCAGAGGCATTAAAGAGCTGTGGAAAGACAATGAGGCGTGCAAAAATATCCATACTGGGTATTTCACAGATTCAAAATGCAAGAAGCACTCAAAAAGAAGCACTAATGGATCTTGTCAACACGTTGGAAAGCAGAGGAGCCAAAATAAGTATCTATGACCCCTATTTCACAGATGCGGAAACCCCCGAGATACAAAACCAATACAAAAAAAACCTCACCGAAACCATAGAAGGCGCGGATTGCTTGTTGATTCTAACAGGACACGACCAATTCAAACGGTTGAACCTACAGAAGACTAAGGCAATGCTGAAAATGCCTGCTGCAATAGTTGATCTTGAAACGGTCTTTGACCCAGACAAAGTTGAAAAGGAAGGCATAATATACCGTGGGTTGGGAAGAGGAGTCTGGACAAAATGAAAAAATTGGGCGTAGCAGTCATTGGAACTGGCTTCTGGGGAAGAAACCATGCCAGAGTATTCAAGGAACTGACAGAAACAGAGCTTCTGGCGATATGTGACATAGACGCAGAAAGAGCCAAGAATGTAGCTGAACAATTTGGCGTGAAACCCTACACTAGCACGGAAAGAATGCTGAAAAATGAGAACATCGAAGCAGTAAGTATCTGCACATGGTCAACAAGCCTCGCAAAAGAGGCACTGAAAGCATTGAATGCTGGGAAAAATGTGTTGGTAGAAAAACCTATGGCTGCAAACGTTAAACAAGCAGAAACCCTGCTCAAGACCGCTGAAAAAGAGGGGTTGCATCTTACAGTCGGGTTTCTGATGCGGTTCATTCCGGGATTGCAACGTATCAGAAAAGCTATTGAAGACAAGGCCTTAGGCGAGCTAGTCTGCGCTAACGCAAAACGGGTTGGACAATGGCCAGAAAGAATAGGCGATGTAGGAGTAGTCAAAGACACTGCAATACATGATCTGGATGTAATGAGGTACATTTTCGACGAGGATCCGGTAGCGATTTATGCAAAGACAGGCAGCATAGCGCACAGAAAATTCGAAGATTATGCTCAGATAATGCTCGTTTTCAAGGGTGGAAAAAGCGCGTTCATCGAATCTAACTGGTTAACACCGTACAAAACACGAGTATTCATGGTCACTGGAAGCGAAGCCATAATGAAACTGGATTATATCACGCAAGAATTGACGATCGAGAACGCAAAAGAAACCCTTCAGCCGCGATACACCATGCAGGAACCCCTCAAATTGGAGCTTCAGCATTTCGCGAAATGCATTACCGAAAGAGAAAAACCGCTTGTCACTGGAGAAGATGGACTGAAAGCCCTCAAAATTGCTGAAGCAGCATTGAAGTCTTCAATCACAGGTAGAGTAAGGACATTGACGAATTGATTCTACGGCTTCCTCTTCATCCTGTCTCCACTAGTCTTCAACGCAAAAGGTTTGCCGTCTGTCAAAATCCTCTTCGGAACCTGCTTCTTCCACTTTTCCAAGAACGGCACGTCTTCATTTTCTTTTCGCAATTCGTCCGGCAACATCTCGGGTATCTCATCCCGAATCGGGTACCACCTAAGACATTTAGGACACACAATCATACCTTCAACAATCTCTTCCTTCTCTTCAAAAATGTGCAATTCAAGAGGGTGATGCTTGTCAATCGGACAGGCCAATATGTCCAATAACTGTTTCTTCATTTCAAAGTACTCCAAGAAAGAAAGTACTCAAGAAGCATTTATTAAACTTGCCAAGCTAGTGCTTGATTGATATGTCGAGGACAACCTGATGCCAGTTTGGTCCAGTTGACCTGATCACGCGGCCGAAAGAGAAATCATACGTTACGCCTAAGCTTTCAAGTCTTTTGGCCACGCCACTTTTGTCATGGCTTTTTCAACAGGACTCTCATCATTCTCTGCGTGCTCAAAACCGTAGTAATGCACAGTTTTCCTGTTTTCTTGAGAGCTAGCAAAGCGCAGGGTAGATACTCGAAGGCCTTTTCAGGCAGCGGCATAAGAACCCTATCTGAGACACCGTGCAGTTTTTCTTCAATAGCCTTTTTTGCATCGCCGAGTATCGGAATGACTACGCCATAAACTTCGTTGATCCTAATGTTTTCTCGCATGAAATGAACAGCCACTGGATTGACGTCAATAGAATACACTCTTTAAGGGTCGGAGTGCTTGGCCATGATCAAAGAGAACCAGCCTACCCCAGCAAACATGTTTACCACAGCCTCTCCGCTGGCGACTTGTTTCGCGATGCGCATGCGTTCATGCAGAAGCCTAGGTGAGAAATAACATGTTTCAACATCAACAAGGAACTTGCACCTGGACTCCGTGGATCGTGACAGACTGATCTTCTCCACCGATGCTCTCCAGTGTGCGAGTTCTGAATTTGCCATTGGCAGCCCCAACTTGAGCCAATACTATTTTGACGTTGCCATGGATCCCCCATTATCGCGTCCGCAATTTCCTTCCGATGCTTCTCAGATTTCCCCGTTAAACGCACAATCGCAATGTTGCCCACGATATCATGAGTCACAGATATACGTTGACTCTTTAGGTGGCAGCATTCGTGAAAGGCTCCCCTTCAAGCGTTTCGTCAAAGTACTATCATCTACGGATCAAATGCAAGAACGCTGGAAACATTTAAAAGCAGAATGCTTTTCCTCTGTAGGAAGAGGAAGCTGGATTGGAGAAATCATCTGCCGGTATCATTTATGAGTGCATAAGGTGTGGGGCAAAAGTGCCCGTTGAGGAATTGGAAATGCGCGGCGGAGAGATAAAGTGCATAATCTGCGGTTACAGGGTTTTGAAGAAAGTGAAACCGCCAGTGGTTAAACGTATTCCAGCCAAATAGATAAAGAAAGAGGGAGTGGACTCGTTACATCGCTATAGTTGTCTCTCTAGGGTCTCTGTTGTTAAAAAATCTCTTTCTCCCCGACTTTGCGGAATGTTCTTCCTCGAAGCTTGACTGTTGGACCGATGACCTCTTCAGGTTGTTTTTCGATGGTTTTTCTCTTTATGGTTTCACCGCAGACGCCTTTGGGAAGCAGTCGGCGTTTTACGCAGATGGCATAGCTACAGTCTGCAATGTTGCACATCTCTTCAGTCCATCTACACCATACACCGTCTCGGCGGTAGAGGTTGGAGTCCTTTGCACATTTAAAGGATTGACAGGTGGGAGAACACGATTTGACTTGATCCAATTTACGCACGACCTCTGAATATTTCATGCTAACAAAACTTTACTGCCACATACACTAAGAACTATTCTCACTGAAAGTTGATATAAACTTTTTTCCTTCAGACTCCTAATTGTAGCTCTAGGCTTCATTCTCCTTAGGTCTGCGCCGTCTTCTTCTGAAGACTTCCGCAGAAAGAACCAAGACGAAGGCGACTACGAATATGATTATCGCAAGGAATTGGCTCGTTTCGACCATCATGCCTGCTAACATGACATATCTTTCAATCTTGATCTCAATTGGCGTTGAATTGCCGATGGAAACCATTCTGACAACACATGGTTCAGATTGACCTGTCAAACGAACAGTCACGTTCAAGTCCCCGCCAAAGGTGTTGTCAAATGCGGCTAAACCGTCGCCTCCAGTTATACGGGAATCAAGCCATCCAGACCGTTGCAATGTTATATTCACGTTTGGTATCGGTTGGCCAAAGTAGTCCACTGCTTGTACTGAAACATCGAAGCCATAGAGGCTACAGACGATGGGCAAGTTCACGGATGTTTCGTTCAGGCTTACGGTCGTCTCATTCACGTCTACATTGTTCACATAGACCGTTACATTGTATTTGCCGAACGGGCAGTTAAGGTTGACTAACCCGTTTGAGGTTGTTCCTGAATAGTATGGACCGCCTAGCTGTTCTTGGGCTTCTACATCAGCATTGTTGAGCGGTCTCCCGTTTGCATCAGTCACGTTAATTTTCAAGGTCATTGTTGGGCAGATGATAGTCAGATTGTACCAAGCCGTTGATGGTAACGACTCTATCGTTGTGGTATTAAAAAGCATGCCATACCGTGAAATGTTCAGGATACAGGTAACACCCGGCAACATTGTTCCCAGCGTTGCTGTTCCATTGATGCCCGTTGTCAGGGTCTGGTTTTCTGGTTCAATGTGGACACTTACTTGCGGCAATTTGGTCCCGTGTTCGTCCATTGCGATAATGTTGATGCTTGTTAGGTTGCAACTGAAATTAAGTAGCAAGTCTCCTGTTATTGTCAATGTCTGTTGCCCTACTAATATGTCGAGATACGTAGCATTGCAATCGTAGATTCCACTTTCAAGTTTTAAGGGCACTAGTCCTTGCGCATCGCTCATCTGCTCTGTAACCGATTCGTTTTTCTCAGTGACCTGAAAGATTGCGGAAGGCACAGGTTCGCCTGCGAGGTTCACAATCGTGACGTTCACACTGTAGCCTGGAACCGTGAAGCTCTGAACATCTGGTGCCGTCGTTTTCTTGGTTGGATTCGATAATGAGGTGATGGTGACTGTGTAGGTTCCTATTGGCGCCTCTGAGAGGATTGTCGAGTTCACGTAGTGAACTAGGCCGTTGCTGTCTGCTTCGGTGGTTGTGGAGTAGTAGATGATGGTTCCCTGCATGGTGACAGTCACGTTTTCATTTGAGGCGTATATGGCCTTGACGTCAACGGCTTGCTGGCGGTGATACTGCGACGAGTTCGTCAATCCTATGAAGAAAGCTTCGTTTGCAAGTGTGCCGTTGAAGTAGACGTGGTATGTACCTGTGAAGTTGGTATTTGCGTTTGTCGAAAAATCTTTGGGATAGGTAAGCGTGGTGTTGCCACTGCCGACGCTTGAAGTGAGTATGGTTGTTGGGCTCGTGTAGGACACACTGTTTGGGGCAATTACAGTGATGTTGACGGCGTAGCTTGCACTTGCAACGCCGCCAGTCAGATTTGCATTAATCGAAACGTTGTCCCCTTCCTGAAGCTGCTTCGGTGCAGCTGGCACCTCAGCCTTTAGAGAATATGAAGGTGTAATCGTGAAATTGGCGGTGGCGTTTTGCCCTGCAACTTCATCCAATAGCAGTACAGTGTAGTTCCCCGCCGTTCCTTCAGGCACCGTGAAAAACACGTTAACGTAGTTTCCAACCGCAATCCCACTAGCACGGACTGCCTGACCGAAATGCACCTCAAAAGTTCCATTCAGCGTGGTGATGTTCGCTTGCAAACTGACAGTTGATCCAACATTTCCCGAAGTCGGAGTCATAGTTGTTATCTTAGTATCAGCCCTCGCACGTGGCGAGAATGAGACGGACATTAAGATTGATGTTAAGATAAGAAACAAGGCTAGCGCAGATCGGACGTTCTTGAATGGCAACATCAAACAATCTCCTTCATGGCGTTACATTGAAGATGTGAACAGTTCTATCACTGAGAACATTTTAAACTTTACCCTTTTATGGCAGAAGAAGACTGACTCAGCGAAGTAGAGATTGACTTGAAAACTGCAGAACACAAAAATAGAAATGAGACGAAGAATGCTGTATCAAATGAAGAGATGTTGAAATGATTGAGCAAATCCTAGACATAGTTCGAGAACATGAAAATTGGCGTGGACGAGAATGCCTAAACCTTATTCCATCTGAGAACGTTATGAGCCCAACAGCCCGAAGACTTCTCTCATCAGAGCTCGTTCACCGCTATACTGCTAGAGACAGATTCTACATGGGAACAAGATTCACAGATGAGATTGAGCAATACGGTGAAAAAACTGCTAAAGAAGTATTCAAAGCTGAAACGGCTGACCTACGGCCTTTGTCAGGGCATATTGCCGACCTGATTGTGCTCGCAAACTTCACCAAACCGGGCGACACACTCATGTGCATTTCCCCACAGGATGGCGGATACCCTGGCATGTGGCAAGAGGGCTTGGCAGG
>Ga0209048_10003680_pt1 | contig 14844 bp, 11 predicted proteins | sample FrelakmetCRP12CR_FD_187146 | JGI IMG/M metagenome (GOLD analysis project Ga0209048, IMG submission 187146) | Freshwater lake sediment microbial communities from the University of Notre Dame, USA, for methane emissions studies - CRP12 CR (SPAdes)... | ecosystem: Environmental > Aquatic >... | reverse complement strand
TAGGTTGGACCTTTATTGGACTATTAGCAGCACCGTTAAATATTATTCTACCTTCATTATTGCCATATCATTATGATCAAGGACAATTAGATAAAGTAAAAACGTTTTTAAAATATTCACTAAAATATTTCCTTATTATTGCAATTCCGGCATTTTTTGGGCTTTCACTTTTGTCTAAACAGTTTCTTTATATTTTAACTAACCCAGGAATTGCTTCAAATGGATATTTGGTTACACCTTTTACTGCTTTAAGTGCAGTATTTTTTGGTTGCTATATCATTTTTTTTAATATTTTATTTTTAGAAAAGAATACTAAAACTTTAGGTTCAATATGGATTTTAGCTGCAATTATAAATTTGATTTTGAATATAATATTAATTCCTTTGTTTGGATTTTTGGCTGCTGCTGCTGCTACCCTAGTTGTTTATGGATTATCTTTGGTATTAACAATTATTTATTCGAATAAATTTATTAAATTTGATTTTGAATGGTCTAGTTTGATTAAAAGTCTTTTTTCATCAATTGTAATGTCCATAATTATAATTGTTTTTAATCCTAATGGGATTTTCAATCTTATTTTCATTGTAGTAATATCTTCAATTGTTTATTTATCATTGTTTTATGTTTTAAAAGGATTTAAAAAAGAAGAAATAAAATTCTTTAGGGATTTATTAAATTCTTATGTATGATAAATTGTGCTAATAAATTTAGAATCTAATTTTGTGATTATTAATTATTATTTCTCTATTAATTTTATAAAAGGGAGGGGAATAATGGATATATTTCAATTGATTATTGTAATTAGAATATTTATAAATCGAAAAATTTTTTTAATCAGTTATAATAAATTTGTGAATTACCATTAGAATAAATAAGACTTTTATAAGTAACTACGTCTGTAGTATTGATATAATAATCTGTTAGAACTGCTTTGTCTTTATAACTTATAAACCATGTTTTATTTTCTATATTAAAATTTCTAAGATATGCATAAGAATTATTAGTAATAAGCATGTGCTGAGGATCCATATAAACTGGATCTTGTCCTAGTATACTTACTAATAAGAAACCTCCGTAGTAATCTGCATAAAAAGTACTATTAAGTTTATATTTGCTAAACCATGTAGCACCTAACGCTTCTTGATTATTAAATACAGCAGAATCTAAGTTCTTATCAACAGAAATTGAATATGATGATCCTTCGAATGTTTGGTATATAAAGCTACTTTGGTACAAAAAGAATAAAACTAAAAACACAGAGAAAATACTTAACGAAATTCTAACACTCTTTCTGGTCCAACTCATCCTTAAAATCTTACTTATTAACATAAAGATAGTTAGTACTCCTATAATACAAAAAGGAGCTAAAGTTATAAGTGTTAGGTGGTATATTCTAGATATATTTAATTGGTCTGCAAAGAAAGGAATAGTTATAGAAGCAAACAATAAAAATAGATTTATTACCGAAAGTATCCGATATTCTCTATTAAAATTATAGGCTCTATTATAAGCCCAATTTAATAATAATACTGAAAGGACTCCTATTATTATAAAGATTTGATTGAGATAATTTATCACTGTATTAATTTTACCTAAGAAACCATGAGTGGTTTTAATCGTCAGGGTGTGCAAGCCTTGAACGCTTTCAGGTTTTAAAAAGTTTGTAGAGATGTTGCCAATGATATTAAAAAATATATGTGTAATTGTATTAAAAATGGAGGAACTTGTAGTCAAAATGAACCATAACATCGCAAACACGGAAAACAAGAAAAGAAAGGCTAAAGTAATCCTTGAAGATCCATCTGTGGATTCTGTTTGATCATCTGTAGATTTTGTTTGATTAGTATGTCTAAAAAAATGTAATGAAAAAGGAATTTTATTTTCAATATAAATCTCTAGCTTTTGCATAAAGTTGTAACTTTTCCGTTTTATCGGTAGAACATCAAATATGAACGATATTAAAAAAGCACTAAAAAATACGTATAAGTAGAGAGTTGATGTTCCATAGTGTGAAACAGTAAGTGAAAGACCAAATAAAATAAATAAAAAGGTTTCCGCTTTCTTTCCTGAACCCAATAAATTAGATGAAAAAGTTTTCCCTTTCTTTTCGATATTATAAACAATCAAAATTAACATTAAGACCAGGAAAAATTCTGCGATTTGTTGCCTTGCTAAGTATAATATTTCATCATAAAACACGGAAAATGACATAAAAAGGAATACGGATAAAAATGCTATTTTACTATTTGTTTGTTTTTTAAATATTTTATATAAGCCTAGCGGAATTAATGAAAATAAAAATGGATACATAATTTTAAATATCCATACAGAATTGATTGCGCACAGTTTTGAAAGAATTGGTGCAATCATTACAATACTTAACATAGCATTGTAATTAAGTGGGATTGTATAATTCCAGATTGAGTTATTGATTACCAGATTAACGAGATACAATTCAGACATAATATCATAGCCATATACGTAGGTTGAAATTAATGATGTGTGATAAAGGAGGGTAATGGCGATTACAAATATTGTAAATGGATACAATTTTTTCGGAATGAATTTATCAAATCCTACTAAAAGAACTATGAACGAAATAAGTAAAATTGTAATTAGCTGAACGATATTTGTGTGATAAAAATTCATTAAATACGTTCCATATATGGCCAAAAGAGGAAGTAAACATAATAATAATATTTTAGGAGATATAAAACTGTTTAAATCCATTAGCGTGGATTCAGAGAAGTTTTTATCGTTAATGTAACTTAAAAGACTTAATATTAAAACTAATAAACTTATAGTGATTATAAGGGAAGTTAATGAGATAGGTTTAGAAATGCCAAAAAAAGGATAGATCAAGTTCATGAACAATCCCGTGAACATTAAAAAACTAAGGCTCAATCCAATCGAATATAATAGGGTTAAAATATTACCCATTTTGTGGATTCTCAGAATGCGAAGTATAATAATTCCTGGTATGAATATAAGATAAAAAAAAGGAATTAACTGTCTAATTATTGGGATATTCAGACCTACATTGTCTAAAATTATTATAATCAATACTAAAAGTTGGATTAACAATATGAAAGAGAGAAATTTTTTAATTTCCCAGTCATTCATTTTAAGAGGATTTTCAATTTTCATATTATCATTTTAGTTTAAAAATTAATTCACATTAGGTAATTATTGTTGATGATTGTTCTGATTTATTAAATATTCAAATCCCTTATATTTGATTCTACCAAAAATAAGATAAAATTTCTATATTTTTTTTAATAATTCAACATCTCTCTTTTCCCATGAACTATAAATTTAATCAGAAAACTTTCTGGGCTAAATAAAGACTATCTGCAATTTCCACGTATTTGCTCTTCATAAGGTTTTACATCATGAAATGTAGCTACAATTGAGTAAAAAAGGTTGATGAAAATTATTTTGGAATTGAAATCTAAGAATATGAATTAAATCTGGTTTAAAGATATTAATTGTTTAAAAGCATCATACTTGGGTAATACAGAACATAGAGGATATTTAAATAGGTAATAATTAACCCTATTTACCATTTCTATAGTTTTGAGATTTAGATCTAAATGAATTATTGTATATCATAAATCAAAAGCTAATAACAAATTATTTTAAATTATCAACCAATTTGCTCCCTATAAAATTCAGAATTTTGTAAACTTAGAATTTTTTTATATCTCTCAACCGCGGACTCATAACTAAATTCTTCGTCAATTATTTTTCTAGCATTATTTACAATTTTTTCAGTATCTGGATAATTCAAGGCTCTTATGATATTTTTTGAAATACATGAAGGAGAATTATTCTTCATAATAAAGCCGCTTTCCATATCATTAATTATATCAAATATGCCTCCACTTGAAGTTGATAAGACAGGTGTCCCACAAGCCATAGCTTCCAAGATTATTGTTGGAAACCCTTCCGTATATGTAGGAAGAACTAACAAGTTCAATTTGTTGAGATAATCTGGAATTTTATCATGAGGAATCCACCCAATGATTTTTACTTTATCACTTAGCTCCTTCTGATCTAACAATTTTTCTATTTCGGTTTTTAAAGGTCCATTTCCAGCTATTAAAAAATTTACTTCTCTATTTTTTTTTAATACTTGTGGAATGGCCTCTATAAACTCTAATATTCCTTTTTCTTTTACTAAACGACCAATAAAACCTACAATATTTTTTCTTTCATTTAATCTTTTTTTTATGATAAAGGATTTGTCTATGTATCTCGAGCCGTTAGGGAGAAGCTTTTTTTTATACTTATCCAGTCCTAAAACTTCTATTAACGCGTTGGATTCGGGAGAGATTCCATCTAATAATTTGAAATATAATTTATCAAGAACATGTATTTTTTTGCTTCTTATGACTACTTCAATAGTTTTTTTTCTTAGAATTTTTGCCATAATTAGTGGTATAAAGTAATGAGGATAAGCGGTATAAAAAATAACAGTGTCTACATTTTTTCTTGATTTTATTAATTCTATACTAATTTTAATTTGAGCCAATAGGCTTTTAGCTATCCAATAAATAGCAGATAAAAATTTGAATTTGAAATCGCTCAAATAATGCATACTGATTCCTATATCTCTAATTTCAAGTCTTTTTGAATTGACATTAATCCTATTTGTGTTTCCACCAATGAGTACAATTTTTTCAGAAATTGGTAAAATAATATGAACAATATCTGTTAAAAAGTTGCTTGGATTATGAGATTTCCATGGGAACGAGATTATAACAACTCTAGCGTTCATAATATCAACTTCCATAATAAAAAGCTTATTTTTGTCAAAATCAAATAAATTCGAGTAAATAGCTTAAATAATCTATATATAGTTGGAGCAATAACGATTGTTAATAATTTTTTTATTTTCTTTTTAAGTAATAAAATTTAATATACTTGATTATTTATGTTCTATTTGATTTAGCTTTCTTCCATAATACCGAGTAACTACTAAATAAATAATCTTTCCAGGCTAAAAGAACAATAAACTCATTTAATAGAACATAATTCATTATTTTTGATATTGAGGAGAAAGATATTGTATAAGTCTTTTTTGTCTTTTCAAATTTAGTTCTTTGCTTAATTAGGAGACCAAAAAGTAGAGAAAAAAGGAGTATGTTTAAAAAAAGGTGCGTTAAGATAATATTTATATTCCAGCTTATTAAATACAATAACAAAATGGATAATAAAAGGAATGGTGAAATAACTACTAATATTTTATGTGATGGGAATATTAGTGTGTTATACCAATCTTTTGGTTTAAAAAGATATTTATAATGTTTGAAAATATTTTGAATAGTTCCTATACATGTTCTTTTTCTTTGAGTTATTTGATCCTCTTTTGTAACTGCTGCAGGTTCATAAACAATTGCTTTGGGTTCGTGTTCAATTTTATAACCTTTCTTTTTAGTACATATACACATATCTAAATCTTCTGAAAGAGCATTTTCATCAGCTTTAATCAAATTTTTCCGCCAAAGATTAATTTCTCCCTGATATAAACATGCTGAATCAAGAATAGACTCGCCAAATCGCATCATGTTTTCTAAATCCCAATAAAATGATTCAGATTGTGTTAATGATCCTTCTAAATTTGAAACACAATATCTACCACCTATCCCACCTACTTTGGGATTTTTTAAATGAGGAACCATTTCTCGCAAAACATTTTTATCAAAAATACAATTTGCATCTGTTACTAAAATATATTCACCTCTAGCATATTTTTTTCCAAAGTTAATTGCAGAGGCCTTTCCTTTCCTTTCACTTTCCGTAACAAGTTTAAGAAATGGATTTTGATGCTTATATTTTAAAATATTTTCATGAACAATTTTTCTTGTTTGATCAGAAGAATTAGAATCAACAATAATAATTTCATATTTATTCTTAGGATAATTTAGATTTAATAAATTGATAATTCTGTTCTCAATGGCATTTTCTTCATTATAAGTTGGTACAATAATAGTTACAAAAGGTTGGTAAGAATAATCTTTCTTCCTGGTTTGTGGTTTAGAAGCTATAAAGCCCATTAAAACAGGATATCCAACAAAATGCCATATTAAAAGGAATGAAAAAAGATATAGTAAGATTATTATAAGGCTCAGTTAAATCACCTATTAATTTAATTAAAATGATTTATTGAATTTTTTTTGTTCTTCTCAATAATACTCTGACTGCAGATTATGTTATCTACATTATGAGATTGCTTTTTGCAGTCAATAGTTTGAGATTTCACCCATATATACTTTTCACAAAAAAATCTAAAATCCTTATTAAAATGTGAATATTGTCACAAAATAGTGATGTTATATCTTTTTTAGAAAACAATTTTTCACAAAAAAATCGAAAAGAATAAGTTCTATAACGTAAAAATTTGTTGGTAGGAAACAATAATGGTAAGAATCATGAAAATAGCTATAGTTAGTAATTTTTCAGATAATTTCGATGAAGGTTTAAGGAATGTTGCTAGGAGTTTCTATATTGGATTAAAGAAAAATAATAATGTTAAAAAGGTCAATTATTTTTCAATACCTGATTTGTTATCTCTAAGACAGTATAAACCTAACATTATACATTTCGTCTTATCACCTACAATTTATGGTCTTTTACTCGCAAAGATTACTTCACTTTTAAATCATAAGAGCAAGGTAATTATCTCAGCAATTAACTGTTCAATTCCTGAGTGGAGAATTTTAAAGATTTTAAAGTTTTTGAAAATTGATCTGGTTCTTGTTCAAACTAAAGAAACAGAAAATTTTTTTAAATATCTAGGTTTTCCAACAAAATTCCTTTTTAACAGTGTCGATATTGACAAATTTAGGCCAATAGACGAGTCAAAAAAAGAAAAATTAAGATTAAAATACCAAATTCCTTTAGATAAGTTGGTGATATTACATGTGGCTTCTTTAACGAGACAAAGAAATCTTGGAATGCTTATGGAGATTCAAGATAATAAGTATCAAGTTTTGATCATTGGTAGAGAAAATGAGAAAATGGACTTAAATGTTCTACAAAAATTAAGGGAAAGAGGTTGTAAAGTGTGGTTAAAACACTTTCAAAATATAGAAGAAATTTACAATATGTCTGATTGTTATATATTTCCAAGCAAAGAGAAAAATGCATGCATAGAAACTCCTTTATCAGTTTTAGAAGCAATGGCATGTAATCTGCCTGTGATCACAACTAATTTTGGTTCACTTCCTAATTTATTCGAAGAAGAAAAAGGCCTATTCTTCATAGAAGAACCTAAGGACATATATAAAATTTTAGAGAATATTAAAGACGTAAATGTGAATAATCGAGAAAAAATTCTTCCATTTGCAGTAAATAACGTTTTGGGAGAACTAGTAACTCTTTATGATGAGGAGCTAAATAAATCTTAATTTACACAATATAATCAATAAGAATGAAGAGTAGTGAATATACCGAAGCCTAGAGCTATAAAATATCAAATGATCGACATGAACACCTTAATATGTTTTTTCGGAGTAGATGGTTCAGGGAAAAGCACCCTATCCAATTATTTGTACGAAGAACTGAAAAAAAGAGAAATAAATGTTTCATATACTTGGTGGTTTGAAGGTGATAACACATTATTTCGGAAATTTCTTAGAAAATTCGGGAAAAACTATCAGTCTACTTCCAATAATTCAACTTCCAATAATCCAACTTCCAATAATCCAACTTTGAATAAAAGTTTAGAAATGAGGGAAAATAACAAATTCTTTGTAAAAATCTTTAATAATACATTTCCATGGCTAGTCTTTGTTGATTATTTTAAATTCACCATCTTGAATCTAACGATACCCATGAAACTAAAAAGAAGAAAAGTAATGATTTTTGATAGGTTTTATTTGGATACGGTTTTCGCAATTTATAAGGAATTTAATCTATCTAAATCTACATTTTACAGAATTATCAGTATATATAAAATGCTTGCCGGAACTCCTGATATTATATTTTTTATAAACGTAAAACCAGAAACAGCTTTATCACGGAAAAAAGATGAAATTAAAACGTTAGATAAAGCCAAAAACGTTTCGAAAGACTACCAATTCATTTATTCATTAATAAAAAAGATGTATCCTGAGAATATTATCAATATTGATGGTAATAGTGATCTTAAAACTGTCAAATCTAAAATTCTTACCTATTCACTAAATTTATTGGGAGATTAAGATGGAAAACAAATTAGCGATAATAGGAATTGATTCCCTGGATCCAAATCTTTTATTGAAGTATAAAAAACATTTACCAAACTTCTCTAAACTAATGGATGGTAGTAAAACTTTTTTTTCGAAACCAGTATTCCCTGTAGATACTATACCCTGTTGGGCAAGCATCTATACGGGCCTAAATCCTGCTAATCATGGTTTATTATATGTTTATGATATTTTTGATCCTAATTTAAGTGATTTGAAGAAATTAAATATAGATCTCATAAAAGAGCGGACATTTTGGGATTATGTGGGTAGGGGGGGTTATAAGACAACTATATTATTCCCACAACTAATGTATCCTCCTTGGAAAGTGAATGGGATAATGATCAGCAAATCGTCATTTGATGTAAGGTTAGATTGGATGAAAACAGAGTCAGAGGTCAAATTTAGCCCTGAAGATGTTCAAAAAGAATATGATATTCCTAAAAAGATAAAAAATTTGTGGGGCGGATTTCCTGGTGAGAATAGTCTTTATGAATGGGCTGCATTAGGTAAAACTATTCTAAAACAGGATGAAGATCTGGCGATGAATATTTACCTGAAAAGTAAATGGGATATGTTTTTTGTGTATTTTAACATTTTGGACTTAATTCAACATAGAACTTGGCGATATTTTGACGTAAATGATCCTACATATCCTGGTAAAACACAATTACAAAAAGTAATATTAGACTACTATATTCTTTTTGACACTATGGTTGGAAGATTTATGGACTTACATCCTGATCTTAGTTTTTTGGTATTGAGTGATCATGGTCATAAAATGAGACCGATTAAGACAATTAATATTAATGAATATCTTAGAAAACTCGGTTATTTAGTTATAAAGGGAAGGAACAAAAGGTTCTTGAATAATATTAGAAAATTATCTTTAAAAATATTGAATAAACTAAACATAGAACATGTGGCAATCAAAATTGTGACCATGAGTCCTAAGATCACCCAATTGAGTAAATCAGCTTATTCTTCATCGGGATACGTAGATGCAGATCAATCCGTAGCTTCTTTATCTCATTTCGCCGGAATTAAATCATATTCTTATGGGGGTCTTGAAATAAACAGGGAGTTGATTTCAGACCAAGAATACGATAAGATTAGACAAGAAATTATTGAAGAGTTAATTAAATTAAATGAAAACTCTGAGGAACCTTTAATTAGATGTATTAAAAAAAGAGAAGATGTTTATGAAGGTATATATAATGAAATGATATTTCCCGACATAGTTTTTGATTTCGAACAGGGATATTGTGTGGGATGGGATTTATTTACAGATTTATTAGGAAAATCATATGATCACAACGTTGCTTCAGGTGGACATGCTAATAGAGCGGTACTATTGACTAAGAATATTAATAGAGATATATTAGTTCGTGATATCTCATTAATCGATATTGCTCCAAGTATTTTAGATTACTACGATATCGATTCAAGAAAAATTAAATTTGACGGAAAAACCATCTTTAAAGAAAAAACTTAGAAAAATAACTAATGAGGAATAAAAAAATGAAAATCTATCTTTTAAATCCTCCATTCGTAGTAAATGGACAGGAATTGCCAAAATTCCATCGATGTACTCGATGGCAGGGTATTGTTAGTCGTGGCGGGACGTATTGGTATCCAATCTGGTTATCTTATGCTGCAGGGATAATTGAGAGTAAAGGACATGAGGTGAGATTAGTAGACGCTCCGGCATGGAATTGGAACATGGATGATTTAATAAGAGATTTTGAAGATTTTAATCCAGATATGTTTGTTATAGAGACAAATTTTGCAAGCATTGAAAATGACATTAATATTTCAAATCAACTAAAAAATATTACTGGTTCTTTGTCTATGATGGTAGGTCCAGCTACTTCACAGTTCTCTGAAATGATTTTAAATGGAGGAGTTGATGTTGTAGCTAAATTTGAATTTGATTTTACCATTAATGATGTTGTTGAGGCAATAGATAAAGGAAATGGTTTAGAGGGGGTGAGAGGAGTATCTTATATGAAAAATGATACTATAATTGATAATCCTGAGAGAGATTATATAACCTCTGAAGAACTAGATCAGATTCCATTTGTTTCTAAAGTATACAAAGAACATCTCAATGTTAATGATTATCTTTTAAGCCACACTCTACATCCAATGGTGCAAATTTTCACTGGTAGGGGCTGTCCAAATCGTTGTACATTCTGTTCATGGCCTAAAACATTAATGGGTAGAGAATATAGAATTAGAAGCGTTGAAAACATCTTAGATGAATTCGAGTATGTATCCAATGAAATGCCGGAAGTTAAGGAAATTTTTATTGAAGACGATACATTCACCATTGACAAAAATAGAATCAAAGATTTTTGTATTCAAATTAAAGAAAGAAAATTAGACATAAACTGGTCTTGCAACTCTAGAGTAGGTTTGGATTATGAAACAATGAAGTTAATGAAGAATGCAGGTTGCAGGCTTTTAGATGTCGGATTTGAATCAGGTGATGACAGAATTCTAAAAAACATTAAAAAAGGGATTACTACGGAAGACTCTAGAAGATTCATGGTCGATGCTAAAAGAGCAAATCTTTTAGTTTTGGGTGATTTTATATTTGGTCTACCAGGTGAGACTAAGGAAAGTGCTGAGAAGACCATTCAATTTGTAAAGGAGATAAAACCAAACATTGTGCAATTTGCAGTTGCAACTCCCATACCAGGCACTGAATTTTATGATTGGATAATTAAAAATAATTATTTGCTAGTTAATGATCTTGGAGAATCAATCGACGAAAACGGGTTTCAAAAGTGTATTATATCATATCCAGACTTTACTAAGGAAGATATAGAATCATATGTCGATAAAGGTTTAAAAACATATTATTTATCTTTATCTTATATACCAATCGCATTTAATACTATTTTTAGAAAAAATGGTTTATATGAATTAAAATCTATGATTAATTCATCTAAAGTACTATTTAATTATTTTAATAGGTAAAAGAGAATACTGAAGTGTGAGAAGGAATTAAAAAAAATCCTTAAATCATTAATGATATCATGAAAGTTTCTAAACTGATAGATGGTGATTTAAACCGAATAATAAACAAAACACCAAGCTCTAAAATAGAAAGATTATTTTATTTATCTAAATATTTTCTTAGCCATAGAGGTTTTAGAGCCATCTATCTTCATAGAATGAGCAGATATTACTATTTTAACGAAAGTAAGGTTTTATATGGTTTTTTAGGTTTTTAACTTTATTTTAAATCCAATTGAGATATCTATTACTACAGAAATAGGTATTGGTTTATATATAATGCATCCTCAGTGCATTGTTATAGGTGGTGGAAAACTAGGAAATAATATTGATATAGCTCAAGGCGTAACAATAGGATTAAAGGATAAGGAGAATGAGTATCCAACTATTGGAGATAATGTTCATCTTGGTGCAGGTTGTACGATTTTAGGAGATATAAATATTGGAGATAATTCTAGGGTAGGTGCTAATGCAGTTGTAATTACAGATGTACCCAAAAATTCAATTGCTGTTGGATTACCTGCAAAAATTATAAAAAAAGGTGAATATGTATATAAACCTGCCAATCTATCTAGATTAGTACAAACCTATTATAAATCATTAATTAATTTTCAATTAATCAAATAATTATGGATTAGAATCAATTGAAGAAATAAATTTCAATAATTTTTGTTCATGAATTTTACTAATAATATTTAAACGAATAAAATAATAAATTATTTTTAAACTCTTATTTAGGGGATATTAATGAAGCTATGTATAATATCTGACTTTTTCGTTCCTCATTATAATGGTGGGGGTGAAAGACGCTATTTTGAGATAGCAAAAAGATTAGTAGATAGAGGACACCATGTTGATGTCATCTGCATGAAAATTCAGGGAGTAGATGACTATGAACTCATTGAAGGGATAAATGTTTATCATGTAGGTCCAAAAATCAAAAATCCACCTTATAAAACTGTTTCTGATTTTATTCATTTCATTATATCAAGTTTTTTATGGGTTTTAAAGAATGATTATGATATTATTGATTCACAACAATATGTGCCATATATTTCAGGATTTTTTGGGGCTAAAATCAAAAGAATTCCAGTTATTGGAACTATCCATGATGTAAGTTCAGGTAGGGATGATCAATGGCTTACTTTAACAAAATTTGCCCCTTTTTTTGAAAAATTACTATTAAGGCTGCCCTTTGATAAAATAATAACTGTGAGCAATCACACAAAAAATGCATTAACTGAAAATTATAGTGTGAAGCCAGAAAGGATTGATTTGGTGCATAATGGTGTTGATTTAAAATTAGTTGATTCTATTACCATATATAAAAAAAATATAGATTCAGTGATTTTTGTTGGGAGATTAGCAGCACATAAACATGTGGATGATTTAATTAATGTAGTTAAATTACTAAAAGAAGACTTTAAAGATATTTACCTAAAAATTATTGGAAACGGTATTGAAAAAGATAATTTAATTAAAATTGTAAATGACCTAAATTTAAATGATCAAGTTGATTTTGCAAGTGATTTAGAATACAGCGAAGTAATAAAAGAGATAAAAAAATCAACTATTTTAGCTCTTCCATCCACAAGAGAAGGTTTTGGAATGGTATTGACAGAAGCTAATGCATGTAATATCCCTGCTGTAGCTTATAAATCAGGAGGAGTTGTAGAGGTAATTGAAGATAGCAAGAACGGTTTTCTTGTTGAACCGCGTAATATAAATGAATTATCAAGAAAAATTAGATTTTTACTTGAAAATAAAAATATTGCAAGAGAGATGGGAGAATATGGTAGAAAAAAAGTAGAAAAGTGTTTTGATTGGGAAAAAATTGTTATAAATATCATAGAAATTTATAAAAATTTAATTGAAACTTAAAATGCAATAAGATATTTACAAACCCAGTAATATCCATTCTTCTATCAGTTGAAAGAAAAAATTATATAAATCAAATTTTGTATCATAAATTTGATAATTTATGTTAAATACACAATTTAAATTTAGAGAGATGGATCCTTGGATTTGCCACTTCAAGAAAATTTAGAATATTAGTGATTCATCATATTCAAGTTTCTATAACAATATTGTCACTTAAATATAATCTATAGGGTAAATTTTGTAAATTTCTTCTCTGGTTCCCTCTTAACACAAAACCTAATTTACTTAATTTTCATAATGTACACTTGGAACTATGAGTTAGTTTTTTCTGGCATGTAGTTATCTTAAATTATGTTGATTTCATTCTGGATTTTATCAACTAAAATTTCTATATCTTTGAGGTGATTTTACTCACTAGTTTGCCAAGGTTTGAATACACCTTATATCTGTTGAGTTCTACTTTTCCCGCCCCAAATGCCTCTTTAAACTTTCTTACATTCTTAAGTGTTCCACTGGGGCCAAAATTGTAGTATTTATAACCTTCTTGGCAAGCTCGTTTAATTGATTCGTTAAATAGTAAACTTGTTGGATTATAAGTTCCATATTCAGATAAAAATGAACCAAAACTATAATATACGGTTTTTGAATACCATAAATCAATTATTCCTGCTATTACTTTATCATCTTTGATGGCTAAGCTAAGTTTAACATAGTCAGAACCGTATTTATAACTATTTTTAAATGATTTAAAGGGAATGTGTGGAGTTTCCATATCCCATTTCTGCGTAGCTGCCGTGGCATAAATATCATAAAAAGTTTTGAAATCATCCTCTGAGGTGCCTTCTCTGACTTCTACTCCTGATTTTTTTGCTTTACGTACTGCTCGTCTTACTTTTTGATGGAAATCATTTTTCCAGATGTCTTCATAATTTTTGCCCTCTAATTCTAGTAAATGGGTGTAAGGCCATTCATCTTTAACTTTCCATTTCTCTGTAATCTTGGAGGCTAATTCCCTTGATGATAGATTCATATGTAAAATGAGATTTTTACCACCTACTATGTCCTTTACAATTGATTTAAAATCATCATTTGTAATTTCAGATTTAGAAAAAAGCCCACCGTGTTCAAAGTTACCGGGCATTGAATCTAAAGTTTTAAACCCGTATTTAACATTTCGTTCCATCATGGGAATTAGAATTTCTTTACCATCTATATTGTACAACCTTGTGGCAGGGCTATAATTAAAGGTTTTCTCCATAATCTTAGCCCAAGAAGGCGATAGGAAAAAAGAAGCATTATCTGATTTAAGAATAAGCTCCTCCCACTCACTATTAGTAACTTTATCATAGTTCATTCCATCATCATAAGATTATTCAGCATATTAAATTTTCTCATTTCACTATTTTCATAATTTTACTGGAACTATGACTGGTGATCGGATTTCTGGAGACTGTATCCTGAAATAACATCTAAGATGCTGTGATTCACTTAGCCCAGATTATACAGGAAAATAATGAGTTTAAAAGAGAAATAAATCAAAAATATCGCCAATTCACCCTATTCTATCACAAATTCCGTGATTGTGAGATTGAACTATGGCAGCCAGATCGCTCACTCCCTCTTGCAGAACCAGAAAGGGAAGGAGACACCTATTTAAACTAATATGAAAGAATTTTTTTAAAAAAAGAGGGTGCAAAGTATTTAAGTA
>Ga0209048_10003679_pt1 | contig 14844 bp, 12 predicted proteins | sample FrelakmetCRP12CR_FD_187146 | JGI IMG/M metagenome (GOLD analysis project Ga0209048, IMG submission 187146) | Freshwater lake sediment microbial communities from the University of Notre Dame, USA, for methane emissions studies - CRP12 CR (SPAdes)... | ecosystem: Environmental > Aquatic >... | reverse complement strand
ATCAAGAGTCAACTGTCCGCCGCGCCGGTGGTGCTGTACATGAAGGGTACGCCCGATTTTCCGCAATGCGGCTTTTCGGCGCAGACGGTCGGCGCGCTGCGCGCCTGCAGCGCGAAGTTCGCCCATGTGAACATTTTCGAAGACCCGGAAGTGCGCGAAGCCCTGAAGGCCTATTCCAACTGGCCGACCTTCCCGCAGTTGTACGTGAACGGCGAGCTGGTCGGGGGCTGCGACATCACCATCGAGATGTACAAGAGCGGCGAACTGAAGCAGCTGCTGGCGGAAGCCGGTGCGGTGACCGCCGGCTGAAGGCGTCACGGATCCGCGGGTGTCTCGGGCTCGATCTCGAGGGGCCCCATGGCCGCCAAACGGCGGCGGCTGGCCTCGAATACCCCCTGAAATTGATTGCAGACCGTGCAGAAGAGGTCCGCGGTGCGTTCGGCATCGTAGGCGGCCGAATGCGCGGATCCCGAATCCCATTCGAGACCGGCGGCCAGCGTCGCGCGCATCAGCACGGTTTGCCCGAACGCGACGCCGCCCAAGGTGGCCGTGTCGAAACTCGAGAAGGGATGGAACGGGTTGCGCTTGATCTGGGTGCGCGCGACCGCGGCGTTCAAGAAGTTCAAATCGAAGGACGCGTTGTGGCCCACCAGCACCGCGCGCGTGCAGTCCGCGGCGCGCACGGCGTTGCGCACCTCGCGAAATATTCGATGCAGCGCCTCGTCCTCCGAAATCGCCGGCCGCAGCGGGTGATGCGGATCGATGCCGTTCACCGCCAGCGAAGCGGGCTCCATATTGGATCCGGGGAACGGCGTGACGTGAAAGCGATGAGTCTCGCCGCGCCACAAGGTCCCGTCGCTGCGCATCTCGACGAGCACCGCGGCAATTTCCAGCAAAGCGTCCGTCTGGGCGTTGAATCCGCCGGTTTCAACATCGATCACCACCGGCAGAAAACCGCGAAAGCGCGTGGCGAAGGTTATGGGCGGAAGCTGCGTCATGCCGGTTCCGCAGGAACAAGACGCCAACCGACCGCTTCGCCGCCGCGATAGGGGACCACGGTGCCGGCACCGAAGCCGTAGGATTCCGGGGGCATCCAGGGCTCCTTGATCAAGGTGATGGTGTCGCTGTGACGCGGCAATCCGTAGAAATCGGCGCCGAAATGGCTGGCAAAGGACTCGAGCCGATCCAGGCGGCCGGCCCGCTCGAATGCCTCCGCGTACAACTCGATCGCGGCGTGGGCGGTGAACATGCCAGCGCAGCCGCAGGCATTCTCCTTGGCCGACCGCTCGTGCGGCGCGCTGTCGGTGCCGAGAAAAAAACGCGGGCTGCCGCCGGTGGCGGCCGCGACGAGAGCCTGGCGGTCCTGCTCCCGCTTCAGTATCGGCAGGCAATACAGATGCGGCCTGATGCCGCCCGAAAAAATCGCGTTGCGGTTTTCAAGCAGATGCTGAGGCGTGATCGTCGCCGCGACTCCCGCGCGTGCGCTCGCCACGAATTGAACGGCGCGTGCGCTGGTGATGTGCTCGAAGACCACCTTGAGCTTCGCGAAGCGCTCGAGCAGCGGCGCCAGCACCGTATCGATGAAAACCGTCTCGCGATCGAAGACATCGACGTCCGGGCGTGCCGTTTCGCCGTGCACCAAGAGGGGCATGCCGAGTTCTTCCATGCGCGTGAGCGCCGCGTAGGTCTTGGCGATGTCGGTGACGCCCGAGTCCGAATGCGTGGTCGCGCCGGCCGGGTACAGCTTGACGCCGTGCACGAACCCCGAGCGCGCCGCCCGCTCGATCTCCGCCGCCGTGGTGGCGTCGGTCAAATACAGGGTCATCAGCGGAGTGAAGCGGCTCCCCGCCGGCAATGCGCCGATGATTCTCTCGCGATAGGACGCCGCCAGCGCGGTGGTGGCCACCGGCGGCTTGAGATTGGGCATCACGATGGCACGACCGAAGCGCGCGGCGGTGAACTTCACCACCGAGGCAAGCGCCGCCCCGTCGCGCAAGTGCAGATGCCAGTCGTCGGGCCGCTGAATCGAGAGTGTGATCATCGCTCTGCCGGTGCCGGGGGCCATCCGCGGCGCAACAGATCGAGCGTATAGCGCACGCCGAAGCCCGTGATTTCGGTTTGAATGTGTGCGAGGCCCCCGTGCCGCGAACCGGCGGCAAGGTCCAGATGCAACCAGGCGATCGTCTTGGGGACGAAGCGGTTCAAAAAGCGCGCCGCCAAAATATGGTCGCCTTTCGAGTCGGCGCCACATTGCATCACGTCGGCCACGGCGCTTTCCAAATCCGTGTCGTAGTCCTTGTCCATGGGAAAGCACCAAACGCGCTCGCCGCTGCTCGCGCCGGCGGCCTCGATGAGTTCGCGCGCCTCGGGACGGTTGGTGAACGCGCCGCTGTAGCGCTCGGTGAGCGCATACACGCAGGCGCCGGTCAGAGTGGCGTAATCGATCATGGCGCGCGGATTGTTGCGCGAGGCGAGCGAGAGGGCGTCCGCCAGCACCATGCGCCCTTCGGCATCGGTGTGGATCACTTGAATGGTGGTTCCATTGTGCGCGCGAACCACGTCTTGCGGCTTGTAGGCAAGCGGGCCGATCCGGTTTTCGGTGATGGCCAGCCAGCAGTCCACCGCGGCCGGTGAACGCAATGCGTGAAGCGCGTACAGGCTCCCGACCGCCACCGCACTGCCTTCCATATCCATGTGCATGTCGAGCATGCCCTTGTGCGGCTTCAAATTGGTGCCTCCGGTGTCGAAGCACACGCCCTTGCCGACGAGGGCGAGGGCCGGCGCGCGGGCGCCGCGCGGCCGGTAGGCGAGACGCACGATGCCCGCATCGCGCGTCGCATTGCCGCGCGACACGGCGAGGAAGGCGCCCGCGCCGAGGCGACGCAATTCCCTCTCTCCGTAGAACTTGTACGCGAGGCCGAGACGGCGCGCGAAGTCCTTCAGCAAGCGGCGGTAAGCCGCCGCATCGAGGGTGTTCGGCGGCAGCGCGGTGAGCCACCTCGCGATGTTGTTGCCCGCCGCCGATGCGAGGGTCAGATCGAGCCCGGGTAATTGATTTGCCGTGGCGAGGTCGATGCGCGCCAAGGCCGAGCGCGGTTTCGGCTTGCTTTTGAACGTGGCGAAGCGGAACGCGGCGGCTTCGAGTGCGGCAATGGCGGCGTTGAGCGCTTCATCGGCCGCCTCTTGGGCGCATCCTTGCTGCCACAGGAGGAGCGATCGCGGCTCGGATTCCATGACGCTGCGCGCGAGCTTTCCGGCTGTTTGCAGCCGCTCGAATACGCTCGCCTGGCCGTGAATGCAAGCGACAATCAGCAGCGTTTCGGCATGCTCGCCGACCCGGATCTGAAAGCTGTCGCCTTCCTTGCGCACTTTGCGGTCATGTAGATTCCGCAGCACGGCGCCGTGGGGGACCGCCGCCCAATCGCCGCGGGTCGGTTTGAGCGGCAACAGGAGAACGGCGGTCGAATATCGAGCGAGCTTCGAGGGCGAGAGCCGCGTGGCGATCTTGCGCACGGGAACCAGCAGGGAATTGAAGGGCAAGCGAGTCGGCATATCTTTGAGCAATGCACGCCGGCGGCATTGCGAGCTGATCCCTTTGCTTGACCGAGAAAAACCAAACCCTGAAGATAGTGCTACCGAGTCCCCAGTGGCAGTTCGCGCAAGGGCACTGTAACGTGCCCGGCATCTTAACAGGACACGTGGGCGAGTGCATGTGCACGTGCCTCTGTGCAGGGTTTTACCTATGACGGAACAGTCGCCTTACGAAGACATCGACCCGACCGAAACACGGGAATGGCTCGAGTCGATCGACTCGGTGATGCGCGCCCAAGGGCCGCAACGCGCGCATTTTCTGCTCGAAAAATTAGTGGACTTCACGCGCCGGTCCGGCGCCTATCTGCCCTTCAAGCCGAATACCGCCTACCTCAACACCATCTCCAAGGCGCAAGAGCCCGAGTATCCGGGCGATCGCTCGCTCGAGCGGCGCAACGAGGCGTACATGCGCTGGAACGCGCTCGCCATGGTGGTGCAGGCGAATCGAACGAACTCCGAGTACGGCGGCCATATCGCCACCTACGCCTCGGCGGCGACGCTCTACGAGGTCGGTTTCAATCACTTCTGGCGGGCGCGCAGCGCCGCGCACCCGGGCGACATGATTTTCATGCAGGGGCATTCCAGCCCGGGCATTTACGCCCGCGCCTATCTGGAAGGCCGTTTGGACGAAAATCAGCTGCAGCGCTTCCGTCAGGAGGTCGATGGCGGCGGCTTGTCCTCCTATCCGCACCCGTGGCTCATGCCGGATTTCTGGCAGTTTCCGACGGTGTCGATGGGATTGGGTCCGATGACCGCCATGTTTCAAGCGCGATTCGTCCGCTACCTCGAGCATCGCGGCATCGTCCCGCCCTCCGACCGCAAGGTCTGGGCGTTCTTGGGCGACGGCGAGATGGACGAACCGGAATCGATGGGCGCCCTCACCATGCCGGTGCGCGAGCAGCTCGACAATCTGATTTTCGTCATCAATTGCAACCTGCAGCGGCTCGACGGGCCGGTGCGGGGCAATGGCAAGATCATTCAGGAACTCGAGGCCGCCTTCCTCGGCGCCGGCTGGAACGTCATCAAGGTTCTGTGGGGTTCGCGCTGGGACCCGTTGCTCGAGCGCGATCACGAGGGACTCCTCAAGCGCCTGATGGAGGAGTGCGTGGACGGCGAATACCAGAATTTCAAGTCCAAGGGCGGGGCCTACACGCGGGAGCACTTCTTCGGCAAGTATCCGCAGCTGAAGGAAATGGTCGCCAACATGTCCGATGAGGAGATCTGGCGCCTGAACCGCGGCGGCCACGACCCGCAAAAAGTATTTGCCGCGTACGCGTCCGCGGTCGCGAACAAGGGCTCGCCCACGGTGATCCTGGCGAAGACGGTCAAGGGCTTCGGACTCGGCAAGGCAGGGGAAGGCCTCAACGTCGCACATCAACAGAAAAAGGTCGGCGAGGAGGAACTCAAGGCGGTTCGCGACCGCTTCAACATCCAGATCACCGATGAGGAAATTGCGGGCTTGTCGTTCAGGAAGCCGTCGCCCGACAGCGAAGAGATGAAATACCTGCAGGAGCGGCGGGCCACTCTCGGCGGCTATCTGCCGGCGCGCCACTCATCGGCGCCGCCGCTCGTGGTGCCGCCGCTCGAAGCGTTCAGCTCGCTGCTCGAAGGCACGCAGGATCGCGAGATCTCCACCACGATGGCGCTGGTGCGCATGTTGACCGTTTTGGTCAAGGACAAGGGCATCGGCAAGCACATCGTGCCGATCGTACCGGACGAGGCGCGCACCTTCGGCATGGAGGGCATGTTTCGCCAGATCGGCATCTACTCATCCGTGGGCCAACTCTACACGCCGCAGGATGCCGACCAGCTCATGTTTTATCGCGAAGATAAACAAGGCCAGATTCTCGAGGAGGGCATCAATGAAGCCGGGAGCCTGTGCTCGTGGTTGGCCGCGGCGACCGCCTATTCGAATCACGGCGTCAGCATGGTGCCGTTCTACATCTTTTATTCCATGTTCGGCTTTCAACGCGTCGGCGATTTCATCTGGGCGGCGGGCGATAGCCAGGCACGCGGCTTTCTGATCGGCGGCACCGCCGGCCGCACCACCCTCGCCGGCGAGGGATTGCAGCATCAGGATGGGCACAGCCAACTGGTCGCAACCACGGTGCCGAACTGCGTCGCCTACGATCCGACCTATGCCTACGAACTCGCGGTGATCGTGCAGGACGGCATGCGGCGCATGTATCAAGACCAAGCGAATGTCTTCTACTACATCACCTGCATGAACGAGAATTATGCGCATCCGGCGATGCCGACCGGGGTCGCGCAGGGCATATTGAACGGGATGTACCTGCTGCAGATCGGCGGCCGCGGCAAGGTCAGGGTCACCTTGTTCGGATCGGGGACCATATTGCGCGAGGTGCTGGCGGCGGCGGAGTTGCTCGAGCACAGCTTCGGGGTGCCGGCCGACGTCTACTCCGTCACGAGCTTCAGCGAATTGCGCAAGAACGCGCTGCAGATCGAGCGCTGGAACCTGCTGCATCCGACCGAGCCGCCAAAGCAGACGTACATTCAGCAGGCGCTCGGCGATCTGGAGGGGCCGTTCGTCGCCGCCACCGATTACATGAAGACCGTGCCCGACCAGATTCGGCAATGGATTCCAGGTCGGTATGCGGTGCTCGGTACGGACGGCTTCGGACGCAGCGACTCGCGGGCGGAACTTCGCCGCTTCTTCGAGGTGGATCGCCATTACGTCACGATCGCCGCGCTCAAGGCCTTGGCCGATGACGGCAAGATCGACGCGCAAACCGTCACCAAGGCGATGAAGACCTTCGGCATCGATCCCGAGAAACCGAACCCGCTGTCGGTCTAGGCGAACATCGTGGCAACTCCCTTGCAAGTATTGGTTCCGGACATCGGCGGGTTCAAGGACGTGAGCGTCATCGACGTGTTGGTCCGGGACGGCCAACAGATCGACAAGGAAACGCCCTTGATCACGCTCGAAACGGAAAAGGCGACGATGGATGTACCGGCGCCCGCGGCCGGGCGCATCCGCGAGATCAAGGTCAAGGCAGGCGACAAGGTCTCCGAGGGGTCCTTGATATTACTGCTCGAGGCCGCTGCGCAATCAGGCGCCGACGTGCCGGCGGTCCCGGCCGCCGCCTCGGTGTCCGCGCCGGCTCCGGCGCCCACACCGAAGGCGGACGCCGCCGCGAGTTCGCCGCCAGCGGCAACTCCGAGCGCGGCAAGCGGCCGCGCGGCGGTCGACGAATTGGCATTTTCCAAGGCGTATGCAAGCCCTTCGGTGCGCAAGTTCGCGCGCGAACTGGGCGCCGATCTCGGCAAGATCAAGGGAACGGGACCGAAGGAGCGCATCACGCAGGATGACGTGAAAGCTCACGTGAAGAAGCTGCTCACGGCGGCCGCGGCGCCGGTATCGGCGATCCCGAGGGTGCCGGATGTCGATTTCGCGAAATTCGGAGCGGTGGAAGTCAAGCCGCTGTCGCGCATTCAGCGCATATCCGGGGCGCGCTTGCAGGCGAGTTGGCTCAATCTGCCTCACGTCACCCAACACGAGGACGCCGACATCACGGACTTGGAGATCGCGCGGGTGGCGCTCAAGGCCAAGGCATCGCAGGAAGGGGTGAGGCTCACGCCGCTCGCGTTCATCATCAAAGCCTGCGTTCTCGCGTTGAAGAAATTTCCGCGGTTCAACGCCTCGTTGGACGCGACGGGCGAGAATCTGGTTCTCAAGAAGTATTTCCACCTGGGTTTTGCCGCCGACACGCCGGAAGGGCTCGTGGTGCCGGTCATTCGCGATGCCGATCGCAAAAATCTATTCGAGATCGCGCGCACTCTCGCGGAGTTGTCGGAAAAAGCGCGGGCGGGAAAATTGTCGGCGGCCGAGATGCAGGGAGGGTCCTTTACCATCTCGAGTTTGGGCGGCATCGGCGGCACGGCGTTCACGCCGATCATCAATGCGCCCGAGGTCGCGATCCTCGGGGTATCCAGATCCAGTCAAAAGCCGGTGTTCGTCCAGGGCGCGTTCGTGCCGCGCCTCATGCTGCCGCTGTCGCTGTCCTACGATCATCGCGTCATCGACGGCGCGGAGGCTGCGCGCTTCGTCGTGTTTCTGAGCACCACCTTGAGCGACGTGAAGGCGCTGCTGTGAGCGTGGCGGAGATCCGGGTCCCCGATATCGGCGATTCGAAGCATGTGACGGTGATCGACGTGCTCGTAACGGTGGGCGCGCCGATCCGCGCGGACGAACCCTTGATCACGCTCGAGAGCGAGAAGGCCTCGATGGATGTGCCCTCGCCGGTGAGCGGGGTGATCGCATCGATCGATATCAAGAACGGCCAGGAGGTGTCCGAGGGCACGTTGATCGCGACCGTCACCGTGGCCGAGGGGGCCGCGGTATCGCCCGTGCAAGCGCCGTCCGCGCCCGCGCCGGCGGCTGCCGGGTCGACATCCGTGGCGCGCTCAGCGGCTCCGCCGCCGCCGGGGGCTCTCGAATTGGTCGTGCTCGGCGCGGGCCCGGGGGGCTATACCGCCGCCTTTCGCGCGGCCGATCTCGGGCTCAAAGTGACTCTCGTCGAACGCTCATCGACGCTCGGCGGAGTGTGCCTGAACGTCGGCTGCATTCCCTCCAAGGCGCTGCTGCATGCAGCCAAGGTGATCGAGGAGGCGGCCGACATGTCGGCCTGCGGCATCGTGTTCGGAGCCCCGCAAATCGACCGCGATCGCCTACGTGCGTGGAAGAATCGAGTCGTGGCCAAATTGACCAATGGCCTCGCCTTGCTCGCGAAGCAGCGCAAGGTCGACGTCGTTCGCGGCGAGGCCAAGTTCGTAGGCCCGTATTCGCTGGAAGTGCGAAGCGACGAAGGCTCGAAGCGGCTCGACTTCAAACAATGCATCGTCGCAGCCGGATCCGAATCGGTGCGCTTGCCGGGATTTCCTGATGATCCTCGCGTCATCGATTCGACCGGCGCACTGGAGCTGCCGCAGGATTGCAAGCGGCTGCTCGTTGTCGGCGGCGGCATCATCGGCCTCGAGATGGCCTGCGTGTACGATGCGCTCGGTGCGACGGTGACGGTGGTCGAATTGAGCGAGGGCCTGATGCCGGGTACCGACCGCGACTTGGTGCGGCCGCTGCAGAAGCGCATCGAAAAGCGCTACGCCAAAATACTGCTTAAGACCCGGGTGGCCAAGCTCGAGGCGCACGCGGGCGGCTTGCGCGCCGTCTTCGACGGACCCGATGCGCCGGCGCCCGAGGATTTCGATCGCGTGCTGGTGGCCGTGGGGCGCAGCGCCAACGGCAATGCCATCAATGCGGCCGCGGCCGGTATTGTGGTCGATAAGCGGGGCGTAATCGCCGTGGATAAACAGATGCGCACCAACCTGCCGCATATTTTTGCCATCGGCGACATCGCCGGAGCGCCGATGCTGGCGCACAAAGCCACGCATGAGGCCAAGGTGGCAGCGGAGGTGGCGGCGGGGCACAAGGCCGCCTTCGACGCGCGCGGCATTCCGTCGGTGGCCTACACCGATCCGGAAATTGCCTGGGTGGGGGTCAACGAAACCGATGCCAAGGCCCGCGGCATCGAATTCGGCAAGGGCATGTTTCCGTGGGCCGCCAGCGGCCGCTCGCTCGCCCTGAATCGCGACGAGGGCTTCACCAAGATCCTATTCGATAAGCAGACCCGCCGTGTCATCGGCGGCGGCATCGTCGGCACCAACGCCGGCGAATTGATCGCGGAATTGGGGCTCGCGATCGAAATGGGAGCCGACGCCGCGGATATCGGCTTGACCGTGCATGCCCATCCGACTCTATCGGAGACCGTGGCGTTCGCCGCGGAGGCATTCGAGGGAACGCTGACGGATCTTTATATGCCGAAGCGGTAGGCTCAGGGTGCGGCGACGCAATCCTTGATGTACACCGTCTTTTGGTCACCCACCAGTTTCCTCGCCTTGGCGTTGTTGCGGCACGCGGTCCGCTTGGCATGCTTGGCGGCGGCATCGTTATCGGCGGCCGTGGCGACCGGTGTGCCTGCGGGCGCAGCGGCAGGCGCCGTGGATGCGGCCGGGGCAGCGGTGCTCTGCGGGGTAGTGGCGTCGGCCCACAGGGGCGATAGCAGGAGGCAGGCAGTGGCGGTTGGCAGCAAGGCGCGCATATGCCGAGAATAGCGTCCGCCGGTCACCCCACCAATGAAGCGTGCATGAAGCTTGCTTAACCTCGCGGCGTCACCGCCCGGCGGTTGCCGCGCGGCGGCGCGCGAGTTCCAGATACTGTCTTTCGTCCGGGGCGCGGCCCTCGCGTTGCGCCTGCCACAGGGTTTCGGCCAGCGCTTCCATCAGCGCATGCTCGGCACGGTGCGCATCGCCGAGCCGCGCCTGCAGCACGTGCAGGATTTCGCGGATACCGGGAGGCCGGTCGATCGATATCTGCTCGCGGACCGCGAGATGCAGCCCCATATGTAAAAAAGGATTCTCCGCGGCCCCGGCCGTATCGGCTTCGAAGGCCTTTGCGGCCTCAAGATCCTCCACGATGGCGTGGTATTCGGGATGCAGTTCGATCACATCCGCGATCATCGACTCCAGCGGCGTGAGGGGCGAACGGGCGAGGCGTTTTTTCCAGGCATCGGCGTAGCTTTGCCGCAACTGCTCGCGCGTCTGGCCGCCGACCGCCGTCGGCGGTTCAGTCATGGTGAACCGGAGTTGCTTTGGTCTTGCGGCGATATTCGCACAGATCCGCGATATTGCAACGGGCGCAAGCCGGGTTGCGCGCCGTGCACACGTAGCGGCCGTGCAGAATCAACCAATGGTGCGCATCCTTGAGAAATTCTTGCGGCACCAACTTCGCCAGCTTGTCCTCCACCGCGCGCACCGTAGTGCCGGGCGCGAGACCGGTGCGGTTGGCGATGCGAAAAATATGGGTATCGACGGCGATGGTGCTTGCGCCAAAGGCGGTGTTGAGCACGACATTGGCGGTCTTTCGCCCGACACCCGGCAACCGTTCGAGCGCTTCGCGCGTATTCGGCACCTCGCCCGCGTGCTGCGTGAGCAGCGCGCGACAGGTGGCGATGATATGTTTGGCCTTGCTGTTATAAAGGCCGATCGATTTGATGTACGGCGTGATTCCCCGAATCCCCAACGCAAGCATTGCGGCGGGAGTGTTCGCCGCCCGGAACAGGGTCGCGGTCGCCTTGTTCACGCTCTTGTCGGTGGCTTGAGCCGACAAAATCACGGCGACCAACAGCTCGAACGGGGTTTGGTAATGCAACTCCGTGCGCGGCGCAGGATTGGCCTCTCGCAGCCGCGAAAAAATGGCGCGCCGCTTAGCCCCGTTCACGATCGAGCGTTCACGAGGCCGCTGAGGCATGCGCCATGGCGGCGGTCTTCAGCGCCTCGATCTCCCGCTGGCGCTCGCGGGCTTGTTGCTGCACGCGGCGCGTATGCGCATGGTAGCGCTCGCGGTTCAGCTCGGGCTGATTCGCCCAAGCGGCGGGAGCGGGCCGCATTGCGATGCAATCGACCGGACAGGGCGCCAAACACAGTTCGCACCCCGTGCAGCGATCGGCGATGACGGCATGCAGATATTTTGCCGCGCCGACAATGGCATCGACCGGGCAGGGCGGCAGGCACCGTGCGCAACCGATACAGCGGGCTTCATCGATACAGGCCACGCGCGCAGCGGACTCGGTCCCGTTCGCCGGATTCAGCGGCAGATCGTCTCGGCCCAGCAATTCGGCGAGCGCGTGAATGGTCGCCGCGCCGCCCGGCGGGCATTGATTGATCTGCGCCTCGCCGCGCACGATGGCTTCGGCATAGGGCAGGCACCCGGGATATCCGCAGCGGGTGCACTGAGTCTGAGGCAGCAAGGCATCGATGCGCGTGACCCCGTGCGGTTCGAAGCACCTCCCCGTCATTTGACGCGCATACCGGGCGCGGCGCCCGAATCGGGCGAGAGGATAAATATCTCCTTGCCTCCCGGACCCGCCGCCAACATCATGCCTTCGGAGGTGCCGAAGCGCATTTTGCGAGGCGCCAGGTTCGCCACGACGATGATCAAACGGCCGACCAAGGAATTCGGATCATAGGCGCTGCGAATGCCTGCAAAGACCTGGCGCTCGCCGAGTTCGCCCACATCGAGGCGCAGGCGCAGGAGCTTGTCGGCGCCCGCGACCAAGTCGGCCTCGATCACCTTGGCAACCCGCAAATCGATTCGCAGAAAATCCTCGATGGAGATCAGATCCGCCGGGACCGCATCCGCGGCGGGCGCCACAGCAATGGCCGCCGTGATCTTGGCGGCGGCCGGGGACACGTCCGCGGCGTCGAGTTCGACCAGTCGCGCCACGGCCTTCGGATCCAACCGAGTGGCGAGCGCCTGATACGGAAGGATCATCGTGCCAAGCAACGGCGTCGCGGCGCTCTCCCAGATCCACGCACGTTCCTGAAAAAATCGCTGAGTGTGCGCCGCCATGTCGGGTAGCACCGGCTGCAAATAAATCATCAGTGCGCGAAAGCAATTCAACCCCTGAGTGCAGATGCTCTGCACCTCGGCGGCGCTGCCGGGCTGTTTGGCGAGGGCCCAGGGTTTGCGCAAATCGATATATTGGTTCGCACGGTCGGCGAGCGCTGTGATGTCGCGAATCGCGGCCGCCGTGTCACGAGCCTCGTAGGCGGTGGAAATCGATTTGCCCGCGGCCGCAAAGGTGGCATAAAGCTCCGGGTCGGGCAGCGAGTCGCCCAGGCGCCCGCCGGCGCTCTTGGTGATGAAGCCGGCGCAGCGGCTCGCAATGTTCACCAGCTTGCCGACGATGTCGGAGTTCAGCCGCGCGGCGAATTCCTCCAGGTTCATGTCGATGTCGTCGATGCCGGGTCCAAGTTTGGCGGCAAAATAATAGCGCAGGTACTCCGGCTTGAAGTTGTCCAAATAGCGCCGTGCGGTGATGAACGTGCCGCGGGACTTGGACATTTTCTGGCCGTTGATGGTGAGGAATCCATGGGCGTGCACCGATGTGGGGCGGCGCATGCCGGCGCCCTCGAGCACCGCCGGCCAGAACAGCGTATGGAAATACAAAATGTCCTTGCCGATGAAGTGATGCATTTCGGCTTTCGAGTCCGCCTCGAGGAAATCATCGAATTTCAACCCGCTGCGCGCGCAGAGCTGCAGGAAGCTGCCGAGATAGCCGATCGGCGCATCGAACCAGACGTAGAAATACTTGCCGGGAGCGTCGGGAATCTCGAAGCCGAAGTAAGGCGCATCGCGCGATATGTCCCAATCCTTCAAGCCCTGTGAGAACCACTCCTCGAGCTTGTGCGCGACGCTGTCTTGAACGGTGCGGCTCTTCACCCAGGCCGCCAGGCGCGACTCGAATGCGCTCAAGCGGAAAAAATAATGCTCCGATTCGCGCCACACCGGCGGCGTGCCGCTCACCACCGAAATGGGGTTCTTGAGATCGGCGGGCGTGTACGTGGCGCCGCAATTCTCGCAGGAATCGCCATATTGATCCGCGGTGCCGCAGATGGGGCAGGTCCCCTTGACGTAGCGATCGGGCAGAAACATGTTGGCCGTCGCGTCGTAGGCTTGGCTGATGATGCGCCGGTCGATATGGCCGGCCTCGCGCAGGGCGCGGTAGATGCGCTCGCAAATGGTCCGATTCTCCGGCGAGTGCGTCGAGCCGAAATTGTCCAAGCCGATCAGCATCTCGGCCAAATCCCGCGTGTGCTCGGCGTGGACCCGCCGGATCAGCGCCTCGGGCGTGATTCCCTCGGACTGCGCCTTGAGCATGATCGGTGTGCCGTGAGTGTCATCCGCGCACACGTAAATGCATTCATTGCCGCGAAGCTTCTGAAACCTCACCCAGACGTCGGTTTGTATGGCCTCGAGGATGTGGCCGAGATGGAGCGGCCCATTCGCATAATAAAGCGCGCTCGTGACAAGGATTCTGCGTCGTGCGGTCATTCCAAATTATGCCATGCCGCGCACGATTTGGTCGGCGGGTGTGTCAACTCGCCTGGCGGTACTGCTCGAATCTGCTCTTACTGATGGCCTTCTTGTACGCCTCGTGTCCGGTGATCAACCGCTGATCGAGCAGGGTCTGAATCGCGGCATCCATCAGGCGCATGCCGGATGCGGATCCGGTCTGCATGCCGTTCTCCAATTGATCCATCTTGCCCTGGCGAATCAGATTGGAAATGGCCGGAGTGTTGATCAGTATCTCCAGGGCGGCGACGCGGCCCTTTTTATCCGCCTTGGGAAGAAGTTGCTGGGAGACCACCCCGCGCAGGCTGGTCGAGAGCATGGTGCGCACGTGGGGTTGCTTGTCGGCGGGGAACGCGTTGACCAGGCGATCGACGGTAGCCGCGGCGCCGTTGGTGTGCAGCGTACCCATCACGAGGATTCCCATTTCCGCCGCGGTCACCGCGATGCTCATCGTCTCCAGATCGCGCAACTCGCCGACCAGAATCACGTCGGGATCTTCGCGCAACGCCGACAGCAGCGCGGACGAGAAGGAGGCCGCGTGCACGCCGATCTCGCGCTGGCTGATGAGGCAGCTCTTGCGCATATGCACAAATTCGATCGGATCCTCGATGGTGAGAATATGGCCCTTTTCGCGCGTGTTGATGTCGTCGATCATGGCGGCGAGCGTGGTGGACTTGCCGGATCCGGTCTTGCCGGTGACCAAGATCAGGCCGTTGTTGATCCTGCACAGATTGCGCACGGCCTCCGGCAACTGCAGTTCCTCGGCGGTGCGCGCTTTGGACGGAATCGCGCGAAATACCGCGCCCATGCCGTTCAGCTGGCGCATGACGTTGACGCGGAATCGAGCGACTCCCGGTATGCTGTGGGCGAAGTCCGTGCCGTCTTTCGCTTCGAAGCGCTCGACGGAGAGTTTCGGCATGATCTCGTACAGCGCCGTCTTGACCATCTCGGCGTCGAGCGGCTCGGGGCTCAATGTCTTCAGTTCGCCATACCGGCGCACTCGCGGCGGGTCTCCCGCCAGAAAGTGCAGGTCGGAGCCGTCGCGCTCCAATACCTGCGTCAAGTAGGCGTCTATGGCCGGCATGGTGCGATTACGAAGCGGCGGGCTCGAGCGGCGGCGGAGCCCCGCTCATGTCGCTGACAAAGCGCTGGAATGGCCGCTTGTCCACCGCGTACGAATAGGCTTGTTCGGGATCGATTTCCTTGGCGTTGACCCCCGCCAGCAGCGCCTGATCCAGCAATTGCATGCCGTATTCCTTGCCCATTTGCAGCTGGCTCGGAATCTGATGCGACTGATCGGTCATGATCAGTTTGCCGATGGC
>Ga0209048_10003678_pt1 | contig 14848 bp, 12 predicted proteins | sample FrelakmetCRP12CR_FD_187146 | JGI IMG/M metagenome (GOLD analysis project Ga0209048, IMG submission 187146) | Freshwater lake sediment microbial communities from the University of Notre Dame, USA, for methane emissions studies - CRP12 CR (SPAdes)... | ecosystem: Environmental > Aquatic >... | reverse complement strand
GTATACCAAGAGACCAGGGATAAAATGGAAAAGGCCCTGGAGGCCCTGAAAAAGGATTTTAGCCGGGTTCGAACCGGCCGGGCCACACCGGCTATCTTGGATGGGATTCGGGTGGCTTATTACGGGAGTCCGGTTCCGCTGAATCAAGTGGCCTCCGTGGCGGTGCCGGACAGCCGTCAGATTACCATCCAGCCTTGGGACCTCAAGGCCATCGGGGATATTGAAAAAGCCATTCTCAAATCGGAGTTGGGACTGACCCCGATCAATGACGGTAAAATCATCCGGATCAATATCCCCAGCCTGACCGGGGAACGCCGGCGGGATCTGGTTAAAGTGACCAAAAAGATGGCCGAAGAAGCCCGAGTGGTTTCACGCAATATACGACGGGAGGCCAACGAAGCCTTAAAGTCTTTGAAGAAGGACAAGGCCATCTCTGAAGACGACCTTTTTAAAGCACAGGATGAGGTGCAAAAGATCACCAAAGAAACCATTGAACGGGTGGATAAGATCGGTGAAGAGAAAGAAAAAGAGATCATGCAGTTTTAATTTCTTTCCGATTGGGGTGTGCCGTCCTTGCCAAAGATCGATCCGGAAAAATTGCCCAGACACATTGCCGTTATCATGGACGGCAATGGACGCTGGGCCCAACAACGTTCTCTGCCCAGGATAGCCGGCCACCAGGCCGGGGTCGAAGCCGTCCGCCAGACCGTAGAGACCTGCCGGGAATTAGGCGTTCCGGTCTTGACCCTGTACGCTTTTTCCCGGGAAAACTGGCAGCGCCCCAAGTGGGAAGTCAAGGCCCTCATGGGACTCCTCTCTCAATACCTGCGATCCGAAATCAAAAAACTGAAGCAAAACGATATTTCTTTAAGGGCCATCGGGAATCTGGACCAGCTTCCGGACAAGGTCCGCGAGCTCCTGGCCCGGGCGGAGGAGCAAACCGCGGGCTGCCGGGCCATGGTCTTGAATCTGGCCCTGAGTTACAGCGGGCGCTCGGAAATCATCCGGGCGGTTCGGAATCTGGTCCAGGATGTCCGGCAGGGAAAGGTGGAAGCCGAGGGGATTGACGAAGTGCTTTTTGAAAAGTACCTCTACACCCAGGGGTTGCCCGATCCGGACCTGCTGATCCGGACCAGCGGTGAATACCGTCTCAGCGATTTTCTGATCTATCAACTGGCCTATGCCGAAATTTACGTTACCAAAACCCTTTGGCCCGATTTCCGCAAAAAGGACCTGGTAGCCGCGATCACCGAATATCAAAACCGGGAAAGAAGATTCGGGTTGACCGGGGAACAAATTCGACGGCAAAATAACCTCTCCGCCAAACGGTCCTGAAGGAACGGTTTTGGGCGCCTCCCTTTCGTCCCACTTCCAGCGTTTTCTCACCGCTGCCGTTATCATCCCTTTCCTCTTCGCCTATATCGTCTGGGGTGGCCCGCTGCTTTTCGCCCTGTTGATTTGGGTCGGTTTGCTGGTGGGAACCTATGAATACTTTCACTTGACGGGGGCGGAGCGGGCAGGCGGGGAGATCGGCCTGCACGGGGTCCTGGGAACCATCGCCTTGCTAGGCGCCTATTTCCACGGACTGGAGGGCCTTTTCGGGTCTTTGATTTTCAATTTTATTATCCTGGTTATTTATCTAGTCCTGACTTTCAAGGAAAACGGTCTGTTTTTTGACCGTTTAGGAAGACAGCTTTTCGCCCTTTGTTATCTGCCCCTCTTTCTCCCTTTTTTTATCCTCCTGCGAGGCGGCCCCCAGGGGATCCAATGGATTTTTTTTGTGCTGGCGGTGAATTATGCCGGTGATACGGCCGCCTATTACACGGGCCGGACCTTTGGCCGGAATAAATTGGCCCCGGCCGTCAGCCCAAAAAAAACCAGGGAAGGATCCATCGGCGGATTGGCCGCCAATAGTTTGATTGCCTGGATTTTCCAGCAGACGCTTTTCAAACCTTTTTCCGCCGGAGAGATGATTCTGCTGGGCCTGACCGTGGGGATACTCAGCCAGTTCGGAGATTTGTTGGAATCCATGCTCAAAAGGGCTTCCGGAGTCAAGGACTCCGGAAATCTTTTTCCGGGGCATGGAGGATTTTTGGACCGGGTGGACAGTTTGCTGCTGCCGGCCCCCGTGGTTTATTTTTTTCTTCGAATCGGACACGGATGAGTTTTCCGATGCCCGCCCTCAAGACCATCGCCCTGTTAGGCAGTACCGGTTCCATCGGTACACAAGTACTTGAATTAGTTTATCAATTTCCTGATAAGTTTTCTGTTTGCGGATTAGTGGCCGGGAGAAATGTCTCCCTGCTCCAAAAACAAATCGAAATCTTCAGGCCCCGCTGGGTTTCGGTGGCCAGCGAGGAGGAGGCCGTTGCCCTTCAAAACCGCCGGGTCCTCAGCTACACCCCGGATCGGATTTTGTGGGGTTTGGAAGGACATGATCAAATCGCCTCCATGGAGGAAGCCGAATTGGTAGTCTCGGCCCTGGTAGGGGCCGTGGGCCTGCGGCCCACCCTGGCGGCCATTCAGGCCGGAAAGGCCGTGGCCCTGGCCAACAAGGAAACCTTGGTCATGGCCGGTCCCCTGGTCATGGCGGAAGCCCGCCGACAGGGGGTCCCGATTCTGCCGGTGGACAGTGAACACAGCGCGATTTTTCAGGTGCTCCAGGGGCAGCGGCGGGATTCCGTCAAGCGGATCATTTTGACGGCTTCCGGCGGTCCCTTCCGGGACCGTCCGCCGGAGCAAATGGATCGGATCACCCGGGAAGAGGCCTTGCGGCACCCGAATTGGAAGATGGGGCCTAAAATTTCAATCGATTCGGCCACCCTGATGAACAAGGGGTTGGAAGTCATGGAGGCCCAATGGTTATTCGGAATTCCGTTGGAACAGGTGGCCATTACCATCCATCCCCAGAGTATCATTCACTCGCTGGTCGAGTATCGGGATGGGTCGATTCTGGCCCAGATGGGACTTCCGGACATGCGGGTGCCGATCGCCTACGCCTTAGCCTATCCCGATCGCTTGCCCCTAAACCAGACCTCCCTCGATTTGACTCAACTGGACGGATTGACTTTTTTGGACCCGGACCCTGATAAATTTCCCTGCCTGGGCCTGGCCCTCAGGGCGGCCAGGACCGGAAACAGCCTGCCGATTGTCTTGAATGCCGCCAACGAGGTGGCGGTGGAGGCCTTCCTGCGGGGAGAGCTGAATTATTCGGGGATCCCGGAAGTTATTCGCCGAATTATGGATCGGCATGCTATAATTACCCCTGAAGGGCTGGAAGAAATTTTAGCCGTCGATCTTCGGACCCGAGGGGAAACGGCCGCATACATTTCAAGCTTAAACTATAAAAAATCTTAGAAATAGAGAGCGGGGTTTATGGAATCCTTTTTGATGTGCTTGAGTGGACCGGCATCCGTCCTGGCCAACGCCGCAGCGCTGCCGGGATGGGGGCAGGCCTTCCTGTTGAAAATCATCCCTTTTATCATCGTCCTGGGGCTCCTTATTTTTTGTCATGAACTGGGCCACTTCCTGGCCGCCAAAGGATTTGGAGTCAAGGTGATTCGTTTTTCTTTTGGCCTGGGCCCGCGACTGGTGGGATTTAAATGGGGCGAAACCGATTATTGTATTTCCGCCTTCCCCCTGGGCGGGTTCGTCAAGATGGTCGGAGAAGGGACCGATGAGGAGGTTTCAGCGGAAGAACAGGAGCGCTCCTTTGCCCAAAAACCGATCTGGCAGAGAATCGTCATTGTTTTCTGCGGTCCCCTGTTTAATTTCCTATTCGCTTTTATGGTGTTCTTTCTGGTTTTTCTGGCCATGGGTCAGATGTCGTTGACCAATGAAATCGGTGAAGTAAAAAAAGGGTATCCCGCCGAGCAGGCTGGATTGCGACCGGGGGACAAGATCGTTCAAATCGCCGGAAAGCCGATCAGCGGCTGGAAAGAATTGCCGGAAACGATTCGGAAACACTCTCAAAAACCCCTCCGGGTGGTTTATGAACGGGGGAACCAGCGGTTGGAAGTCACCGTGACCCCCATAAAAAGCGCGGTAAAGAATATTTTTGGTGAGGAGGTCCAGGAAGCGGTCATCGGCATAACCCCGGCCGGGAAATTGATTAACCGGGATTTGAGCCTTTTCGAAGCCCTCCGGGATGGAGGGCTCCAGACCTGGAATATCTCCAAGATGACCGTTATCAGCCTGGTCATGCTGATTCAGCGGCGATTGCCTCTGGAAACCCTGGGCGGGCCCATTTTCATTGCCCAGTTAGCCGGCCAACAGGCTCAGGAAGGTTGGGTCAATCTGATTTTTTTTACGGCCTTGCTGAGCATCAATTTGGGGATTTTGAACCTGCTGCCTATCCCCGTATTGGATGGCGGGCACATTTTTTTCTTTCTCTTGGAATCCATCCTTCGTCGGCCATTGAGCCTGAAGTCCAGGGAGGTGGCCCAGCAGGCGGGGATGTTTGTCTTGATCCTGCTCATGGTCTTCGTGTTTTATAATGACCTGATCCGGCTGTTTAATAAATGAGAGTTCTGGCCCTCGACACCGCCACCGAAATCGGGGCGATTGCCCTGGTGGAAGAGGATACGCTCCTGGCCCAGACCCAGCTTCGGGTCGAAAAGACCCATTCTCAAAACCTTTGGAGAACCATTCGTTTTCTCTTAGCGGAAACCGGCTGGGGTTTGGAGCAGATAGACCTTTGGGCCGTTGCCACCGGGCCGGGAAGTTTTACCGGGGTCCGGATCGGGCTGGCGACCGTCAAGGGATTGGCCTGGGTAACCCAAAAACCGGTGATCGGCGTCTCGACTTTAGAAGTCCTGGCTTACTCCGTGACCCCAACACCTTATTTGATCTGCCCGATCCTGGATGCCCGCCGCCAGGAGGTTTATTTTGCTTTTTATCGCTATACTCCGGCGGGATCGGTCCTGATGGTCCGGGAACCGGGGCATTTAAGACCCCTGGCATTGGTGCAGGAAATCCAGGAACCGGCCGTTTTCATAGGCAACGGGGTTCGACGCTATCAGGAAATATTTAGAGACCATTTAGGGCCTCGGGCCCTGGTTCCGGAGGTCTGGAGTCACCTCCTGTCCGGCTTTACCCTGGCCGCGATCGCGCAAAAACGGTTCCGCCAGGGGGAAGGCCGAAGCGCCAGGGAAGTCAGCCCGCTATACCTTCGTCCCGTCGAGGCGGAATGGAAGCCAAGGGAATCGCCCGGTAAAAAGCCATGCGCCTGAAAGTCGGCCATAAGCTGATCCTGATTTATTTAGTCTCCCTGTGTCTGGCCCTTTCGGCGGTCCTGATTACCGCCCAATCCATTATTTCCCAGCAGGTTCAACGGCGACACCAAAAAAAATTAGACACCCTGGCCCAAAGCGTTTTTTTTCGGCTGGAAAAAGAAAAGGACCAGATTCGGCTGCTGATCCGGGCCATCGCGCATTTAGGCCAAATGGGTTTGTTGGTGGAACAGGGTGAGGTTAGGGGGATTAAGCGGCTGGTCTACCCGGTTTTCAAGGATTCGGGTCTGGATGTGTTGTACCTGGTGAGCCGTAATCGGGGCGTGGTGGTGCAGTTCCAGTCGGAACGCTTCACCCGCCTGGGCCGGCAGGAAATTCCCTTGATCCGCAAGGCCATGCTGGGGGATTATCGGGTCCGGCTGAGCCGCTGGGAAGGGGGGATTTTCCTGACCGGCAGCGCCCCCATTCTTATCGAAGAGTCCGGTGTCGGCCAGGTCTATGCCGGAGTCCTGTTGAGCAGCGACTTTGTCAGGGAGTTGGCCAAAGATACCGATGCCTTCATGGCCATCATCAAGGAGGGCAACGTGATCGCCAGCACCTTTTCCCAAAAAGGTGCGGAACCGGAAGAACTGGAATTTTCAGAGGAGTTGCTTCAGGATATCAAGGCCCTCAAGGGGCAGACGCTGCCGGTGGACGTGGAAGATAACTTATACACCATGAAATCCATCCCCCTGCGGGACGAGGGTGGAAACCTTTTGGGTCTCCTGGCGATCGGTCTATCCCGCAGCGAATTCAACCGGATCGCCGGTTCCCTGACGCGCAATATACTGCTGATCGGGGCCGCGGCGGCCGGGTTCGGGGTCCTCCTGACCTTTCTCCTGACCCATGGCCTGAGGAAACAGATCAACCATTTGTCCCAGGGGACGGAACGGATCAGTACCGGGACCTCGCCCGGGGAAATCCCCGTGATCAGCCGTGACGAATTGGGAAATCTGGCCCAATCCTTTAACCAGATGGTTGATACCCTGAAGGAGCGGGACCGGGTCCTGGAAGAAGAAAAAGAGAAGATTTTGGGCAACGTGGATTTTTTGTCCATGATGGTCCACGATGTGAAGGCCCCGATTGCCGGCATTCGGTTAATGACGGATATCCTTTTGGAGGAAGAGCCGACCGGGGAGATTAGGCCTCGGCTTTTGGGGATGCGGGAAAGCATTGAGGAGCTGCTGGCCCATCTGCAAAATGTCTTGTCCATTTCCCAAATTGAAAAAGGGCCGTTTACCCTGATCAAGGAAGAAATCCAGTTAAACCTCACCGCCGCCTTCGTCCGTTCCCAATGTCAGATCATGGCCGAAAGCAAGGGGATTCAGTGGGTGGAGGAATATGATTCCTCCCTCCCCGATATCCCGGCGGATGAATTCTATCTGGAGCGGCTTCTCTACAATCTCCTGATCAACGCCCTGCACTGGGCCCCGCGGGGCGGCTGGGTCCGCATCAAGACCGGGCGGCTGGAAGCGCCCCGGACCGCTGGGGTTTTTTTAGAGGTCAGCGATAACGGCCCCGGGGTTTCCCCGGAGCAGAAGCCGCAGCTTTTCCAAAAATACAACTTCCAGCGCGGCAAAGGGGACAGCGCTTCGGCCCATTCCGGACTGGGATTGTATATCGCTCAATTGATCGCCAAGGCCCACGGCGGGGTGATCGAGGAGCAGGGCCGGGCGGGAGAGGGCGCCCGCTTTATTTTTTCCTTACCCCTCCAGCCCCGGGTGGAATAAGCGATGGCCAGCATTCTTATCGTGGATGATGATCTGAATACCTGTCAGGCCCTGCAGTTGATGTTGAGCAAGGAAGGCCATGACCTTCTGGAAACCCACACCGGCAAGGAGGCCCTGGAAAAGGTTCGGGGCGAAGCGGTGGATTTAGCCATCATCGATTGGAAGATGCCCGGAATGAACGGGCTGGAATTTTTTCAGGCCCTGAAAGCGATCCGTCCGGAAGTCGTCGGGCTGATGATCTCCGCCCATGCCACGGTGGACCTGGCGGTCAGTGCCATCAAAGGCGGGGTTTTTGATTTTATCACCAAACCGTTTCGGATGGGGGACATCAAAAAGGCGATTGCCCGGGCACTGGAGGCCCAGGCCCTGGTAGTGGAAAACCGGCGATTGCGCCAGGCCCTGAAAGAAAAAGCCTCTTTCTCCAGCATCATCGGCAAAAGCCCGGCTTTGGTGCGGGTCATGGATCTGGTGGCCAAGATCGCCCCGACCCGAAGTACCGTGCTGCTCACCGGAGAGAGCGGGACCGGAAAAGAGATTATCGCTGAAGCCCTTCATTTTGCCAGCACCCGAGAAGACCAGCCCTTGGTCAAAGTCAATTGCGGGGCCCTCAATGAGAGTCTGTTGGAGTCCGAATTGTTCGGCCATGAAAAAGGGGCTTTCACCGGGGCCTTTCAACAACGCCTGGGCCGCTTTGAGTCGGCGGATAGAGGGACCATTTTTTTGGATGAGATCGGGGAAATGAGCCCGGGGATGCAGGTGAAAATGCTGCGGGTGCTCCAGGACGGGTCCCTGGAAAGGGTCGGCAGCAGCCGATCGATTCGGGTCGATGTGCGGATCCTGGCCGCCACCAATCGAAACCTGGAAGAGGAGGTTAAAGCCGGGCGATTTCGGCGGGACCTTTTTTATCGTTTGAATGTTATTTCCATCGAAATCCCTCCGCTCCGGGATCGCCGGGAGGATATCCCGCTTTTAGCGAATTATTTTTTGAATAAGTACGGAGAGCTGAACAACAAAAAGATCCAAGGGTTTTCTCTTGACGTGCATCGGGTGTTGACCGGCTATCACTGGCCGGGCAACGTGCGGGAATTGGAGAATGTCATCGAACGGGCGGTATCGCTGTGTCAGACCGCGACCATTGAGCCCTCCGATCTCCCCCCCCGGATTATTTCCAGCCTGCCCGAGGCCGTGGAACAGGTCACCATCCCCATCGGGTCTTCGTTGGAAGAGGTGGAACAGTTGGTTATCGAAAAGACCCTGATAAAAACCAAAGGCGACAAGAAATTGACCGCCCGAATGCTGGGGATCAGTTTGTCCAGCCTGTATAATAAGATCAGTCGAAATGCCCCGGCTTAACCCGCAAAAACACCGCCGGGGCTCCTTCCGGCGATGGAATCCAGCGGAAGCCGGCGGCCGGCCGTCGGGCGGCTTCCGCCTTCGTTTCCGGGGTCTTTGGAACCGCTGCCGGTCCTGCCTGGTTGGGTTGGCCTTTAGCGGGGCAGTACTCCTCCAACCCCCGGGGAGTGCGGAAGCCCAGGGTCCTTCCCCCAAGGCCCCCGGCTTCCGAGAAGTCCCGCCCATTGAAACCAAGATCAAACAGGTTCCGGGGGATGGATCTTATTCCGTGCCTTTCTGGAAACAGCACTGGGAACGGGGTCGAAAATTCGTAGTTCAGAAGGAATACGGTTCGGCGGTTACCGCCTATAAACAGGCCTTAGTGCTTAAGCCGAATTTGGACGAGGCTCGGTTGGAGCTGGTTCGGCTGCTCGAGACCCTGCAGCGCTACGAAGAAGCGTCCCGGGAACTGGAGCTCTTCGTCGAACACCAACCCCATCACCTCAAAGAGCAGCAGGAGCTGGGAGATCTTTTCCTGAAGCGCAAGGAATATCGCCGGGCGGCGGAATGGTATCAGCGGGTTCTGCTGAAGGATCCGGAAAACCTGACCATCCGGTTATCCTTGGCGGGCGCCTTTTCCCAGATCGGAGAAATGGAGAAGGCCCTCTTGGAGTGGCGCCAGGTCCTGATCCGGGATCCGCAGCACCTGGAGGCCCGGATGAACCTGGCGGATGGGCTGCGGGTTACCCGCCGGCTGGATGAAGCGATTTCGATTTTGGAGGGCCTGGTCAAGTCGGTTCCCAAACAACCGGGTTTAAAAAAGAAATTAGCCCAGGCCCTGGTGGCGGCCCAGCGAAACAAGGAAGCCCTCCCCTATCTGCAGGAAATCAACCGCTCGGACCCGAACGATCCGGAAGTCCAATTGCTATTGGCCCGGGTTTTAGCGGCCGGCAAGAATTATGACCAATCGTTACCCTACCTGGAAACGGTTTTAAAGAAAAAGCCGGAAAACACGGCGGCCCTGCTGGAAAAGGCTCGTATTCTATTAAACCAGGGCCAAATCGATCAGGCCCTGGATACCTTTCAACAAATCAGGAAGCTTGCCCCCGATGACGCCGAAACCCAGCGGGAGATCGCCGAAGCCTTTTTCGCTGCCGGCAAGGTTCCCGAGGCCCTGGCGGAGTTTCAGGTGTTGGGCCGCCAGTACCCTGAAAACGTTCAAATTCAGGAAAAATTGGGCACCCTCTATTTGCAGACCAAGAGCTACCAGCAGGCCGTTGCGGCCTATGAGGCCGTCCTGGCCATTGACCCGGATTATGTTTATGCCCAACTGGGTCTGGCCCGGGCCTACAATCTTTCCGGTCAAAAAGAAAAGGCCGTTCCTTATTATCAACGCCTGTTGAAAAACCGGGAAAATCCGGAAATTAAAATGGAGCTGGCCTCCTTGTTGATCGAAATGCAGCATTTCCAAGAAGCTTTCGAAATTTATGAAGGGCTTCTCCGGGAAAACCCCAACCTCTGGGAAGTCCGTTATCGCTGGGCCACGGCCCTTTATCGTTTAAAGGAATTTAGACAGGCGAACGGTCAGTTGGAAAAATTGCTTCAGGATCAACCGAATCACTCCGGCGCTTGGACCTTGCTGGGCTATAACGCCCTCGAATGGGGAAATGTTCGGGAAGCCCGGCAGGCTTTTCAAAAAGTATTATTGCTGGGTGAAGATGTGGGCAACGTTTTGATCCGTCTCGGGGAAATATTCCGGCTGCTGGGACGGCCTTTTAAGGGGGCCAATTATTTGGATTGGGCCCTGACTCTGAAACCGGACGATCAGGAAATCGATATTCAAAAGGCCCTGGCCTTCATTGAAGGCGGGAATTATTCTCAGGCCCAGAACCTGATTCGGCCCTTGCTGCTCAAGAATCCGCATTCGTTGACCCTGAACCGGGCACAGGGCCGATGGCTGATGGCCCTGGAGCGTAAAGAGGAGTTTGAGCAACTTAGCCGATATTTGGAGCAATCCTTTCCGGCGGAGCAGGGGCTTATTTTTCAAGACCGGGCCGATTACTATGAGAGAAAGAACCAGGTGGGTCCGGCCTTAACCGCGCTGCGGGCGGCCCAGTTAAAAAAACCCGGGGATCTGCAGATTCTTCGCCACCTGGGCCGAGTCTTGATCGAAAATCAGCAGTGGGCCGAAGCGGAAGGCTTTTATCAAGGTCTGATCACCGAAAAAGTCCTCTTGGATGAGGCGCACCTCCGGCTGGCCCGGATTAAAAGGCACCAGGGAAAACCGGTTCAGGCCATTGAGCATTTGTGGAAGGCTCTGGCCCAGGATCCCGACTCGATCGAAGCCCGTTTTTGGTTGTGGCGCCTGCAAGTTCGAAAAGAGCGGGGGGAGAGTGTTTCCAAGATCGAAGAAAACCTTTGGGAATTTGCCAGGTCCCGGGAAAGGGGATTGCTGGAACTGGCCCAGCAGTTGGCAGCGGAGAAGCAATGGGAGCCGGCCTTAGCCATCCTGCGGGAGATCATCGAAAAAGGGGAGGATGATGAGGTCATTCTCGCGGCCCTGACCACGGCCGATTACCGGCTTTCCAGAGAGGAATACGAAAATGCCCAGATCTTTCTGGATACGCTTCAAAAAAGGTTTCCCCGGAATCAAAAAATTACCCGCAAGTTGATCCAGGCCTACAGCTTAAATGAATCGTTCGGCGAGGCTATTAAGGCGATTGACGGTTTGCTGAAAATAGAAGATCCCCAGGACCCGGTGTTAAATATAAGAAAGGCGCGACTATTGGAAAAATGGAATAAACACAGCGCTTCCCAACGGACCTATGCCTTTTTACTTACCCCCCCGGTGGATCAGATCCTGAGGGAAAAAATCCACCGGGAGCAATGGCCCGAAGTGTTTTCCGGAAACGAATCCTTAAAGGTCTTAAGGGAAGAACCTCCTTCCCGAACCCTCTATCGGTTCTACGAGGAATGGGTAAAAGGCTTGGAAACGGCGAGCCTGGATTCCGTCCTCCAGACTCGGATCCGTGATTTTGTTGAGGGTCTCCAAGCCCGGGCGTTGATCCAAAAAAAGGTTTTTTTGGAAATGGAAGGGAAAGACCGATTGCATCGCGGCCAATATTTGCCGGCCAGGGATTTCCTGGAAACCCTCAAATTGATAGACCCGGAAAACCAAGAGGTGGACAGCGATTTGGAACGGAGTTACCGCCTTCAACCCTGACCGCTTTTCTTAAGAGAGGTGTTATGATTAATCGGGATTATCAGGCCTTGTTCACTGCGGAAGTGCTGCAACAATTGTTGCCCTTCCAGCGGGCGGATCAATTTTTTGAAGCCCTGTACGGGGGGCTGGAAGAAGGGGCTTACGATATTCGCCTGGTCTTTAAGCGCCATGATCCCGGCCGCAATTCCCTGGAGTTCGAATTGGAACTCCAGGAACGCCCCGGCAAGTGTCTGGCCTGCAATCTGACTTATGGACTTCCCCAGGTATTTTCCCGCCATCCGGTACTCAATTTAAAAGGAGTGGCCCTGGAGATAGAAAAAGTTCTCCAGGGAAAGGCCCGCTGCCGGAGCTGGTCGCTGGGCAGGACTAATCCGCGGAGCCAAACGCTGCACGTCATCCCGTTTATTCTCACCCTGGAATAACAAATTTTTTCCTGTCGGCCAATTTTTGTTAGGCAGCGGGTCCCCCGGGACCGGGCTGTTCCTTTCCTCCTTGTAACCTACTGAAATCAAATAATTAAAAATATTCCCCGAGGTGGGGCCCTGGCATTGATCTTGCGTTAAGTGCCAGAGAACTCTTCAGGTTTTTAAATTCATGCCGATAGAGGGGGATAGGAACAATAATGATGGTACAGGAGAATACCTTGGGATCCAGGGTCAGGTCGGCTGCGGAAAAAATCAGTATCGTCAAGAGAAGGTTGCAAAACAATGATCCCGATATCGGCTGGGGGAAGGGACTTCAACTGAAACTGGAAGATCGGGCAGGAGTTAAGGATATGGTTCTCAATCTGGATTTAGCGCCTGGGGATTCGAAATTTATTCCGCTGGAAGCTTTGGAGCAGGAACCGTTAAAAGTGCTTCGGGGTATCGGCGTGGAGCGCCCGGTCATCGAAGAGGGGCGGATCGTCTTTAATTTCCGGCTGAAGACCGACGATACGCTGAAGATGCTGACCATGAGCCAGGTGGGGCAGATGCTGCAAATCAGTAAAAGTTTTCTGCTTCGATTGGTGAAAGCCAAAAAAATAAAGAGTTACAAGTTCGGCCGCCTGCGACGTTTTCTGCTAACCGATGTGATCGACTATTTGAGTTTCAGCGAAGACCAGGTCGTGGTGTCAAAAAAAAATAAGCCCAACGGCAAAGGTTATATTTCCAGGCTTGATCATTAAAGCCGGTCCAAGAGGAGGAATAGTATGTATTACGAATATTGGGGTCTCAAGAAACCGCCTTTTGATAATGTCCCGGACCCGTCCATGTATGTGGATTGCCACCCGTCCATGGAAAGCGCGCTGGCCGAATCCCTGTTCGCCATTGAGGAGGGGAATGAGTGCCTGGCGGTGATCATCGGCGATGTGGGATTGGGCAAGACCCTGTCGCTGCGCATGATCATCGACAATCTGGATCAGGAGAAGTACAAGATTGCCCTGGTCACCAACCCCAGCATCTCTTTTACCCAATTAATGCAGGAGATGGTCGGGCAGTTGACCGGAAGCCAATGCCTGGAAAAAAGGAAGGCCGTGCTCCTGGAGCGGTTCAACAAGATTATTTTTGAAACCATGGATGAAGGTAAAAAGGTGGTGTTGCTCATCGATGAGGCCAATGCCATGCCCTCCGCCAGCCTGGAAAACTTACGGCTCCTGACCAATATGCAGGACGATACGCGGAACCTGTTCACCATGGTCCTGGCCGGTCAGATGGAACTGGCCCGCCGCTTGGAGCATCCCAAAAGGCAGAATCTTTTCCAGCGGATTGGAACGTACAGCCGCATCGACAAGATTCAGTCCGAGGAATTGGTCAAGGCCTACGTGGAGAAGCGGATTGCCCTGGCCGGAGGAGAGCGGCCGGTTTTCTTAGAAGACGCCTTCCCCTTTATCTGGGAACATTCCGCCCAGGGCGTTCCGCGCCTGATCAATAAAATGTGCAAGCTGAGTCTAAAGGCGGGAGAGACCAACGGATTTGACCGTATTTCCGGGGAACTGATCCATCAGATCGGGCAGCGGTTTGCCAGCATGACGGCCCCGGTGGCCCCGAAAAGGAAATCCAGAAAAAAAGCGGAGGAGAAAAAGCCCGGCCTGAAGGCAACGGAGGCCCCCCGGGCCGCCGAGACTGAACCGCTGAGCGGGGAGTCGGAAATGGGGAAAGCGGTTGCACCCCTGATGGTCGAAACCTGTGAGCCGGAAGTGAAGACCGCTCCGCCCCCAGCACTGGCGGTGGAATCCATGGAAACGGAGGTTGCCGGACCGGCGGCCGAACCCGAATCAAGACTGGAAACCGAAACCGTATTCCCGGTGGAATCCATTCCGGAAGAGCTGGAAATCGGGGAGGTCAAAATCAGCCTGAACATCCATCCCGATTTACTCGCCGAAGCCAAGACGGGGACGGAGGAGTTCCGGGTGAAACTGGCCGGGGTGCTGGCCGCCCAAGCGCTTAAAAAATACCCGGAATTAACCGCCTCTCCGGCCGTGGACCCGGTGAATATCTGGAGCGAGATCCGGGGCCATGTGCTGAAAAAGTTTGATCATCCCCGCCAGCAGATCGCGGCTTAGAAAAGGGTTCTCCGTTCGACCGGAAATCCATGGACCAAAACAATCTGGCTCAAAAATGGTTTAAAAAGGGCTGCCAGTGCGATCGGGATCCGGAAAAAGCCCGCCAGGCGGTGGCCGCTTTTGAACAGTGTTTGCGGTTAGACCGCACCTTTGCCCCGGCCTATGTGAACCTGGGATTCATTCACCTCGAAAAGGAGGATTTTGAGTCGGCCCGGGATTGCTTTCAAAAAGTCATTCAACTGAAACCGAACGACCCGGAAGGCTATAACAACCTGGGTTTTGTCTATGAAAAAATGTCCCTGCTGGGTAGCGCCAAACAGATGTACGAACAGGCGTTGTATTTAGAGCCCGAGAATACCGAAGCCCTGATTAATCTGGCTCAGGTCCTGGAAAAGGAAGGGGATTATCATCAGGCCGTCGCCTATTATCAACAGGCCATTCGATTCTATCCCCAGGCGGTGGCCCCTCATTTCTGCCTGGCCACCCTCTATGACCGGCACGACATGTTTGATGAAGCCGAGAAAGAATACCAGGAGGTCTTGAAATGCGATCCCCTGCATATCAAAGGCCTCTACAACCTGGGAAATCTGTATATCCAACTCGGTCAGGGGGGAAAGGCCATCGAGCTTTTTCAGCGTTTGCTGCGTCTGGAATCGCTGGGTTACGAGGAAGTCGATCGATTCACCACCCGGCGTTATGAACCCGGGAATGACTGGATTCGGTTGGCCGAAGCCTGAAACCGGGTCGGCCG
>Ga0209048_10003677_pt1 | contig 14848 bp, 7 predicted proteins | sample FrelakmetCRP12CR_FD_187146 | JGI IMG/M metagenome (GOLD analysis project Ga0209048, IMG submission 187146) | Freshwater lake sediment microbial communities from the University of Notre Dame, USA, for methane emissions studies - CRP12 CR (SPAdes)... | ecosystem: Environmental > Aquatic >... | reverse complement strand
GCCGGCAGCGCAGAGGACGCGCTCGACTGTGCCTGCGGTCTCTACCTCAACAACCCGTCCGCATGGTTCCCGGATACACCGACGAACTAACGCGCGGGCTAGGCCGTGCCCGCGGTCGGGCTGGGCACGCGGGAGACGCTTGGGTCAGATGCGCGGGCCCACCGCGCGGGTCAGACCCGGCTCTGGATCTCGACGGCAAGCCGGCGGGCTGTCCGGGTCGTCAGGGGGCCGATGTGCTCGGTCCGGCGCCGGCCCCGCTCGTTCACCACGACATCGACGAAGCCCCTGGCGCTGCGACGGACGTAGTCCGCGTCCTCGACGCGCGAGAGCGGGATCGACCGCTCCGTCCGGTTGACGACACCCTTGCCGATGAGGAGCCGATGGTCGGTGAGGACCCTCGTGTCACGCTTCCGCCAGATGCCGTAGAGCCCGAGGGTGACGAGGTACTTCGGCCATGAGAACAGGCGAGAGGGACGGGCGACCATGACGATCTTCTCACCGTCCTGGAGCTGGAGGCCCCGGACCTTCGGCGGCGGCGGCTCGACGGGCGCCTGTGGATCGACCTCGGACTTCGTCTTCGACATGCGTCAGCGTCTCCTTCCCGGAGGATGTCGCTGAACGTGTGGAGTTCCCATGGCTGTCCCACGCGTCCAGGCGAGGTGATCGTACGCCCTCCGGGCGTGGGCGTCGTCTTCGCCAGCCGGGGGGCGGCTCGGCGGTGTCCCGCCCGCGGCAGCGTCGGAACCGACCACCGGGCTGGACCCCGGTGACCGGTTCCGACAGCGTGCCTCAGGCCTGCTCCGGGCCGCCGTACTGCGCGAGGGCGTAGACGACCATCATGGCGATGATGATGTAGAGGAAGGACCAGACCGGGTAGAAGGGCATCCACGTGATCGCCGTGATGGCCCCGATCGCCGCACCGACGAGCCCGATCCAGCGGGAGAACTGGGAGTTGGTCAGCACGCCGAACCCGGCGATGATCAGCACGATCCCCACGATGAACCAGATCCAGCCGTAGGTGTGCAGGTTGGTCCCGAAGACCCCGCCGTTCAGATTGTCGGGGAGCGCGCCGTGGTAGCGCCACGCCCAGATGGCGTCGAAGATCCGCATGATCCCGACGAGGATCAGCGTCACCGATGCGAACAGCAGCCAGCCCGAGCCTCTCTCTTCCATATAGATCGCCTCTTCTCGTGTCGTGGGATGGAACGCCCGCCCCGTTCTCGACGGCCAGCCGCTGGGTCGAGGGTGGACGGTCGAAGCGTACCGGTCAGGGTGGGACGAACGGCGGCTCGCGACGCGCCCACCGCCGCTGCGATCCGAAGAGCGAGGGCGGGCTTCGACTCGACGGCCGGAGCTCCCTAGGTCTCGGGCTTCCCGTTCCGTCGGCGGAGCCGCTCGGCCATCATGCTCATCACCTGCAGCGCGAAGTTGGGCGTCTCCTGCACCATGAACAGGAATCGCCGCTCGTCGACGGGCACGACCCTGCACGCGGTGCGGGCCCGGGCCGTGCCGCTCCGGGGCGTGCGGTCGATGAGCGCCATCTCCCCGAAGCCCTGGCCCTGGTCGAGGACGTCGACAACCGCACCGTCGACGACGACCTCGACCTCGCCGTCCTGTATGACGTACATCGTGTCGGCGGCGTCTCCCTGCAGGAAGATGACGTCGCCCGCCGCGTAGGACACGCCGTCCTTCGAGTTCTGCAGGATCATGATCCGCCTCATGCGGGCGAACGCTAGCAGGAGACCGGGGCCCGACCGCCTGGGTCGAGCGGCCTCAGCGGGAGGTGTTGACGATCAGGAGGCTGCAGGGCGCGTGATGGGAGACCTTGTTGGGGACACTGCCGAGAACGAAGCGCCGAACGCCCGACATGCCCTTGTTCCCGACGACGAGAAGGTCCGCGTGAACCTGCTCGGCGGTCTCGATGAGGGCATTGGCCGGATCGCCGGTGTGGAGATGCGTCTCGACGTCCACACCGATCCGCTTGCCGGCTTGGGTGGCTCGCTCCAGGATCTGTGCGGCGTGGCGCTCGGCGGCCTCGGGCAGGCCTGCTGCGGCAGCCGCGGCGCCGGCGTCGGGGCCGATCGTGGCGATTCCCGAGACCGGCTGGAACACGTGGACGACATGGAGATCGGCGCCGCAGAACCTGGCCAGCTCAGCCGCCTGCCGGACCGCCTCGGCCGACGTCTCCGATCCGTCGGTGCCCACCACCACTCGTTTGTACATGCGGCTCCTCCGTCCCGCCCGGGCACCCTCCGCCCGGCCGTCCCTGTCTAGCAGCGCCGGGACGGGCACGCTCCCGCCGAAGGCCCCCGGAGCCCGTCGCCCCGAAGGCCGGCCTCACGAGACGCCCGCCAGCACCGATGGGACAGCCGGGTTCACGACGCCGAGCCGATCGAACACCTCGCCCGCGCGCCGGCGGTCCTCCGTCGATTCCTCGCCCACGGCGCCTCGCAGCTGGGCTCGCGCCCAGAGCGTCTGGGCGAGCTCGAAGGGCGCGCTCGCCTCCGCGGCCGCCACGCTGTCGTCCAGGCAGCGTCGGGCGCCGTCGATGTCGCCGGCTCGAGCGAGTGCGATGCCGCGAAGCCGATGGACGGCCGCTTTGGTCACCGGGTCGCCGTCGACCGGATCCAGGGTGGAGGCCAGAAGATCGATCTCCTGCAGCGCCTCGTGGTCTCGCCCGAGTTCCAGAAGGCACTGCGACCTGCGGATGTGCACCTCCTCGATCTGGTAGTTCGCGTTGAGCGGCTGGAGGCGGTCGTAGGCGTCGGCGAAGAGCGCCAGGGCCAGCTCCGCGTTCCCCGATCGGGCCTCCACGCGGCCGACCAGAACGGTGCCGAGCGCCACGCCCAGGGGAAACCCGGAGCCCTGGAAGATCCGCAGCGAGGCCTGGGCCTCCGCCCGGGCCCGGTCGACGTGGCCCTGATCGGAGAGGACCTCGGCCACGTTCCACGCGGACATTCCGGTTCCGATCACGTCGCCGGCCCGCTCGCGGGCGACACGGCTGCGTTCGTAGAGGTCCACCGCCTCGTCCCAGTGGCCCTCGAAGTACGCCTCGGCGCCGAGGTTGTTGAGGGTGTTGGCCTGGCCCACGAGGTCTCCGATCTCCTCGAAGATCGGGAGCGCCCGGCCCCGGTAGACCTTCGCCTCGGGGCTCCCCAGGCGCGCCAGGCTGACGTCGAGGAGGTAGAAGGCGTGCGCGAGGGCGCGTCGGTTCCCACCGGCCTCGGCGTCGACGATGACCTCCTTGGCGCAGTTCACGACCTCGCGCCACTTGCCCTGCCGGAACCGGGAGGCGGCCTTCCCGATGCCCAGGTCGGCGCGCAGGCGGGCAGCCTCCGTCGTGTCCACGAGCTCGTCGGCGACGCGGAACCCCTTCGTGTACCAACGCAACGCCTCCGAGTACCGGCTCGTGTGCTCACGCAGGAGGCCCTCCTTGCAGAGCAGGCGGCATCGGTCCGCCGCAGCCTCAGCCGCCCGCCGACCGGCGGCGTAGGCCTGTGCCGCCTGCCCGTAGCGGGCGGCGAGATCGCTGACATCACCCAGGGCTTCGGAGAGTCGCATCAGCTCGTGGGGTTCCACGCCTCCCAGCGCTGCCGCGTTGTCCAACGCACGCTGGTAGAACACGGCGGCTTCGACGTTGGCGTAGATGGCTCGCGCCTCGTCCCCGGCCACGGTCGAGTAGCGCCAGGCGCGGGCGTGGTCGCCGGCGCGGTCGAAGTGAAGGGAAAGCAGGGTCGTCTCGACGTCCTCGCTCGACGCCCGAGTCTCGAGAACCTCGCCCACCAGGCGGTGCGTCTCCTGGCGCCGACGGAACGACAGGCCTTCATAGGCCACCTGATGGAACAGGGCGTGGCGGAACCGGAGGGTGTCCGGTCCCGCCGGTTCGACGAACCGCTGGAGGGTGGACCACCGGGCGGGGTCGAGGAGGACGACGTCGTTGGTGGCCGTCGCGAGCAGCGTCAGGTCGACCCGGGCGCCCACGACCGCGGCTTGACGGAGCAGCACCCGATCCGTCGCCGGAAGCGTGTCGATCGCCGATGTCACCACCTTCTCGACCGACTCGGGGAGCGCGTCCGCCGATCCCTGGCTGGCGGCAGCCTTCACGAGCTCGATCGCGAAGAGCGGGTGACCGCCTGACCGCTCGGCGAGAAGCTCGAGATCGCGTCGGCGAAGCTGCACGTAGGGGTTGGCCACGGCCGTGGTCAGCTCCAGCGCGGCGTCCGAGGGGAGCGGACCGAGATCGACAACCGAGGCGCCGGCCGCCGGCGGGAGCGCGGCGGGACCTTCCGTGCGCGCCGTGCAGATCAGCCAGCGGGCCTGTGCGGCCACCAGGGCCACTTCGCCGAGCAGCTCGCGCGACCCGTCGTCGAGCCACTGGGCCTCCTCGACGATCAGGATCCCACCCTCGCCGAGGGCGCGACCGAGCAGTTGGACGACGAGCTGGTGGATCCGCGCCCGCCGGAACTCCTCGGCCACCTCGTCGGCCTCGGCGGTGGCGGGCACCGCGGCGTGGAACGGGATCGCGATCAGCGGGAGCCACGCGAGCAGGTCGGGGGCGACGTCGCCGACCCAGTTCCGCAGCCGCTCGCCGGCATCGCCCTCGCCCATGGAGACAGGGATCTCCGCGAACGACCTGAGCAGTGACCGGGCCGCGAAGTACGGCGTGCCGACGGCGTACTGCCCGCAGGTCGCGACGTGCATCGGAAGATCCCGGTGCCGGGCCGCGAACTCCTGCAGGAGGCGCGTCTTCCCGATCCCGGGTTCGCCGACCACCTCCACGGGCGTTCCCCGTCCGACGAGCACGTCCGCGAGCACCCCCTCGAGGACCCCCAGCTCGCGCTCCCGGCCGACGAACGGTGGCGACGTCTGCTGGCGCGTCGACTCGTGGGCACGGACACCGTTCACGACGGCGGCGTGGACGGGCATCGACTTGCCCTTCACCAGGAACGGCTCCAGCGGGTCGACGTCGAAGCGTGCCGTGCACCGCTCCAGCACCGCCTGGCTGCTGATCAGCTCGCCGACCTGGGCTCTCTGCATCAGGCGGGCCGCCAGGTTGACCGCATCGCCCATGACCGTGAACGTCCGGCGGGCCATGGACCCGAGGTTGCCGGCGAAGACGTGGCCGCAGTTGACGCCGGCGCGGAGCCGCAGGTCGGGGGTGGCGTCGATGATCTCGCGCACGGCCCGGAGCATCCGCTCCTCGTCGTCGCCCGAGGATGACGGAGCCCCGGCCGCCAGGATGATCTTCCCGCCGTCGGGGTAGACGTCGCTGGCCAGCCAGTGGACGCCATAGCGCTCCGTCGCGGAGCGCACGACGCCGGCCAGGTTCTGCAGGCGCCGTGCCAGCTCAGCAGGTCGCTCCCGACACAGGGTGTCGGTGTCGGAGAACTTCACGAAGGCGATCGTCACCGGTCGGTGCTCACCCTCGGCGGCCGCCTCGATCTGCTCCCGCTGGGCTTCGGGGATGAACACCGAGATGTCGGCATCCGCCCTCGCCCGGTCACTCAGGTTCAGGTAGTCCGGGGCCTCCGGGATCCGGCGCTTGAGCAGCCGTCCGTCCCCGAGCTCGGGTCCGAGCCACCCTGACGGCACCCTGGCTGCGGCAGCCGTGCTCAGAAGGATCTGACCGGCCTCCGCGGTGGCCTCGCAGTCGACCGTGGCCGTCGCCCCGGGTCCGGTCACGATCAGCTCGCGGTGGCTGCCGTCCACGAGGAAGAGGCTGAAGTCTCCGGCGTGGACGCCCTGGGACATCCGAAGGTGCACGCGCCCCGCCGTCGGGCTGACGAGCGGTCGGTCGATCGTCGCCCGCATCTCGAGGCAGGCACGGCAGGCCCGCTCGGTGTGGCCGGGCCCGGTGAAGAGCAGCAGCAGTGCGTCGCCGCCGAACTTGAGGACATCGCCGCCACGAGCCTCAGCGGCTGCGATCATGCCGTCGAAGCACTCGTTCAGGAAGTCGGTGAGCTCCTCGGCGCCCCGCTTGCCGAGACCCGCCAGTCGCTCGGAGAGCTTGGTGAAGCCGGAGATGTCCGCCGAGACGAGGCTTCCCTCCACGATGCGAAAGAGCTCGCCGTCGTGGTGACGCCTCCAGTCGACCAGGAGCCGAGGGACGTAGGCGGACAGGTCCGCGCCCATCCGGGGCGCGCTCACCTCCCCGGCCTGACCCATGTGCCCCCTAGCGAAGCGTGAACGCCCCATTGTAGGACGGCGACGACACCCCGTTCACCGTGAAGGTGAGCCGGTGCTGACCCACGGTCGACCAGGCTGACCCGCCCGTCTTCAGGTAGTAGTTGTAGTCCCCGAAGTACTTGAGGAACGCGAAGTTGCCGGTGAGGGTGTTCGGGGGCAGGGGCTTTCCATCGACCGACGTGGCCAGGATGGTCGGACTGGCGAGAGCTACGGTCGTACCGGCGGCGTCGCAGAACCGGAACTCGATGTCGACGACCTGCCCGATCTTGGTCTGGTCCGTCGGGTTGTAGTCGAGGCAGATCCGGTACGCCACGGTGTAGGTCACGCTCCTGGTCGACGTGTTCCCGGCGATGTCGGTGGCCTTGACGGTGAAGGCCTGGGGGCCGGGGGAGGACGTGACGATCGGCGTGGTGGCCGCGCAGCCGGCGATCCCCGAGCCCGTCCCGTCGGCGCAGGTGAACACCGGGGTGAGCGAACCTCCGAAGGGGATGACGGTGCTGCCGTCCGCAGCGGGGGTCGTGATCGTGATCGTCGGGCCCTGGGAGTCGACCTTGAACGCGGTGGTCTGCGGGGGCGCGACGGTGTTGCCGACGGCGTCGGTCGCCGAGTAGCTGAAGGTGGTCAGGCCGTCGGCGCTGACCGGCACGGTGAGGGTGGCGACGCCGCCGGTGACCGTGACGCCCTGGCCCACGCTGACGGTGGTCGGTCCGGTGACGACCGGTGGGCCACCACCGGTGGCCGGGGCGGTGCTCGTCGAGTAGGTGATGCTGGCGATCCCGGAGCCGGCGGCGTCGTTGGCGGACACCGTCACGTTGACCGGGCCGGTGAACCAGCCCGACGTCGGGACGGGGCTCCCCTTCTGGTCGGTGACCGCGGCCGTGACCGTCGGGACCTGCAGGTCGACCTGGTTGTTGATGATCGGGCCGGCCGTGACGCAGTTCCCGGCGACGTCGCACACCTGGGCGGTGCCGGTGCTGGCCGAGATGCTCGCCGCCCCGGCCCCGACGCTCGTCGACAGTGTGAACGTGGGCGGTGAGGTGGGGGCCAGGCCCGAGCCGTTGTCGGTGGCGGTGCAGGTCAACGTCACGTTCGCGCCGTGCCACATCGTGTCAGCCGAGGGACACGACACCGCGGGGGCGGTGTTGTCGATCCAGACCGCGACGCTGCCGCTGGACACGTTCCCGACCTTGTCGGTCGCCGAGTACGACACCGTCGTCTGTCCCTCCGCGGTGATCTGCACGGAGGTGCTCCCGGCGGCCACCGACACCGGTGGCGACGTGATCGGCGCGCCGCCTCCCGGTGGCGTCGTGCTCGTGGTGTAGGAGATGGTGGCCACGCCCGAGCCGGTGCCGTCATCGGCGGCCAGACCGACCGTGACGGGTCCCATCACCCAGGTCGCGGGCGCGACGTTCTTCGGGCCGGTCAGCGTCGGCGTGGCCAGGGTCGGCGGAGTCGTGTCGATCTTGACGACCACGGACTGGGGGGCGCTCGTGTTCCCCACGTTGTCCGTGGTGGTGTACGTGACGGTCGTCAGGCCCTCGTTGGCGACCGTCACCAGACCCGTCGAACCGAAGGTGCCGGTCCCGGTGGTGGCCCCGGAGAGCGTGTAGGAGATGCCCGCGACGCCCGACCCGTTGCCGTCGTCGGCGAGAAGGTTCACGGCCACCGGCCCCTTCGCGAAGGTGGACGACGGGATGACGGCGTGCTGTGCCTGATCCGTGAGGGTGGCGGTGACGGTCGGTGGGTGCGAGTCGATCTTGTAGGAGGCGATCGAGCTGTTGAAGTTGGCGTCCCGCGCCTGGATCAGGTGGCTGCCGTCCACGTCGGGCACCGTCACGCTGACGGTCGTGCCGTCCCCGAGCGGGGTGAAGGTCCCGCCGTCCACGGCGTAGGAGAGCCCGCCGGCCGCCGACGACAGCGTCACGCTCGGGGCGACCGTGAAGAAGCCCTTCGTGATCGGGCTGGTCGGCAGCTGGATGGTCACGGTCCCCGAGGGCAGTGGCTGCGCGGTGACGAAATCGATCGCCTTGTCGCTGCTGACGCTGACGTTGCCGGAGGTGTCGACGGCCTGGACGATGAACTGGAAGCCCCTCCCGGTCCCCGCGGAGGGCAGCGCCCCGGCCCAGGTCGTGCCGCCGTCGCTGGTGGCGAGATCCAGGGCCTGCCAGGTCACGCTCCCTCCCAGTCCGAGATCGCGGGCGAGCACCAGCACCCGTGCCGCCTTGTCGGTCGCCACGGCGATGTTGGACCCGTTGGCGGTGGTCTGGTAGATCGTCGGAGCCTGGAAGTTCGTGCTCGATCCGTACAGCACCGTGCCCTGCACGTTGGTGAAGAGGCGTTGCACGCCGACGCCCGTGTTGGGAACCGGGTCCCGGAACTGCCCGGGGACGAGCACCAGGCGCTGGAAGTCGCCGGACGACCCGGAGCCGCGCGTCAGCTGCTGGATGCCGGCCGGGAAGGGCGCGTCGCCGACCGACGGCTCCGGCTGGTTCGCCGCCGGCCCCACGGTGGGCTGCTGGTAGACGGGGTCGAAGGCCCCGTAGTCGGTCGACGTCAGCGCGGTGATGAGGGCACCGTGGGCGGCGATGCCCGATTGGCTCGAGACGGGGGGAGCACCGGGTTGGCCGGGCGTCACGTCGACCGCCGTCTGTGGCTCGATGGGCCGGTTCGGATCCGTCAGGGTCTGGCCGCCGATGTCGAAGTAGCGGCCTCTGGCCGTCGTGTTGAGGTGCAGCTTGGTGGCGTCGAAGCTGAAGGTGGCGGTGTTCCCCGCCGCGGGCGACAGGCTGATGGCGGTGCCCGGGGTGGACTGGCTCGGGGTCTTGACGTGGTACATGGGCAGCCCGTAGAAGACGACCTCCTGGAGGGTCTTCTCGTCATAGGGGCTGACGACCGGTCGGTTGGTGAAGTACAGCTGCTTGGCCTGGGCCATCGCCGTCCCGAGGTTCGCCGCCGAGGTCAGCTGCTGGGAGAAGAGGCGCATGAGCTCCTCACCGAGCGCGACCGCGTCGGTGTCGCCGTAGCCGAAGCCGGTGTTGGCGGCGTAGAGGGCGCCGCGACCGGAGAGCACCTGAGACCAGTCGGCGGTGGGCACGCCGACACTCACGTCAGAGACGCTGAGGCCGGCGTGGCAGCCCATCGTGAACAGCAGCGTCTTGGACAGATCCGTCCCCGGGCTGTTGATGATGTCGTTGACGGTGAACGGATCGGACGTGCTGCCCGTCGCGTTGCCGATGGCGGGAAGGGCGCGGTAGAAGTCGGCGTGGGCGTTGAGGAGCGCCAGACCCGGGGCCGGGTTGGCGAGCAGCTTGGCGGCGAGGTCGGCGCGCGTCCAGGTCTCGTTGATCAGGCTCGTATCGGTCGGGATGCCGGAATCCGTGAGCTGCTGCGCCACGGCGCGCGCTCCCGGTGCGAGGAAGTCGTAGCCGGCGCTCAGGGCGGTCGTGGGGTCGAGCTCGCCGTTGGAGGCCTTGAACTTCGTCAGCGCGGTCACGATGTCGCCCGGCGTCTTGACGAGCCGTCCGAGGCCGACCTGGGGGACGAAGAGCTCGTGACCGTCGACGGCGACGGATCGGGCGGTCCCGTACGGGTTGTCCGTCAGGATGTAGCCGTTCGACAGCGCGGAGACGAGCTCGTTGTTGACGGGCGTGGCGGCGCTCGTCGCAGAAAGGTTGGCGACCGCCTGGCCGTAGCTGCGCTCGTTGGAGATCGCGACGCCATCGGGGACCCGGGCCATCGGGATCTGGTCGTCGGCCCCGACGAGGACGATGTTGCGGATGGTCGACACTCCGTTGTGCGCGTTCCGGCTGGCATTGGTGATCGAGTCGATCACGTTGCCGATGGCCGACACGACGGCGTTGGCCGCGTCGACCGAGCAGAGGTGCGCGTCCCAGTTGGTGTAGGCCGACCGGACGCCCGGGTCGCCGTCGATGGGCACGACGGCGCTGGCGACGCCGCCGACGCCGTTGACGCTGCCGACGCCGTTGACCTGGCCGAGCGCCCCTACGACGTCGTTGGCACCGGGCTGGCCGGGCGAGCCCGGGCCGAACGCGGCGGTGAGCCGCTGGTTGTCGACGAGCAGGAGGGTGTCGGCGTTGGCGTAGGCCGTGGGGTCGATCGCTGCGGGCGGGTTGGGCACCGCATTGGCGAACGACCGGGGCTGGCACGCGGGAACGGGGTCGGTGCCCGGGGTCTTGAGCTGCAGCGAGTAGGGCTGGGTGCTCGAGGCGCCGTTGTAGCCGGACACCTGGATGTAGTAGTCACCCGGTCGGAGGGACCCGGTGTCGATCTCCTCGTCGTGGAGGTTGCGGTTCGCCGACACGCCCCAGACCGTCACGCCCGACACCCCGGGTGGCGCCGTGAGGGGGACGTCGGGAAGCGTCTCGGCCGGCAGGCTGGCGCCCAGCGGGTTCACACCCAGGACCCCGTCCTTGACCGGTGTCAGCTGCTGGCTGGGCCCGCCGCGGAGGGGCTGGATCGCGGGGCCGAACAGGACGAGGTCGAAGTCGGCGGCGAGGTTGCTCAGGAGGATCTTCGCCGTCGGGGCGGTCCGAGGGGGCTTTGTCAGGTCCGGTGCCGGGATCGTGAAGCGGTACCAGTCGCGGTCGCCCGGCTTGGAGATGTGGGCCACCTGGAGAACGCCGGGGGAGATGCTCGTCGTGTCCTGCGCGGTGTCACCCAGCTCGAAGTTCTCGATCACGGTGACGTTGGTGGAGTCGGTCTTCGTGACCATCTTGGCGGGCGAGGCAGTGGACGCAATCGCGGTCACCGACGCCGGGGTCGAACCCAGGGTCTCGCCGGCCACCGAGGCGATCACGATCGTGTGCTGCCCGAGCCCGACACCGGGCAGGTTGAAGGTCAGCTGCACGCCGCCCGGCACGGCCGTCGACGTGGGGTCGGCGATCGCGGCGCGGTCGAAGGTGGCGGACTGCGGGACGTACTGGAAGCCCGGAGCCAGCTGGAGCTGGACCGTGGTGTCGGCGGGTGACCCGCTCAGGGTGAAGGTCGCCGTGTAGTGGAACGGCGTCACCCGCGGCGTGCTGGCGGACTGGAGCTGGGCCGTGCCCAGGTCGAGCCGCTGCCAGGGGATGTCGGCGGGGTTGGTCAGGCCGTTGAAGGCGTCGCCGAGGGTCTCGCCGCTCAGGACCGGGTTCGTGGGATTGGCGGCGAACAGGGAGGCGAGGTTGACCGGGTTGCCCGTCGGGTCCGAGGAGGGCTGCAGGAAGGCGTTGGCGGCCTCGGCGTCGGCCAGGGTCTTCCCCCCGGCCGCGGAGCAGTCGATTGCCCCTGTCCCGCTCCCGCAGGCGACGATGCCGGTGACGTTGAGCTGGCTCAGGGGAATGGCGCCCATCCTGGTGAGGGACAGCCCCAGGGTCCCGAGCCAGGTGTAGTTGCCGAGCGGCGTGCCGACGAACGTCCCGCCGCTGTCGACCGGCAGGGTGGACAGGCTCAGCGACGACAGCAGGACCTTGTCCAGGCCCAGCGCGTCGAAGTTGACCCCGGCGAAGCCCAGGGCGAGCAGGTCGATGTCGGCCGCCGTGGTCGGGTCGGACGGGTTGACACCGAGGTTGGCGCACATCGACGATCCGAGGACGGCGCACCACGCCGTGAGGTGGGAGGACTCCGTGGTCCCGCTGTTGGCCAGGGGGATGTCGGCGATCGACAGTCGACCCAGCATGAAGGCGAGGGCCGGCAGGTTGTAGATGCCGGTGGCCGAGAGGTCGAGCGCGCCGAAGGGGATCCGGGAGAGCGTGCTCGAGGTGTCGTCGAAGAACGGGAGGAGCTCGGAGAACGCGATGTTCTGGTCGGGTCGACCGGCGAACGGGCTGTTGGGGATCGTCGCGAGCAGCGCCGGCCACCCGCCCGCGTAGTCGAGGGGGATGTTCGACAGGGGGCTGGCGAAGAAGGGCGCGGCCAGCTTCTCGAGGAACGGCGACGAGTGGAACGGTGCGGCGTGGAACGGTGCCGCGTGGAACGGGCTGGCGTGGAAGGGGCTGGCGTGGAAGGGGCTGGCGAAGGCGTTGCTCGCGTGGAAGGGGCTGGCGAAGAACGGCGCCACGCTCGGCGGGATGCCGGTCGCATGGAAGGGGGCCGGGTCGAGCGACGCGGCGTGGAACGGCGACGCGTGGAACGGGGAGCTCAGCTTGTCGAACGACGAGAACGGCGCGGAGAGGGTCGCCGCGGGGATGGCCGTGGTCGGGAGCTGGCTCAGGTCGACCGCTCCGGCACCGGCGGGCACCTGGGTCTGGTCGGCCGTCAGCTTCACGTCGATCCCGAGGGGCACGTACTCGTAGGCGCCGAGGTCGCAGGCCCCGTTGGCCGGTCTGGGGGTGCCGCGCTGGTCGGTCGTGGTGGCCGCCGGGCACGAGGCCGAGGGGATGACGTCGACCGCCGGGCTCGAGGGGCCGATCGCCTCCGTGAGGGTCGGCCCGCCGTTGGGGGCGAGGGACCCGAGCTGCGGGTCGGCGTTGCGCAGCGACGCGCCGATCGTCGTGGCACCGGTCGGTGAGCACCCGGTGAGGGTCTGGACGAGGTTGAAGCCGCTGAGCGCCGGAGCGCCCGAGCAGTCGGGGGCCTTGCCCGACGGCGCGGTGTTGCCCGCGACCACCGACGCGGTGAGCGTGAGTTGGCTGTAGCTGCGGCGCACGCCTCCGCCGTTGCCGAGCGTCGACTTGTTCCCGGCGATCGTGCCGTAGGTGATGGTCGTGGGTCCGGCGCCGTTGATCCCGCCCCCGGCGAGGGCCGTGTTGGCGACGACGGTGCCGTTGACCAGGGTGAGGCTTCCGGTTCCCAGGCCACCGTCGTGGTCGTCGGGGTCGGGGTCACTGAACCCGGCGACGAGGATCCCGCCGCCGTTGGCGGTCGCCGTGTTGCCGTTCACGGTGACGCCGCTGAGGACGGACGGTCCGGCGATGAACAGGCCGCCGCCGGCGAGCGCCCTGCTGTTGGACACCGTGGCGCCGCTCATCGTGAACGCCGACGCCTTCGATTCGACGAGCACGCCCCCGCCGAGGCCCGACCCGGCGTTGCCGTTGGTGATGACGACGCCGGTGATCGACACCGACGGGGCCGCGACGTCGAGGACGCGGGTGGTGCCATTGCCGTCGATGGTGGTCGCGCCGGCACCCGGGACCCGCCCCGCCCCGCTGATGGTCATGGGGGCCTTGACCACGAGACCCGGACTGGAGGTGAGGGTGTAGGTGCCCGCGGGGATGGTGATGGTTGCGCCGCTGGTGGCGTTGGCGGCCGCCACCGCCGCACGCAGGGTCGTGCACGCATTGGACCCGCTGCAGCTCCCGACGCCGTCCGCGGTCCCGGTGACCGTGAAGGTGGCGGGCGTCACGGCCGAGGCGGGGCTCGTGGCGGCGATCGCGGCGATCGACGGGGCCCCGAGCGAGGCGATCAGCGCGGCGGCCCCCGCCAGCGCGACCGCGCGGCGACCTCGTGGTGCCGAGGTGGCACGTGCCGGCTCGGACCGACCTTGACTCCCCCTCAACGCCATGGTGGATCTCGCCTTCTGCCCCGCCTCCCGCAGCCGGACACGCGCAGTCAACCACGTAACGTGGTGGACGGCAAGGGACCCGACCGGCTCCGACCGGCGGCCCGGCCACGCAGTGTGGGATTCCGCCACGCACGCGGCCGAGGTGTCGCGGGCCGACGCGTCGAGGCGAGGGCGCCGGCCCGGACCGAGCGGCCTCGTCGGCGACGGCGGGACGGGAGCTGCGCCGGTAGCCTCCCCGGGTACTCGAGGGCAGGGGGCGTGGGGACGTGGGACGACTCGACGGCAGGGTGGCGGTGGTCACGGGGGGGGCGAACGGCATCGGCCGGGCCTGCTGCGAGCGCTTCGCCCGGGAGGGGGCTCACGTCGTCGTCGCCGACGTCGCCGACGCCGCCGGTGCCGAGACGGTCGCTGCCGCCCAGGGGCACGGTCGGCGCGCCGTCTTCGTCCACACCGATGCGGCGAGCGCCGCCGACAACGAGGCCCTGATCGGGAGGACCGTGGACGAGTTCGGGGGCGTCGACGTCCTCGTGACCGCCGCCGGGGTGTCCCACGCGCAGTACCGGAGCGGCGACGTCCAGGCCGAGGTCGAGCGGTACGCGGCGAACGCCGGGGTGATCGCCGACCCGGCGCAGGCGTTCGTGCTGACGCCGCTGGAGGAGTGGCACGGCGTCCTCGAGGTCAACCTCACGGGCACCTTCCTCGCCGTCACGGCCGCGGCCCGCCGGATGCTCGAGCAGGGCCGCGGCGGCTCCATCGTCACGCTGGCGTCCATCGCCTCCAAGTACCCGGAGGCGGCGCCCGCGCCCTACTCGGTGTCGAAGGCGGGCGTCTGGATGCTCACCAAGCACGCGGCCCGCGTCCTCGCCCCCGCCGGGATCCGGGTCAACGCCGTCGGACCCGGCTACATCGAGACCAACATGACCGCCGTCATCGGCGCGATGGGCGCCCGGGACTTCCTCCTGCCGCAGATCCCGATGGGCCGGTTCGGCCTCCCGGGCGAGGTGGCGAATGCCGCCCTGTTCCTCGCGAGCGACGAGTCGTCCTACTTCACCGGGGAGATCCTCCACCCCGACGGCGGGTTCTTCACCGACTGATGCCGGGGCTCGCGGGCGCCGCCCGTCGGGGCGGGGCGGGATCCGGGGGGGGAGGGGCGGGGCGGGG
>Ga0209048_10003676_pt1 | contig 14850 bp, 13 predicted proteins | sample FrelakmetCRP12CR_FD_187146 | JGI IMG/M metagenome (GOLD analysis project Ga0209048, IMG submission 187146) | Freshwater lake sediment microbial communities from the University of Notre Dame, USA, for methane emissions studies - CRP12 CR (SPAdes)... | ecosystem: Environmental > Aquatic >... | reverse complement strand
CCCGACGTCCGGGCCGCGATGGACGCGTTCCAGAACCGGTTCACCGACGAGCTGCTGAAGGAGGTAGTTCCGTTCGTGGAGCAGAACTACCGCGTTCTCCCGGGCAGGGACCATCGGGCCCTCGCCGGCCTGTCAATGGGCGGCGGCCAGACCCTGCGGGTCATCACCACCCACCCCGACCAGTTCGCTTATGTGGGAATCTGGAGCGCAGGCCTCTTCGGCGGCAACGCCGAGGAATGGGCGAAGCGGAACTCCGAGTTCCTCGACCACGCCGGAAAGTTCAACGACTCGGTGAAGCTGCTCTCGATCAGCATCGGCGATAAAGACTTCCTGGTGAACGCCTCCAAGAGCCTGGAGGACGTCTTCGACAAGCAGGGGATCAAGCACGAGAGCCACACGAGCAGTGGCGGCCATACGTGGATCAACTGGCGCCACTACCTGAACGAGTTCGCGCCCAGGCTGGTCCAGTAACCTTCGGGTTGTTTCTACATCGTCAAGTTCATCGGCGTGCGCTTCGTCTCCTGCGTGGCCCTGCACGCCATCTGGACGGCGTCTTCCGGCAGGAGGGCTTCGCGGTTCATTTCCACCTCAGCCTACCACATCCCCCGCGGCCCCGGCCACGGCTCCACGCGACGGAGCGACGAATCCGTCGACGGGTATCCGTCCGGGCCCGTGGGAAGGTTTCAAACCAGACATGAAAAAACCCCCGGAGCCGGAAGGCCCCGGGGGTGCGAGTGAGCAGTCACACGTTCATTTCTTCTTCGTGTCGCCCGTGGCCGCGCCGTGGAGCTTGACCTCCACCTTCTCCTCCAGCTTGTCGTAGTACTCGTTCAGGACCTTGATCACCTCGGGCTTGGAGAATTCCGAAGGCACCGGCTTCCCCTCGCTCATGAGCTTGCGGAGGAGCGTGCCCGAGAGCAGGAGACGGGCGCCGCCTTTGTAGTTCCCGTTGTCGTCGATGACGGCCTTGCTCTCGTGCGGGCAGGTCTTCATGGAAGCCATGGACCCGCACTCGTAGCAGTAGAAGGTCCAATCCATGCACAACGGCTTCAGCAGGAGGGCGTCCTGCGGGATCTCGAGGAAGATCTTCTGCGCGTCGAACGGCCCGTAGTAGTCGCCGACGCCTGCGTGGTCGCGGCCGACGATCAGGTGGCTGCAGCCGTAGTTCTGGCGGAAAACCGCGTGCAGGAGCGCCTCGCGGGGACCCGCGTAGCGCATGTCGAGGGGGTAGCCGGCCATGGCCACGCGCTCCTTGCGGAAGTACTTGTTGATCAGGGCGTCGATCGCCTTCACCCGGACGTCGGCGGGTATGTCACCGGGCTTCAGCTTGCCCACGAGCTGGTGGATGTACACGCCGTCGCAGACCTCGATGGCGATCCAGGCCAGGTAGGCGTGGGAGCCGTGCATGGGATTGCGCAGCTGCAGCGCCGCCACCGTATTCCAGCCGCGCTCCTCGAACATCTTGCGCGCCTCGGCAGGCCGCTGATAGAGGCCCTTGAACTGCTCGGGGAAGTACGACTCGGAGAGCACCTTCACGGGGCCGGCCAGGTTTACCTCGGCCTGGTCCATCACCATCTTGACACCCGGGTGCGCCACGTCGGTGGTCCGGAAGACTTGCTGGCACTCGTGCTTCTTGTCGATTGTGTACTTCTCGGCCACCTTCATGGTGGCCATCAGCGTGTTCGTTTCGGTGTCCCAGAGCGCGACCTCCTCGCCGATCTTGATGGAGTCGGCGAGGGCTTTCTCCGCCGATAGGGTGATGGGGATCGGCCAGAAGAGGCCGTTCTTGGACGGCATCTTGTACGAGTCGCAGATGCCCTTCCAGTCCGCCTGCCCCATGAAGCCGTCGAGGGGCGTGAATCCCCCGATCCCCAGCATGATGAGGTCGCCGGTCTCGCGGCTGGTCAGCGGGACCTTCTTGAGGCCGTTCGCCTTCTTGCTCTCGTCCTCGCGCGCCTTCCCTTCGAGGAGCAGGCACTTGAGGTCCTTACTTCCGTGCGGGTTTACGAGCTTTCCCATGAATGTCCTCCTTTTCCAGAAGTTGAATTCCTCTCCGGATCCCCCTTTGCGTTATTGGACTCACACCGGCCTCGTCATTCGCTCGTGGACCATCGCCAGAGTGCGGTAGACCATGTGCGCGAACTTCGAGTAAGGGAACGTGGCGAACAGGCACAGCACCACGGTGAGGTGCAGGATGTAGATCCAGGCGTTCAGCGCCGGCAGGAACAGGAAGCGCCCGACCTCGGCGAGCACGCCAGTCGCGATCAGCAGGATGACGACGGACAGGAAGAAGTTGTCGAACGCGGTCGACGACCCCGTGCGGTCGCCGCCGACCAGCCGGTTGTACAGCACAATGGCGCCGCCGACCACCAGCAGGACCGCGGAGAGGTTGCCCAGCACCTTGAACGGGTGCAGGAGCGGCAGCGGCATCTCCGACTTGAGCACGTAGATGGCCAAAAGGAGCAACCCCGATGTGACGGCCGCCCCGACGAAGCCCCACAGGAGGGCGAAGTGCCCCCAGCGGCGCCAGGCCGCCGCGTCGCACGAGCCGAACCGCTTGTGCGTCGAGATCTCGATCAGCACGGGGACCAGGTTGGCGACGAACGACCCCGACCGCTGTCCGCTCGAGCCGAGGAGGTTCCAGAAGCGCAAGCCGCTCGGGAAGATCGCCAGCGTCACCAGGCCGGCGACCGGGAAGAACACCGCGTAGATGAGCCAGTGCGGCACGATGTCCTTGTACTCCTTCATCTCCGCCGGGATCTGGAGCCCGGTCACGGCGTAGAGCACCAGCACCCAGAACAGAAAGGGCGCCCCGAGGAGCAGCGGCCAGGTGCTCCCCGCCTTCGCCACGAGCCGCCCCATGAACGCGGGGGTCGCGAGCTTCTCGACCACGAGCGAGCGCACCGTCTGCATCACGTCGCCGGGCTTGGCGTCCCTGGGGCAGCGGACGGTGCAGTCGTTGCACTGGTGGCACAGCCATACGGCGGGGTCGTTGACCAGCTGGTCTCCGAGCCCCCACTGGGCCTTCAGCATCTGCCGGCGTGGGAACGGGCCGTCATCAGGGGCCAGCTGGCACACGCTGGAGCACGTGGCGCACTGGTAACAGCGCGAGGCGGCGGCGCCGCCGCGTCCGGCGAGCTCGTCGCGGAACTCCGCCGAGGGAAAAACGTCAGCAAGTGGGGCCATAGAACGACCTCCGTCAGAACCCCTTCATCGGGTTCGGGCCTGTTTCTTCAATCACCTTCTCGAACTCCGCGAAGATCTGCGGGATGCGGTCGAACTCGTTGCGGCCGATCTCGAGGATCCTCACGCGGGTGGAGTCCAGTTTGAGCCGGGTGAGCGTCTCCTGGATGTTCTCCATCCGCTTGTTGGCGAGCTCGGAGCCTGTCATGTAGTGGCACTGGTAGTCGTCGCCCTTCCGGCAACCGATGAGCAGCACGCCGTCGATGCCGCGCGACATCGCGTCGGCGATCCAGATGACGTTCACCGCACCCAGGCACCGCACCGGGATGACCCGCACCCACGGGTTCCACGAGAGCCGGCGGGCCGCCGCCTCGTCCAGCGCGGGGAGCGCGTCGTTCTCGCACAGGAACGCCACCACGCGGGGCTTCTCGTCGAGCTCGTCCGGCACCTCGATGGCCTTGACCATGCTGCCGACCGCGTCCACCGAGTACTCGGGGAAGTTGATGATGCGCTCGGGGCAGCACCCCATGCAGATGCCGCAGCGGCGGCAGCGCATCGGGTTGTACTGCGGCGTATACTTGACGTCCTCGTTGATCGAGCCGAACGGGCACTCCTCGGTGCAGCGCTTGCACTGCGTGCAGCGCTGGAGGGCGAAGTCGGCGACGGAGATGTCGCCCGCGCGCGGGTGCACAGCCTCTCCGCGAGTGGCGGCGCTGATGCACTGGACGGTCTTGAGCCCCGCGCCCCACCCGTCCTCGGCCGCCTGCGCGGCGTCCATCGGCGCGCGCACCGTGCCGGCGGCGTAGATTCCCGTGCGCCGGGTCTCGTACGGGAAACAGATGTAGTGCGAGTCGGAGAACTTGTAGCGCAGCACCGGGAGGTCCGGCCCCTGGCGGTACTCGAGGTTGAGGATCTCGGTCCCCTCGTGGAAGGCGAGCTCCTCGGCGACCTTCGCCGCATGCGCGCGCTGGACATCGGAATCACCCTTCTCCGCGCCCACCCTGGCGTCCCGTAAAGCGCGGATGGCCTCGCTGTCCGCGGAGTTCGGGATCATCCCGACCGCGAGCACGACGAGGTCGGCCTGGAGCGCCGCGTCGGGGCCCAGGAGACTGTCCTTGAGCCGCACGACGAGGTTGCCCTCCGGGCCCTTTTCCACCTTTGCGACCTCGCCGCGGGTGAACATGCTGCCGGGCTGCTCCTGCACCGCCTGGTAGAAGTGCTCCATCTGGCCCGGCGTGCGCATGTCGCGATAGACCACCGCGCACTCCATGCCGGGGAGGTCGCGGTGGACGGCCGCCACCTGCCTGAGCGTGGTCACGCAGCACTCACTCGAGCAGTACGGGAGATGCGCGGGGTCGCGCGAACCGGCGCACTGGACGAAGAGAATCCTGCGGGGCCGTTTCCCGTCCGACGGCCGTCGGATCTCCCCTTTGGCGATCATCCGGTCGAGGTCAACCGACGTGACGACATCGGGGGTGAGGCCGTAGCCGAGATCGCCGAGCTTCGTGGCGTCGTACGGACTCGCGCCGGTGGCCTGGACGATCGCCCCGGCCAGGAAGGTCTCTTTCCCCGAGGGGGACTCCACGTCCACGGTGAACTGCCCGGGCTGGCCGGCGATGTGCACCGTCCGGGCCTGCAGGAGGACGCGGACAGATGAATTCCCCTGGACTTCCGAGATGAGCCCGCCGATCGTGTTTTTGTGCAGCTCGCCGTACGGCGGCTGCTCGGGGGCGACGTCCCTCACACCGACCATGGAACCGCCGAGCCGCGCCGAGGACTCCACCAGCACAACCGGGTGACCCATGCCCGCGGCGGCCTTGGCCGCACTTAAGCCGGCCACGCCTCCGCCGACGACAAGCACAGTATTCTCTATGGTCTCGGCCAGGGGCTTCGGAAGGATGTTCTTCTTGATCCGTACCAGCCCCATCCGGAGGAGGTCCTCCGCAAGCATCTGCGTGTCCTCCTCCCCGTGCGGGTGCGACCAGGCCACCTGCTCCCTGAGGCCGATCCGCTCGACCGACACCTTGAGGGGATCGAAGCGGAACTCGGCGGTCTTGGCGCGCGGCGAACAGGCCGCGATGAGGACGCTGTCCACCGACCCGTCGTCCACGGCCTTCCGGATCGCCGCGACGCCCTCCTCGGAGCAGAGGAACGGGTGCATGACGACCGACTTCGCGCCGCCCTTCTTCGCCAGGGTCTCCAACCCGTCCGTCTTTATCGCGGCACCGATCTCGCAGCCGGTGCACAGAAAAAGGCCTACCTTTTCCATCACGCGCTCCTTCTCGCGGCCATCAACGCCTTCGCGGCCGCTCCCGTGGCGTCGCGCACCGAGGCCGCGACGTCCTCAGGCCGCCGGGCGACACCGGCGATGAACAGCGAGGCCCCGGGGTTATCGAGACCGAACCCGTCGTCGTCCATGCCGACCTCGAACGGGGGCTTCTCCCCCTTGAGGCTGGAGACCATGCCCGTGGCGAGCACGACGAGGTCGGCGAACGCGTCGAGGATCCTTCCCGCCTCCACGTCCTCCAGGCGGAGCTTGAGCCCGCCGGCGCATTCCTCTATCTTCCCGACCTTGCCCTTCACGAGCTTCACGCCCTCCGTCGCCGCGACCTTCGTGAGCACGTCTTCGTTGCGGCCGGGTGTCCGCCGGTCGATATAGTACATCGTCACCTCGGCGTCGGGGATCTGCTCCTTGACGTAGGTCGCCTGCTTGAGCGAGGCCAGACAGCACACCGCCGAACAGTACGGCAGGTGGTTGACGTCGCGCGACCCGGCGCACTGCACGAAGGCGATCTTCTTCGGCGGCGTTCCGTCGGAGGGTCGAAGGATCTTCCCGCCCGTGGGACCCGAGGGCGAGGCGAGCCGCTCGAAGTTGACGTTGGCGACCACGTCCTGGAAACGGCCGCCCCCGAGCTCGGGGAGCTTCTCGATAGGATAGGGACTCCAGCCGGTGGCGAGGACCACCGCCGAGGCCTCGATCGTCTCCTCGCGGCCGGCGGCGTTCAGATCGATGGCGTCGTAGGTACAGGCGTCCACGCAGGCCTTGCAGCCTGACGGACATGCGCTGCGGTCCAGCACGAATCTCCGCGGCCACGCATCCGGGTGCGGAAGCCGGATGGCGGGCACCTCGTTCATCCCGAGGTTGAACGGATCGGGCACCTTCGCGGGACACACCTTGGAGCACTCGCCGCAGACCGTGCAGCGCTCGTTGACGAACCGCGGCGAAACCGCGATCGCGACCGACCACCCGTTCGCGCTGCGGTCCGCTTTCGCCACCCGCGCACCGGTGAGCACGCGAATGCGGGGGTTCTTCTCCAGGCGGCGGACGTTGATCTCCATGCCGCACGACGGCGGACAGAGCTTCGGGAAATACTGGTGGCTGCGGAGCACGCGGCCGCCGACTGCCTGCTCGCGCTCGACGAGGACCGCCTCATTGCCGGCCTCGGCCGCCTCGAGGGCCGCCGTGATGCCGGCGATCCCCGCCCCGACGACGAGGAGGGGCCGCGGACTGGAAACGTTCATACCTTCCTCCGGACGTTCGGTGCGCCTTCGCGCACCTTCATTGTGGGTTCGGCGAACAGGGCGAAGCGGAGCCAGCGGAAGGCAAAGCGCAGAAGCGCCATGTCGTCGTCCCGCAGCGTCGCCACGAGGGAATCCTCAAGTTCGAAACGCGAAAGGAACGTGCTGTCGAAGACGAAATCGCGGAACTTGTCGAGGTCGTAGCATGCGGTGTGGAATATCTCCATCCGCTTCGGATCGAGCTGGCGGCCCCCGATGAACCAGGGGTGTGAAACGATCTCGCGGTACCCGGCCTCCATCTCCTCCCTGGCCGCCACGCCCTGGTCGGTCCGCCACTGGTCGACCGTCCATTCCTTCGGTTCGGTGCGGCCTTTGCAGAAGTCGTCCTCGAAGAGGAAGTACACCGGTTGAGGCTCCTCACCCGCGCGTGCGGGCGGAAGTCCCATCCCCACGGGATACATCCGGCACGACCACGGGCGATCCTGGTACACGTCGCACCCCGCGTCGCCGGCGAACAGGCACCGCCGTTGGGGCTCCTCGCCCATCCGGAGCATCAGGACGGGGAGGTGGAGATCCTTCGTGACCGGTGTGAGCGTATGCCGCGCGATAAACTCCCCGGTGGTGATGCCGAGGCGGCGGGAAAGGCTCAGGACATCCATCGGTGTCAGCAGGATGTTCACGTCCGCGCAGCAGTTCGTAAAGCATGAAAGCTCCGGGTGGCAGCCGAACCGGAACCGTCCGCCGGCCTCGAGCCTTCGCTGGTTGCTGAGCGCCTCGGGCAGGGCTTGCGCTCTCGCCGGGGGAGCCGGTTTCCGCGCGGGCTTTCCTTTGGGTTTGGGGGCGGTCTTCCCTCGTTTCACTTCCACCGTCTTCTTCTTCATCAGTTGCCTCCCTTTCGCCGGACGGCGCGACCTCCTTTCTTCTGCTTCTTCGCGGGTTTCCGGTCCTTTGTGACGATGCGATCCACAAGGGCAGTTTCGGACCATACCGCGATGGGGGAAGCGCAGCCGCTCGCCGGGTCCAGGCGATAGCGGTAGGAGACCTTCACATTGTACTGGGACATCATCCAGTCCCAGCCCCTTCGGTAATACGGGCAGTCGTTATTGAAGCACGCCAGGTGGCACCGCTGATCCCAGCCGCCGGCCTCCGGCAGCTCGAAGACCTGGAGCACAGCCCCGCAGTGGGGGCAGGCATGTTTTTTCCGTGCGGCGGGCGGCGCCGTGGCGGCAGAGCCAGCGGCGCCCGGGGCGCCCTTCAAGGCGCCCCGGGCGCCCATTCAGACGGAACTCGATTGCATCAAATGCGCCACGGTCATGCGAACAGGTACTTGATCGGGACCTTCTTCAGCTTCCACTCCTCGGTCTTGGGATCCATCGTGCAGTTGACGAAACAGAGCCAGCTGGGGTCCATCTTGGGCTTGTCGGAGCGGAAGTAGTAACCCGGCCAGCGCGTCTCCTCGCGGAAGAGGACCGTACGGACGTGGGCCTCGGCCTGGTACATGCGGTGGTAGTTCTCCCAGCAGCGCATGAGTTCGTGCAGGTTCTTGGCGCCGAGGGACGCCGAGTCCTCCTTGAGCAGCTTCAGGAGTTCGAGAGCCCTCTCGAGCAGCGGACCCGAGGTGGTGAACTGCGAGGACACGCCGCCGGCGTACTCGTCCATCAGCTTCTGCATGCGCATGCGGAACTGGTCGGGTGCGATGTAGCCGGGGTTGACGTCCGGCTGGGTCGACTTCGGCTGGCTCTCCTCGTAGAGCTTCAGCGGCTTGAGAACCATGTCCTTGTACTGTTTGGCGGTCTGGTCGCTGACGGTCGCCAGGCCGGGCTTCTCCTTGACGATGTAGCGGACTGCGCTCTTGGCCGCGATGCGGCCCTCGGCGTGCGAGCCCGACGAGAACTTGTGCGAGCTGGCGCCCGATGCATCGCCGGCGCAGAAGAGCCCCTTGACCGTTCCCATCTGCTCGTAGCCCCAGAAGTACTCGGGCGGGGCCAGGTCCTTGGGGCCGCTGACCCAGGCGCCGGAAGCGCCGGAGTGCGAACCGATGAAGTAGGGCTCGGCGGCCGCGATCTCGGAGGCCTTCTCCTCGGGCTGCACGTTGGTGGCGGCCCAGAGGTGGGCCTGGGAGATCGTCATGTCGAGGAAGTCCTCCCACGCCTCGGACTCGAGCTCCTTCATCTTCTTCGCGAAGGCCTTCTTGTCGTCCTTGTACTGGTCGGCGATCTTGCCCAGGGCCTCCTCGGTGCGCATGTAGATGGGGCCCTTGCCTGCCATCACGTCGAGCAGCATGAGGTAGTTGCGGAGGTTCGCCGGGACGGGCTTCACCTTGCCGTACGGGGCCCAGTTGTCGAGCTCGCCCTTGCGGGTCTCCATGTAGTTCTCGCCCAGGGCGTTGGTCGCGCGGGCCTTGAAGAGCAGGAACCACGCACCGACGGGGCCGTACGCGTCCTTGAACCTCACCGGGATGAAGCGCACCTCCTGGCAGGTCATCTCGGCGCCGGCCTTGAGCGTAAAGTACGCGCTTGCGCCCGAGTTGAACGGCGGGTACCAGGCGCGGCCCGCGCCCTCACCGGTGGAACGCGGCTTGAACACGCCGACGGCGCCGCCCATGGCCACCAGCACGGCCTGGGCGCGGAAGATGTAGAACTTGTTCTCGCGGACACTGAAGCCGGTCGCGCCGACGCAGCGGCCGCCCTCGACGAGCGGGTGCGTGATGAAGATGCGCTCGAAGTACTCGTGGCCGTTCGCCGCAAGGGCGTTCTTGGCGGCCTCGGCGACGATGACCTTGTACGACTCGCCGTTGATCATGAGCTGCCAGCGGCCTTCGTGCACGTAGGCGCCCTTCTCGTCCAGCCAGATCGGGAGGCCCCACTTCTCGAAGAGGTGGACGGTGGAATCCACGTGGCGGGCGATGCTCGCGACGAGGTCCTCGCGGGTGACGCCCATCAGGTCGTTGCGCACGTAGTCGCAGTAGTCCTTCATGGTGTTCTCGCCGTCCTTCAGGCCGACGTACTGGTTGATCGCCGAGAGGCCCATGGCGACCGCGCCCGAGCGGTCCATGGCCGCCTTGTCGACCACGGTCACCTTCAGGTTGTTTTTCTTGGCCCAGTAGGAGGCCTCGACGGCGGCGCCGCACGCGGCCATGCCGCCACCCAGAATCAGAAGATCGGTATCGACTTTTACTGTTTCAAAATCCGCCATTATCCTGTCTCCTTTTCACTTTTTCGTTGTGTCTACCGATCACTTCTTCCAGGTCTTGGTGCCGGGAGCGCAAATCGCGTCGAGACCGGTGGACGCGGGCTCCGTGAACAGGGTGAAATCGTCGAGGTTCGCCTTCGTGTCCCAACCACCCGCGGGCTCCGCCTTCCCTTCAACGGTGGTACGGATCGGGAACTTGAACCGCTTGACCTGACCGCTGCGGAACGTGATCGTCCACATGATGCTGTCGGAGGAGCGAAGCGGGACGACCGAGGCGCCCATGGGCACGAAGTCGGCGTACCCGCGCACGTCCATGGCCTGCGGCGGGCAGATCTTGACGCAACACTGGCATTCCCAGCACTGGTCAGGTTCCTGGTTGTACGCCTTCATGGAGTCCTTGTTCAACACCATGAGGTCGTTTGGACAAGCGTACTGGCAAGCCGTCTTGTCGAGCGCCTTGCACCCGTCGCATTTCTCCGGGTTCACGAAACTTGGCATCTGCTCCCTCCTTCTTGGCCCTCTGGCCTTTCTACGTGTTGGAAATGTTTTTTCGATGCGCACCCGCCGCGACAGTTGGTAAACTATTCGCACTCCAAGTGCAAATCAAGACGAATTTTTGGATGCCGTAGATAAAATATTTTGATGATGCGCCTAGCGGCGGCTCGACGGCTCCACGCACCCCTTCCAGTGGACACCGTGCAGGCGGAGATCATCGAGGAACGCCTGAATCACCGGGCTGCACTGGATCTTCTTCCATGTCACGAGCATGACGCGCCTCGTGAGCGGGGGGCGGACATCAACCCGCGCCAGCTGGTTGAGAGGCGTTCCGCCGCACGACAGGTCCTCGCTCGTGACCATGTCGGGAAGAAACGCCACGCCGAGCCCTACCTCGACCATCTTTCTAACGGTGCCCACGCTCGGGGTGGTGACCACCACGTCGACGCTCACCCCCAGCTTGGCCAGGTGGTCCCGGATGAGCTGGCCGGTGGGTGTCTCCGGCGTGAGCGAGATGAACTGGAGCCCCCGGAGTTCACTGGGCTTGACGGTGGCCCTGCCGAAGAAGGGATGGGTCTTGCTGCAGACGAGCGAAATTCTTTCTTCCACTATAGTCTCGTAATTGAAGCGCCGGTCAAGTCGCGGGTTGGCGATCACCGCCAGGTCCACCTGGTTGGAGAGGAGGGCATCCATGACCTCGCCCGACTGCCGGTACATGACCGTGGGCCGGGACATGGGGTATTTCTCCTTGATCCTTTTGAGGACGTCGGGCAGGAAATAGATCCCGACGCTTTCGACGGTCCCGATGCGAATCTCCCCCGCGACGCCCTTTGACCGAATCTCGACCGCCCGACGCGCCCGCCGGACGGACTCGATTACTTCCTGCGCGTTCTGGAGGAGGACCCGGCCGGCCTCGGTCGGGCTGATGCCGCGCGGGCGGCGGTGGAAGAGCGACACCCCGAGTTCTTCCTCGAGCCGCTTGATCTGGTAGGAGAGAGCCGGTTGCGTGATGTGGAGGCGGGTGGTGGCCCGGTTGAACCCGCCCTCTTCGACGACAGCCAAGAAGCACTGGAGCTGGTGCAGTTCCATAGCCTTTTCCCGGTGTCCGATTGGATTTTTTAAAACCCACTGACAGGATATATTACTGGATGTATCAGATAACTGCTCCGGGAGGCATCCCCTGATGCCACCTGAATGATCAGGAGTGTACCCCCCCCCGATGCACAAGGCAAGCGAAAGAAATGCGTCAAGGTCGCGGTCGCCCGGTCCAGACCGAACGACGGCCATGCCGCCAATCCCTTCTCCGCATCGCCCGCCCATGCGGAAAAAAAATGCGGGCGCATGTACGACTTCAACGTCCCCTTCGACAACACCCCGGCCGAACGGGACATTCGCATGATGAAGACGCAGCAAAGATCTCCGGCATGTTCCGTAGCATAGCCGGCGCTCACGGCAAATCAACTTTCTTTATCGGAATCATTAAAATTTTGTCTTGGACCTCGGTGTCCCGGTGAGTATAGACTACGTCGGAACCCAGATAGGTATCTTTTTCAATATCCTGACATTGAAAGGAGCAGAAATGGCCGACAAGAAGAAGCCGACGCCGAAACTGGACGAACTGGAAAAGGGCCCGTGGCCGAGCTTCGTCAAGGAGATGAAGCTGAGCGCCGAGACGAACGTCGCCGCGCAGGACCTGCTGGGCATCCTGGAGCGCTCGTACGACGACAAGATCGGCCACTGGAAGCACGGCGGAATCGTGGGCGTGAAGGGGTACGGCGGAGGCATCATCGGCCGTTACAACGACATCCCGGAGGAGTTCCCCGAGATCGCCGAGTTCCACACCATCCGCGTGAACCAGCCGCCGGGGTGGTTCTATTCCTCCGACGCCCTGCGGACGCTGTGCGACATCTGGGAGAAGCACGGCTCCGGCCTCACCAACATGCACGGTTCCACCGGCGACATCATCTTTCTCGGCACGAAGACCACGGAGCTGGAGCCCATCTTCTCGAAGCTCACCGAGGCCGGGTTCGATCTCGGCGGCTCCGGCTCGGACATGCGCACACCCAGCGCCTGCTGCGGCATGGCCCGTTGCGAGTGGGCGTGCTACGACACCTTGGCCGCCGTCTACAACATCACCATGACCTACCAGGACGAACTGCACCGCCCGGCCTTCCCGTACAAGTTCAAGATCAAGATGGCGGGCTGCCCGAACGACTGCGTCGCCTCCATCGCCCGCGCCGACATGTCGATCATCGGGACCTGGCGCGACAGCATCCAGGTCGACAAGGACCAGGTCACGGCCTACGCGAGCGGCCCCAACCGCGACATCGCCAGGGACATCGTCGGGAAGTGCCCCTCCAAGTGCATGGGCTGGGACGGGAAGAACCTCACCATCGACGACAGCAACTGCGTGCGCTGCATGCACTGCATCAACGCGATGCCCAAGGCGCTCGCCCCGGGCAAGGACCGCGGCGCGACGATCCTCGTCGGCTCCAAGGCGCCGATCATCGAGGGCGCCCTGCTCTCGTCCGTGTTTATCCCCTTCATCAAGATCGAACCGCCGTACGATGACCTCAAGGAGCTCATCCAGGCCATGTGGGAGCTGTGGGCCGAGAACGGGAAGAACCGCGAGCGCATCGGCGAGTTCATCCAGCGCATCGGCCTGGGCAACTTCCTCGAGCAGATCGGCCTGGAGCCGGTGCCCGAGATGGTCTCGCAGCCCAGGACGAACCCCTACGTCTTCTACGACATCAAGAAAGGCTGAGCGCACCGGGGCATTTCCCACACGACATTCCAGAAGAAGGAGATCGAAATATGGCGACAGAGATCACGACGAGGAAGACGGACATCGGGCCCCCGCACTACCAGAAGTACCTCCCGCCGGTCATCCAGAAGAACTACGGCAAGTGGAAGTACCACGAGATCGTAAAACCCGGCGTGCTCCTGCACGTGGCCGAGTCGGGCGACAAGCTCTATTCGGTGCGCGCCGCCGCGCCGCGGCTCACCAGCACCAAGACCATCCGTCTGTTCGCCGAACTCGCCGACCAGTTCTGCGGCGGATACCTCCGCTACACCAGCCGCAACAACATCGAGTTCCTCCTGACCGACGAACAGCAGATCGCCCCCCTCATCGAGCGGCTCAAGAAAGAGGGCTACCCCGTCGGCGGCATGGGACCGTCCATCACCAACATCGTCCACACGCAAGGCTGGGTGCACTGCCACTCCGCGGCGAGCGACGCCTCCGGCGTGGTGAAGAGCGTGATGGACGAGCTCTTCCCGCACTTCGAGAAGATGGACCTCCCCGGAAAGTTGCGCATCGCCTTCGCCTGCTGCCTCAACATGTGCGGCGCGGTGCACTGCTCGGACATCGCCATCCTCGCCGTCCACAGGACCCTGCCGAAGATCAACAAAGAGGCGCTGCCAAAGATGTGCGAGATCCCGACCACGGTGGCCTCGTGCCCGACGGGCGCCATCCGCCCGAAGATGACCGACGGGAAGCAGTCCGTCGAAATCATCGAGGAGCAGTGCATGTTCTGCGGCAACTGCTTCACGGTGTGCCCCGCGATGACGCTCGCGGACGCCGAGAACGACGGCCTCTCGATCTGGGTCGGCGGCAAGGTGAGCAACGCCCGCCACGAACCGATGTTCTCGAAGCTGGCCATCCCGTTCATCCCGAACAACCCGCCGCGCTGGCCCGAGGTGGTTGCGGCGGTGAAGAACATCGTGGACGTTTACGCCAAGAACGCCTCCAAGTACGAGCGGATGGGCGAGTGGATCGAGCGGGTCGGCTGGCCGCGGTTCTTCAAGCTCACGGGCATAGAGTTCACCAAGTACCATATCGACGACTTCAGGCACGCCGGCGAATCCTACAAGCGGTCGACGCACCTGAAGCACACCCCGGCAGAGGGATAGGCGATGAACGAGATCAGCGTACAGCAAGTTGCGGACGCGATGTACGCCATGGTGAAGGAATACCACGGCAAGAAGAACCTGAAAGCCATGGACCTCATCAAGGCGATGCGGGAGAAGTTCGGCGAGGGTTGCGACGACAAACTCAGCAAGCAGGCCATCCGCGACCTCATGGAATCCGAGCGCTGCACCTACTCCTACGTCGGCGGCAGCTATGTCGTGCTGACGCCCGAAAAAAAATAAGGATCGGCCCATCCCCGGGGTTTCCCCGGGGGCGGGCCGAAATTTGGCGGGTCGCGCGCGCCGGTGGTGGAAGCATCGCCGGTGGTGCGCCGGGCCCGGCCGGGAAAGGCGGTCCGAAGGATCATGGCTCTGCTCAAGAAATCTGCTCATGTAAAACCGCTCAGCACGGCGACTCACGGGGGGTCGGGCGCCGCGGTGTCGGCGCTCCGGCCGAATCCGGTGGCGAAACTCCCCCCCTGCATGGAGACCTGTCCGAGCGGCTCGAACATCCGCGATTGGATCAACATCATCGCCACGCGCGAGAAACTG
>Ga0209048_10003675_pt1 | contig 14851 bp, 11 predicted proteins | sample FrelakmetCRP12CR_FD_187146 | JGI IMG/M metagenome (GOLD analysis project Ga0209048, IMG submission 187146) | Freshwater lake sediment microbial communities from the University of Notre Dame, USA, for methane emissions studies - CRP12 CR (SPAdes)... | ecosystem: Environmental > Aquatic >... | reverse complement strand
GTCAGAAAATCACCCTGGTATAAGTTTGCGGCATTCTCGTATTCATTCAACGCGTCGGGCACTTGCCCGGCCGATTCTAACTGGCGACCGGCCTGGAAGCGACGCTCGAATTCATCGATATCGGTCCAGATGTCAATTTCCGGGTTCAAATGGTAATTGCCGCGTTCAAATACGATGACCGGTACTGTGGTGACAGGTCGAAATGCCTGCCGCAGGTTGTGCAGAGCCACATTCAGATTGTTACGCGCAGCGTCCGGGTTGGCGTCCGGCCAGAATATATCCATCAGCACATCGCGGGAGATCTCTTCTTTAGAATTGGCAAGTAGATACTTTAGCACTGCCAGTCCCCGGCTGCCAGGCCATTTTTCAATGGAGTGATCATCGATTGAAACCCGGAATGCGCCGAGCAGATGGGCAGTCAGTCTACGGCTCGTTGCTTCATCCTTAAGATCAGCCAACCTTGTTTCCGGCTGGAGTGGGGCAGGCTTGACCGGTGGAATGGCTAATGCACCCGCTGATAAAAGACTTTCGGTTAGAGGAGGGGTTGCACCGTGAAGGGGAATGGTGTTTGGAACCTCAGCAAAAATGGAACCAGGAGCAGGTTTGCTAACCTGCAGAGGTGGAAAATTGTTTTCCGAATCGGGTGAGATGTGAAAAGGGATTTCCAGGCCTGGCAACTCGTCTCTATCGCTTTCTGTGCTGCCTGGCCTTCCGGAGTTCCACCGAATGCCGAGGGTGTGCAACAAGCCAGCCAACAAACCATTCTTTCCGGGCAACTGATTCTCTTCGGCCTGGATTACCGGGGCTGAAATTTTCAAGATAAGAGGAGTATTCGACCAACCATAAACACTGAGTAAACCGGCCAGGTTATCGGGCGGAGAGCTGGTAAGTGAGACAAGTTGAGCTGAGGTCTCCTGTTCGGCACGTTGAAAATTAAGGTAGGCTTGACGATGAAACTCGGTTTGGCGGCGCAGCTCGTGCTGTTTCAAGCCGAGGGCCTCCACTTGTTGAAACAACCCGGCGATAAATGGGCTATGGATCGCATCAGAAGCCTGGGAAAAATAGATCAGGGCAGCCTCTAGATCGCCAGCTGCGGTGTTCAGGCAACCAAGCTGCCAGGCGGCCCAACCTTGGAGCGACCTCAAGCCGGCCGCTTGAGCTTTGGCACTGGCGGTCAGGGCATGAGAACGGGCGGATTCGACATCGCCATCCCAGGCGGCGACGGCGCTCTCGGCGAGCAAGCTCTGGCAAGCCCCTTCTTCTTCATGCCTGGTTGAAAATATGGAAGCCGCCTCCGCAAATGTTTTACGGGCGTCCTTCAGGTGTCCTTGCAAGGTGTGGATTTCGCCGCGCGTGTACAGTAACCAGGGCCAATCCTGAAAAACCTCAGGGGGAAGCTGGGTTAGCCAGTGATCCAGGGTTTGCCATTGGCCCAGGTTCGTCAACTGGGTCGTAATTCCAGCAATTACCCGGGCGGCGCTTTCAGTATCGCCAAGGTGGAAATACAGAGGCACAGCCCGGTCGAGTGCCCCTTGTCCTACAAGATAATCAGCAGCTCGATGTAGCGCGGAAAAGCTGGAAGCCATTTCGATGCGTAGGGTTGAATACAATGGTGCCCGCCAGACACGCCGGATACGCGACCAACCATCCGAAAGTGGTTGAATCCAGGGTCCATCCAGTGTGGTTGGTTTGTTCAACGTCGCCTCTAGCAAGGCAGGATGGCTATACTCCAGATGAATAGCCATAGCCAAAGCTTGCAGGTTGTTGGGATCTACAGTGGAAAGACTGGCTCTGGCAATCGAAGCCAGCAAATGATCGACATTTTTTGAGCGGTTGACCGTTTGCTGGATGAAGTCTGATCCGAGAGCCATTTCGGCAGATAAAATGCCAACCAGGGCAACCACGCGGCCATCAACCAGGCGGATTGCACGACGCACACAATCCTTCGATAGGCCGGATGCTACCTCTTTGGCTATTGCCTGACCATCCTGGGTATCGACGCGTAAATCATCGATTCCGCACATAACAGTCTGCGGGGGTAAAACCGCAGCTGGGAGGTTCTCCTGAGAGATCAAAATGCAGGGAATGTGTTGAGGAAGATCCTGTAAGAAGTTTACCCCTAATAGGCCCAGGGTAGATTGCGCTTTTTTCAGGTGATGCACTTGCTCTAAAACGATGGTACTGGAAGGGGGGAGCGCTTCTGCGAATTCACGCGCCAGGGTCTCGAAAAGTGACGGCCAACCGGCGACCGGACCGGGACGCTGTCGCATTTGCTGTAAGGTTACAGACCCAATTCCTGGACGAAGCCTCTGAGCTGAAGCGATCAGTGAAATTAACAAAGTAGCCGGATCACGGTCTTCCGGACCCAGGCGTAGCCATAAAATCGGGCGAGCACGTTCTGTAAGCGCCAACACCAGGCTATCGGAAAATAAATAGCCTGGAGGGGTTGTAAAAAGAGTTCTGGCTCCTTCGGCAGCTTTGTCCAGTTCTGGCCGGTGTAATGCTCTATGCGCAGCAAAGGGAGCGGCTGATTTTGCAGCAAATAGCATTTTCCCCTCTCTTCGCCAGAAATATTAAATTTTAATCAACCCTTAGTTGATTTGTTATTTATTATAACAGGAAAGTTTGGCTTTAAAACTGTAATCATATTGCCTCTCTAACTCGCCCGGAGGCTTAGCCTTTGATCCGTATTGATTTCATATCCCCAGGTGATATGTCCGTATATTGGAGATAATTCGTCATATTATAGTCCTGGGAAAGTAATTGTCACCATTCATTTCACCAATTACCATTTTGTAGGTCATGATATACTCAAAGAAACTTTTTCTACCGGTTGGGGTTTCTTATTGTAGTCCTGCCGGTGAAGGGTATGACAGGTGACAGAGACCGGCGACGATGTTACCCTGGCGCTCGCCGCGCAGGGCGACCAAGAGGCTTTTGGCCTACTTTACGAACGATATGTAGGTCGCATTTATAACTATGTCTATTACCGCACGGGAAATATTTACGATGCGGAGGATTTGACGGAGCGCGTCTTTATGCGTGCTATGCGGCATATCCCCAATTACCACGATCGGGGATTACCGTTTACAGCGTGGTTATACCGGATCGCGCACAACCTGGTTGCAAATTGGCACCGGGATAACAGCCGGCGGAAGGAAATTCCTCTCGACGATGGCCTGCAATCGATTTATCAAGGAGACCACCCCGAACATGAGTTGCTGATGACCGAAGAAAGGGAGCGTTTGTTAGCCGCAATTCGTGGATTACAGGCGGACAGGCAGCAATTGTTAATCCTTAAGTTTGTTGAACACCTCTCTAATGTTGAAATCGGGCAGATTATGGGGCGCTCTGAGGGAGCTGTGAAAAGCTTGTACCACCGGACTCTCTTAACCATGCGGGATGAACTTGAATCAGTGGCGATGGCACTGGAAGAAAGAGAGCAAGGGAAAGATGGAAATGGAGGCGAAATTTAGATGCTTCGAATTGTAGCGATTCGCCAGGTACAAAGCGCCTCCATTCGCATGAAACCGGTAATAACTGATGTTTCGACCTCCATGGCAGCCAATTTAGGCCTGGGGATAGCACATATCGTCGCTTACTCATTCGAAGAAGGATAATGTAAGAATGATGAAGAAGATTATGACCTGGGGAAGGACCAAAGACAGGTTTCAACCGGAGAATTTCAAACCGATTCTGGATAATACGCTTCGACCTGTCGCGCCAAGACCCGAATTTGTGGGTGTACTTCGGAAAAGGTTAATTAATCAAGTTCAACCCGTGAAGACAGGTCCCAGCGCCTGGCAATACGTGTTATGGGTTAGTGCCGGGCTGGTCAGCGGGGTGGTGCTGGTTGTAGCTGGAGTCCGGGCTGCGACAGCATTGCTGGTGGCGCTTGGTGTAATCCAACAAGTAAAGAAAATTCAGCAACCGTCAGACTCTTCGCTCAGAACAGCTTTATAGTATACAATCTAATCTTAATATCCGGCAGGTTGGATATTTAGCCAGGCATGCTGCTTGAGTACCGGGGCTGCCGACTTATACGCTACTATTCCGGGTATCCGCCAATTCTTTCACCCCCATTCAAGTCGTGCATGGTCCGGTTGATAATATCATCCTGTGTGGCTCTATCCAGGGTCACAAATAGGGCGCTATTAAAGAATACGCAAGTACGAAGCCCTGGGCCATCATGCAGGCTATAACGTTGGATGTCAAAGATGACACCTTCTACCCTTTCCCAATATTCTCCAGGGTATTCTTGTTCGGCAGTTTTCATCATTGGCTCTGGAAAACCAATTCTTGCGCCAGCCATAGGGCATCCTGGATGAGGTCTATATCGATTGGTAGGTTAAACTCGACATCGACGCGTTCAAGAAAATGAGCGGCGATGCTCCTGGCGTCATCTGGCACATCTGAACTGGATTGAAAGAATTTCAAGATATTATAAGCGCCCGAGACAGGAGGAAATATACCCCTCCGCCTAAAATATTCGCCCACCGCGACGCCAGCTGCTCTGCGTGCACACACTCGCGCCTTTCCTTCATTCCCTGCAGCGCGAGCCAATTCAGCCTGGCGAACCTCACTTTGGAAATGCGCTTCCCAATCGTCATATTTCGGTGATGGGATCATTCTTTAATTTTAATAGAAAGCCTTTCAGCATGGGAAGCCTGACGTTCCTCCTGGCGAGGAATGACGACTCGCACCGCGGCACCTTGACCCGGTTGAGATTCGATGTTGAGGCGACCACCCAATGCAGCGGCACGCTCTGCGGAACCAACCAGGCCAAAGTGTCCCTGGCGCACCCATTCAATCCATCGAGTGGGAACTTTAAAGCCCTGCCCATCATCCTGAATATCCAAAATTATTTGTTCTGCATCCATATCAAAATGAATCAGGATATGCCTGGCATTCGCATGCCGGATGACATTTGCCAAAGCATTTTGGTAAATCCGAAATAAGGCGAGCCTTACATGCTCCGGGAGCGATTGGCGGTCGCTTACCAGATCAAGGGCAATTTGAAGCTCCGGGTGCATCTCTTGAATTTGCCCGGCATGTGAGCGGATGGCTTTTTCCAGACCAAACGGAGCCAGGGCGGGAGGTCGAAGCTCCTTACAAATATTCCGCACGGTATCGATGATTTGATAAAGGGTGTCCTGAGTGGTTTTTAGCTGAAGCAGAACAGCGTCATCTTTGATCCATTCCTGCAATGGGTTAAGCTGGTAGACTGCGCTATGTAAATCTTGTAATGGGCCATCGTGTAGCTCCTGAGCAAGCTGCAATCGATCGATTTCTCGCCGGTCAATCAGTCGCCGTTCCAGCTCTGCCAGCTCTGCTTCCATCTGTTTATTGGCAGTAATATTTTCGAGCATAGCGATGGCATATTGGGGCTCGCCGGCGATATTGCGGACTGCAGAAATGGCTACCCGCCCCCAAACAATGCCCCCATCCTTGCGTATATAGCGCTTATCGATCTGATAACGATCTCGTTTGCCAGTGATCAATTCCTGAAAAAGCTGGCGGCTCTCATCTAAATCAGCTGGATGAGAAAGGTCGCTAAAAGTCATATTGTGGAGCTCCTCGGGACTATACCCCATCATCGCTTGAAATGCCGGGTTAAATTGAATTATGCGACCCTGAAAATCTACTAGATCAATACCCAAACCTGCGTCTTCAAAGATGGTGCGGAAGCGTTCTTCGCTTTTTTGAAGCGCCTCTTCAACTTCTCTGCGGGAGGTTATATCGGATGCTACACTGACTACCCCTGTAATATCGCCGCTGCTATTCCGCAAAGGGGCAAAATAAATTTCGAACACCGTTTCATTTAATTTAATGACTAATTGCGATATTTTTCCAGTGAGGGCTTTCTTATAGCTCTCAATGATTGGAGGCTGGTCATGAGCCAATTCATAGAGAGAATCTCCCTCGAACTCTCGGTTTGAAAACAAATCCACCTGTTCATTACCTAATGTGAGCCTGATTGTTCCCTCGCAATCCAGAATAAAAAAGACCATTGTTGCGACCGAGATGGCTGATTGGATTAACTCTTCTCGCTCATGGATTTTTTCTTCAGCTTGTTTGCGTTCTACAACACGACCGAGTTGAGTTCCGATCTGCCCCATCAGCTCGAGGAGAGCCTGGTCAGGTTCAACAACCTCTCCAGAGTAGAATTCCAGCACTCCTGCAACATCTTTGCCGACCAGTATTGGGAAAAACATACCAGCCCTTACCGGCTGTTGATGGGCTTTCAAATTGGAAATAAAAGCTGGTTCTTGGGTGACATCGGCGATCCATTTTGGCTCTCCATTTTCGAGAACCTGCCCCGGTAAGCCAAAACCAGATGGAGCAATGGTATGCTCTGTGGCAAGGCGGAATGCCTGATATTTTTCCGGTTGGTCAATGTGCCAGATGTCAGTAGAAACCAGCCCTGAGGAGGTCTCGGAACTTCGTAAATTGATATGTCCAACAGGCCAGCCGGTGAAACCGCAAATGCGGTCAACCGCTAACTGGAGGACTGATTCCAGGGTGGCAGCTTCGTTGGCTGAAAAGCCAATCTCTTGTAGCAATTTCACCTGAGCAGTTTTCTTTTGTAAGGAAGCTTCTATAGCTTTACGCCTGGAAATGTTCCGCACTAACCAGAGCAATGTATCTGATATACCCGCCTCAGATGGAATCGATGCGACATTTAATGAGGCCGGGAAGGGGACACCATTTTCCGGTTGAAGGGTGACCTCCCAATCTTGTACTCTTTCATTCGAATTGATATTTTTTAACCTTGCTGTAAATGCTGGACGCTCTCCCTGAACTACATAACCTGCTAATGACTGGCCAGACAGGCGGTCGGCAGGTAATTTGAGGAGTAGTGAGGCGGTATGATTAGCCTCCAGGATGGCACCGTCTTGTCTGGTAACCAAGTATCCATCTGGCGCATAATCGAATAGAGACAGGTAGCGCAGACGCTCGGATTCGAGGCCCTGTCGTATGACACCAAGCTCTACATAAGAATCATGAACCTGTTCATTGACCTCCTGGATCTGATCCAGGACAGCCGTCATGTCTTGACAGGTGGTTAACATTAGCTCGTGAACGCCCTGCAAATTTTGAGCTGTAGCTTGCTCAGCTTGCTGTGACAATAAAGCCAGGCGCGCCTGTAGTTCAGCAATTCGATAATCAAAACTTTCCTGGTTCAAAGCATCCTTACCTTTGATTGTTCCTGCTTACAAGAATCTGGTTCCCACAAATATAGGGGATCGCCTCATCGTATTATAATACAGCCGTATGAGCAAAGATTTGCGCCGCTACGCACGCCAAACGAATATCCGCCTGGCATTGGGCGGGGTTTTACTTTTGTTCCTGGTAGGAGACGGATTGATTTATTTCTTCTACGGCCAAAGCGCAGCAGTATTGGGGATGGTGTGCATACTCCTTGGATTGGCCCCGTTGGTATTGATCGGGTTGGCTTTATGGTTTATCGAATGGATTGCCAGACGAGCGACTGGGTAATACGCCAGCAAAGCCCACCAGGAGACGGACCGCACCCGGTTATCTTGCTTTTACACGGTTGGACCGGGGATGAGAACTCGATGTGGGTGTTTTCGCCCCGGTTGCCAAAGAACGCTTTTTTGATTGCACCGCGCGGATTATATCTATCGCGGATGGGCGGGTTCGGCTGGCATCCGGATTTGGAAAATCCAATTCCATGGGTGGACGATTTCCGCTCAGCAGTGGATGCTCTCCTGGAGATTCTGACGCCGGCTTGTTTTCCGACCGCTGACTTCTTGAACTTAAGTGTAGTTGGTTTCAGTCAGGGCGCAGCTCTCGGATATTCGATGGCATTATTGTTTCCCCAAAGGGTTCGCGCAGTGGTGGGATTATCTGGTTTCATGCCTGACGGCGCCGAGGCACTGGCGAGGAATCGACCTTTACAAGGAAAACCGGCATTTGTTGCCCATGGAAGACAGGATGATTTAGTGCCGGTCACTCGGGCTAGACAAGCAGTTGAACTTCTAGAGCAGGCCGGCGCCAAAGTCTCTTATTGCGAGGATGACGTAGGCCATAAATTAAGTTTGTCATGTTTTCGAGGGCTGGAAGCTTTTTTGGCAGCCCACTGAGTTGGGCTAAAACTCCTGTTCAGGTGCCCGCAGTCTCAAAGTCATGTAAGTCACGTCAACCAGGTCACCATCTGGCTTCATAAAATAATCTTCAAACGTGCATACGGGCTTGAAGCCTACTTGCTGCATGGCTTTAATGTGTTCAGCATGAGGGCTGACAACCTGGACCTCGAGCAGATAGAGATTCCGCCGTCTGGCTTGATCGATCAGCGCTTGTAGTTGTCTGGTGCCCAGGCCCCGCCTTCGAAAATCCTTCGCCAGGAAGATGCGCACTTCAGCGCGATGCCTGGCCGGACCCTGATGCATGTGCAAAGTCGCATTGCCCACGATCCTGTCACCGACAACGGCAACTAATGGAAAAACTTTATCAAAGTCAGGATGATCTACCCATGCCCCAACCACATTCGGATCGTTGATATCGTGACGCATATACTGACGCTCCTCAAAGGGTATTGGCAGGAATAAATCGAGCATGGCTTGTCGATCAGAGGGAATAATTGGGCGAAGTAAGACGCGCGCGCCATCGTGCAAAGTGACAACTTGCCGAAAGACCAGATCTTCTTTTGTCAACATAGATACCCTCCACGCCATAAAATGCGGGCTTGCTCAGGTGATTGGCTGTTTTAGAGTCGGATCTTGTTAAATAACTTTCGGCCAATCGTATAACAAAAGTCTCGAGATTCTCTATGGTTAAAGTATGGATAATTTCGCCTGTGAAGTATAGTAACAAAAAACATGACTGAGTGATGATGAATGTAATAACATCGTTATTTTTCAAAGGCCGCATCCGGCTCAACGTGGATCACCACCCGCCCGAGGTTAGGTACTCTTGAACGGAGAATCTGCTCAATTTTTTCTGTGAGGAGATGGGCATCAATGATCGTCATAGATGGGTTTAAATTGCAATGAAAGGATACCATCAGCTGACCTTCTACGCGGTGAACGGTGACATTGTGAGCAGAACAAGGGGTACCGGTTTCGGAGGTAAGCTCTTTTAGTACTTGTTGAATGATCTCCTCGTCTTCGTCTATTGCCTGATAAGTGACCGTGCCATCCCCGATTGGCTCTATGTGGGACATGACCTGTGAAATGCCAGGTAGCATCTTGCGCAGGGCTTCTTCGAATTCATTGACCTGGTTATGTGCTTCTACAAGGTTTAAATCATCGTTGACTTCGACGTGCATCTCCAAAGTATGGCTGCCCAATACATCATAAATTCGAATTCCATGGACACGCAGGTTAAAGCGGGAAGCCACCAAACGAATTTCAGACAACATGCTTTCGTGGTTGGTAGGCTGGGGCACAACATTAACTACCACATCTGCCCCAGGCAGTACTTCCAATATCTCATTCTCGACCTGGGTGGCCACATGGTGAGCATGCTCGAAGGCGGTCTCGTTATCTACTGTCAATGTAACATCCGCAAAGAAATCTGGTCCACTGCGCCTTACGCGCACCCGTTCTACATCGACGACATCAGGGATGCGGTGAACGACATCTACTACCATCTCCCGTATGCCGGGAGGAATAGCGTCGACAAGATCGGAGATTGTTTTCGAGCCGAGCTGCATGCTTACATAAATGACTATCCCTGCCACGCCTATAGCGGCTATGGCGTCGGCGTTAGCCAGCCAGGGAATGTTTAATCTTTGGGATAGAACCACTAATCCAAGACCGGCAATTACGACCGAGGACGACCAGATATCTGTTGAAAAGTGCAGAGCATCGGCTTCGAGCGCCTGGCTGCCATATTTTTTTGCCACCCTGGCCAAAGCGCGTGATCGTGTGAAATCAATTGCGATCGAAATCGCCATGATCGCAAATGCCCAGATGCTAGGTTCTACCTCAACTTTCTTGAAGAACAGTCGTTGGATGGCTTCATAGATAATCCATATACATGTAACCAGCAGGAGCAAGGTTTCGAAGAGTGCTGAAATGTTCTCAACCTTTCCATGACCGTAAGTATGAACGGTGTCTGGCGGCCGGCCTGACACCCGGATGGCAAGGAAAGTAACCGCAGCGGCCACCAGGTCCAGCCCAGAATGAGCCGCCTCGGAAAGGATACCCAGGCTCCCGGTGAGCAAACCGACAACGATCTTAATAGATGTGAGGAAAACAGCCGCTAGAACGGAAGAAAGGGCAACTAGCCTTTTTTCTTTATCAGCCTTTTGTCGATAGGGGATATCATTGTTCTTCATCGATGGTTGAGCCTTGATACCCCATTGTAATCCAATAATCAGAAGCTGGTTTCAAGATTCGATTGAGGGAATTTAGCCAGAAAATCCTTTATATTGTCTTCGGTTCCATAATAGATAGTGAATGGTTCTTTATTCAGTGAAGCCATTTCCCACCGTTCGCTTGACATTCCCATGGATTTAAAATGACAATTCTGAACACATTGTGTAGTTACTTAACCACTAACCAAGAAAATCACTGCCTTGTTTTTTATAACCTGACCGCCAGAACATTTATTTGGTTGCAGCGGTTTACATGCGGTAAAATAGGTCAGATTCCAGTTTGAGTATTTAGAATAGATGATGGAGCGAATCATGATAATTTCGGCCGATCTTCAATCGCGAGCAATTAACACCATCCGTTTTCTTTCGGCTGATGGCGTCCAAAAAGCGAATTCCGGGCATCCGGGGTTACCAATGGGTGCGGCGGCTCTGGCATACACCTTATGGACCCGCTATCTGCGTTTCAACCCAAATAACCCGAAATGGCCAGACCGCGACCGGTTTATCCTTTCTGGAGGCCACGGATCAATGCTTTTATATAGCCTGCTTTATTTGACAGGTTACGATTTGCCTTTAGATGAGTTGAAGAATTTTCGCCAGTGGGGGAGCCGGACTCCTGGACACCCAGAATATGGTCGGACACCAGGTGTTGAGGCAACAACTGGCCCGTTAGGACAGGGTTTTGGAAACGGGGTGGGAATGGCGATCGCTGCGACGCACCTGGCAGCCAGATTCAACCGACCAGGCTTTGAGATCATCGACCATCACATTTATGGCCTGGTGACAGACGGTGATCTGATGGAAGGTGTAAGCTCGGAGGCAGCTTCCCTGGCAGGTCATTTGCAGTTGGGGAGGTTGATATACCTGTACGATGACAACCATATTTCAATCGATGGCAGTACTGACCTGGCTTTTACTGAAGATCGTGCAGCCCGTTTTCGGGCTTATAAGTGGCATGTTCAAATCGTTGACGATGGAAATAATGTGGATGCTATCGATGCAGCCATTCAAAAAGCAAAGGAAGACCTTCGCCCTTCTTTAATTGCCTGCCGAACCCATATTGGTTATGGTTTACCGACTCGTCAAGATACGGAAAAAGCGCATGGTGAACCACCGGGGGAGGCAGAATTGGATGGCGCAAAGCGTAACCTGGATTGGCCTTTAGAGCCCAAATTCTACGTACCTGATGACGTGTTATCTTTCTTCCGGCAGGCGACTGAACGTGGCGCCCAGTTGGAGGCAGCATGGGATCAGCGCATGGAGGCGTATTGTAAAGCTTTTCCAGAATTGGGAGATGAACTAGAACGTCGGTTGGAAGGAGAACTACCCAAAGGCTGGGATAGCGGGATACCTGTTTTCCCGGCGGATGCTAAAGGGATGGCGACGCGCAACGCCTCCAGCAAGGTGCTGAATTCGATCGCTGTACGATTACCTGAGATGATGGGAGGTTCAGCTGATCTGGCGCCTTCGAATAAAACCTGGATAGACGGCAGTCCGAGTTTTCAGCAAGTCTCACCGGAAGGTAGAAATATGCATTTTGGCGTGCGCGAGCATGGGATGGCGTCGGCTGTAAATGGGATGGCTTTACATGGTGGGGTGATCCCATATGGAGCTACATTTCTGATTTTTTCTGATTATATGCGTCCAGCAATTCGTTTATCGGCTCTATCTGAATATCCCAGCATCTGGATTTTTACGCACGATAGCATCGGCGTGGGCGAGGATGGTCCTACACACCAGCCGGTTGAGCACCTGGCAGCATTACGAGCGATCCCAAATTTGGTGGTTATTCGACCAGGGGATGCGAATGAGGTCGCTGAAGCCTGGAAAGTGGCGATTAAACGCCGCAAGGGGCCAACCGCCCTCATTTTCTCTCGACAAGATATGGCAACTCTGGACAGGCAAATTTTCGCACCTGCAGAAGAATTGCAAAAGGGGGCTTATGTGCTGGCAGACCTGGGCGATGGCGCTCCTGAACTGATTTTGATGGCTAGCGGCTCTGAAGTGGGGTTAATCCTGCAGGCTGGATTGAGCCTATCTTCAGAAGGAGTCAATGTCCGGTTAGTCTCCTTCCCAAGCTGGGAACTTTTCCGGGCACAAGACAAGGTTTATCAAGATGCTGTGCTGATTCCTGATGTACAAGCACGTCTGGCAGTGGAAGCAGGAGTCGCCCAAGGATGGGAACGATGGGTAGGTGGGCACGGGGCAATACTTTCAATAGAGAAATTTGGCGCCTCAGCACCTTATAAACTTATTTATCAACATTATGGCTTTACTGTAGAGCATGTTATCGAAATGGCTCGCGGGCTACTGGTTGATTGAACGTAAGCGCCTTGACAAGTTTGAGGATAAATAGAACCAGGATTCGAACACATTGCTGATGAAAAAATCCGGGTTTTGCGGTATACTCAAAAAAATTCCTACTGGCATTCGGGGGAGAGTGTCATCGGAGATAATTTGATCGCTGTTCGGAGGCATCATCATCATGGATTATGATCCATTGTTGGTGAAAATAAACCAACCCCCGTTATTTGACCTGGGCGACTCATCCTCAGGTGCGGTAGAGCTTTTTCCAGCTGTCTGGAATGCAGTCGAAGCGCTCGTAAATCTAGAACCTTCAATCCGCCTGGCGGGTGTTTTACAGATAGCCCAATTAGATGCCGCTCGTTTATCCCCCGTTGTTGCTTACTTAATGGCATCCCGAATAACTGACCCGGATTTAGAAGTGCGTGGGGGAGTCATTAATTTAATCGGACGTATCCTCAGCCCTGTCACCGGGCACCAGGCTGCGACGCCTGCCGTCCGACAGCAATTGATCGCTTACCTTTCTCAAATCCACACAAGGGAAGTCTTTGCTTTACTTCAAGTAGTTGAATACAACAACGCACTCGAAAGCCAGGTTGGTTCTCTATTTAACAACTGTCCTTATGCCGGGAACCATCTGGTGTATATTTTATCGGATCGTAAAATCCAACTGTCGCTTCGCAAACGGGCAGCATATTATATCGGTAAAGTGGGCTATCAGGATGCGATCCCCGCTTTGGAAAGGATCGAAGCCAGGTTGGCGGTGCGTATGAACGGCCAGCAGGCAATGCCATTTGCTCCACCCGACCGGGATGACGAAACCTCGCTGCTTCCATCCATCCAGATTGCCCTTAAGGCACTCCTATCTCCTTGAAGCCAATTCGTAAGGAGACAAAAGTCATCCAATGACTGGCCGCAATGCGGCCATTTTAATATAGGGCAGTCAAATAGGATGCTCGTGGAGGGTTGGTTATAGCATCGAAATAGTAATAAAGTTTTGATTGGACTACAAATATGAATGCAGAAAAAATATCTACTACCTCTATCGCGATGGTAATTTTTGGGGTGACAGGAGATTTAACCAGCCGTAAACTCGTCCCTGCCCTATATGAAATAAGCCTGAATCAAGAATTTCCATTTCAACTGCATCTGATTGGGTTTGCACGCCGAGATTGGGGCGACGAGGGTATGCGCACAAATATGCGCCAGGCTGTCCTGGATTTTGCACGCTCCAAGCCAGTAGATGAAGCCCGTCTTAATTCATTACTGGCATCGATGCGCTATGTGCAATGTTCTTTTGACGATCCGGAAGGATACCAGAAGCTGGGTCAGTTGCTAAAAGAACTTGGCCCGGTAAACTGCCTGTTTTACCTGGCGACTCCCCCGGAGGCTTACTCCATTATCGTTAACCGTCTGGGCGAGGCGGATCTGGCGAACTTACCGGGTGGTTGGACGCGTATTGTAATTGAAAAACCTTATGGTCATGATATGGGGTCAGCCCAGTCCCTGGATGCAGATGTGCACCGAGTTTTTAAAGAAAACCAGGTTTACCGGATCGACCACTACCTGGGTAAAGAAACGGTTCAAAATATCCTTGTTTTCCGGTTTGCGAATGGAATTTTTGAACCCTTGTGGAACCGCCGGTATGTTGATCATGTGCAAGTTACTGTCGCTGAAAACTTTGGGATAGGCGGTCGGGCAGGATATTATGAGAATGCCGGTGTAATCCGGGATATGTTCCAAAACCATATCATACAACTGGTGACATTAACGGCAATGGAGGCACCTGTGACATTCAGTGCAGATGCCGTCCGTGATGAAAAGCTTAAAGTGCTACGATCATTGCGTCCATTAGGCGGTTCAGATGTGCTCACCGACACTTATAGGGCTCAATATGTCTCCGGCACCGAAGACGGAAAGCGAGTGTGTGGTTACAAAGATGAGCCAGGGGTTTCTCCGAATTCGCTGACAGAAACTTTACTGGCGGTCAAGCTATACGTGGATAACTGGCGTTGGGCGGGGGTACCTTTCTATATCCGGTCCGGGAAACGCTTACCAGGGCGGGCGACGGAAATCGCGATCCAGTTTAAACAGGTGCCCCTCTCTCTCTTTGGGTGGCGGAATCTGGCCGGCGACGCTCCCAACCGGATTGTGATCAATATCCAACCGGATGAAGGTATCACGCTTACTTTTGGGGCAAAA
>Ga0209048_10003674_pt1 | contig 14859 bp, 14 predicted proteins | sample FrelakmetCRP12CR_FD_187146 | JGI IMG/M metagenome (GOLD analysis project Ga0209048, IMG submission 187146) | Freshwater lake sediment microbial communities from the University of Notre Dame, USA, for methane emissions studies - CRP12 CR (SPAdes)... | ecosystem: Environmental > Aquatic >... | reverse complement strand
GAACCGGTAGCCGGTACCGTCGGCGGTCCCCGCCATGCCCACCACCGGGGCGGCCAGCACCTCGGCCCCGGTCGAGCCGAGGAACGGGGCGCCCCCGAAGGTGAACATCCCGCCGTCGGAGGCCACCAGCCAGTAGCCGCCCGAGTTCGGGTCACGGGCCATGCCCACGATCGGCCGGGCCAGCGGCCGGCCCCCCGTCGACCCGTCGAAGGTGGCGTCGCCGAAGGTGAAGATGCCGCCGTCGGAGGCCACCAGCCAGTAGCCGCCCCCGTCCGCGGTGGACGCCATGCCGACAATGGGCTTGTTGAGGTGGCTGCCACCCATCGACCCGTAGTACCCGGCGTCTCCGTAGGCGAAGATGCCGCCGTCGGAGGCCACCAGCCAGTAGCCGCCCCCGTCCGCGGTCGCCGCCATGCCGACGATGGGCTGGTTGAGGTGGCTGCCGCCCATCGACCCGTCGAAGGTGGCCTCGCCGTAGGCGAAGATCCCGCCGTCGGAGGCCACCAGCCAGTAGCCGCCGGTCGCGGGCGCCATGGCCATCCCTACGATGGGCTGGTTGAGGTGCCCGGCCCCGGCCGACCCACAGAAGGGCTGGCCCGGGCTCGGGTGGGTCGAGACCCCGCCGTCCGCCGCCACCAGGTCGTAGCCGTCGTAGGCCGCGTTCGGCACCGAGCAGGCCGGGATCGAGCCCACGGCGGGCGTTCCCCCGGCGTCGCCGGTGAGCTGCGTGTCGTGGTGGAACATCGGCCACGCACTGCCGGCCACAGCGGCGGCGCCGTTGGAGTTGGAGATCTCGAAGTGGTCGACCCGGGCGGAACCCGGGATGTAGCCGGCCAGGGTGATGCCCACGGTCCCGTTGGGATCGTCGGTCACCAGCGGCGAATTCTGCAGGCCGAGGTCGCCTTGGCCCGGCCCGTCGAGGTGGTCCACGAGCACGGTCCCGTTCCGACCGTCCAGGATCTCGAGTCCGTCGGTGGTCGGCACCAGGACGTCCTGGCCCCCACCGAACAGGTTGGCCGTGGTCACCGAACCGATGACACGGTCGCTGGGCAGCGGGAGGGTCCTCGACCACAGGACCGCCCCGGTGGCCGCGTCGAGGGCGTAGACCGAACCACCCAGGGGGTTGTTGCCGCCGACGCCGTGGTCGGTCCCCTCCACCACGTCGAGCGAGCCGGGGCCCTGCAGGTCCGTCAGGGCCGGCGACGAGAAGGTGCTGCCGTCCAGGTGCGCCGTCCACGCCCGGCGGCAGTGGGTGTCCCAGGCGATGACGGTGTCCGTGTCCGAGGCACCCGGGAAGTAGGCGCCGGTGCCGTCCACGATCCCGGTGGCACCGCCGGCCAGGAAGCCGCCGACGGCGGGCGAGGAGTCGAGGACCTGGTCGGTGGCGGACCGGCAGACCACGTTGCCCGTGCCGGACAGGATCCGCAGCATGCCGCCGTCCCGGTAGGTCTGCCCGTTGCCGGTCCCGGCGGACTGGTCCGAGGCCTGGACCACCTCGTCGCGCCCCGTGCCGTACAGGTCGGCCAGGGCGGAGGTCCCGTGGGTGCTGTCCGTGTTCAGGAAGGGCCAGCCGCGCAGGACGGTGCTGGAGGCGGGATCGAGCGCGTAGGACACCTGGCCGAGGGAGCCGGCCACGGCCGACGGGCCGCTCGTGGACGCGGCCTGGAGGGGCCCGACCGCGATGCCGGCGATGACGCCCCCCGCCGGCGCCCCATCGGACGGCGGGTTCACCACCGGGGTGATCCACTGCAGGGTGCCGTCGGTGCCGAACGCCTGGTAGCCACCGTTCTGGGGGGAGGGGTCGTTGCCCGACCCGACCAGCACGTTCGTGCCTCCACCCGCAGCCGGCGCCAGCGACGGCGTGGAGTCGATCGGGGCGTTGGCGTGGACGCCGGTCCAGCCCTGCGGCACGACGTCCGGCAGGACCGACGGGGGGGACGATGGGCCGGCGTCCAACTGGAAGGCGTAGAGGTTGCCGCCCCGGTCCCCCACCACGACCGACGGCTTCCCGTCGATGGACACCGGGATCGGCGACGACTGGGCGATCGCCGTGTTGGTGAGGTTGAGCGGGCCGGTCGACCACGTCTCGTTGATGGACGAGATGGTTGCGGGGGTCCGCAGTCCTGAGCCCGCCGGACCCGTTGATCCCGCCGATCCGGTGGCGCCGGCGGACGGCACCCCGAGTACCGGGGTGAGGAAGGCGGCCGCGGCGACCGCCGTCAGGAGGAGGACGGCGAGCACGGCACGGAAGCGTAGGAGGCACATCGGTTCGGGGCTCATGCGGCGCCCTCATCTCGGTTCGGGGCTCGTGCGGCGCCCTCATCCTAGGGGGTCACGGCACGGGCCACCATCCGCGCCGACGGGAAGGTCGGCGAGCGGGAGGGCGCAACGGCGCAAGAGCGCATCCCGTGAGGGAGTGCTGCGCATGCAGCGACGTCCGTGGCCGACACCGGCCCGCCGTCGGGCCGGTGCGCCACGGGTGCGGTGCCCCTGGCACGAATCGAACGCGCAACCTGATGGGTAGAAACCACCTGCTCTATCCAGTTGAGCTACAGGGGCGGGGCACAAACGAGCCGGACCATGTCCGGGCCACCATCGGCGTGTGCCACACTAGAGGCTCCTTGGTGGCCGTAGCTCAGCTGGTCAGAGCGCCGGGTTGTGATCCCGGAGGTCGCGGGTTCGAGCCCCGTCGGCCACCCTCAATCCCTCGGGACCCGGGAATCCCGGCCGTGTTGCCGAGGGAACTACCGTAGGTTGCAGGTACACGCGCCTCTAGCTCAACGGCAGAGCAACGGACTCTTAATCCGCAGGTTCTGGGTTCGAATCCCAGGGGGCGCACCAGGAGGACGGGCCGAGGTCACCACCTCGCCCAGGTGTCGGACGGCGCCACGGTGCGACACACGCCGGGGCACACTGACGCTTGCCGACACGGCGCGACGCAGACCGACACGGTGCTGAGCCGGGGACGACCTCCAGCGTCAATGCCGACAGGGCGTGGCCACCCGACCGCATACTCGCTCAGGGCCGCCGATCCCCTGATCGGGAACCCGCTCAGGCGGCCGTGGCTGGCGACACCCTCAGAACGATGTCATCTCGTCGATGTGCGGCACGGGTGTACGTCACGTGCGGCGATGATCCCTGTTGCGCCGATGTGTCGCCGCCCCCGGCCACAGTTGGGGCACCTGGTTCCACGGGGGCACCGGCGGCTCAGCGTGAGGTGATTCCCCAGGTGCCGGTCCACCTGGCTCCCGGCCGCAGCACGGCCACGTCGGTCCCGGACCGGAACGCGTCCGGTGGGCAGGTCATCGGCTCGACGGCGATGGCCGTGCGACGGGACCCGGGCTCGAGTGTGTCCCCGGTGAACACCATCAAGTAGGCGAACCGCTCGTCGGCCCACAGGGTCACCCCGGCGTGGCCGTCCGGGTGGTCGAGGTCCACCCGGGCCCGACCGTCGCCGTCCCGGGTGAGGTCGCAGTAGGCGGTGTCCAGCCGGGTCACCCCGACCGGACGGTCGGAGGTGAAGTCGTACTCGGTGCCGGCCACACCGACCGACCCGGTGGGCAGGCCCCGGTCGTCGGTCACCAGGCGCCGGTGTGCCGGGACACGGAGGCGGGCCTGGTCGACGGTGGTCGTGCCCACGGTCAGATAGGGGTGGAAGCCGAGCCCGAAGGGCAGGTCGGTGCTGCCCATGTTCTGGGCGTCGGTGGTCACGGTGAGTCCCTCACGCCCCAGCCGGTACTCGATCTCGAGCCGGAGGGCGAAGGGATAGGCGGGCGAGGGGTGGAGTTCGCACATCAGGCCGACCCGGTTCTGGGCCCGGCCGGTGAGCTTCCACGGGAGCCACCGGACCAGTCCGTGGATGGCGTTGCGCCGTTCGATCTCGTTGAGCGGCGCCTGGGCCGTCTCGTCCTGGAAGCTGTAGGCGCCGTCGCCCAGTCGGTTGGGCCACGGGGCCAGGACCTGGCCGCGGCCGCCGTGGCTCCACTCCTCGGGGCCGAACCCGTCGACCACGGCCCGATCGCCCACGGTGAACGAGCGCAGGGTGGCACCGACCTCGGTCACGATGGCCCGCTGGTGGCCGTGGCCGATGACCCACTGGTCGCCGGTGGCGGCCGTGGTCTGGGCGGGGCGCTGATCGGGGGATGGCGAGGGTGCGGGCATGGGTTCTGGCATGGGCTCTGGCATGGATTCCTTAGGGGCGGTTGCGCACGTCGGTGGCCCCCTGCGGCTGCGTCGGAAGCACCGTGCCGGACGGCATGGCTCCGGCGGCGTGCTGCAGGGGCGGCGCACCGTTCGGCTGCCGATGTCGACCGGTATGGTAGGCCACGAGGCCGCACCGGCCCGCCGAGACCCTGTCGCGACGAGCCCACGCCCCCTTGCGGCGGCGAGGCACGCGACGGCCGACGAACGGAACTCCCTGCCATGCGCATCCTGATCACCAACGACGACGGTGTCTTCGCACCCGGCATCGCCGCCCTGGCACGAGGGCTCCACGCCGCCTTCGGCGACGAGCACGAGCTGGTCGTCGTGGCCCCGCTCACCGACCACAGCGGAGCAGGGGCGGCGGTCGGCGCCGTCTACGAGCGCGAGTCGATCCCCTACGAGCACGTCGACATCCCCGGCCTGGCCGACGTCCCGACCTACGGCATCGACGGGTCTCCGGCGCTGTCGGTGATCCTGGGATGCATCGAGGGCTTCGGCCCGCGCCCCGGCATGATCGTGTCCGGCATCAACCACGGGATCAACACCGGCCGGTCCGCCCTGCACTCCGGCACCGTCGGGGCCGCGCTGACCGGTGCCCAGTTCGGGGTGCGGGGCCTGGCCGTCAGCATCGCCTGGGCCACGGAGCCCGACTTCTGGGAGACCGCCGTCGACCTGGCGTGCGGCATCGTCCCGGTCCTGGCCGACGCCGAGCCGGCCACCGTGCTCAACCTGAACGTCCCCGCCGTGCGGCCCCACGAGTTGAAGGGCCTCCGCCACGGCCGGCTGGGGAAGGTCGGGCTCATCCGCTCGGTCCGGCCCGAGCACACCCCGTTGCCCGTGGACGGGCCGGCCGTCGACCGCACCGGTGGCGCCATCGTGCTGTCCATGCGGGGCATGTCCGAGGACCCGGACCGGCTGACGCAGCGCTCCGAGCTCGAGCCCGACTCGGATGCGGCACTGGTCGAGGACGGCTGGGCCTCGCTCACCCCGCTGGTCGGCGTGCGTGAAGGCGTGAGCGACGACCACGTGGCCGCGCTCACGGCGGCCCTGGCCAGCCGGCGCCACTGACCGGGGTCAGGCCAGCTGGGCGTCCAGCCAGTCGAAGGTGACCTGGGCCGACAGGCGCAGGTTGTCGGACTGGCAGTGGGCGGAGGCACCGTCCGAAGGCCGGAACACACGGGACGTCACCGGGCCGGTGACCCCGGCAACCAGTGCGTCGAACTGCGCCCTCGGCTCGGCTCCCTCGCGCTCGCCCACCAGTGCCAGCACCGGGCAGGTGATGGCCGAGGTCAGGTCGCCGAGGCGGTAGGACTCCATGGCGTCGCGCCAGGCGTGGAACGAGGGAACCCCGAACCGGGTGCAGATGGCCTCGATCCCCCACTGCATCTGTCGGGGCATCAGGTCCTCGGGCACCCCGGTCACGTCCTCGGGGCGGATGTCCCGGGACATCCGGTAGACGTCGGTGCCGACCCACGCCTCCATGTACCGGCCCATGTCGACCACCGGAGGGTTCGCCACCAGGGCACCGACCCGGAGGTCCGTGGCCGCCGAACGGGCCGCGAAGTAGGAGCCGAAGCTCTGGCCGCACAGGGCCAGGCGGTCGCCGTCCACGTCGGGGAGGGCCACCACGGCGTCGAGCACGGCGGCGAGGGGCACCTCGTAGTCAGGACGGAAGGTCAGGGTCGGGGCGGTGCGCATGCAGCCGAGCTGGCCGGGGCCGTCGACGACGACGACGTTCCACCCCCGTTCGGCGCCGGGCACCCCGAGCTGGAAGTAGAGCTCCTCGGCGCTCGAGTCGAATCCACCCACGGCCACCACCGTGGGGCGGGGGCCGACCACCGCCGCCGTGACCGGAGGGCGCACCAGGTAGCCGGGCAGGGTGCCGCCGGCGAACGGGATGACGAGCGGTTCGACCGGCGGGTCGACCAGTGCCGCCGCCTCGGAGAAGCAGGCCTGGCTCCGGGCCCCGGCCCCGTCGGCCCTCGTCGCCCCGCCGCCCCCGTAGTACTCGGCGGTGCGGTAGTAGGTCGACGCCCGGAGCAGGTGGTCCCGGCCGCTGACCTTGCGTCCCGCGGCGAGGCAGGCCCTGCCCTGGCCCTCGACCCGCTGGGCCAGGCGCTCGAATCCGCGGGTCCAGCTCTGGGGGCTGCCGTCGGTGATCTCGGCCACGGCGGCCAGGCACTCGCCGACCGACGAGCCGCCGTAGTCGGCGACGCCCATGGCCCGGATCAGCTGGTAGTCGAACTCGTCGTCCCGGAAGCCCTCCACCCGGACGGCACTGCGGACGACATCGGAGTCTTCGAAGGACACGGCGCTCTCTTCCTCAGGGGCGGCCGGACCGGATCGGTCGACGCCGCCGTGGGTCATTGTGCCCGATCCCCGGCCTACCCTGTGACATGCGCGTTGCCGCCATCCAGACGACGGCCGGGGACGACCGGGACGCCAACCTCGCCGCCGCCGGGGCCCTGGTGGAAGAAGCGGCGGCAGCCGGGGCCGGGTTGGTCGTTCTCCCCGAGTACTTCGCGGTGGCCGGCACGCCCGAGGTGCTGGCCGCGGGAGCCGAGGGCCTCGACGGGCCGACCGTCGGCTGGGCCGCCGTCCTGGCCGCGCGGCTCGGGATCCACCTGGTGGCAGGCAGCTTCCCCGAGCGCCTCCGTGGCGGCGACGGACGCCTGTCGAACACCAGCTGCCTGATCGGACCCGATGGAGGCCTCCTCGCCGTCTACCGGAAGATCCACCTGTTCGACGTAGCCCTGCGGGGGGCCGCCTTCCGGGAGTCCGACACCATCGCCCCGGGTCACGAGGTGGTGGTCGTGCCCCTGATCGAGGTCCGGGCCGACGGACCCGACGAGGACGGGGCCGATGTCCCCGGCCCCGTCCTCGGGCTGTCCCTCTGCTATGACATCCGCTTCCCCGAGATCTACCGGATGATGGCCCTCCGCGGGGCCACGGTGGTCGCCGTGCCGGCCGCCTTCACCGCGGCGACGGGGCCGGCCCACTGGGAGCTGCTGCTGCGGGCCCGGGCCGTCGAGGACCAGGTCTTCGTCATCGGCGCAGGACAGGTGGGCGCGCTGCCGACCGGCATGCCCCGGTGCCACGGCCACTCGATGATCGTGGACCCGTGGGGGGTGGTGCTGGGCGAGCGGAGCGATCCCGACCCCGGGGTGGTCGTCGCCGACCTCGACCTGGCCGGGCTGGCCGAAATCCGCTCCCGACTGCCGGTGCTGGCAAATAGGCAGCCCGGGGCGTACCGTGGGCTGCATGGCAACGACAGGGGCACCACGATCTGACAACGCCGCGGCACGGTCCACCCGGGTGCTTCGGGCTCCCGAGGACCTGCCCGACGACAATCCCGGATCGGCCACCCCCTACGAGATCGGCCAGTTCGTCCACGACAACCTCGAGCTCTACTACGAGATCCACGGCCAGGGCCCCAGGGTGCTGATCTTCCTCCACGGCATCCTCATGGACGCCAACATGAACCGACGCCTGGCCTCGGACCTGGCGGCCAACGGCAACCGGGTCGTCCTGCTCGACTTCCCCGGCCACGGGCTGTCCGCCCGGCCCCGGCGGGCCTCGTTCCACCGGATGGACACCTATGCCGACCACGTCATCGCCCTGATGGACCACCTGGAGATCGAGCAGGCCGTGGTCGGCGGCGTCTCCCTCGGGGGGAACGTGAGCCTCCTGGTGGCTGCCCAGGCCCCCGGCCGGGTCCGCGGCCTGGTGGTCGAGATGCCGGTCCTGGAATGGGCGCTGCCGGCCGCCGCCCTCACCTTCTTGCCCTTGCTCCTGGCCGTCCATTTCGCCCGGCCGGTGGTCGGCCGCATGGCCAAGGTGTTCCGGGCACTGCCCCGCAGCGGCAACGGGCCCCTCGACAGCGTCATGAACATGCTCTCGGCCGAGCCCCGCGAGACAGCCGCCGTCCTGCACGGCATCCTGGCCGGGCCGATCGCCCCGACCGTCGACCAGCGGGCTGCCATGGACATCCCGGCGCTGGTGATCGGGCACAGGGTGGACCACATCCACCCGTTCCACGATGCCCAGCAGCTCGCCCGCCGCCTCCCCCAGGGTGAGCTGATCCAGGCCAGCTCGCTGCTCGAGCTCCGGGTGCACCCCGCGCGCCTGACCGAGGAGATCAACGGGCTCCTGGACACGGCGTGGGCCGCTCCGGCCCGTCGTGCCCGCAAGGCCGGCTGACCAGCCGGAGTCCCGACTGGCGGCCACCCGGCGCTGCCGCCCCAGGCTCAGTCGTCGTGGTCGGGCCGGCGGGCCCGCTTCCGCTCCGACAGACGCCGCTTTTCCGCCAGCCGCCGCTCCTTGGCCCCCTTGGTCGGCCGGGTCGGTCGCCGGGCCTTCTCCACCCGCAGCGCTGCCGTCAGGCGCTCCCGGAACCGCTCGACCGCCAGCTGGCGGTTGCGGAGCTGGGATCGCTCGTCGTCGGCCACCACCCGCACCTCGGGCCCCAGCTTCTCCAGGATCCGGGCCCGCTGGTAGGGCCCCAGCGACGGCGACGAGGCCACATCGAACCGGAGCTCCACCCGGGTGGCCACCTTGTTGGCGTGCTGGCCCCCCGGCCCCCCGCTGGGCGTGAATCGGAACTGCAGCTCGGACACCGGGATCCGGAGCCCGGAGGAGACCCGCACCACCTCGGGTCCGGAAGCGCCCGACCCGTCCGGAGCGGGGCTCATGGACCAACCGGCTCGGCGACCACCGGATTGGTGAGGACGCCCACGCCCTCCACCTCCACCGTCACCATGTCCCCGACCGTCGGCCAACGCCGCGGGTCGGTGGCCGCTCCCACGCCGGCCGGGGTGCCGGTGGCGAGCACGGTGCCCGGCTCGACGGTGGCCACCGTCGACAGGTGGGCGATCATCTGGGCGCAGGCGAAGATCATGTCCGCCGTCGTCCCGTCCTGGCGGGTCTCGCCGTTGACCGTCGTCCGCACCGACAGGTCCTGGGGGTCGGGGATCTCGTCGGCCGCCACCAGCCACGGCCCCCTCGGCCCGTGGGTGTCGAAGCCTTTGCCGAGCAGCATGGTCGGGGTGCGCCGCTGCCAGTCGCGCACGCTCACGTCGTTCACCACGGTGTGGCCCGCCACCACCTCGAGGGCGCGCTCGACGGGCACGTGCCGGCACCGTCGGCCGATCACCACCCCGAGCTCGCCCTCGTAGTCGAACTGGACGGACGCCGACGGAACCTGGATGGCCGCCCCGGGGCCGACCACGCAGGTGGACAGCTTGGCGAACCAGGTCTGGTGCGCCGGCCGGGCGTCCTCCCCCAGCGCGGGGAGGTCGACCGTCGATTCCGGCAGGCCGACAGCCGGATCGGCGAGGTCGACGACCTCGTCCCCGACCACCAGGCCGGTCCGGGGGTGCTCGTCCACGAGCAGGGTCACCAGGCGCACGCCACGAACCTACCGGCCCCCGGTTCGCCGGTCCTACACTCCGGGCATGACCACTCCGACCGGTTCCCCCCGCCCCGACGACGGCTTCGAGGGCCAGGTCGTCCTGATCACCGGTTCGTCCTCGGGCATCGGGGCCGAGGCCGCCCACCGGTTCGCCGGGTCCGGGGCCACCGTTGTCATCAACTCCGTCACCTCGGTCGACGCCGGTCGGGCGCTTGCCGCCGAGCTGCCGGGCTCCACCTACGTGCAGGCCGACGTGTCCGACGAGGCCGATACCTCCCGCCTGATCGAGGAGGTGGTCGCCACCCACGGCCGCCTCGACGTCCTGGTCAACAACGCCGGGACCACGGCGGTCATCCCGCATGGCGACCTCGAGGCGGCCAGCCCGGACGTGTGGCGCCGGATCTTCGACACCAACGTGATCGGGACCTGGCAGCTGACCGTCGCCGCCGTGCCCCACCTGCGGGCCTCAGGTCGGGGCCAGGTCGTCAACGTGTCGTCGCTGGCCGGCGAGCGCCCGGTCGGGAGCTCCATCCCCTACGCCTGCTCCAAGGCGGCCCTCAGCCACATGACCCGGCTGCTGGCCAACACCCTCGGGCCCGACATCCGGGTCAACGCGGTGGCCCCCGGCCTGGTCGACACCCCGTGGACCGAGGATTGGACGGTGGTGCGCGAGTTCGTGACGGCGCAGGCCCCGATGCAGCGTTCGGCCACCCCGGAGGACGTGGCCGAGGTGATCCTCGGCCTAGCCCGCTCCAACTATGTGACGGGCCAGGTGGTCCTGGTCGACGGCGGCCTCAGCCTGCGGTAGGGACGGCGGCCGCCCAGGTGGCCCGCTCCAGCCGCCAGATGACGTGGGCAGCGGAGGGGAAGTGGGGCAGGACCCGCTGGTCGAAGGGTGCGAAGCCGAGGCGTCTGGCCACCGCCTCCGACCGGGTGTTCTCGGGGAGGATCACGCTGTAGAGGGTGTCCTCCCCCGCCTCCTCGAACCCGTAGCGGACAGCCCGCGCACCCGCCTCGGTCGCGTACCCCGACCCCCACACGTCCGGGTGGAGCATCCAGCCCACCTCCACGCCGGGCCACTCCGGCTCGGCCCGCCAGAAGAGGCCGGCACGACCCACGAAGCGCCCGCTCCCCCGCTCCTCGAGTGCCCACTGGCCGACCCTCCGCAGCATCCACAGGCCGGCCAGCGAGGTCATGGTCCCCCAGGCGTCCCTCCGGGTGAAGTCGTCGGGAACGTGCAGTGCGGCCCGGACCTGGTCGGTCGTCATGACGGCGAACAGCGCGTCGAGGTCCTCGGGGCGGAACGGCCGGAGGACCAGCCGGTCCGTGGTCAGCGTGGGGCAGGCGGACATGGGCGCCAGTCAACCACCGGCCCCGGGGACGGGCCACCGGTACGCTCGACGCGTGCCCGGCCCCGTCGACCTCGGCGTCCCGACCGACTCCCCCGTCCCCCCGGACACCGGGGGCGGTCCCTGGTCGTGGGTGGTCCCCGAGGTGCCGGCCGAACGACTGCCGCTCGTGCTCCACGTCGGGCGACGGTCGCTCGACGTCGGCACGTCCGTCGATCTCGTGGTCCCCCCGCGGGGAGCGACGGAACGGCTCGGCGAGCTGCTGGTCGGGGCCGGTTTCCACGTGGCCTCGGGGCCCGAGGCCGGGCCCGACGGGACGGTGCGGGCACAGGTGGTGCGGGTGCGCACGCTGGCCGACACCGTGGGCCCGGGCATGCGGCTGCTCGTCTGCGGGGTCAACCCGTCCCTCTATTCGGCCGACGCCGGCGTCGGCTACGCCCGTCCCGGCAACCGCTTCTGGCCCGCCGCCCTCGCCGCCGGCCTGGTCACGGCCGACCGGGACCCGGTGGCCGCCCTGGTGTCCGGCATGGGCATGACCGACTTCGCCAAACGGGCCACCCGGACGGCGGCCGAGGTGACCCGGGACGAGTACGACGCCGGATTCGCCCGGGTGACCGGGCTGGTCGAGTGGCTGCGGCCCGGGGCCGTGTGCTTCGTCGGACTGTCCGGCTGGCGCACCGTGGTGGACCGCCACGCCGTGGCCGGTCTCCAGCCCGACGCGGTCGGGGGACGCCCGGCCTACGTCATGCCGTCGACCAGCGGGCTCAACGCCCGGACGCCACCGGCCGAGCTGGCCCGGCACCTGGCCGGAGCCTGGGACCTGGCCGTGCGGTCGGGCTGACCACCGCAGGAGCGGTGGGCCCGGTCAGGACAGCCCGGCGACCGGGTCGTAGTGGTCGACCTCGGGGGGCGAATCGAAGAACGGCCCGATGTGGGAGCGCCACTCGGCGAATGCCGGGGACTCGCGGAAGCCGACGGTATGGGCCTCGAGCGCCGCCCATCCGACCAGGAGGAGGTAGCGGTCGGGGGACTCGATCCCCCGGTGGAGGGCGAAGGTGCAGAAGCCCGGTGCCGCTGAGATCACCGCTCTCGCCTTGGTGATGGCGGCCTCGAATTCGGCGTGCGAGTCGGGCCGGACGGTGATCAGTGCGTGCTCGAGGATCATGCCCCGACGCTACCGGCGCACCGGTCCCGGTAGCGTCGGGGACGGCGAACCGTCGCCGCACAGGAGTGGAGGAGCAGCCGTGAAGGTCGAGATCTGGTCGGACGTGGTCTGCCCGTGGTGCTACATCGGCAAGCGGAACCTCGAGGCGGCGCTGGCCCAGTTCTCCCACGCCGACCAGGTCAGCGTGGAGTGGAGGAGCTTCGAGCTCGACCCCACCACGCCCCGCCGGGTGGAGCTGTCGATGGACGAGGTGCTCGAGCGCAGGTACGGCATGAGCCCCGACGAGGCCTCTGCGGCGAACCGCCAGATGACCGAGCTGGCCGCCAAGGTCGGCCTCGAGTACCACCTGGACCGGGTCCAGATCGGCAACACCTTCGACGCCCACCGGCTGATCCACCTGGCCGATCACCAGGGACTCGCCCAGGCCATGAAGGAGCGTCTCCTGGCCGCCTACTTCACCGAGGGCCGGGCCGTCTCCGACCCGGCTGTGCTGGCCGAGCTCGCTGCCGAGGTGGGCCTCGATCCGGCCCGCGTCGACGAGGTCCTGTCGGGTGACGAGTTCGCCGCCGAGGTCCGCGCCGACGAGGCCCGGGCCGTCGAATTCGGGTCCACCGGCGTGCCCTTCTTCGTGGTCGACGGGCGCTTCGGGATCCCCGGGGCCCAGCCCCCCGACGTGCTCCTCCGGCTCCTGGAGCGGGTATGGAACTCCTCGGAAGAGGCGGCAGCGGCCGGCTGACCCGGGAAGGCCGGCGGTGCCGCCCCGGGGCCGCCGTCCCTGTGGCGACGCGCTGTGGCCCCCGGCCGTACAGTGCGGAGGTGCCCACCGGCCCCGAGGACGACCTCGAGCTCGCCCGGCGGTCGGCGGCGGGCTTCGGCGAGATGCTGGCCGTCGTCGGCCACTGCGGCGTCGGTGCAGGATCGGTGGTGCGCCGCCCGGACGCGGTCGGCGCCCACATCGACCTGGCCGACCCGAACCCGTGGTTCGACGCCGTCGTGGTGCCCGCCGACGCCCCTCCTCCGGCCGACGACCCGTCGCTCCCCCACTGCCTCTGGACCTTCGCCGACCGGGTGGACGGGAGGGTCGAGGACGTCGGCATCGCCACACCCTGCATGGGCCTCCCTCTCGACGCACCGTTGCCATTCACCTTCGACCCGGTCGACGCCGGGACCCCGACCCCCGGAGCGGTCGGCGCCATGAACGACCGTGCCTACGGCACCGGCACCGTGTTCGGCCCGCTGGCCGCCCGGATCCGGGACGACCGGGTCGCCACCCACGGGATCCGGGTCGACGGCCGGTTCGTGTGTGTGGCCATGACCCTGACCCTCGACGACGACCTGGGCATCCACTACGTAGCCACCGAGGTGGACCACCGACGGCAGGGACTGGCCACCCGCCTGTTGGCCACCATCATCGGACGGGGGCGGTCCGAGGGGATGCGGACCACGACCCTGCAGGCCAGCCCGGACGGACTCCACGTCTACCGGCGCATGGGCTTCCGGGAGGTCGGGCTGCTCCGGGGGTTCGTCCGCCCCGAGGTCAGCCGGCCGGGTTGAGCCCGGCCAGGGCCGGCCCGAGGGTCTCCCGGGCCACGGCGGTGTGTGCCGGGGTGACCAGGTAGGGGGGGCGCCGGGGGTCCGGTCCCGGGCCAGGCCGAGCATCGTCGGGTCGAGTGCGGCCAGTACGACCGGGCGCACCGCGTCCGAGCCGAAGTACGGGGCGGCGTCGAGGGCGTCGAGGTAGTCCGACATGGCCTGCACCGGCGACAGGTAGGTCTCCTTGCGGTCCCGCAGGACCAGGGGCTTGTGACTCACGCCCAGACCGGCGACGAACCGCCCCGGGGCGAGGGACTCGATGAGGCGGATGGCCCCGTGGGCAGTCACGGCCCCCGGCCGTAGATGTTGGCGATCCCGGTTCCGACGACCATCCGGCGGGTGGCCGCCAGCAGGGCCTGAGCAGTGGAGAACGCCTCACGGCCGTGCGCCTCGCCCTACCCGAGCGCCCCTTACCCGAGCTCATCGAGCTCGGCGGCCGCCTCCTGGGCCTGCGGCCCGGGAAGGGCCTCGAGGGCGCCGGTCCAGAGCCCGGAGCGGTTGGAGCGGAGTGCGTCGACGGCGGCCATGGGGGCCATGGGGGCCGCTGTAGGACCGGCCGGGTCTCAGTCGGCCCGGAATGTGCCTGACCCGATCCGCACCCGGGTACCGATCAGCTCCTCCTCGCACACCGAGGCAGCCAGTGTCGGATCGTCGCTGAAGGCCACGCACCGTCGTCCGTCGTCGGTGTCGCACACGGCCACCACACGTGCCGGGTCCATCCCCTCGTAGGTCACGGTGTACGTGGCCACCGTGCCGAGACCGTCATACCCCTCCCGGGTGGCCACGGCCTCGACCAGGTCGGTGACCGACTCGGCCTCGTTGGCCAGGTCGGCCAGCAGCGGCGGGCGACCGTCGGGCCGGCCCGACCACACTCCCAGGCCCGGTTTGGTCAGCAGGCCGCTGACCGTGGTGACCATCCCGAGGACGTCGGGGTCGCCCCGAAGGACGGGGGCGACGGCGGCCACCGACTGCAGGACGAAATTGTTGAACGGTCCGCCGGCGAAGGCCATGCCCCCGGTGACGGTGGGCGTACCCTCGAGGTCGATCCCGAGGGCGCGCTGCTGCACCCTCACCGCAGCCGGGAAGCAGCTGTAGACCTCCGCCACCTCGACCTCGGCCACCGGCCGGCCCAGCCAGGC